>OIYS01000002.1_pt1 | contig 371332 bp, 310 predicted proteins | sample 1588271 | NCBI WGS metagenome assembly OIYS01 (sample SAMN03283286) | human gut metagenome | biome: human-associated habitat; material: feces | host: Homo sapiens | place: Peru | collected 2012 | reverse complement strand
CGATGATACTGCGAGAGCGGGAAAGTAGGTGGCCGCCGGCTTTTTTTTGTTTAAATCATTTCTTTTATAATTTTTTTTCAGAAATTTTACAAAAAAACTTAAATTGCTATTGACTAAAAATCTTCTATTGTATATAGTAGTAACACATTCGAAACGAATGGATGGGCTATTAGCTCAGTAGGTAGAGCAACGCCCTTTTAAGGCGTGGGTCTGCAGTTCGAATCTGCAATAGCTCAGTAAGGCAGTCTGTAATTTACAGGCTGCCTTTTTTTATGTTTCAAAGTCCAACTGATTGCATTATGATTTGTCTAATGCTATAATTAATTGTTTAACGCAGTTTATTTGGAGGCTATTGTGTCTGTTAGAAAAATTATTTTGAGTTCCATCATTTTGATGTATACTGCATTTGCATTTGCTATAGATGAAGTGTTTTTGAACGGGTTTTCTTCAAGATTAATCAAATTGGACGGTGCAGTTTTTTCAATGGGTTCTGATTCTTTTGAGAAAAATGAAGCACCGGTTCACGATGTTGCAGTTAATTCTTTTTACATGCTTTCAACTGAAGTTACGCAGAATGATTATGAAAGTATTGTCGGTTTAAACTATTCCCATAATAAAAATCCGCTTAAGCCTGTTGAAGAAGTAAGCTGGTATGATGCTGTTGTTTTCTGCAATTTATTGAGCGCTGCATATGGATATGAACCCTGCTATTCTTTAATGGGAAAAACTGATGTTTTGGAATGGGGCGTTGTTCCCAGAGTAAATGACAGTGAAGAAATGAAAGCAGTATGGAATTCAATTGAATGCAATTTTTCTGCCGGTGGATTCAGACTTCCGACTGAGGCCGAATGGGAATATGCTGCAAAGTCAGCTTCAGGAGAAGAAAAAGATTCCTGGAATTTAAGCAGCTCTGATGGTTCAACAAGGACAGTTAGGTCTGGTTCTTCTGATTCAAAGGGATTTTACGATTTGGCCGGAAATGTATGGGAATGGTGTCAGGACTGGTACGGCTGGTATGACTCTTCTGTATTATGTAATGAAAATGATAAGGATTCTTCTGGACGCAGAATACGCAGGGGCGGTTCTTATTTAAGTGATGCTTCTTTCTGCCGTGCTGAAAACAGGGCAAGCAGCGAGCCTTCATTGCGCGGTGTAGATTTGGGATTCCGTGTCGTTAAATCTGCAGCTGATGTTACTGAAGATTACTTGGATTCAGAGTCTGAAGATATTGTAACAGAGTCTTCTGATGCCGTTGTTACTGACGCTGCCAAATAGTGTCTTTGTATACGATTATTATTCCGCAGAGTGAAGTATTACACAGAATCTGCGGAACCAACGATTCTAATCTTTCTCTGATTGAAAACTTTCTTGGTGTTTCTGTTTTTGCAAGAGGAAACGAGTTGAGTGTTAATTCCGAAGATAAAGAGACAACAGAGAATTTTAGATTTATTATTGACAGAATCAGCGATGAGTTTTCTGTAAATGAGTCAACAGGTACCGACAGAGAAATAATTCAGTCTGTGCTTAATACTGAAGTTTCGGGGAAAATATCTGATGTTTCGGTAAGTATTCCCGGAGCATTCAAAAGAATTTATCCTGAAACCAAAGGACAGGCTGATTTGATTTTGGCGATGCGCTCTTCTGATCTTGTTTTTGCTCTGGGACCTGCAGGAAGCGGAAAGACTTATCTTGCGGCCGCAGAAGCTTTAAGACTGCTTCTTTGTCATAAAGTTTCTTCTATTGTTATTACGCGGCCTGTTGTTGAAGCCGGTGAAAGCCTGGGGTACCTGCCCGGTGATCTTCAGGAAAAAATAAATCCTTATATTAAACCGCTTTATGATGCAATGAATTCTATTCTTCCCCGCGAAACTATTAAAAAACTTAACGACAATAATCTGATTGAAACAGCACCTCTTGCGTATATGCGCGGACGAACCCTTAAAAATTGTGCTGTTATTCTTGACGAGGCGCAGAATACAACTCCTGAACAGATGAAAATGTTTCTTACAAGGATGGGTGAAAATTCAAAGGTCTTTATTACAGGCGATCCGACACAGGTTGATCTTCCGCCAAGAATTCAGTCGGGACTTGTGCATTCTACAAAAATTCTGAACAATATAAAAGGTATTTCTATAGTTGAGCTTACCTCGACAGACGTGGTAAGAAATCCGTTGGTTAAACAAATTATTCAGGCTTATGAAAATGAAGAAAGACAGGGATTCTAATAAAAAAGGAACTTTTTCTTATATTATGGGATCGGTTGGACGGTATATTAAATCCAATTATTCGGTTTTAATAATGATTTTTGTGACTTTTGTCGTCTGTTCCGGACTTTCGTTTGTGAAGATTGCAACAACAAGTACAATTTCTTCCTATAATCTTGAGGATTATGAGATTGGTCAGATTTCTGATATAACAATCAAGGCTACAAAAAGTCTTGCACCTGATGCTTATAATCCTGTTTCTGTTGAAAAAGATGAAAAGGTAATCAGAAAAGGTTTTCCAATTACGGAAGAGGGGTATGCTAAACTCAAGAAAATGGCAGAGGCTCCGGCTTATATTGACTACAGGGCATTTGCCAATTCTGTTATCTTTCACCTTTTGAACTGTATTCTGTTTTTCTTTTTCAGAAGCCGTCTGTATTTTAAGAGAAAAATTGAATTTAAAGAAATTGTTACGGAATGTCTGTTCTATCTTGTAATTTATGCCATGGCTATTTTTGCAAGCAAGACAGTTTTGTTTTCTTCTGCATTTGCTATGCCTGTAATTATTCCTTCTACATTGTGTGTGGTTCTTGTGGCAATTCTTTTTGGCCAGCTTAATGCGGTCTTTTTTTCTATAGTTGTTTCCCTCGGGGTTCTTAACGCGGCTTCTTACCAGCTTGTGCCGTTTCTTTTTACGCTTACAATTTCGCTTGCTACTTCAAGGATTGTAAATAAAATTGAACGCCGCATTGATATGATTTTTGCATCTCTTTTGCAGGCTCTTCTTAATGTAGTTTTTCTTCTTGTGTTCAAGGTTATTTTCAATGATTCCATGAACGAAGCTGTTCTTTCACTTACCGGTGTTGCGTTTAACGGGTTTATTTCGGGAATTCTCTGTCTTGGACTTCTGACGCCTTTGGAAATGATTCTGAATACGGCATCGCCGTTCCGCCTGATGGAACTTAGTGATTTGAATAATCCTGTAATGAAAAAAATGCTTGTTACCTGCAGCGGTACTTACAATCATTCAATGATGGTTGCTTCTCTTGCCGAAGCTGCCTGCCGCGAAATCGGGGCAAATTCTCTTTTGGCAAGAGTGGGCGCTTATTACCACGACATCGGTAAAATGGATAATCCCGAGTATTTTGTTGAAAACCAGAATGGCGGTGAAAATATTCATAAGGCAATAAATCCTTCACTTTCTGTAAGCATAATCCGCAGTCATGTAAAGAGGGGAATGGAAAAGGCCCATGCAATGCGTTTGCCACAGCAGATTGTTGATATTATCGGCGAACATCACGGTAACCAGGTTATTGCTTATTTTTATAATGAGGCAAAGCAGTCCGACCCGAATGCCAGTTCTGATGATTATGCATATACAGGAAATCCCCCTTCGACAAAGGAAAGCGCTGTTGTTATGCTCGCAGATACAGTAGAAGCTGCATGCCGTACACTTGAAAAGCCGTCTGTTCCGCGTCTGGATAAATTTATTTCGACACTGATTAACGGAAAAATTGAACTTCACCAGCTGGATAACTGCGATCTTACTTTCAATGATTTGACAAAAATCCACGATTCGTTTGTTCAGATTCTGGCGGGGTATTATCACAGCCGTATTGAATATCCTGACCAGAAAGATCCTGATTCAGGAAGTGTTTCTGCAGAAAAAGACAGAACTCTTGATAAGAGCGCAGAAAAAACTTCAGTTCAGGAAAGTAAAACCAGAGAAAAAACTGCGTCAAAATCTGATGAGCCAAAGAAGACAAGGGGAAAGAATAATGCCAAATAGAATTCTTGTTGATACAGAAGAGGGAATTCCTGTTCCTGAATGGATTTCAAAAGTAGAGCCGTTTTTTTTGAAGGCAATGGACAGGGCCGGTTATGACGGTCAGGAAGTTTCAATTTTATTCTGCTCAGATGAGTTTATCCGCAAATTGAATTCTGATTACAGAAATATTGACAGCCCCACCGATGTTTTGAGTTTTGAAAACGGCGGAACTTATTGTGATGATGACGGTACAGAATGGCTTGAAGCTGGTGACATTGCAGTAAGCCTTGAGACTCTTCCGAAGAATGCAGAATATTTTGATGTTGACTGCAATGACGAACTTAAACGGCTGCTTGTTCACGGAATGCTTCATCTTAACGGATTTGACCATGGTGAAGAGCATGTAGAGAAAGGTGTTGAACCTGTCTGCGAAATGCTCAGAATTCAAAAAGAAATATTAGACTCTCTTGAGTCGGAAAAAATAATAGGATAATACTTTTATATGGGTTTATTTATGTTTGGTAAAAAAAAGTCAAAAAAAGAAGACAATTCTTCACTTGCAGTGGATGAAAAACAGCAGGATTTACTTGCCGAAGAAAAAAATGACATGATTCAGGGAGTTGAAGATCTTTCTGTTACTACGGTAAAAGAAGTTATGGTTCCCAGAATTGATGTGGATTTTATTTCGATAGAAACTCCTGAAGAAGAACTTCTTAAGCGTGTTACCGAAAGCGGACACTCGAGGTTTCCTGTTTATTCAGGTTCGATAGATAATGTTGTTGGCGTTCTGTATGTAAAGGATTTGATTAAGGCTTTTGCAAACAGGCAGAGCGTTGATTTGGAGCGCATTATACGCAAGGCATATTTTGTTCCGGAAAGCAAACGTATTGACGGACTGCTGCGCGAATTCAAAAGAAAGCATCTTCATATTGCCATCGCAATTGATGAATACGGCGGAATAAGTGGCATTGTCTGCATGGAAGATATTATAGAAGAAATTGTCGGTGATATTCAGGATGAGTTTGACAACGAAAGGGAAGATATAATTTCTCTGGGAAACAATGTGTGGATTTGTGATGCCCGTGTGGATCTGGATAATCTTAATGAAACAATAGGGGCATCTTTCCCGGCTGAAGATTTTGATACTCTGGGCGGATTTGTTTTTGATTTGTTCGGGAAAATTCCTGTTAAATTTGAAAAAGTTTCGTGGAATCAGTATGATTTTATAGTTCAGGAAATGGAAGGTCATAAAGTCAATACAATTAAAGTCGTTTATCACGGATCGGAAGATGACAGAAATTAATTTGCCTTTTACGGAGTGATACTTGAAAAAATCTGCATGTAAATTCATTTTATTTGTATTTCTCTCTTTGTTTGCAGCTGTTTATGCTTTTGCTGTTCCTTCAGGAACTTATTCTGCGCTGGATTATTTTTCTGAAGCTGAACAACTTAGAAACCGTAATGATTTTTTGGGGGCTACAGAACTTTACCGTGAGGCCCTTGATTTGAATCCGAAGTACGGTGATGCCTGGTATAGTCTTGCACTGTGCTGTTACAATCTAAAGAATTATGATCTGGCTTTGGAATATGCCGGTAATGCAGAGAAATATTCAAAAAACATGGATTCTGTGCGAAATCTTCAGGGAATGTCTCTTGTTTGTCTTGGACGTCTTGATGAAGCAGAAAAGATTTTTTCTTCCATACTTGAAACAAGTCCCAATAATATAGATGCCCGTTTTGGACTCGCAGAACTTGACCTTCTTGACGGAAAAATTTCTTCTGCCGAATTTTTGTATTCCGAAGCGCTTAAACGTGATGGAACCAACCGCAAGGCTCTTTTAAGTCTTGCCTTGGTCAGCGCAGAAATGGGAAAAACAGAGGCAGCTGCAAATTATATATCGCAGGCATTGGAGTCACACAGCGGCTCTTCTGAAGTTCATTACCTGGCTGCCTATCTTGCTGCAAAAAGTGGAAATCTTCGTGAAGCGGAACTCCGTGCAAGAAGTGCAATTCAGATTCAGACGGATTTTGATGATGCCTATGCTCTTCTTTCGTCTATACTTTATACCCGGGGCCGGTATGATGAAGTTCTGGATATATGTTTGTTCAGGATAGGAAGAAACAGAAATCTTTCTGACGCGTGGTATCTTATGGGCCTTTCGCAGAAAAAGAAGGGTGATGTTGAAGGCGCTCTTAAAAGTTTTGAAACAGGTCTTTCGCTGAACCCACAGGATGAAGTGATGCGTGCCTGTTTTGAACAAACTGTTGCCGACAATATTCCCGTAGAAGACAGCAGACGGCAGGGTTGGGCTTCTTTTCATATTTCAAAAGCCCGTGAATATGCCGCTAAATTTGACGGCCCGGGGGAACGTTTTGAATATCAGAAAGCACTTTCTGTAGCACCGCTTGATTTGTCAGTAAGACAGAACTTTGCAGATTTGCTCAGCAGGGAAGGGCTTTACGAACTTTACCTGAAACAGCTTGATTTTATAAGTGCAAATTCTGTTCCGATTGTGACGCAGGAAGATAATGTACGCAGAAATGAAAATTCGCCGGAAGTCAAAAAGACCGCTGTTCAAATTCGTAATGAAGATTCCGCTGAAGCCTTGAGGAATTTAATGGCCGGAAATCTTTCAGAACGATGGAATGTGGATCCGTTTTATCTGGACAAAACGCGGTGGAACATTGGCCTTTACTTTCAGAAAAAAAATGTAAGGCTTATTCATGCCGACTTGGAAGAGATTGCTGTTCGTGCGGCCGGTGATATTTTTTCTGCGGTTCCATCCACTTCTGTAGATGTTCTTACGGAACCGATCGGCGGTTATTCTGATGCATTCCGTCACGCGCGCTCTTCGGGAAGGGATTATTTTATTATTATTTCCCCCGAAGAAAGCGAACGTTCCTTTGGACTCAAGGCTTATATATATTCTGCAAGGACGGGAACAAAAACCACTGAAATTGACATATACAGGACAGGCAATGACTGTATGGCGCGCACTCTGCGAAGATTCAGACGGTCTGTTCTGGACATTCTTCCTATTCGCGGAAAGATTGTTGCGGCAACAAACGGAACACTTCTGGTAGATTTGGGGCGCAGTGACGGAATAACAGCAGGTTCAAAATTTGATGTTGTACGCAGGGGCAGTATACGCACAAAAGACAGGGGACCGGGAATTACTTATGATGAAAAAAATATTCTTGGTACCTTTACGGCCGTCACTGTCAATGAAGAACTGTGTTCCGGTGAATACAAAAAACGCGGCTTTTATGATGTGATGAATGCAGGGGATGAAGTTGTTCTTGTGGAACTTTCTGAAAATTCCGGCAGCAGTGAAAGTGTTGCTTCTTCTGCAAGACCTGCCGCTGATTCTTCAGGAGAGCCTGTGGTTCAGAATTCAGAAAGTAATGAAGATGCTTCTTCTGTTAAAGAGGCGCTTAAAATTCAGCCAAGAGAATCAGAACTGGTTGGTCTTATCAGAAATATAATTTGATTAAAAAAAACAGCCCGCTTTTTTGTGCAGGCTGCTTGGACATACATTTATTGTTCTATTGGTGCCCGGTACAAATCCAAGGAACTTTCTATCCAGCGGTTTGTAAGTTGGGGATAGGTTTCTGCGAGACCTAGAAATACACTGACAGCTGTGTCGTAATTTTCCATAAAGTAATGGGATTCTCCAAGATAAAAAGCTGCCCGCGCTGAAGTTTCTTTTGTTCTGTTCTGGGCAAGAAATTTTTGGAGAGAAACTGCGGCGTCTGAATATTTTTTCTTTATAAACGTTGTCTTCAGTATGTCGAACAGAAGGTAGTCGTCACCGCCAGGAGGACTTATCAAATCTTCGTCAAAAATATACGGACTGAGTTTTTTTGTTCGTACGCTTTCTTTTTTCTGCCTGATAAAAGAAGACGCTGTTTCTTGTGTTTTTTTGCTTATTGTTTTTTCGTGTTTTGTTCCGTCTCCAAGAATGTCTACATAGGGAAGTGGAAGCTCCCTTATTTCACCGTTTTCGTATGTTTTTGGTTCAATAGTGGGCTGTTTTACTGCTGTTTTTTCTGAAGACAATTGTTTTTTTTCGTAATAAACGGACCTTGCTCCTATTACCGTGGAATTTACTCCCGGAATCAACACTTCGAGAAGGGTTCCCGCATTTTGTTCTGTTCCGCTGTCAAGCTCTTCGTCATAAAAAAGCGGCTCTGTTTCTTTTGTACCGCTTTTTGTGAGTGAAAGAACTGCATAGTAATATTCAACCGAAGGATTTACGGTGTCTGTGTAGGAGATTGTTCCGGCTGGAAGTATTGCAAGTGGCTTTAGTTCTGTAAGGCTGTGGAAGTCTTTTATTGGCCTTGTATTTCTGTAAATTTTAAAGCCGCTTACATATATTCCCGGCCGCTCTTTTGGAAGAATCCATGATACTGTTATTAAATTGTCTGCAGTTCCTTCTGCATTTATTCCTGTCACTACAGGCCTTGCACTTTGTGAAAAAACAGGTACTCTGAATATTGAGCAGACTGCGACTATTGTAAGGAAGTGAAAAATTCCGGTTGGTTTCATACATATATAATGTAACAAATTGAGGGATTTTTCAACCCGTAGATTTTTGAACTGTTTTTTGCTGGCGGAAAGGATTTGTGCGGCTGGAAAACCTGTGCCTGTGTTTGACAATAATTGCACTTTCATTTATTCTATATTGTATGTTTGTTTCGGTAATTGTCGAACCCGGTAGCATTGAAAGCGGAAAGGATTTGACTGATATTCTGACAAAATTTGCATTCTCGAAGATTCAGCGTTTCTGCTGGGAAAATATGCGCTTTAGTGAAAGTGATATTGTTGCATTGAAAAAAGACATTGACCGCGTGACAGATTATTATGACAAAGTAAGGTTCTATCAGTTTCCTGTTGAAGGCCAGTTTGTAATTACAGAACTGCGGCAGAAAAAATGGAGACGGTGTGCCTTTGCTCCCTGTGCAAAATAAATGGAATCTCTAAAAATTGCAATTTTTGGAGATAACCTAAATTGTTTTTTGCCCGCATGTATTTTGCGGAGAATATTTTTTGAGGATAAATTATGCTTGAGGATTTAAGAGTTCCTATTTCGGAGTTGAAGGAAAATATCATGGATGTCTGGGGGCGTCTTTGACCCGGATGAGATTGACAAAAAAATAGCAGAAAAAGAAGCTCTTACTACGGCACCCGGTTTTTGGGACGACAATGACAAAGCTACCAGGGTTATGAATGACATAAAAATGCTTAAGGGAAGAATTGAACCCTGGCGCGAACTTATTCAGGAAGTTTCTGATATGGAAACCCTGTATGACCTTGGTGTAGAAGAAAATGACCAGAGTGTTGAAAAAGAGCTTAAAGAACTTTATGAAAAGGCAAAGGCAAAATACGACCACGAAAGTATATTGAATCTTCTTAGTGATGAAGTTGACAAAAACGACTGCTTCCTTTCTGTTCATGCAGGAGCCGGCGGAACCGAAGCCTGTGACTGGACATTTATGCTCAGCCGCATGTACCAGCGCTGGGCAGAACGCCACGGTTACAAAACAGAAGTTCTTTCTGAAGAAGAAGCAGAAGGCGGACTCAAGTCAATCAATATGAAGATTTCGGGTCCCTATGTTTACGGTTATACAAAAGGTGAGGCAGGTGTTCACAGACTTGTCAGAATAAGTCCTTTTGACGCAAATGCCAGAAGACATACTTCGTTTGCATCGGTTTACGTTTTTCCTGTTCTTGATGACAGTATTGAAGTCAAAATTGATCCGAAGGATTTGAGAATAGATACTTTCAGGGCCGGAGGAAAAGGCGGACAGCATGTCAACAAAACAGAGTCTGCCGTACGCTTTACGCATCTTCCGACAGGAATCGTTGTTCAGTGTGAAAGTGAACGTTCGCAGCTTATGAACAGAGCTACGGCAATGAGTATTCTGCGTTCAAGACTTTATGAATATTACAAGGAACAGCGCGAGAAGGACAATATGAAATTTGCCGGCGAGAAAAAAGATATTTCTTTCGGAAGCCAGATCCGCTCTTACGTTTTCCAGCCTTATACCATGGTTAAGGATCACCGTACAAAATATTCTGTCGGAAACATTCAGGGTGTTATGGACGGGGATATTGACGGCTTTTTGGACGAATACCTTTCTGCAAAATGGAAGGGACTGCCGGCATCTTCTTCTGACGATGATGACGATATCGGGGACGACGCATAAAGATGTTCTTTTTGAGACCGTCTGCGCTCAGGAAAACAGTTGCATTGTTTTTGATGACAGCTGCTCTTTCCTGTTTGCATGCGGATGATTGGGTAATAGCGGCAAGAAAATTCTCTTTTGCCCAAAAAGGGACACGCTCTTCTGTTGCGGAAGGCGCGGCATCCCTTATTCCCACTCTTGTTCTTGAAAGAATTTCGGTCGGGCTTGACAGAGAAACTTCGGCAGAAGAACTCAAGGACCGTGAGTATGAAAAATTCCGCACTGAACGGCAGTCTCTTTTTCTTCAGCTTTCGAAGGAAGTGAAGGAAAGGGATTCTGTTGTCGTTTCTGAGCGGAATGCAGACCGTGCACAAAAGAAAATTGCAGAAATTGAAAAAAAAATTGACAGAATAAAAAAGGATATTGATGAGAATGTAAAAAAATCATCGCCCGATTATTCTTCTGAAAATGATCCTGAAAAAAAGGCGCCGTCTTTTTTTCAGGCGCCTCCCTTTTTAAGAAAAAATCATGCTTCTGATATTCCGGCTCGGGAAGAACATGTTGTGCTTTACAAAAACAGTCCTGATTCTCTTTTTGAAGCTGAAGGTTCTGTCGGTGAAAGACGGTTTGAAAAAGCCGTGATTGATGCCAAAATAAACGGACTGATTGACGGAGTGATAAACGTTTACGGGGACTACGCTTCTGTAACATGCACTCTTAGGGTTTTTCCGGGCGCAAAGGTTTTGGGAACGGTTACAGAAGTCGGGCCGCTTTCTGATGTAATAAGCATTGCTGGAAACATTGCGCGCTATATTGTTCCTGTTGTGACGAACAGTCTTCCGGCAGAAATTTTTTTTGATATTCAGCCTGAGGAATGCCGTTCTTCTGTAAAAATTATTTTTGACGGAGTTGTATACAATAAAGTTCCGCCTAAAATAATTGCGCGTCCCGGAATTCATTCGCTTGAAGTTGAATGTGACGGTTTTGTTTCAAAATCTTTGGCATATAATTTTTCCGGCGGAATTCAGCACAGGGTTTTTATTCCCATGGAAAAAACAAATCCTGCTGTAGTAAGCCTGACTCTTTTTGATCCTGTTCCGGGAAGTCTTTATGCCGACGGAATTTTTTCGGGAAGAATTTCACATGGAATTCCGTCTGCTTCGGCTACTGTAAACGGAAGTCCTGTTATGGGACGGTTTGTTTCTGAAGAAAGAGGAATTGAAAAAGTAGAAGAAGAGTATACTGATAGTTCCGGTAAGAAAAAAACAAGAATTGTAGAGAAACCTGGAGACAAACTTGGATTTTTTTATTACATTCCTGAAAATCTTCAGAAAGACGGGGCGCAGCTTGTGGTAAAGGGAAAGAGCGTTGACAATGCTGCGGTTATTGACAAAAGACGAATCTGGACATACAGGGGATATACTGCACTGGTTCTTTCACTTCCCGTAACTTTGTTTGGAACAGGAAAATATAATTCTTCTGTGAACGCATATAATTCAGGATATCTGGGTGATATTTCTGAAGTTGAAAAATGGAATACAGTTCGTCTTGTTTCTGGCGGTATAACAATTGCGTGTGCTTCTTTCTTTGTGTTTGAACTGGTGCGTTATCTCAGGGCTGCCAGTTCTGTTCTTCCGCAGAATGCAGTTTATGCCGATGATGATACTATTGAAGCGGCAAGGGAAAAGTCTCTTTTGATTGTGGATGAAAAAGTTTCTTCTGAAGTTTTGGAAGAGGCTTCTGATGTTTCTGAAGAAACGTCCGCTGAAAATGCAGATAAATAATTTTAAATATTTTTTTAGAGGTAATTATGGCAAAAACTTCTTTTGGACAGAAACTCAAGGCATTGTTCGGAATACATAAAGACAATGGTTCTGATTTTTTTGAAGAACTCACTGATGCTCTTATTGAAGGGGACGTTGGTGCCCGCACTGCTGTAGAAATTGTAGACAGTCTTGAAAAAAAATGCCGCGAAGGGAAAGTTTCAGGCGAAAACGCAATTACTTCTGAACTTGAAAAAATACTTTTGGAATTTGTCCATGCACAAAAACTTTCTCCCGTCGAAGGAAAAGTAAATGTTTATATGGTTCTTGGTGTTAACGGGGTCGGCAAAACTACGAGCGTTGCAAAAATGGCAAAACTTTTTTCTTCTGCCGGAACCAGTGTAATTATGGCTGCCTCCGATACGTTCAGGGCCGCTGCTGTTGACCAGATTGCAATGCACGGCGAAAAACTCGGAATACGCGTTGTAAAGCACCAGATGGGAAGTGATCCTTCGGCCGTTGTTTTTGACGCTGCCGAAGCCTGCCGTGCCGGTGGAGGGGGACTCGTTCTTGCCGATACTGCGGGCCGTCTTCACAATAAAGAAAATCTTGTCAACGAGCTCAAGAAGATAGACAGAATTGCAGCATCAAAAGCTGATGAAGGCTGTTATAAAAAAATTCTTGTGATTGACGCGACAACAGGACAGAATGCACTCAGGCAGGCAGAAGTGTTTAATGAGGCAGTTGGTGTAGACGCTCTTGTTCTTACAAAATATGACTCTACTGCACGCGGTGGCGTTCTTATTTCTATAGGAAAGGAATTGGGAATTCCTGCAGCATTTGTATGCAACGGTGAAAAATATGCAGATATTGCACAATTCAATCCGCAGGGGTATATAAAGGAATTTCTGGGACTTTAACAATGGATTTTGCCACTGCTGTTCTCTCATTTTATCTTCTCTTTCCGAATCTTTATGCCTCTCAGAAATGGTTTAAGGCCGTTCTTCCTGTGCCGCAGCTTTTTGTTTCGGAACAAAGAAGTGAAGAGTCCGTTGAAGAAAAAATAAAATCAGTGCAGAATTTTCTCTTTGCAACCGATGACGCAATTCCGCAGGATTTTTTTTCAGAAGAAAATGTCGCAAATGTTTCCGAAGAAGAAAAACCTGTATCGGAACGTTTGTATCTGGATTCAGAAAATAAAATGAGACTGTTTGAATACGGCGAAGAAAAATTTATTCCGCTTGCTTCATATACAAAAGAAGGTGATTCTTCTCTTGGGCAGTCGCTTGTGTCTGTTAACAGTGATTGTGTTACCCGCGTTGAATTTGACAGTGATTATCTTCCAAAAGAAAAACTTGTCTGGGAAAATGCTCCAACAGAAAAAGACTCTGTTCTGCTTTCAAAGACTTCCTGGACTTATTCGGCACTGGGAGAGTCTGTTGTGACAGAAGAAAATTTTGCTGCAGGGACGGTTGTTGTTTCTGAAAAAAATGCTGCGGGTCTTGTTACAAAGCGCAGTTTTTATTCGGTAAAAAAAGATCCGCTTTCGACAGAAAATAATCCGCTTCCTGATATTAAGATTCTTGAATCTTCTGTGAGCATGACATGGGACAGTGAAAAAAGAATTCTTTCTGAAGAAGAAATTTTGTATTCCGCGGAAGAAGAAAATAAAAATGACAGCGGCTTTGTACGAAAAAAAGTTTTTTCTTATACAGGAATTTCTCAGACACCGGATATGCGTTTTTATGAAAACGGAAAACTCAGGCTTGTAAGCAGATATCTTGATGACAAAACCTGTATTGAAACAATGTATTTTGACGGCGGCTTTACTGTTATTGCTCGCTATGAAAATGGAATCAGGACTGATGAAAAGATTTCGTCACCGGGCTTTGAAGAAGGAAGGTAGTTTTGAGCGGCTTTAAGTGGATTTATTTTGTGTCCAGAAGAATCAGCAGAATAAACAGAAAGGGACGTACTTCGGTAACTTCGGCACTTGCTTCGTTGGGACTTTGTTTTGGTGTTGCATCCCTCATTGTTGTATTGAGCGTTATGAACGGTTTTCAGATGAGTTTTAAGGATGCCATTATGGAAATAAGTTCGTATGATGCGCGCGTTTCAAATATTACGGAGCAGCAGGAAGAAGAATTTTTGTCGTGGTGTTCGGGTCGCAGTGACGTTGAATGTGTTGTTCCGTTTTATGAAGCCCAGGGGCTTATGGCAGGAACAGGCGGTCGTCAGAGTGCAGCCCTTGTACGTGCTGTTCCGCAGAATACAATGCAGGAAGATGCAGGCTTTAAGAAACAGCTGCGCATGGTTGCAGGAAAATTTGATCTTTCGGGCGGTGACGGAATAATTGTAGGAAACACTCTGGCACACAATCTGGGACTTCATGTAGGAAGTCGCGTTAACATACTTGCGCTCAGCGGTTCTTCTGACGTAAGCCTTCTTTCTGCAAACAGGCAGTTTGTCGTAAAGGGAATTTTTTTCTGCGGATATTCTGACATAAACGCCGCATATTCTTTTATAAGCCTTGATGCCGGAAAAACGAATTTCGGTGCCGGGGCAAAAAAAACTTTCGGAATAAAAACATCCGGTTCTTCTGGGGAAATGGCTTTTCTTGGAGCCATTAAGAATAAATTTCCTGATGCACAGGTTTCGGTCTGGCGCGATTACAACAGAAGTTTTTTTGGTGCACTAAGAATGGAAAAGACAATGATGTTCCTTCTTATTCTGCTGATTTTTGTTGTCGTTGCTGTAAACATTTACAACGGAATGCGGAGACTTGTGTATGAGCGTAAAGATGATATTGCGGTTCTTTCAGCCCTTGGTGCACATCCGCGTGACGTTCAAAACGTGTTTGTAATGCAGGGCGCTTCTGTAGGAATCGGGGGCTGTGTTCCGGGACTTCTTCTTGGGATTTTTTTGTGTCTTAACATAGAAGGCGTTTTTACCTTTTTGTCAAAGGCGCAGTATTTTTTTATGTACATAATTTATTCGATAATTTCACCGCAGTCGCTTCCTTATCTTTCCGAAAACCCGATGTTTGCAGTGTATGCCAATATTCCTGCAAGAATGTTCCCACAGGAAGTTGCGTTTGTTTTTTTATTCGGAATTTTTTCGTCAGTTCTGGCAGCAGCCCTTGCCGGAAGAAATATATTGAAAATGAAAGTAGCAGAGGTGCTCAGAGATGAATGATGCAGATAATATTATTTTAAAAATCAGCGCTCTTGAAAAAACATATGTTACCGGAAGTGAAAATCTTACAATACTGAAAGATCTGGATATGTCGGTTTCGCGCGGAACAAAATGCGTTATTGTCGGTGAAAGCGGAAGCGGAAAATCAACTCTGCTCAATATAATTGCCGGCCTTGATTCTGTAACAGGCGGAAGTGTCTGCGTTAACGGAAAAGATGTGGCAAAAATGAATGAACGCTCTCTTCCCGAATTCAGACGCTCGGTTCTTGGTCTTATATTCCAGTTCCATTATCTTTTGAAAGATTTTACCGCTTTGGAAAATGTTTTTCTTCCGGCCTATATGGCTGGTGTTCCAAAACGCGCGGCTATGGAAAAAGCAAAATCGCTTTTGAATGATGTAGGTCTTTCTTCACGTGCAGAACATCTTCCGTCTCAGCTTTCTGGAGGGGAAAGACAGCGTGTCGCCGTTGCAAGAAGTCTTGTAAATGACCCAGAACTTATTCTTGCAGATGAACCTACAGGAAACCTTGATCCGGCAAATGCAGCCCTTATAGGAAACCTGCTTTTTACCATGGCAGAAAAATACAACAAAACGCTTCTGCTTGTAACACACGATATGACACTTGCGTCACGCGGTGACATAAAATACAGAATAGAGTCGGGCAGGCTCTCGGAGGCTTTCTGATGACAGTGCGTTCATCACTGATGTATGCAAAAAGACTGCTGTTCCCCGGACATAGTACCCGCCGTACATCCTCGAATGGAAGACGCAGTTTGCTGGGGGCAACACTCTGCATTGGAATAAGCCTTGTTCCGCTTGTTGCAATTCTTATAATTAGTGAAGGAATGATTCAGGGAATGACAGGACGTCTTATACATCTTTCATCCCACGACATAAGCGTTCACCTTGACTCATCATCTGCATCTGCCCAAAGTGCCTCTGCAATGCAGGAAGCCGCCGCCAAAATTCTAAAACTTGAAACCATAACAGGCGCTTTTCCCGAAGTAAGGGGAAGTTCACTTGCTGCGGCGGGCGGTTACAGAACGGGTGCGTCGGTAAGGGCAGTGGAGCCTGATATCTTTGTTAAAAACGAAAGCTTTTCTTCGCTTCTGAAAGTTGTAGAAGGAAAGGCAGATCTTGACAGTCCCAGAAACGCAGTTATAGGACAAAAAATTGCAGAACTTCTTGGGGTGCATCCAGGAGATAGAATTTCTCTTATCACCGCAGGAGGAAGTGCGCGTCCTGTTCCGAAAGTAGCGCAGTTTACCGTAACAGGAATTGTTTCATGCGGTTACCAGGAACTTGATGCGCTGTGGGTTTTTATTCCGCTTGAGGCAGGCTTTACTTCACTGGCAAGAAATTCTGTAAGTTTTGTAATTGGTCTTACCACGCAGAATCCTTTTTCAAAAGATTTTGTTTTTATTGCGCGCGATGTTCAGAAATTTCTTTTTGTGGAAGATGGAATTGAAGGCGCTTATGTAAGCCGATGGGACGAAGAAAATGCCGCACAGTATGAAAATTTTTCTTCAACAAAGTCTCTTGTTCTTCTTATAATGCTTCTGATTGTTCTTGTGGCAAGTATAAATATAAGTTCGGCCCTGGTGATGGTTCAGATGGAACGCAGAAAAGAAATTGCAATCTTAAAGAGTGTAGGTGCTTCTTCAGGCGGAATTACGCTTTCATTTCTTGCGGCGGGAATGTTTTCAGGTGCTGCAGGGCTTGTGCTTGGTATTCCGGCAGGACTTCTTGTAGGCGTAAATGTCAATTCAATAATTCACGCTGCCGAATCTGTTGCAAATTTTTTCCTTCGACTTAAGCTTGCACTTTTTTCTCCTGAAAATGCAGGTGCCACTGTAAATGTGCATATACTTGATCCTGCTTTTTATCTTCAGGAAATTCCTGTTGAAGTTCCGGCTGAAGGTATTCTGGCCATTATTTTGGGAACTCTGGTTCTTGTTTTTGCTGTTTCTGCCGTCCCTGCAATATGGGCAGGCCGTGAAAAACCGCTGGATACTTTGCGTAAAGTCTGATTTATGCTAGAATAAGGTGTTTAAATAAGAATTTTCAGGCTTATTTTTAGAGGAATTTTATGCTTTGCGATTTTTGCCATGAGAGAGAAGCTGTCATCTATATGGAACAGATAACCGGCGGCAGCCAGAAGCGCAGAATCAATATCTGCGTGGAATGTGCCGTTGAAAGGGGAATTAATCCTGACCCAAAAAGCATACAGGCATCGCTTGGAGTTTTGTTCAAGGAACTTGCTGATACAAAAAGAAGAATGGAAGAAGCCGACAAAAAACTCTGTCCTGTATGTGGAACAAGTCTTGGAAAAATAAAAAAGACACTCAATGTCGGATGCCCGGAATGTTATGCCATATTCAGGGACGATGTAACCGCACTTCTTTCACAAAAGGGACCGGTAGAACCGTACAAGGGAACAATGCCTGCGCGTCTTTCTACGGTACATTCTGTTCTTAACGACAGGATTATTTTAAGAAACAAACTTGATGATGCGGTTGCTGCTGAAAACTATGAAAAGGCCGCACTTTACCGCGATTATCTTAAGGCACTTGAAAAGACAGCCGTGTCAGGGGACGGAAGCTTTACGGGGGAAGACAATGGGCAGCTCTCCTGAAATAACCGACACCTGGTATGCACGTCCCGGAAGCGAACAGGATGTCGTTGTTTCTACGGCCGTGGAACTTCACAGAAATCTTGCCAATTTCCCGTTTCCCGAACGTCTGGATGATTCAGACGGCGCGCGTGTAATGTCAATCGTGTTTGATGCCTTTAACAGACTTGAAGATTCAGAGCGGTACCAGACAGTTGCTGCAAATCTTCTTGATTCCAATGCGTTCAGGATTATGCGCGAAAGAAATATTCTGCCTTCCGACGAATACAGGAATGCGGGTATAATTCTTCGCTCAGACGGAAAAGTTTCCTGTACAGTAAACTGCGGCGATCACGTAAGAATTGCTTCTTTTTTTTCAGGAATGGATTTTGACAGACCTCTTGTAATTACAGGCAAACTGGACTCTGATATTCAGCATTTTGTTCAGTTTGCCGCAAGTTATGATTTTGGTTATCTGACATCTTCAATAGCTGACTGCGGAAGCGGAATGAGACTTTCTTTTTCTGCACACCTTCCTTCTTTGTGCATGTTGGGACGTATACGTTCACTTTCAGAAGAAGTTGCGGCTGCAGGTTTTTCTATGTCTGCAGAATATGCAAGCGGCGGGGCAGGTGTACTTTCGGGCAGAAACTTTGACGGATCTGCGCTCGGAGGTTATTACAGAATTTCAAGTACAAACTGCATTTCAGGAACAGAATTTGACCAGGTTGCTTCTATCATTGCGCTTTGTAAAAAAGTAATAGATGCTGAACGGGCAGCCCGTGAAGAATGCCGCAGGACTGTTCCGAGTTCGGTGCAGAATTATATGTACAGAGCCGCATCCATTGCGCGTTCCAGTGTATTTGTGACTTTGCGTGAAGCAATAGAAATAACTGGCGGCGTAAAGTGGGCACTTGATATGGGCTTTCTTTCCGGAATAAATGAAACTGATTTGCATTCACTTTTGTACAGAATTCAGGAAGGTCATTTAAGATATGTTCTGGACAACGGAAAATTTAAATTTGAAGATGATGTCAGTGGTTCTGAAGATAAAAAAATAGAAAGGCTTCGCGCTCTTATACTTCAGGAGGCGTTTGAAAATCTGCAGATTCAGCACAACAGCGCCCGCTGAAATCAAAATGATCAGAGGTACGGTAATTTTATGATGATAGAAAAACTTTCCCCAAGGGCACAGCGTCTCATGCTTGCACTGGCACCAGATGAAGCACGCAAGCTTGGTTCCATGCAGCTCGAGCCCGAACATATGCTTCTGGCTCTGCTAAAGTCGGCAGACGGTCTCGGTTATATTACACTCAGGCAGCTGAGAATAAATGTTCTTACAATGCAGCTGGCTGTGGAACAGAGCATGCCGTCGCGTTTTCCAGATAAAAGCCTTGATGATATTCCGCCTTCCGAAAGAACAGAAGGTCTTTTGAAAAATGCAGAATTCCAGTCGCATACAATGGGTGACGGCTATACCGGAACAGAACATATTCTTCTGGCGCTGGTAAACGAACCCAAGTCCATTGCGTCTACATATTTTGCCAAAGCCGGAATTGAATTTTCTTCTGTAAGACAGACAGTGCGTGATGTTCAGAAAAAAGTTCCGACTTCTGCACAAAAAAACCGGGAAGAGCAGGGAATTGAACGCAACTTTATTCCGCCAAGAATGAATGCAATGTCAGACGGAAGTTATTCTTCTGAAAAAAAACAGTCACGCTCTTCTTTTCTTGAACAGTACAGCCGCGATCTTACGGCAGAAGCAGCAAAGGGTGACACAGACCCTGTAATAGGACGCGATGCAGAAGTAGGCCGCGTTGTTCAGATTTTGTGCAGGAGAACAAAAAACAATCCCGTTCTTGTAGGAGAGCCGGGGGTTGGCAAAACTGCGGTTGCAGAAGGTCTTGCACAGCGCATTGCAATGGGAAACGTTCCGCGCGACCTTCTTGGAAAAAAAGTTCTTGCGCTGGATCTTGCAGCCCTCATTGCAGGAACAAAATACCGCGGTGAATTCGAAGAAAGACTCAAGCGCGTGATGAAAGAGATAAAGGAAAACAAAAACATAATTCTTTTCATAGACGAGCTTCATACAATAATCGGCGCCGGCGGTCCTGAAGGTTCAATGGATGCCAGCAACATGATTAAGCCTGCACTAAGCCGCGGAGAAATGCAGCTTCTTGGTGCAACTACGACAAAAGAATACCGCAAGTATCTTGAAAAGGACAGCGCGCTTGCAAGACGCTTCCAGGTTGTAAGGGTAGAAGAGCCTTCACAGCACGATACAGAAAAAATTCTTGAAGGAATAAAATCCCGCTATGAAGACTTTCACCGCGTAATTTATGACGACGGGGTAATTCCTGCAATCGTAAAGTACAGCAGCCGTTATATCTCTGAACGTTTTCTTCCCGACAAAGCCATCGATGTAATGGATGAAGCCGGTGCCTCTAAAAAGATTCTAGGCGATGTGCGTCCTGCCGAAATCGATCGTCTTGAAAAACAGCTTTCAGAACTTTCTGAAAGCAAGTCAAAACTTGTTGCCTCACAGGACTACGAAAGCGCTGCCCTTGTAAGAGATAAAATATCTGACGTAAGAAGAAAAATAGATCTCCTTAACAGCGAGTGGAAGGAATCTGTACGCTCTTCAAGAAAACATGTAACCGTTGATGATATATGCAGAATAGTAAGTTCAACTACGGGAATAGCGACAGACAGGCTTGATGACGGGGAAGGAAGGCATCTTCTTGATATGGAAAAAATCATTGGTTCTGAAGTTATAGGCCAGGAAGATGCTGTAAAGGCCGTGAGCAGTGCCATAAGACGCAGCCGGGCCGGTGTTTCGTCTCCAAAGCGTCCTGTAGGTTCATTTATTTTTCTTGGGCCAACAGGCGTAGGTAAAACAAAACTTGCAAAATCCCTTGCAAAATTTCTGTTCGGAAGTGAAGACGCACTCATAAGGGTAGACATGAGCGACTTTATGGAAAAACAGAACGCATCAAGACTTGTAGGTGCACCGCCGGGATACGTGGGCTACGAAGAAGGAGGAACCTTGACAGAAAGTGTAAGGCGCCGTCCTTATTCAGTAGTTCTTCTTGATGAAATAGAAAAGGCCCACAGCGATATATTCAATCTTCTTCTACAGATGCTGGAGGAAGGCGAACTTAAGGACAATCTTGGTCACGTTGTAAATTTCAGAAACACAGTCGTCATAATGACAAGCAACGCCGGCGCAAGGCAGATAACATCTGAAGGACGCGTAGGCTTTACTTCAATGGAAGAAGGTGTGCTTCCTTACGAAGACATAAAGTCCGGGGCTGTTTCAGAATTAAAGCGCATAATGTCACCCGAAATTCTTAACCGCGTGGATGACATTCTTGTATTCAATCCTTTGGGAAAAGAGCAGGTTTCAAAAATACTCGATCTTGAACTTGCCGAACTTTGCAACCGTCTTTCTGAAAAGAACATAAGCCTTTGTATAAAAGACGAAGCAAGGGATTATCTTTCTAAAAAAGGCTATGATCCTTCAATGGGTGCACGTCCTATGAGAAGGCTTATCCAGCGTGAAATAGAAGATCCTGTAGCAGACATTCTTCTTGCCGGAACAGATCCCGACGGCGGTACGGTAACCGTTGATTTCGATTCCTCAGAAGAAGTCCTTTCGGTAAAATACAGGCGTCCCAGAAAAAATACAAAAAAAAACATTACAGAAACTGCAAAAAAATAATGAAGCCTTCGCACAAATATGTTTGAAGAGCCAGGTAAAGAGGTAAATATAAAATGTTTTCAGATTTTGGAAAAAAGATGACAGGTGATTCCGGAATATTAAGGCTCATGGAAGATTTGGGCAGTCCGCTTCCTCCGGGAATGCCGTCCTATTCTTTAGGCGGGGGAAATCCTGCACAGATTCCCGAAATTGAGGCAATGTACCGCCGCGAAATGGAACGGATTATGTCTGACGGCCGCAGGTTTGAAGATCTTATCGGACGCTATGACGGCCCTCAGGGACAGATAGATTTTATAGAGGCTGTTGCTTCATATCTGTCAAAAACATACGGCTGGAACGTAAAAAGCGAAAATGTTGCTGTTTGCAACGGAAGCCAGAGTGCATGTTTTTATCTGTTCAATCTTCTTTCGGGAACATTTACGCAGAACGGTGTTAAGCAAAAAAAGAAAATACTTTTTCCACTTGTTCCGGAATATGTAGGATACGCCGATCAGGGAATAGAAAATGACACGTTTGTAAGCATTCCGTCAAAATTCGAAGAATATGATGACCATACATTCAAGTATTTTGCTGATCTCGAAAAAGTAGAAAACTATCTTTCCCACCATGAAGAAGTTGCCGCAATGTGTGTAAGCCGTCCTACAAATCCTACGGGAAACGTACTTACAGATGCCGAAATCGAAAAGCTGTCGGCCCTTGCCAAAAAGTATTCAATTCCGCTTATAATAGACAATGCATACGGACTTCCCTGGCCGCATATTATATTCAGCAAAAATGCAACTCCTGTCTGGAACGAAAATATAATTCTGAGCATGAGCCTTTCAAAAATAGGCCTTCCAAGTCTGCGCACGGGAATAATTATTGCAAAAAAAGAAATTGTTACCGCACTTTCAAATCTTAATTCAATTATTGCACTTGCTTCTGGAAGTCTGGGTCAGTCAATTGCAGCAAATCTCATAAGATCAGGTGAACTTGTAAAAAATGCAGACAGTTGCGTGCGTCCCTTCTATGAAAGAAAAAATCTTCTTGCGCAAAAATGGATTCACAAATATTTTGCAGGAGGCGACTACGCTGTACACAAAGGTGAAGGTTCAATTTTTCTGTGGATTCTTATGCGCGATTTAAGCATTACAACAATGGAATTCTATGCAAAACTCAAGGAAAGGGGAGTGATTGTCGTTCCGGGTGAATACTTCTTCTTCGGATCCGATTCATCATCTGATCTTCCCCCGGTACAGAACCATCCGCACTATTCAAAGTGCATAAGACTCAATTATGCCCGTCCTGACGATGAAGTGGAAAACGGAATAAGAATTATTTCAGATGTATACAGAAAATACCGCCGTCCGTTGTAAAAAACACGGAATGACTGTATAATATTCTTTGAGGTTTTTATGAAAGAATTTCTTCAGTATGATAATGTCAGAAACGATGCACTTCTTCTGGCCCATAAGATTTACCAGAAAGACGGATTTGTTCCTGATATAATTTACACTTCACTCCGGGGCGGCGCTTACATGGCAAACGTCATAAGCGAATATTACAAGGTTGCGCTCAAAAACCACAAGCCCGTTCTTTATGCCGCAGTTGTTGCAAGAAGTTACAGCGATGTTCACAAGCACGAGTCAGTAAGAATTGACGGCTGGACTTATTCCCCGGACTACCTGCGCATGGGCGACAAGGTTATGCTTGTTGACGACATTTTTGATTCAGGAAGAACACTCAATTATCTGGTCGGAATTCTTCTCGAAAAAGGTGTTCCGCGCGAAAATATAAAAGTTGTTGTGCATGACTACAAAATTTACAAGTACAAGGAACAGCTTCCAATTCAGCCTGACTACTGGTGCCGCAAGTTTGAGATTGAATCTCCCGACGACAACCCGTGGATCAACTACAACAGCCATGAACTTGTAGGACTTACGCAGACTGAACTTGAACAGAATTTTTACGCTCCCTATCCTGAGCTGCGTGAAGTTCTGGAACCGATATTCAAGGACGCCAGATAGCCGTGAAATTCAAATTAAGGACGATTGTTTTTGCATTTTTTCTTCTTTGCGGAACTGCATTTGCATTTTCGGACAGGGACATTATAAGCCCCTCTGCCGGAGTATGGGGAAATGTGCAGGCTCTCGTTCTTGATGCAAGCGACGGCAGCGATCTCTATTATTCACTTACGGGAAGCGACCCGCTTGTTTCGGGCTTTGCCTACGACGGTCCTGTTGTAATAGACGGAACCGGTGATGTAAGCGTAAATATTACTGCTGTTGCAAAAGACGGAACGCGCTCGGACTTTTCGGTTTCGTATTCAGTTAAGGAAAGCAAAGAAATTCCCGAAAACTCGTCTGTCTTTATTCATTCAGTTTCAAAAAATCCGATAAGAAAATATATTTCGGGAACAGAATTTTCCATTCCCAAAGGCTTTTTGTATTCACTTTCAAATTCCGTTCCACCTTCATATGCTTCGGGAACAATTTCTCTTTCTGCACAAAACCAGATGGAAGTTTATGTTCCGTGTACAATATCTGACGGAAAAAATTTCTTTCACTTTGTAATACACGTTATTCCGGATGCGGCTGCTGTTTCTTCTGCTTCTGTTGCCGGAACCGCAGAAACTTCCGTGCCGTTTACTGTACGCGACTGGAATAACATTCAGTTTACAGGCGACAAACTTTTGTACCAGATCGACGATGAGTACTGGAGCGCAGACAAATCTGAACGCACAATAGACAGAACTGTTCCGCATACAATCCGCTGGCAGAGCATGGAGTATATGGAAGGAAATCCTGTAGGCGAGTGCGTGCTTCCTGTTGTTCCTACTCTTTTGTGCTACAGAAATGCAGACGGAATGCTTGAATTTTTACTTTCTGACGAAGGACGATCGCAGCTTTCTCCTGTCTCCCAGTCACTGTCTGCAGAAAAAATGGCGGCTGGGCTTTATTCTTCAATGAAGGCAGATATCTTTGACTGCGGTGAACTTTCAGGAACTGCAGTTTTTGACGTGTACCAAAACGGAGTAAGGCAGGGGACACTTTCCTGTGATTATTCGCTCGATAAAATTCCGCCTGCAAAGCCTGTATTCAGTTCGTCATCAGATGCAGGTCTTGCACGCGATGAAGTTGTTGTTACCATGTCTTCTGAAACCGACTCGTTTATCTTTTACAGCATAAGCGGTCCGGTCGAATCAGAAACGGCATTTCTTCCGGGAACACAGACAGATCTTCCAAAGCCTTCTCCCGAAAGTTTTGAATTCTATTCTGGACAGGAAATAAGGCTGCGCTCTCCTTCAGAAAAAGCTGCCCTTTACAAAGTGTCTGCGTTTGCTTCTGATGCGTTCGGTAACAGAAGCCCGGTTTCTGAATATACAGTCGTTGTAGACAAATTCAATTACTATATTTCAGGAAGCAGCACTTCTGAAAAACCCGACGGAACTTACGGGAACCCGTTTTCTACTTTTGACCAGGCTCTTGAAGTAATTAATTCGCAGGAATACATGCGTCTTTTTGTTGTGTCTGACATAAAGATTGAGACAAATGCAAAAATAGAGTCCGATTGTGACATCATAGGCGGCAGTTCGCGGATTGAATTTGCCCCTTCTGCGTCACTTGAAGTTTCGGATGCAAAGGTTTTGTTAAAAGACTGTCTTATTGAGTGCGATTCATCTTCTTTGTCTTTGCAAAAACCGCTTGTTTCCCTAAAAAACGGTGCTTCACTTAGTGTAAATAACTGTGAAATTATCGGACTGTTTGATTCTGATGCTGTTCTGTTTGACTGCGCGGAATCATCTCTTAATGTCGTTGACAGCGGTCTTTCTGTGCAGTCGCGCACTTACGGCTGTGTTATTTCTTCGCAAAAATCTGATGTAAGCGTTTCTTCTTCAAGAATTACTGCTGTTTCTGAAACCGGCGTCGGCGCCAGCTGTTCGGGCGGAAAGTGTCTTTTTTATGGCAATGAATTTTTTGTAATTGCTTCTATGGGGCGAGCACTGGAATTTTATGCAGCAGATGCAGGTCTTGAAAACAATAATTTTTCTGCCGTGTTAAGAAACGGGCCTTCGGGGGCAAGCGCTGTCTGGAAAGATGCCGACACTGTTATCCTGCAGAATTCGCAGAATAAGTCGGAGGGTTTTTGAATGCAGTCTCTTGTAGCCGGAATTGATGAAGCAGGTAGGGGACCTCTGGCCGGTCCTGTTACTGCTGGTTGTGTTATTCTGCCGCCGGACTTTCCTGTAGAAATGTTGAATGACAGTAAAAAACTTTCTGAAAAAAAACGGATTGCCGCCGAAGAACAGATAAAAAAATATGCCTGCTGGGGAATAGGTGTAATTGACCATACCATAATTGATGAAATAAATATTCTTCAGGCTACACTTAAAGCAATGAAAGTTGCCTTTGACATGGCTGTCATGAAACTGCCTGACTGGTGCAAAAAGAATTCACTTGTGCTGCCGGATGTTTCACAGATGAATGCTGTTGTTGACGGTATTTTTGTTCCTGAAATAAACTGCCTTGCAAGAAGTGAAGTAAAGGCAGACGCAAAGTTTCCATGCGTAATGGCTGCAAGTATAATTGCAAAAGTCGGGCGTGACAGAATTATGTGTGAATATGACAAAATGTACCCCGGTTACGGTTATGCGTCACATAAAGGTTACCCGACACCTGCCCATAAAGAAGCATGCCGCCGTCTGGGACCTTCACCCATTCAGCGGCTGTCGTTCAAATATTGAATATGTGGTATCTCTAAAAATCCAGTAAACGTGATTTTTGGAGATTGCTTTAATATTCTTCTGTTACTGTCGGAGTTGAAGAACGCTTTGATGTAACGTGAATTACACGGCCTGTTCTTTTTATTCCGTCATCCTTGCGCTCTGCACGTTTTTCTGCAACAAGACGGCTTTCTCCCTTTCTTCTGTAAACTTTTTTTGCAAACGAATCATCATCTTTTTGGGCTCCGGCTGCATACTTTGCTTCTTTTGCAGCTTTCTTTTCTGCACGCAACTTTGCCTTTTCCTTGCGGTCTTTGTCTATGAAACTTAAAGAACTGTCCATTCCTGAAAGAAATTTCTGCATGTCATCGGCAAAGACAACAATGGATCTTCTGTCGTCTGCTCCTTCTTTGATTTTGCTTTCAACAATCTGCAGAAATACATCGCCGTTGCGGTTTTCCTTTACGTTAAAAAAATATGACCTGTTGTCAAGATTCACCTGGTTTGTGTAAAGCTCGCCTCGTATTCCCATGATTTCCTTCCTTAAAAATGTAGTGGATTTTTATTTTTTAGACCTGCTTATATTAGCATAAGTTGAAATTATTTTCAAGTGAGAGGGCGTACTGATACAAAAACAGAATAATATGATATAATCATTCCCCATGGAACAGAAGAAACGCGCGGAACGTAACAGGACGCTGACAATTTTGCCGCAGGAAGAAGAAGTATTAAAAAAGAATATTGAAACTTTGGAAACTGTAAGCCGGAGCAAAGATTTTATAAACAAAACTGTCAATGCGAATTTAATGGACGTACTTCCGCTCATTCCCGACGGATTTGCAAATCTTATTATCATTGACCCGCCGTACAATCTTACAAAAGACTTTAACGGAATGAAATTCAATGCAATGAAAGAAGACCGTTATGAAGCATATCTGGACTCATGGCTTCCTTTGGTCTGCAAAAAATTAAGCTCGTCCGGAAGTCTGTATCTTTGCGGCGACTGGAAATGCACTTCGGCTTTGCAGCGTGCACTTGAAAAAAATCTTACTGTAATCAACCGCATTACCTGGCAGCGTGAAAAAGGCCGCGGTGCCAGACAAAACTGGAAAAACGGAATGGAAGACATCTGGTTTGCCGTAAAAAATCCTGCGGACTATTATTTTAACGTAGATGCAGTCAAAATAAAAAGAAAAGTAATTGCACCGTATAAAATAAACGGAAAGCCAAAAGACTGGGATGAAGGTGAAGACGGAAACTTCCGTTTAACATACCCGTCAAATTTCTGGGACGACATTTCAATTCCGTTCTGGTCCATGAGTGAGAATACCGATCACCCGACGCAAAAGAGCGAAAAACTTTATGCAAAATTAATCCTTGCTTCTTCCAGACCAGGTGACATTGTTTTTGACCCGTTTCTGGGTTCCGGAACAGCAAGTGTTGTTGCAAAAAAACTCGGCAGAAATTACTGCGGAATCGAACTGAATTACGAATACTGCATGTTTGCAGCAAAACGCCTTCTTATGGCCGGCGATAATAAAGAAATACAGGGTTACCGCGACGGCATCTTTTGGGAACGGAACAGCCAGCTGCCTTCCCGCAGGTAAAAAACGGAATCAATCCGTGACTGCATGAACTTTCGGTAACTCATGTCAGCAATATTATTTTGTTATGCTTCTTCTTATTTTGCAAACAGGGCGGCAGTTTTTTTTACGGCTTCAAAAAGTTCGTCCATGGCTTGGGGCGTTGTAAGCGGGCCAAAACTGAATCTTACTGCAGCCTCTTTTTCTTCTGCCGGAAGCTGCATTGTGTCAAGAATAGGTCTTGCGTGTCTTCCTGCAGAACATGCGCTTCCTGTAGAAATATAAAATCCTTCAGAACTGAGTGCGCGTTCCATTACCTGACCAGGAATTCCTTTGAATGAAGCCTGAATAACCCACGGCGAAAATTCGTGTTCAGTATTGTCTGCTGTCCTGCAGTGCGGAATCATTGTGCATGAAGGAATTGAAGCAAGTTTTTCTATAAAAGCCGCGGCATATTTTTTCTGAAGTTCATATCTTTCCATTGCAGCTCTGTTGCGTTCAGAGATAGCATATTTTTCAAGACAAAGGGACATTGCTTCTGCGCCAAAAAGATTTTCTGTTCCGCTTCTGATGTTTTTTTCCTGTCCGCCGCCCCTTAGAAACGGAACAAATTCTTTTGCCGTGTAAAGAATGCCTATTCCCCTTGGACCACAGATTTTATGTGCACTGAAAGCCGCGCTGTCTATTCCGCTGTGGGTCAGATCAAGCGGAATTTTTCCTGCTGCCTGTACGCAGTCTACATGGAACATTGGTTTTCTTTTTCCGCGGCAGTGTTCGGTAAGTGCGTCTGCTATTTCATATACAGGCTGAACCGCACCGGTTTCGTTGTTTACGGCCATAACGGTAACAAAAGCCGTGTCATCGCGAAGGGCCGCAATTACCGCGTCTGCACTTACAAAACCGTTTTTGTCGGGATTGACTGTTATTGTTTTCCAGCCGCAGTTTTCTATCATTTTTGCCATTTCCCTTATTGCAGGGTGCTCGATTGCGCTTACAAGAACACTTCCTTTTTGCGGGCGCGTCAGAACAGACAAAAGTGCAATGTGGTCGCTTTCTGTACCGCCCGAAGTAAATGTTACCGTCTGCTCGGGAATTCCCAGTGCAAGGGCTGCACGTTTTCTTGCGTTTTCAAGAGCTTTTTTTGCGTCGGTTCCGGCTGCATGTATGCTAGAAGGATTTGCCCAGTGCTCTGTGGAACACTCAAGTGCTTTCTGAATAATGTCTTTGTCTGCTGGGGATGTTGCTGCCCAGTCAAAATAATGTTCAGCGCTGATCATATTTTATTCCTGTTCTGCAAGTACTGAAAGAATTTCTTCGTCGTCTGCTTCACTTACAAAAGTCTGCTGCGGGCCCGACTGAAGCGTAAGTCTTATTTTTGCCGAATTGTTCTTTTTGTCTTTTTTCATTGCATTAAGAATCAGAGTGGCTGTTTTTTCTGAAGGAATGTTTTTAAGCGCACTGTGCACGGCCCCTGTTTCGTATCCGTAAAGGGCAAGCGTTTTTAATGTCTTATCTGCAAATTCTTTTGAACATACACCGCGGGCAAGCGATACACAAACTGCCCTTGACATTCCCCAGGCAACAGCTTCACCGTGTGTTACTTTTCCAAGTCCGGCAACAGACTCAAGCGCATGTCCGAAAGTGTGGCCGTAGTTAAGAAAGGCTCTGTCTCCGTGTTCCCTGAAGTCTTCTGAAACAATCTTTGCCTTTGCACGCGCACACTGTTCCACTATTCCGTCAAGAACATCCTGTTCCCGTTTCATAACAGAATCTTTTTGTGAAAGAAAAAGTTCTGTAAGTTCAGCAGAAAAAAGAAATGCTGTTTTAATTGCTTCTGCCAGTCCTGAAATGAATTCATTCTGCGGAAGAGTCTGTATAAAACTGCTCCAGATGTGGATGTTTTTTGCAGGGTAGAATGCACCTATCATATTCTTGTAGCTTTCAAAGTCACAGCCGGTTTTTCCGCCTACAGACGCATCTACATCGGCAAGAAGTGTTGTGGGAACAAATTCTGCAAGGACGCCTCTTTTGAACATTGAAGCGGCAAACCCCGTCATGTCGCATACAACACCGCCGCCTATGCCCGTAAAAATGCAGTTTCTGTTGAAGTTGCCTTCAAGCGCGGTTCTTACTATTGAAAGTACGCTTTCTATTGTTTTGAATTTTTCGCCTGCACCAAGGATTATGAGTGCATCTTTGCCGCGTGTAAAGGTTTCGGCGGTTTTTCCTGCATGGGATTCTGCGTCAGCCTTAAAGGAAGATGTGAACGTTCTCATGCAGGGAAGGGATGCTATTGTTGTGTCGGTAACAAACAGTCTGCGTGCATCTGTTTTATTTTCTTCAAAAAAGAATCTGTTAAGGTCAGGACTGTCTTTGTAAAAAAATATCTTTGTTTCGTCAAATCCTGAATTTTCGGGATATCTGAGTGTGTAAACATTCTGTGCATTCTGAGTCATGCGGCTATTTTAATAGCTTTTTGAATTCATTGCAACGAGGTCAGAAATTACTTTGTCCAGTCTTGAAAGTTCACGGTTCAGAATATTTTTGTAGGAAAGCTTTCCCGTATTTATCCGTTCCCTTTCGTCTTCCCAGTTCTGAAGGCCGGTAATATACATAAAACCAAACTTTTTTGAACCTGCTTTTTCTGCCCAGAGTTCTGCTTCCTTCCAGTAAGTGTAGCCCGCTGTGTAGCAGGATTTTGCTTTTTCAAGATTCCGAAGGTATTCGTCTTTCCACGGGGCGTCGTAAAAAACAGCGGCTTTTTTGTCATAAATGCGGCCGAGTCTCAGGTGCTGTTCAATGAGCTTAAGGTTTATGTGCATCTGAAAAAGATAGCGGTATTTTTCCCACTGCAACTCGTTTTCTATCTTTGTATATGCATAAAGCGGGTTTGCAAAGTCGGCCTTGGCAGCCTGTTCCAGCCAATAAATGTTTTCTATACAGTCGTCGGGCAGCTGGCTGTAGTGAACGTGGTACAACTTAAGGTAGTCTTCCTTGTACTTGACCATGTATGACTGGGCTTTCTGCGGAACCAGAATGGCAGCCAGAATGAGGGCGAGAATAAATTTTAATCTGTTAAGTTTTGCAGGGAATTTCACGCTTTCATTATCGGAAGGTCGGCGATGTTAGTCCATATTATTTCAGAGATTTTTTCTACCGGAAGGGTTGCATCTATGTCTACAATTTTCATTCCGCTTCCTTTTTCGCCGCGGTATTCGTCTATAGCTTTTCTGTACTCAATTACGGTTTTTTCAAGAAAGTCAAGCTTTTCGTAAATTTCTCTGGAACCGCGTGAATCTACTCTGGAAAGGGCAGTTTTTGCGTCTATGTCAAAATAGAACAGAAGTTCAGGCAGCGGGAAAAGTGAATTGAGCATGCGCGGAACACTGGGGCTGCAGTCGATGCTCTGGTATGCAAGGCTTGAAAAAATATATCTGTCGCAGACAACGCATTTTCCCTGACCGCACGCTTTTTTTATTCCGCCGCAAAGAATGCCGTCTTCTGAAAAACTTATGTCTGCGTTAAGGTGTTCGTTTCTGTCTGCCGCAAAAAGATATGCTGCCGTTTCATTTGTAACGGGAACGTTTCCGCCAAGCATGGAACGAAGAAATTTTCCTACGGGAGAGCGGCTGGGTTCCGCAGTAAAAAGAAAGTTGCTGCCGCATTTTTTCTTTAAAATATTAAGTTGCGTAGTTGTTCCGGCACCGTCTATTCCTTCAAAAACTATGAAATTTTCAAGAATCATTTTTTATGCTCCTATTTTAAATAAGAAAAGACATTATGAATTATTGTATATCTTTTTTTTGTTTTCTGATAGAATACAATTTGCGGCCCTATGAAATCAAGAGCGTTTAGGACAATAACCGGAAGTTTTATTTTTTTACTCATAATTGCGGTCGTCGCTGCCGCTCTTCAGCCGGTTTATCATGCCGTTGATTCTGCCCTCAAAACCTGCGAATCTGTTTTTAAAACGCGTCTTTCAAAAGAAACAGGGCTGGGGCTTTCCTATAAGTCTCTTTCGCCGTCCCTTCTTACCGGAATACGCATCAAGGGAATAGTCCTTTATGAAACCGAAAATGACGCACCAATTCTTTCGGTAAGCAATGCGGTTCTAGGTTACAGTCTGCCCAAAATCATAAAAGGTGACTTTTCGCGTGCATTTACTCGCCTTGTTCTGACTGACGTTTCACTTGACTTTAGCGACAGCCGCTATAAGGCAATTCTTGACCGGCTGGGTTCATCCGGTGCGAACAACGGGGCAGACGGGGCTGCGGTTTCCGAAAAAAAAGCACCACATTCATCAGATTCTTCCGACGCAACAGGAGAAGGTTTTGCTTCTGTTCTGGATTTCATTAAGGATGCACTTTTTTCACTGCCGTTTGATGTTCAGATAAGAAACATGAATCTTGGTTATGAAGTTGGGAACGACAGTTTTCATGCCGTACTCAACGACCTTTTTGTAAGGAAGGACGGGCTCAATTCTTCACTCTATTCCCGTGTTTCAGGCTATGCCTTTGCAAAACTTTCTGCACTTGGCTCAAAAACAGCCGGGTTCAGGTTCAGGGCAGAAGGAAATTTATTGAGCGTTTTTTCGGGAAGTTCGTGCAGAATCCTTTTGGACAGCTATTCCCGTGCAGACTACACACCGCGCAGAATGGAATATCTTCTTCATTATTCCAGCCCGGAATTTGTTTTAAGGTCAACGCAGCGTATTCTGCCGTATGCAGTCCAGATTGTGCTTGACAGGGATAGCCTTGATTTAAGCGCGGAACTTACTGCTCAGAATCTTGATCCCTTTGCACTTCTCGGAAATTCCTATTCGTTCAAACAATTTTCAAAGTTCCGGGGAAGTACGCTTTCGGGAAGTGCCGGTTTCGGAATAAATCTTGAAACTTTTCGCTACAAATGGAATGCGGACCTGAGCGCTTCACTTTCAAAGTCAATTGCTTCAGGCGGTCAGCAGGTTTCTGTCCGGGCTTTTGGCGACGATTCTTCTGTTACGGTGAAAAATCTTTCGGCAAAGGGACAGATTGCAGCGCTGTCTTTTGAAGGAAGCCTGGATCTTAAGGACAAAAGTCCGTCGGGAAGCCTTGAACTTGAACATTTTGTTCTTCCAAACGGCGGAATAATTTCGGGAAGCCTTTTGTGCAGCCCTGACAAAAACGGATTTTCGCTCTTTGTTCCCGAACTTTCGCTTGGTACAAGAAAATTTTCGCATATAGACATTTCTGTTCAGAATGAAGACAACGGCTCTCTAGGGTTTTCTGCCGAAGTTTTTGACTATTCACATTCAGAATATGACAATCCTGGAAAAATTATTGCCGACGGCTCTTTTTCATACAAAAACAATCCTTATCTGCAGGCTTCGGTAAGCGTAGACAGTTTTTTTGTTGATTCTGCGGTTTATGCTGCGGCCTTTTTTGCTGAAGGGAATTCTCCTGGCGGCATTTCTTCGGTGGCGGCATCCCTTGCGCCCTATATTACAAGTACGGAATTTTATATTTCCACGAATTTCAGCGGAATTACCTTTAACGCGCCCTATGCCGTTTTTGCAAATACAGAGAAGGATAGGGAAATGCTCTTTCTTTCATTCGACGGAACAGAAACTGCCCTTCAGGTAAGCCAGCTGGAACTTCTTTACGGCGGCAACTCGCTAAACGCAACTCTTGAAGCTGATTTTTCACCTGTAGACAAACAGGCCGCATTTCGCACGAACTTTAACCTTAATTCCATACCGTATTCGCTTTCGGGAACTTATGCTCTCGGGGAATGGATAAGCGTAATAGGTGACTACGGATTCAACGCTTCTGTAAATTTAGGAAAGTCTTGCGGCGGAACACTTGATTTTTCTTCCCTGCCGCTGTCTCTGGGAAAATACATGCTGTCCCTTTCTGCCATTGCCGAGTTCAGCTTTACATCGGCAGAAGACTTTAACGTAACGCTTTCAAATCTTACCGTGGATGAAATTACGGGACTTGTTCCGGGTAAGCCTAAATTTTCACTTGCAGCCACTGCAGACCAGAGCGGAATTGTACTTTCTTCACTTTCTTACAACGACACAATTTCCTATCTTCAGGGTTGGGGATATTTTCTGTGGAATATAAACGACGGAATCTTTGACAGCATGAATTTCAATCTTACGGCTGCAAATGATGTAACCAAAGAAAGTGTGACTCTTGCAGGCGATCTGTCAAACCCCATGCGGCAAAAACTTGATTTTGACACGCTCACAAAGGACTGCTACTTTTCTGCACAGGCAGATGTAAAATCTTTCCCGTGCGCGCGCTTTCTTTCGGAACAGGACGGCTCTGATACGGTTACTGCAACGATTACGGCCAGCGGTACTTTTGAAAACCCGTATATTTCTGCCCAGGTAAAAGAACTTTCGCTTAACGCAGGCGGTTCAACTCTTAAAGCCAGCGGAAATGCCTCTATTATGGAAGGAATTCTTACTGTTCCGCAACTTAACGGCAGCTGGAAAAACTTTACGCTTGAAAGTTCCGGGTCAAAAGTAGATTTAATGGCTTTTGAAGGTTCTGCATCCCTTTCTTTGTCAATGACAGGCGGGCAGAATTCGTTTACGGCGCCGATGCAGTTTACTCTGACAAACCTTTCGCCCTTTACCCGGAACACATTTGCTGTTCCCGAAGCTTTTTCGGTGGAATTTGACTGTGCCGGAATTTCGGGTGCAATGAAAGACAAACTTCCCCCTGTCCATATTTCGCTTATCCGTTCCCCCGGGCGCTGGGATATCATGACCGACGAAAACCTTGGTGCATACGGGGAATTCCTTGATGACGGTTCGCTGAGTCTTATGGTAAGGGAAGACAGGCCGCTTAATTTTAATCTTGACGGAACTCTGGTCAACGGGCTTATGAATCTTTCTGTCCGTAACCTTTACTGCGATACAGGTCGCTTTTCGTTCCTGTTCAATTCGCAGTTTTTCAGCGTGTACAGCGGTTTTGTAAATGCAAACCTTACACTGTCTGGGCTTGCGTCAGATCCCGATATTGACGGTTCTGCAGTTGTTACAGACTTTGACTTCAACATTCCGGTTTATATTCCGGAACATTTCAAGGCACATGAGGTTTCTGTCGAATTTACGCAGGATGAAATTGTTATTCCCGAGACAATATTTTCGGTAAAAGACGGAAGGGTTGCGGCCGATGCATACGTGAGCTTGGACAGACTTTCTGTTACTTCTCTTGAGTTGAATGTAGAAACTGAACGCAACCGCGATATTCCTGTTGATGTAAAAACACCTCTTGTACGCGTAACGGGACGGACTTCGGTTAAGGCTACTCTTGGAATAGAAGACAACGTTGTGGGAATAAACGGTTCCATTGCCTTGAGAAATGCAGAAATTTCATTTATCACAAACTTTGGAACAAACCAGGCGCCCCTGTCAGAAGAAGTAAGGTCAGATGCACCTTCGTCGCCGCTGGATTTGAGCCTAAACCTTGATCTTCTTGTAGGACAGAAAGTTCAGATTATACTGAATCCGCTTCTGCGCGGTCTTGTTGCCCCTGCCACACCGATACAAGTATTCCTTGACACGGCGTCCGGGCTCTGGTCGGTAAAAGGCGACATTGTACTTCGGGGCGGTGAAATATCTTATTTGAGCCGCAACTTCTATCTGAAGGAAGGCCGCCTTATAATGGATGAAACACAGAACGGTTTTGACCCAAACATAACAGTACGTGCAGAAACCAGGGAACATGATGACAACGGTGAGCCGGTTACAATCTCTCTTTCTGCAATAAGCCAGGAGCTTTCTAGCTTCAGCGCAACACTTTCTTCAAGCCCCGCCAAGTCAGAAAGTGAAATTCTTTCCCTTCTGGGACAGATTGCTACAGGAGACAGCGATTCCGTAGGAAATTTCCTTGTTGCGGGAGTAGATTACGGCGTTCAGGTTACGGTTTTGCGAAAACTCGAAAATGCATTGCGTGATTTATGTAATTTTGATATATTTTCAATACGTACAACCCTTCTGCAGAATACAATCAGACAGGGATTCAATATGAACACCGAATCCGAGAAAGGTTCAATTATAAGTAACTTATTTGATAATTCGACTGTTTATATAGGAAAATACTTTGGAAGCACTATCTATGCCGATGCACTTATGCACTGGACTTACGATAAGAGCAGAGCCGATGCTTCGGGTGCAGATGCTGGCGGTGGTCTTGTATTCCAGCCCGAAATCGGACTTGAGCTGGATGCCCCGTTTGCAAACATACGTTGGAATTTTGCCCCTGATATAGGTCAGTTGCAGAAATCCTGGGTTCCGGCTACTTCCATTACTCTGTCATGGAGAATTTCGTTTTAAAAAAGAGGAATTTATGCGAACTAAGCATTCTTTTATGGTTTTTGTTGCTGCGGCTGTTCTTGCGGCTGCCAGTGTTCTTCCTGCATTTTCACAGGATTCCGGCTGGTATTATGACAAACCCATAAAAACCATCACTTTTGAAAATCTTAAAAATGTAAAGCAAAATGATCTTGAAGGAATTACAAGCAGTTTTGTGGGACAAAAGTTTACCGACGAAGTCATCAGTTCCCTTTATGACAGAATGTTTGCGCTTGACTATTTTGAAAATGTCGAAGCAAAAGTTGCAAAGGCGGATGAGGCTGCAAGTTCTGTAAAAATCATTCTTGCGGTTACCGAGCGACCCGTTGTTTCTGCCATTATTTTTAAGGGAAACAGCCAGCTCAGAAAATCTGAACTTCAGGAAACCATTCTTATAAAAGAAAAGGATATTTTTGTTCAGTCCAAACTTCTGGCCGACGAGCGTGCACTTCGCAACCACTATATAGAAAAGGGTTATACTGCGGCAACAGTTTCATCTTCGTTCGAAACACAGCCTTCGGGAATTGTAGTTACTTTCAACATTAATGAAGGGCAGCGCACGGTTGTAAGAAGCATTAAGTTCAACGGAATTGTAAATTTCTCTGAAAAAACACTTAAAAGCAAGATTACACTCAAGGAAGCCGGACTTTTTAACAAAGGTTCTTTCCAGGAAGCGTCTCTTTCAAATGATGCAAGAATTATTACGACTTATTATCAGAACCACGGCTATGCAGATGCAAGGGTTCTTAATGTAAAAAAAGATTCTTCCTTCAACAGTGAAAAAAATCTGAACGAACTTACAATTACCTTTGATATAAATGAAGGCGAAAAATATAAGTTCGGAGGAATGACCTTTCAGGGAAACAAGGTATTTTCTTCTGAAAGACTCCAGACTCTTGTAAGACTTCCTGTAGATGCAGTTTATAACGAGACAAAGTTTCAGGAAAGCAAGATGGCAATTCAGAATCTTTATTACGAAAACGGATATACTTCAAACCGTTTTGATACAGAAATGAAAAAGTCTGCTGACTCCCGCGTAATTTCATACGTTCTTCATATAACTGAAAATTCCAGAAGCCACATAGAAGACATTCTTATCAAGGGAAATACAAAAACAAAGGAATATGTTATAAGAAGAGAAATCCCCATCGAACCGGGTGATATTTTCTCAAATACAAAAATTACAAACGGACTCAGAAACCTGTACAATCTTCAGTATTTTTCTGCCGTTGCGCCTGAAGTTTCCCCGGGTTCAGAGGAAAATCTTGTGGACCTTGTATTCAGTGTAGAAGAGCAGAGTACAACTTCGCTTGACTTTGGATTTACGTTCAGCGGAGTTTCGAATCCTGATGATTTCCCGATTGCGCTTTATGCAAAAATCCAGGATTCCAACCTGTTCGGTGAGGGACGTTCCCTTTCTGCAGGTACAACGCTTTCTACAGATGAGCAGTCAGTCAACATCGGTTACGGACAGAACTGGCTGTTCGGAAAACCTATAAGTACAAACTTTTCTTTGGGATATTCACATTCAAACAACTATACTTTAAGGGACAAATTTCTTCCTGACGGTTCCATTGATGATGATTATTATTACATGGAATACGAGCAGCACGAATTTAACCTGAGTGCTTCGCTTGGACACCGCTGGACACCTGACTTTGCAATTCTTACCCTTTCCGGCGGTTTGAGCGGAAGTATCATCAACAATATTTATGACTCAAGCATTTATATTCCGTATGATTCTTCTGTAAGCCAGTACAACAACAACTGGGAGCCAAAGAATTCTCTGTGGTCTTCTTTCTCTATGGACGGCCGCAACATAAACTATGATCCTTCAAGCGGATGGTTCTTTAGCCAGCGTCTTGCCTGGTACGGTCTTCTTCCTGAAGGTGCAATTGCTTTTGCACCGCGCTGGGGAGAACGTGAATTCTATCTTCGTACAGACAGTAAAGTCGAAAAATATTTTACTCTTGTAGACAAGCCTGTTTCAGAAAACTGGAGCTTTAAGCTTGTACTTATGGGATATTCGGGACTTTCATTCCAGTTCCCGTTCTTTGACTCTGCAATCAAGCAGTCAAACCAGCTTTATATTGATGGTATGTTCAACGGACGCGGATGGTCAGTTTACAACAATGACGGCGGAAGGGGACAGGCTCTGTGGAGTAACATAATTGAGCTTAGAATGCCGGTTGTTCCCGGTGCAATTTCTTTTGACGCATGGTTTGATGCTGTTGCAATCAAGGACAGTGCACAGAATTTCTTTACGGAACTTACGTCCGAAGACTGGTACTTTAGTTTTGGCCCGAGTGTACGTTTTACAATTCAGCAGTTCCCGTTGCGTCTTCTCTTTACAAATACTTTCCAGATCAAAGACGGGGAAGTTGTGTTTGAAAACCGTGACGGAACAGGAGACAATGCCTGGTACAAGAACTGGAATTTTGTACTTTCATTCAACCTTGTGAACCGTTAATCAATATATTAAATTTGGTGGAATAATGAAAACTGTTAACTTAAAGAAAATTATTGTATTGTCTGTTGTAGCGTTTGCTTCTTCTTTCTGCGGAATTTTTGCCCAGCAGATTACTAAGTTCGGTGTAGTTGATACAGCACGTGTTTACCAGGCTTATTTCAGAGATTCTACACCTGTTCGCAACTACGAAAGCAAAAAACAGGAGTTTCAGTCAGAGATAGACAAAATGGTTTCGGACCTTCAGAATCTTCATGACAGAAAACTTGAGTACGAAAAGAACGGAGACGAGTCTGCGGCAATGAATATCGAAGCGCAGATTACAAAAAAGACCGATTTTATCAATGAATATACAAACGCAAAGAATGTAGAACTTGAATCGCTCAAGAAATCTCTTCAGGATAACGACGCCTTTTACAAGCAGCTTTACAATACTCTTTCACGCATTGCCGAAAAAGGCGGTTACAGTATGATTCTGAGCCTTCAGCAGTCAAACGCAATCCTCTGGTACAGCCGCTCTGTTGATATAACTGACGAAGTTATATCCCAGTTGGGTCGTTAAGTTCTGATACTGCCATGAACGAAGAAACTCCTCTTCTTGCTCAATACCAGCGCCTTAAGAACGAGCATCCCGGTGAAGTGTTGTTCTTTCGTGTCGGTGATTTTTATGAAATGTTCAATGACGATGCTGTAGAAGTATCAAAACTTCTTAACCTTACACTTACGCACCGTTCCGTTAATCCCATGTGCGGGGTTCCTTTTCATGCAGCAAAGATTTATATTGCAAGACTTTTGCGGCTGGGAAGAAAAGTTGCCATTGCAGAACAGATTGGTGAGATTGCAAAGGGAAAGGGGCTTACCGAGCGCAAGGTTATAGAAATTATTACTCCCGGAACTGCCGTAGAAAGCGAATATCTTGACGGTGGTGTAAATAATTTTCTTGCTTCGGCCTTTATTACAGGAAATAAAGCTGGGTTTTCGTACATTGATGTTACAACCGGTGAATTCCGTGCAACAAGTTTTCCTGTTTCGTCTATGTCAGAAAATCTTTCAAAGGAACTTGGCCGCTGTTCCCCAAAGGAGCTTATTCTTCCCGATTCGCTCCGTGACAATCAGTCTGTTTCACAGTGTCTTTCTCTTTTGACAAACGTTTCTGTTTCATGGTATCCGGACTGGAATTTTAATCTTGAAAACTGCCGCCGCCGTCTTTTGAAACAGTTTTGTACGGCAAGTCTGCGCTCTTTTTCACTTGGTGACGAAGCCCCTGAGATTCCGCCTGCGGGATTCCTTCTGGATTATGTAGAAAAAACTACAAATACGCTTTCCCCTCATATTAAATCAATTTCTGTATATTCAGACTGCCAGTACGTTATAATTGACGATTCTTCCCGCAGAAATCTTGAAATAACCAACAATCTGCGTGACGGTTCTTCCAAATTTACGCTTCTGGAATGCCTTGACAACTGCCGTACTGCTATGGGCAGCCGTATGCTCAGGGAATGGCTGGTTTTTCCGCTTAAGGATATTGCTTCTATTGAATCCAGACAGAATCATGTTGAATCTTTTGTAAAGGACAATCAATTTTTAAGAAAAATACGCGAAAAACTGGACGGAATTCTTGATGTTGAACGCCTTGCCGCCAGAATTGCCATGGACAAGGCCCACGCAAAGGATCTTCAGGCTTTGAGAAAAAGTCTTGAACTGTGGCTCGAGGCAAGAAAAGAGCTTGACGGCCGCAATTTTTCTATGACTGATACAGACAGCGCCAAAAGCATTATTGATCTTATAGCAAATTCAATTCTTGATGACCCGTGTACTCTTCTTAACGAAGGCGGAATAATACGTGCCGGCTGGTCAGAAGAACTTGACCACTGGCGTGACGTGCGCGACAATTTCAACCGCATTCTGTCTGGATACCTTGACGAAGAAAAAACTGCTACCGGAATCCAAGGGCTTAAAATCCGCTCGAATTCAAACCTGGGCTATTATATAGAAGTTTCCAGCGGAAAACTCGACAAAGTTCCGGAACATTTTATTCTGCGCAGGAATCTTGTAAACGGCGCGCGCTATACGACACAAAAACTTCAGGAACTTGAAGAAAGCCTCAATGAGTCCGGAACAAAGATAATTGAACTTGAAAAACAGCTTTTTCTTGAAGTACGCAACGGACTTAAAAAATATGTTCCCTATCTGCAGCGCACTTCGGGTGAAATAGCATACGCTGATGTTGCATCTTCTTTTGCAGAGGCCGCCGTTATGTATAACTGGGTAAGGCCTTCGCTGGAAGAAAACGGCTGTTTTGATGTAAAGGCCGGGCGGCATCCTGTCGTGGAACGGCATCTTCCCGGAGGTGAATTTGTTCCGAATGATCTTACACTTTCTACGGAAGATGACAGCAGGACATTTGCCCTTATTACCGGACCCAATATGGCCGGAAAAAGCACTTTTTTAAGACAGAATGCGCTTATTTCCCTTCTTGCCCAGACCGGCAGCTGTGTTCCGGCATCTTCTGCCAGACTGGGAATTGTAGACAGAATTTTCTGCAGGGTAGGTGCCAGTGACAATCTTGCCAAGGGTGAGTCTACTTTTCTTGTAGAAATGACCGAAACTGCACGAATTCTTAATTCTGCCACTGAAAAATCCCTTGTAATAATGGATGAAGTGGGGCGCGGTACAAGTACAGAAGACGGTCTTTCCATTGCATGGGCCGTAAGTGAATATCTTCTTGACAGAATAAAGTGTAAGACTCTTTTTGCAACCCATTATCATGAACTTACGCGTATGTCACATCCATCCCTGAAGAATCTGTGCATGTCTGTAAGCGAAAACGGCAATGACATTGTTTTTTTAAGAAAAGTTGCAGACGGTTCCAGTGAAAACAGTTATGGAATTCATGTTGCAAAATTGGCAGGACTTCCAGAAACTGTTATAAAACGTGCCGAAGTTATTCTGAATAAAATACAGTCCGACGCTGACGGTAAGCCGGTTCTTCCGCAGATATCGGGCAGCGGGAATGAAGTAGAAAGTGAAAGTGGCAGGTCTACTGAAGCAGCCACTCTTTCACTTTTTTCTGACGAAGAAATGGTGCTTGATGAAATACTTTCTGCAGATGTAGACAACATGACTCCTCTTGCGGCTTTGAGTGCTGTCTCGCGCTGGAAAAAATCCCTGTCCGGGCGCTGATTTTTTTAATTTTTTTAAAATTTTGTCATTTTGAAAAAACGGAGTCTATATATAAGGTATATGGACTTTGTAGAAAAAATGCGCTGCTTTTGGTTCAGGCTGTTTTATTACTTTTCATATTATCTTCGCAAACTGTTATGCATGGCTTTTGGCGGTGAAGAGTGTCTTTGTTGCGGAAAACTTTCGTTCGGGGCGCCGCTGTGTTCCAGCTGTGCAAACAAACGCCTTCTTGAGCCAAGTGTTTCTGTCTGTTCAAGATGTCCCGTCTGCGGAAGACCTTTAGTAAGTGAAAGAGGGCTTTGCATGGACTGCCGGCGTTCAAGGACTGTTTTCCATGCCGATTCTGTTTTTCCAGTATTTGCATACAGACTCTGGAAAAAAAATCTTTTGTTTTCATGGAAAATGTCAGACAGAAGATCTCTGTCACCTTTGTTTGCAGCCGTTTGTGACGGTGTCCTGAAAACCGGCTTTGGTGAAGGCTGTGTATTGGTTCCTGTTCCTCCGCGTGCAGGCAAGATAAGGCGCCGGGGATGGGACCAGATAGACGAACTGTGCCGTTATCTGCGGTTTTTTTACGGGTACAAAGTTCTTTATCTTCTGCGCCGGCTCAGTACAGTGCAGCAGAAGAAACTTGACCGTAGCCATCGGCTTAGCGGAATAGGCAAAGCCTATACACTGTCTTCTAAAGGACGTGCCTTTTGTGATAAAAAAAGAATGCCGGCGAAGGTTATTGTTATAGATGATGTGCTTACAACAGGCGCAACGGCCGAAAACTGCTGTTCTGTGCTTAAGGAAGCGGGTGTTTTGAAAGTTTGTTTTCTGTCCCTTTTTATAGTGGACTAGAATTGCTTAGTGTAGTAAAATAGGGAGGCTCTGAAAATTGCAATTTTTTTAGATGCCCAATAGTGTATTAATGCGGTTTACAGCCAATACAACAATATATAGGGGGATTCTATGGCGGAAGAAAACAATTCGTTTCAGCTTGTTACGTTTCAGCTCGGGGAAGAGCTGTACGGCGTGAATATCATGGATGTTAAGGAAATCGTTAAGATACAGTCTGTTCGTCCGATCCCTAACGCTCCTTATTATGTAGAGGGAATCATTAACCTTCGCGGTGAAATTATTCCTATTATCAATCTTCACAAGCGCTTTCATATAAAGAAAATGGACGTTTCAGAAGATTCCCTTGCCGACGAAAATGACGGTGGATTCATTATTCTGGACATTGAAGGAAACAAAATCGGCATAATTATAGACAGAATAGCTCGCGTTGTTCCTGTAGAAGGCGATGACATAAAACCGCCGCCACAGATGCTCTGCGGAATCGGAACTGAATACATTCATGGTGTAGTCCGCCAGGATTCGTCTTACCTGATTATCCTTGATACGCGCAGACTGTTCAATCCGAAGGAACTTCAGAAAATCATTGAGCCCGAAAGCTGATTCTCTTGAATAAATTAAATAAAGGAAAATATAAAAAATGATACAGACTTACAGCCCGACAATAAGACGAAAGGAAATGGAAGCCGTGCTTACCTGCATGGTTGACGAAAAAATCGGACCCGGAGAAATGGGTATTCGTCTTGTTCAGACTGTCAGGGAACTAACCGGATGTGACGGAGCCGTTGCTTTAAGAAGTCCGTCCCTTGCACTCGAATATGCGCTCAAGGCCATAGACCTTCCTGCACAAAGCGGGGTAATGATCAGTGCCCTTGCTCCTTCCTGGCAGATTCTTACACTTGAACGCCTCGGATACAAGCCCATCGTTCTTGATGTATGTGAAGAATCAGGACTTGTTACATGTGCCGCAGCAGAAAACGGAATAAAAGACGGCGGACGTGTTCTTGTTCTGGCAGAGTCTATGGGAGTGCTTCCTGACATTGGGGCATTTCTTTCTCTGGGTGTACCTGTTATAGAAGATATTTCGCAGTCAGCTTTTGCGCGCTATCCTGCAGAACCTTCTGAAAGCGAAGGTGCAAAATCTGCTGTTCAGGAACAGTCGGGCACAGAAGAAGCAAAGACAGAAGAGCCGTTGGGTAAATGCGCTGGAATGTACGGTGTGTATACAATATTCGGCATGGAAGACCGTGACATTGTTACTGCAGGCGGCGGGGCAGTTCTTATGGCACCGGGAAGACGCGAATGGATTGTCCTTAAAAAACTTGCAGAAGAAGCGCCTTCCACAGACTTTATTCCTGACATGAATGCAGCCCTTGCAGTTGTTGAACTCAAGGAATTTGCACGCAACGAAAAGACAAGAAAAGAAATATACGCTCTTTATGCCAGGGCAATAATGTCTGTAAAACACAAGACATATGTAAGACAGAATGACGGCGGTTCGACAATATATTCGTTCCCGCTTGTGCTTAACAGCGGTTTTAAGGATGTAAAGTCCTATGCCCAGAAAAAAGGTATTGAAGTGAGACAGGCTTATGAAAATTCTGTCATCGCGCTCAGACAGGAAGAAATTGCACCGTCATGTATATGCGCAAATTCCCTTTTGCTCAGATGTGCACTTTTTCCGCTTTATCCCAGACTTGGGCAAAAAGATGTAGCCCGCATTGTAAAGGTTCTTTCGTCTCTTCCTTAAGCCTATGAAAAAATGTCTTGTAGTCGTAAATTCCTTCAAAACAGCCTCTGTTCCCCTGTCACATGAAGTGATGGCATTTCTTAAGGAAAGGGGTGTCTGCGCAGAATCTTTTATTTATGACGGAAACAATGCAGTTTCAGAAAGTGTTGCCGTAGATTTCAAAGGATATGACTTTGTAATTACACTCGGTGGCGACGGAACAGTGCTTTTTGCATGCCGTGGTTGTGCTCCGCTTAAGATACCTGTGTTTCCCGTTAATCTCGGGGAATTCGGCTTTCTTGCGGGAATTCAGAAAGAATGCTGGAAAAAGGAGCTGTCTGATTATTTAGGCGGCAAATCTTCAACCAGCGAAAGGGGACTTGTAGAGTGTGAAGTGCTTAGGGACGGTCGCTCTGTTTTTTCAAATCTGAGCATGAATGACTGCGTTATTTCAAGTGCGGCTACATCAAGGCTCATCAATCTGAGTGTTGCCTACAACAGGTCGCTTCTTGGTCCGTTCAAGGCAAACGGTATTATTGTTGCTACTCCTACAGGTTCAACAGCATATTCTGCCGCAGCCGGAGGTCCCATTATTGACCCTGCAATAGATGCCATGGTTCTTACGCCCATAAGTTCGTTCAGCCTTTCTGCAAGACCTCTTGTGTTTGGTCCCCGTGGCGAGATAACAATAACAGTTCTTCATGGAAGATCAGATGTGGTTCTCTCCTGTGACGGTCAGGTCGGCTTTGACTTGTGCGAAGGTGACGTTTTGATTCTTTCTATTTCTGAATATAAGGCCCGTCTGCTGGGTGCATCGCAGGAGCGTTTTTATTCGGCTCTCAGAAGCAAGCTGAACTGGTCGGGAGGCCCACGTGCTTGAAGAACTTGATATAAAAAATTTTGCATTGATAGACAGCGCTCATATTGAATTTTCCAAAGGCTTTACGGTTCTTAGCGGAGAAACAGGTGCCGGTAAGTCAATTCTTATAGGAAGCCTTGCGTTTCTTTTGGGCGGAAAAGCCGGTGTGGAACAGATACGTACTGGTTGCCATGAAGCCGAAGTTTGTGGGACTTTTCTTCCTGAAGGAAAAGAAGCCTTTGCCTGGCTTGAGGAGCGCTGCATAGAAAGTGACGACGGTAATGTTATCATACGCCGTGTCATGCGCGATACAGGAAAGTCTTCTGCCTGGATTTGCGGAACTCCTGTTACAAGAGCCGATCTTCTTGCTTTTTCGGCTTTTCTGGTAGACATTCACGGCCAGCACGAACAGCAGTCCCTTATGAAAGTTGCCGACCACCGGCGTTATCTTGATATTTATGCTGATATTGTTGGCGAAGTTGACAATTTCAAGTCGCTTTATACAAAACTTGTAGAAAAACGCAATCTTCTGGCTTCCCTTAACGAAGGCGAGTCAGACAGGCTTGCCCGTATTGATATGCTGAATTTTGCGGCCGGTGAAATAGAAGCAGCTTCCCTGAAAGCCGGGGAAGACACTGATCTTGAAGCCGAAGAATCAAGGCTTTCTTCCTATGAAAAACTTTTTGAAGAAATAGAAGAGGCAAACGGAGTTCTTGAAGGAACTGACGAAAGCGGGGGAGTTCTTTCCCTTTTGAAAAGACTCAAGTCATCCCTTTCAAGGGCAAAGGACATGGACTCTTCCCTTGACAGTCTGGACTCAAGAATTCAGTCTGCATTTTACGAGATAGACGATATTGCCGGAGAACTGAGGCGTTATTCATCGGAACTTGTATTTGATCCTGACCGCCTGGCCGAAGTTCAGGAGCGGCTTGATCTTATTTACAAACTCAAGAAAAAATACGCTCCTTCTTCCGGGGCAACTGTTGCAGATGTAATTGCATATGGTGAAACATGCAGGCACGAACTCGAAGGACTTTCGGGTGCGGCAACAGACAGAACTGCGCTTGAAAACGAAATTGCAGGTCTTGAACGGACCGTTTATACAGCAGCAAAAGCAATAAGCGAAAAACGCAGGGCTGCTTCTGACAGAATGTCCAAAGAAGTGGAATCTATTCTTGCAAGACTCGGAATGAAGGACACGCGCTTTAGAGTAGGGCTTTCTGTCAAGGACGGCGACGATGTGGAACAGAAATGCGGTCCTTACGGAATGGACAATGTTGAATTTCTTATAAGCGCCAACCCCGGTTCCCCGCTGCTTCCTCTGGCAAGAATTGCTTCAGGAGGAGAACTGAGCCGCGTTATGCTTGCCCTTAAGACGATTCTTTCTGCTGCTGATACTGCCGGAACCCTGGTCTTTGACGAAATTGACACCGGTATAGGCGGGGAAGTTGCCGTTGCAGTAGGAAGCCATATGAAGATGCTTGCGGCAAAAAAACAGGTGCTGTGCATAACACATCTTGCAAGTATTGCAGTTTACGCCCATAATCAGATGAAGATACAGAAAGGAGTGGAAGGAAATACCACTGCAACAAATGTTTTCCCCGTTACAGGGCAGGACCGCGTAAGGGAAATCGCAAGAATGCTTTCGGGCGACAGTGTTTCGGCCCAGTCGCTGGAACATGCCGCTTCCATGCTGCAGAAATTCGGAGGTGAATGATGGCTGTCATATCAGATTCAGCACGTGAGGAGTTTTTTGAAAAGATAAAGCCTGTAAAGGGTATGATTGAGGCTTCCCTCAAAAAAGAAAAGGATATGGAAGTTCTCATGAGACAAGATTCCGCCGGGATAGAGTACAAGAAGCTTTTTCTCTGCGAAGAAATGATTTATGCATCTACTCTTTACATGTCAATCAATTCGGTTTCGGTGGAACTTCTTGGCACAAAAAACAATGATGCCCTTAACGATGCGCGCAAAATGCTTTACAAGGCCGTTATCTACATGGAAAATGTCGTTTCGAATATAGTTGACTGCCCTTATTCTGAACTTGAGCCCTATCTCGAAAAGATTTCCAATACTCCCCTTGAAAAAAGGCTCGAACTTATGAAAAAATTGGGGTTTGCCATACAGATGCTTATAGATGCCTTCGGTGACAACTCAAAGTGGAAACAGTCTTTTGTTGAACTTCGCGGCCGTTTTGTAGTAGTTGCAAAAAACTTTCTTGACATGAAGCAGGCTTCAAAGGATTATTTTGATCCGCGCTCGCCCGACTATGACAATACTGTAATTTACATAAAATTCCTCAAGAAAATGCTGGACAAAAGCGCCATGGAGTACAGGGACCGCTATGAACTTGCTTCAAGAAGAATTGATGACATGCGCATAGCAATAAATCTTCTTATAGCACTCAGGCGGATTGCAATGGCTATAAATGACAAGGTACTTGCAGAAGAAATAAGAAAGAAGGCCCTTGTCTGGAAAACCAAGATGGAAGCAGACACTCGTTCTGGTCAGAGCAAATAGCCTTTTTACAGGAGAGTTATGAACAGGGATTTTGCACTCAAAATATTTGAAGGATTTTCCATAACGCGCTGGAATGACCTTGTGCGTCCGTTCGATATTGTAGAAATGGATAAACATGCCGAAAAAATGTTTGTTGCCTATATCATCGGAAAGTACGAAGAAAACAGAGGCGTAAATGTTGACTGGGAATGGATGATTTATGCCTCTCTGTTTGATCTTTTGAGAAAAATCCAGCTCTGTGACATAAAAAGTCCCGTTCAGAGTCTTATCCGCAGTGAGTATCCCGAAGAATTCAGGCGTCTTAACAGATGGGTTCTTGAAAAATACCGTGGGCTTATTGAAGATAAAAACCTTTTTGACAGGTTTTCACTTTATCTTGACAGGCTTGGAGGTCTTGTTCCGAATGAAAAGTCACAGGAAGCCACAATAAGAATATTCCGCGCGGCACACAAGTATTCTTCACTTCGGGAACTCGATATGATATGCATGGTCAACGAGCCCTGCAGAATTGATCCCATACGCCGTGAACTTAATGCAGACATACAGTCCTTTCTTGATTTGAGGGGACTGCAGCTTTTGTTTACAAGACAGAAGCCCTTTGATTTTCTTATGCGCATAGAGCAGCTGCGATTTCAGACAAGATGGAACCAGACTCCGCGTGTTCCTGGGACATCGGTTCTGGGACACTGTTTTTTTGTTGCCGTAATAACCCTTTTGCTCAGCCTTGAGTCCGGTTCAAAAATGTGTGCAGCAAGGCTTTATGACAATTTCTTTTCGGCACTTTTTCATGACCTTCCCGAAAGCGTTACAAGGGACATTATTTCTCCTGTAAAGCAGGCAACAAACGGACTTCCGGCTATAGTAAAAAACATAGAAGACCAGATTGTTTCAAAAGAGCTTGTTCCCTTAATGGAAGACTTTTACAAGGATGAAATCCTTTATTTTACCAGCGATGAGTTCAGCAACAGAATTCTGGAAAACGGCAGGACAAAGGTTGTGTCATTTGAAGAACTTAATACCCTCTACAACAAAGACGAATATCATCCCGTAGACGGAAAAACCGTCAGACTTGCCGACCATTATTCAGCCCTGCTTGAAGCCGATCTTTCAATAAAGCATGGAATTACCAGTTCGCAGCTAAGGGAAGGAAGGGACAATCTTGTTTTGTCCCATGCCCCCGGGCTTTTTGTAAACGGAATAGATGCCGGAAAGCTTTTTTCTGAAATCTGACCAGATCTGTACTTCAATATAAAAAAAAATTATAAAAAGCAAAATATTCTTCATTATTGTAATATTCACTGAATTAATTTATAATGATTTGAACCCATTTTTATCGTGGGGAAAAACTTGAGTTTTATGATTTAATTCTTTGTATAATAACGAATTGAATGTAAGAACTTATGGAGGATTTATGACGATTTCAGAGATGCTTAGCCAAAGTGGTATTCTAACTTTGCTGGGAATGGGTGTCGTTTTTTCTTTTCTGATTATACTTATTCTTTCTATGGGACTACTGCGTATTTTTGTACGTGCGTTCCATCTTGACAAGGATTTGGAAAAGAACGGCACATCTGCTTCTTCCAAGCCTGCTTCTGCAGGAACTGCTCCTTCAGTACCTTCTTCACCGGTAGCTGCTGATAACGGAGCCGTCGTTGCTGCAATTGCGGCCGCCATAAAAGAAAGAGAGTCTTTATAATTTCTACGCTGATGCGAATTTCATACTAAGAGGTTAGATTTATGTCAAAAGTTGGTATTTCCGAACTTGTATTGCGCGACGCACATCAGTCGCTTCATGCAACACGCATGACAACCGCAGATATGCTTCCTGCATGTCCGATGATCGATAAAATAGGCTACTGGGCCGTTGAAGGTTGGGGTGGAGCTACATACGACAGCTGTATACGCTTTTTGAATGAAGATCCGTGGGAGCGCCTTCGCAAACTTCATGCCGCACTTCCGAATAACAAAATAATGATGCTTTTGCGTGGCCAGAATCTTCTCGGATACCGCCACTATGCAGATGATGTTGTAGACAAGTTTGTGGAGACCGCTGCAAAGAACGGAATCGACGTATTCAGAATTTTTGATGCATGCAACGATCCGCGCAACCTTGAAAGAGCTGCAAAGGCTGCAAAGAAGACCGGCAAGCATGTTCAGATGGCAATTTCCTATGCCGTTACTCCTTATCATACAGTAGAAAAGTATGCAGAACTTGCCAAAACATATGCAGAATTCGGTGCGGATTCAATCTGTATAAAAGATATGTCCGGTCTTCTCAAGCCTTATGATGCTTACGATCTTGTTACAGCAGTAAAAAAGGCCTGCGATCTTCCGGTTGAGATTCATTCACATTCTACTACAGGTCTTTCTGTTGCAACGGAACTTAAGGCAACAGAAGCCGGTGCAGATGTTCTTGATACCGCAATTTCTTCTATGTCTATGGGAACTTCACACAGCCCTACAGAAACTGTTGTAGAAATGCTTAAGGGAACAAAATACGACACCGAACTCGATATCAAGGCACTTCTTGAGATTGCTGCATATTTCCGCGAAGTACGCAAGCATTATGCTTCACTTGAGTCAAAATTCCTTGGTGCAGATACACGTATTCTTCTTTCACAGGTTCCGGGAGGAATGCTTTCAAACCTTGAGAGCCAGCTTAAGCAGCAGGGTGCCAGTGACAAGATGGATGAAGTTCTCAAGGAACTCCCGCTTGTCCAGAAAGACGTCGGTTATGTTCCGCTTGTAACTCCTACATCACAGATTGTCGGAACACAGGCTGTATTCAATGTTCTGTTCGGCCGCTATGAGAGAATGACCGGTGAATTCCGCGATCTTCTTGTCGGAAAATACGGAAAACTTCCTGCTGAACCGAATGCTGACCTTGTAAAGAAGGCTCTTGTTCAGAACTCAATGGAAGCTGCTGTTACATGCCGCCCGGCAGACCTTATTGCTCCTGAATGGGACAAGATGGAAAAAGAAGCTGCAGAAAACGGCGGTGACGGTTCTGTAGAAGACACCCTTACTTATGCAATGTTCCCGAAGGTAGCTCCAAAATTCTTCAAGGAAAGAAAGAACGGACCTGTTGATGCACAGACTGCATTCGGTCTTAAGGAAACTCCAAAGCCTGCAGCCGCTTCAGCAAATGGTTCAAGCTATACAATTACCGTAAACGGTGCCGCATACAATGTTACTACAGGCCCTGCCGGTGACAATATGAGCGTAAATGTTAACGGAACAGCTTACAATGTTGCCTTTGGTGCAGCCGGAACAGCTCCTGCCGCTCCTGTTGCCGCAGCTCCGGTTGCCGTCGGCGGTGTAGAAATAAAGGCTCCTGTTGCAGGAACATTGCTCAAGCAGTGTTTTGCAAACGGTTCAAAGGTTTCAAAGGGACAGACTGTTATTCTCATTGAATCAATGAAGATGGAACTCGAAGTAAAGGCAACTGCAGACGGAACAATCAACTATTCTGTTGCAGCAGGAAGCCAGATAACAAACGGACAGGTACTTGCTTCTATCGGCGGTACTGTTGCCGCAGCACCTGTTGCTTCTCCTGCACCCGTAGCTGCTCCTGCAGCCCCGGCACCTTCTGCCCCTGCAGCCGCTTCAGGAACAGGAAAGCCTGTAAATGCACCTGTAGCTGGAGTTTTTCTCAGAACATGTGTTCCCGAGGGAGCTTCTGTAAACGCTTCTGACAACATCATTATCATTGAGTCAATGAAGATGGAACTTGAAATTAAGGCCGGTACTGCAGGAAAGGTTCACTTCCTTGCTTCTGCAGGCAGCCAGATTACAAACGGTCAGACTGTTGCCGAGATTCAGTAATAAGGATTTTAATATGCCCAGTACAAAGACAGAAAAAAATAAAAAGATAGCCTTTGTGATGCTTGCCATTATGGCAGCCGCTTCGGTTTTGTCTTTTGGCACGAAAGTTTTTGCCCAGGATGCAACTCCTGTCGTGCAGGAAGCTTCAGGCCTTGACAAGGTCATTAAAGGAACAGAGGACTGGAACGGAAAGTACGATATTTCTGTTTCAAAGTTCATCAGAAACATAGGAAAGTCAACAGGCATCTACAAGATGATTCATCAGCAGACAGCCGCCGAGATTGCAGAAGAGCGTGAAGCCGAAGAAGCAAAACAGGCCGGGCTCAAAAAAGATCCGTTTGCAGGAAAAAAGGCTCCGGGTTGGCAGTATGTTATCATGATTACAATCGGTTTCCTTATCGTTTATCTGGGAGCAGCAAAGGGATTTGAACCTCTTCTCCTTATTCCAATCGGATTCGGAACAATTCTTGTAAATATTCCGGGTGCAGGAATGGGTAACCCTCCCGACGGTATGCTGAATATAATTTACAGAGCAGGTGTAGGAAACGAATTCTTCCCGATGCTTATTTTCATGGGAATCGGGGCTATGACTGACTTTGGACCTCTTATTGCAAACCCCAAGATGGCTCTTCTTGGAGGAGCGGCACAGCTTGGCGTTTTCTTTACCCTGTTTGGTGTTGCAGTCATGAACATTATTCCGGGAATTGACTACAATATGCTCCAGGCTTCTGCTATTTCAATTATCGGTGGTGCAGACGGTCCTACATCAATTTACGTTTCAGGAAAACTTGCTCCTGAAATGATGGCTGTAATTGCGGTTGCTGCATATTCCTACATGGCTCTTGTTCCGATGATTCAGCCGCCGATTATGAAGCTTCTTACCACAAAGCACGAGCGCACAATCCGCATGGACCAGCTTCGTCCTGTAAGCAAGGCAGAACGCACTCTGTTCCCGATGTTGCTTCTTGTTCTTACAATTCTTCTTCTTCCTCCGGCAGCTCCTCTTATAGGAATGCTTGCGTTCGGAAACTTTGTAAAACAGTGCGGCGTGGTTGATCGCCTTTCAAAAACAATGGAAAACGAGCTTATGAATATTGTCTCTATTCTTCTTTCTCTTGGTGTAGGAAGCCAGATGACACCTGAAAAAATCATAAACCCGAATTCTATTGGAATTATCATTCTTGGACTTCTGGCATTTGCCGTTGCAACAGCCGGTGGAATAATGATGGCAAAACTGATGAATCTTTTCCTTCCAAAGGGAAAGAAAATCAATCCGCTTATCGGTTCTGCAGGTGTTTCTGCTGTTCCTATGGCTGCCCGCGTAAGCAACAAGGTAGGTCTGGAGTATGATCCATCCAACTTCCTTCTGATGAACGCTATGGGACCGAATGTTTCTGGCGTTATTGGAACTGCTATTGCTGCAGGTATATTTATTGCAACATACGGAGCCTAAACGTATTCATCGTTTTTAATATGCATCTCCGGGAATTCATCTGGATTTTCGGAGATGTTTTTTTTTGGAGTGAATTAATGCGTTTTCTGCACACGGCTGACTGGCATTTGGGAAAATCTTTTTTTGAAAAATCCCTTGTTGAAGACCAGGCTTTTTTCCTGGAACAGCTCAAGACTGAACTTAAAAACAATTATGATGCGCTTATTGTAAGCGGCGACATTTACGACCGGTCAGTTCCGCCTTCTGACGCAGTTACCCTTTTGGGAAGTTTTTTGTCACAAATTCACGGCAGTTTTCCGGAACTTCACATTTTTCTTCTTGCAGGAAATCATGACAGTGCAGAGCGGCTTTCTTTTGCAAAGGAAATTCTTGGTGAAAGCAACATTCATCTTTGCACCGACTGCCGCGCGTTTACAGAACCTGTAGTAATCGGTGATACGGCCGTTTACCAGCTTCCGTTTCTTACGGCAGGCTGTATCTGTAAAACAAATTCCGACGAAATTTTACGCAGCCAGCAGGATCTTCTTTCTGCAGCTGTAACAGAAATAGAATCTTTTCATAAAAAGAAATATCCTTCCCTGAACTCTGTACTGAGTGCACATCTGTTTGCAGCCGGCGGTTTAAGAAGTGACAGCGAACGCATTCCTGTTGGAACAGCAGATCAGGTAGACGCGGCTCTTTTGGACTTTTTTGACTATACGGCGCTTGGTCACTTGCACAGTTTTCAAAAAGCAGGAAAATCTGCCTGGTATTCCGGTTCTCCGCTTTCGTATTCTTTTGATGAAGCAGGTTCAGCAAAATTTATGCTTGATGTTAAGCTTGAAAACCACTGCGCGTCCATCAATAAAATTCCGGTTAAGCCTCTTCACCGCTGTTCCGTAATAAAAGGAACTTTTGCTGAACTTAAAAACGCCTCATCTTTTTCTGAATACGAAGATGATTATGTTCAGGCTGTATGTACCGATTTGAGTGTCGTTGCAAATCCGATGGCAGTATTAAGAAAACGTTACGAAAATATTCTGTCTTTTGGATATGAAAGAAAAAATTCAAATAATACAAGATCTGACTCTATTCAAAAGCGCAGGGAACTTCTTGATGCATCTTCTTCTGTAGAATCCTATTCAAAAGTGTTTGTAGCATTTCTTGATGATTTATACGGACCGGGTTGCATTTGCAGTGACAACAGTTTTTCAAAAGAAGTTGAAGAATTCAAAAAAGCGTGTGATGAACTGAATAAATCAGGAGAATAAGGTAAAAAATCCGCCGGAATGGCGTCGGCTTTTTTACCTTAAAGTTTGCATTGCAAACTTTTTTATAGGAGTGGAATTGAAACCTTTAATACTTAAGTTAAAAAATATTGGTCCTTTTTTGGATGAAACTGTTGATTTTTCGCAGTTGTCAGATATGTTCCTTGTACGCGGAAAAACAGGCAGTGGAAAGACGACCATCTTTGACGCAATGACATATGCTCTGTACGGCGAAGTAACCGGAATAAGACAGACAAAATCTGTTAAGCTTCACAGTGATTATGTTCCGGCAGAAGAAAGCGGGCTTGTTGTTTTTGAATTTCTGCTTAACCACCAGGTATACAGAATTTCCAGAACCGCAAAAGCCGATACACTTTCAAAAACAGGTAAACTGCGCCGGGCTGTAAACCAGATGACGCTTGAAAAAAAAGATGATGACAATTGGATTATTCTTGACGGAACTCCCACTGAACTTACCCAGAAGGTGCGTGATTTGATTGGCCTGAGCCGCGAAGAATTTTCGCAGATTGTTCTTCTTCCGCAGGGTGAATTTGCAACCTTTTTAAGACAGGATCCGTCAGAACGCAAGCAGACTCTTTCAAAACTTTTTCCTGTTGAATTTTATTCGTCACTTTGCGATTTTGTAAAACAGAAAGCGTCTGTTGCCGAACAGCAGATGTCTGCGCTGTCTGCATCTCTCGAGTCCGAAACAGAAAATTTTGACAGGGAAAGAGCCGTAAGTGAATCGCTTTCGATAAAAAATGAAATTGATTCTTTGAAAACCGCAAATGACGAACTTGCACTTTCCATACAAATGGTTTCTGCAGAAAAAGAAAAACTTAACCTGGAATTAAATTCTGCACTTGAAGCAGAAAAACTTACGGATCAGATTAAAAATCTTGAATTACAGAAAGAAAAAATCAAAAGTGATAGAAATAAAATTTATTTGAGTGAAACTGCCGCTGCAGTCAAAAACGCTGTTTTGCAAAGAGACCGCGCAGAAGTAAAACTTTTGGATACCCAAAACAATATTGCTTCTTCTAAAAAAGTACTTTCTGATTTGCAGAAAAAGTATGACGAACTTGACGGTCAAAAAAAGGAATTTTCCGACGTATCTCTGAAAATAGAAAAACTGTCACTTTTGGAAAATGATGAGATAAAAAAACTTGAACAGTCCGAGAAAATTGAGCAGGCAAAAAAGAAATTAACAGAAGCAAAAAGCAAACTGTGTGAATATTTTTCAAAAATTGTTCCGGCTTTGTCTTTATGCGAAAAACAGCTTGGTGAAAACAAACTGACTGTAACAGGAATTTCTGATAGTCTTGAAACTGCAGAGAATGCAAAAAAAGCTCTTGAAGCCGCACAGAATGACGAGCGTATAAACCATTCGGCTTCGGCTCTTGCCAAAGAATTAAAGAAAGGAAATCCCTGTCCTGTCTGCGGCTCTACACATCATCCGGCTCCTGCAGTTCTTGTTGAGTCTGGAAAAGATTTTGCTTCTCTTCTAAAAGTCCAGGAAGATGCTGTAGCAATGTACAGGGCAAAGCTTGAAAAACTCGAAAAAGATGCGCGCGATATTCTTTCAAAAAAGACACTCTTTGAAAGCTTTAAATCGCAGATTCAGAGTGCTGCACAAAGTTACGGGGTTTGTCTTCCTGCAGAAGATTCGCTGCCTGAACGCACAGATCCTCTTCCCAACGGAACTTTTATTCCCTCAATGCAGGACAAAATAAATTCTGCTGTAAACAATCTTTCGTGCAATTTTGCAGCCGCAAATACTGTTGATGTTGCATCATTTACAAGCGCGCAGGATATTGTTTCAAAAATCAATGCACTTAATGAAGAAAAAGAGCAACTTAAAGACAGACTTTCTGATTATGAAAAATCCTGTAATGACACCCGCTCCAAACTCGACTCTGTTAAAAGCAGAATTGATACACTTGGTGAAACAGAAAAAGAATTCTTGTCTGAACATAATGAGGCTGTTCAGAATGTCAGGACAGAACTTTCAAAAACCAATTTTACTGACGAGCAAAGTGCACTAGCCGCTGTTCTTTCTGATGATGATTACAATCTTTTGAAAAAAAACTGCGACTCCTTTGAAAAAGAATATGATTTAACAAAGGCAAAACTTGAATCAATCAAATGCTCGGGACTGAGTGCCTCAGAACTGTCACAGAAGTACAGCGAATCAGAGAATAAACTTAACGGACTTACTGAAAAGAACAATAAGAATTCAGATTCAATTACATCCCTTACTTCAAGAAAGTCCCTTGTAGATGACAAGTTGCGGCGCATAGAAAATCTTGAAGCGCAAATTCAGGAGCTTTCAGAAAAAAACAGTTCCCTTTTGAAACTTTCTTTAGATTTGGGAATAAAAAATCCAAAAAAGATTCCGTTTGACTCCTGGGTTTTGGGAACATTTTTTGAAGATGTGGTAAGCGCTGCAAATCTAAGATTCAGAAAAATTTCTTCAGGCCGTTTTGAATTCATTCTAAAGGAAGATTCTTCAGGCGGAAGGGGAGCGAAGGGACTTGACCTTGCTGTAGGAGACAGTTATACAGGACACGAACGTTCTACTGCATCGTTAAGCGGCGGTGAAACTTTTATGGCTTCGTTAAGTCTGGCTCTTGCACTTACAGATATTGTACAGTCCAGAACCGGCGGAATAAGGCTGGATTCACTTTTTATAGATGAAGGCTTTGGTTCTTTGGACGGCGAAACTCTGGACAACGCCATTTCAATTCTGGATGAAGTAAGGGAAGAGCGCATGGTAGGAATAATTTCCCATGTAGATTCTCTTGCACAGTCTGTTCCGTGCCATATTGATGTAGAAAAATCCAACTGCGGAAGCCGCATTCACGTGAGTGCCTGATGTGTTTTGGTATGGTATTCTACGCTAGAATTTATATGTTTTTCCGTAGAATACCATAAGTTCTTCTTTTGCATTTTTCATTATTTCAATAACGTCGGGTCTGAATGCACCCCTGTCGTCCATTATTGAATTGTATGCAACAGAAAAGTTTGAGGCAGTAGGACTTTCTTCTGCAAAAAAGTGGGTGCAGAAATCAATTGCGAGTGAACACATCTGCGTGTAAATATTGTTGATTGTGTCTTTGAGTCCGTGCGGCATTCCCTGTCCGTCGTATCTTTCATGGTGATGTGCACACATGTCTGCAGCTGTCTTTACAAACAGACTGACTGCAGGGCTTTGGTTTACAGAAACAATTTCTGCTCCCGCCAGCGTGTGTGTTGTAGGAATACTTTCTGTGTCGGCAATCGGGTACTTTTTCTGTTTGTTTTCTGAAGGAACAGCCATTCTTCCTATGTCATAAAAGTATGCTGCCCTGCTGATTATTTCTATTGCTTCAGGACACAGACTGCGCGGAGCCTTTGTTGCAAAGTATTCTTCAAGCAGAATATGTACAACTTCGCTTACATGGGTGTAGAGTTCGTCGGTTTTCTTTTGGTTTGCAAGAAATGTTCTGTAGACGCGTTTGAGTTTTTCTTCGTAAATAAGGGTGTTTTTAAGTTCGGCATCTGTAATATTGTTGGCCGGAACAGTAACTGCCGATGCAAATTTTTTTCTGTCAAAAAATGTCTTGAGTTTTGAAAGTATCAGCGTGCTGTCGTATGGCTTTTTTATAAAACCGGTTACTCCGTAGTTAACGGCTTTTTTTATGTTTTCTGTCTGGGTTTCTGCAGAAATAAGATAAACAGGCATGGACATGAGTCTTGTTCTGTTCGTAAGGTCAAGGGTAGCAAAACCGTCCATTCCGGGCATTGAAATATCAAGCATGAGCGCATCTATCTGAATCGAAAAGTTATTCAGAATTTCTATTGCAGAAAAACCGCTGTTTGCTTCTATTACATCATATGACTGTGAAAGTATATTTTTAAGAATCATTCTGTCAATGTCAGAATCATCTACTATGAGAATTTTAATGTTGGACATACATAAATTATATCATGGATATTGGTTTTTGCAAGACAATCTGTTATAATAGGCGGAACTGGGTAACCCAGAATATATAATTTTTAGAGGTAAAAATGAACGCGGCTATAGAAACGCTTAAAGAGCGCGGTTTTTTTGCACAGTGTACAGATCTTGAAGGTCTTTCCGCAAAAATGGATAAAGGACCGGTTACATTTTATGTTGGCTGCGATCCTACAGGTCCAAGTCTCCATATCGGACACATGGTTCCTTTTTTTGCTTTGAGGCATCTGCGTAACGCCGGTCATCATGGTATTGCACTTATTGGCGGCGGAACAGCCCGTATAGGAGACCCCAGCGGCAAAACTGAAATGCGCAAAATGATTACCTATGAGCAGATTGATTCCAATGTAGAAAAAATCAAGGCACAGCTCGACAGGTTTATTGGTTTTGACGGAACAACAGCATTAAGCGACAACAATAAAAACTGGCTTGCAGATTTGAACTATATTGATTTTTTGCGCGATATAGGTTCATGTTTTTCTGTAAACAGAATGCTTACTTTTGAAGCATACAAACAGCGCCTGGAACGCGGGCTTTCTTTCATAGAGTTTAACTACCAGCTTCTTCAGGCCTATGACTTTTACATGCTCCACCAGAGACACGGTTGCTGCCTTCAGATTGGCGGTGATGATCAGTGGGGAAATATTACTGCCGGTGTAGATCTTATACGCAGAAAGCTCGGCGGAACTACCGAACTTAACAAGGAACATGAAGTCTTTGGCCTTACATTCCCGCTTATTACACGTTCTGACGGTAAGAAAATGGGCAAAACAGAAAAAGGCGCAATCTTTTTGGATCCGTCACTTACAAGTGTTTTCGAATTCTTCCAGTACTGGCGCAATGTTGCCGATGCAGATGTAAGAAAATTCTTCCTTCTGTTTACTTTCCTTCCTGTTGCAGAAATTGATTCAATAGTGAAGGGTGACATCAATGCAGCCAAGGAACGTCTTGCTTACGAAGTTACAAAAGAGATTCACGGCACAGAAGATGCCGACAAAGCTTTGAGTGGTGCTCGTGCTGCATTCAGCGGGGCAGGGGACAAATCTTCCATGCCTACGGTTGAACTTTCAAAATCTCTTTTTGAAGCCGGAATGAATGTCTGTGATTTGTATTTTGAAACAAAACTCTGTGCCACAAAGTCTGATGCAAGACGACTTATTCAGCAGGGGGGTGCAAGCATAAATTCAAAGAACATTTCTGACGTCAAGGCTGTAATTTCACTTGCCGACGCAGATTCAGACGGTGAATTTGTAGTCAAGGCCGGTAAGAAAAAAATCTGCCGCGTGGTAGTTGAATAAAAAATGGCTGTCCAAAACTAATTGGACAGCCATTTTTTATTTACTTCTTTTTTGTAAACAGATTTTTGAAGAACTTTCCTATTGCAATGAATATTCCGGCCAGGGCTTTAAAAAATTTTATATACCACGGCGGGTTTCTGAGTTTTTCAAGCCGTTTGTAGCCTTCAAGAAGTTCTTCGTCGGTAAATTCTTTTCTCTGGTTGTTTTCTTCTATTTCAATTTCCATCTGCTTTACATTGTCTACGCTTGAGTCAAGCACGATGGCATTGATTTTTTCCCAGCCCAGAGCCTTTGCTGCTTCAAGCCTTCTTTCGCCTGCAACCAGTTCATATTTGGAATTTATTGTAATCGGGTTAAGAAGCCCGTATGTTCTGAGACTGTCCTTAAGCGGTTCAAGGTCGCCAAGATTTTTTCTTATCCTTTTTTTTACAATAACATCTTCAATTTTAATAAGCATATTCTATCTGATCCATAAAAAGGCATACTATTGCAAAAGCCAGTTGCTGAAGTCATCCGGCTCCCTGTCCTGAATAATCTGTGTATCATCAAAATCGCTGCTGCTTTCGTTCTTTAACTCAGATGAAGGTACATTGCTTTTAAGGAAGTCAAGGTTTACACTCAGACTGTCATCTTCTTTCTGAATGTCAAATCTGTAGCCTGCCTGAATCTTTTCACGCTGAAGCCTGTAAATTCCAAGATTTGCGCTTGTATTGTTTGCATGCTTTGTGCACGGTTCCTGCGGCTCTGTTCCGGGGTAGTAATATGCAGTAATTTTGTTTTCACCGCATTCCGGGGTAAGAAGACCTCCGCTTTGTGAACAGACGTCCAGCTGGATAAGTCCTTCCGGAACACTTTCTGCAAAGTTTTTGAAAGGCTTGTCTTTGTTGACTTCATACATGTAGTCTCCCCAGGCAACACCCGCAAGAGTTGAACCTGTAATGGAAAGTCCAAGAGACTGTCCCGGTCTGTCAAAACCAAACCAGAATGCAGCGGTGTAATAGGGGGTAAATCCCAGCGTCCATGCATCAGCCCAGTTCTGTGTTGTTCCTGTTTTACCTGCTGCCGGCATTTTGAATTTATTGCCGTCTTTGTCGGTAAAGTCAAATTTTGTATTGCGACCTTTGCGTGTTCCGAGCGTCCAGTAAGTTGAATTCCAGTCAGCACCGTAGCGCAGTGTTCCTGACTCAACGGTTTTTTTAAGAAGTTCCTGCATAATAAATGCTGTCTGCGGACTTAAAATCTGAATGTTCTTTCCTTTGGAAACCTGTGCAGCCCTTAATTCACGTTCAGGATTAATGACAATGTTTCCGTTTTTGTCAGCAACATTAAGAATTGCAATCGGTGTTACTTCTTTACCGTTGTTTGCAATCGTTGCGAATGCCTTTGCCATTTCAACAGGTCTTACAGAACATACTCCCAGTCCAAACGGATATACCGGCAGGAAGTTGCGTTCGTCAAATTCAGAAGGTTTTATTCCAAGCAGTGCTGACGTTCTGTTAATTGCAGCGTCGAATCCGATTCCGTCCAGAACTTTTATTGAAGGAACGTTCATTGAATGTGCAAGCGCATACCAGAGTTCAACATCGCCTTCCCACTGTCCCTTGAAGTCCTGCGGAATATACGGCGTATTGTCTTCCTTGTAGAAAACCTGCGGTGTGTCACTGATGATTGTAGTCATGGTGTACTCGTGGGTATCAATGGCCGCAGAGTAGTAAAGCGGTTTGAACGTTGAACCAGGCTGGAGTTTTGCCTGAACTGCACGTATAAACTGATTTTCCTGGTTGTATTTTGAACCGCCGACCATCGCATCAATGTAGCCTGTTGAGTTTTCAAGTGCAATCATTGTTCCTTCGATGGTAGTGCGTTCTGCATTCTGTTTTATTAAAGCATTTCCCTTGTTGACTATGCCTGTTTTGAGCGGTTCAATTCCGAACATAAGCGACATTACGTCTACAACAGGGTTAATTTCGTTTCTGTACTGGCTCAGGGCCGAAGACTGTGCACGCTGTTCGCTTACTTTCATGCTTGGCAGGTTGAATACAAGGCTTACAAGTTCTGAAAGCGGAATGTAGTTTTTGAATGCATCTTTTTCATGTGCATTCATTGTTCTCTGGTAAAGTCTGTTTGCCGTGCGTATGTAGTTGTCCATAGTTTCCTGCGCGGCCTTCTGGTGCGAAAGGTTGAGTGAAGTGTTTACGGTGAATCCTCCAGTGTAAATGTCTTCTTTTCCGTAAAGCATGTCGCTCAGTTCGCGGCGCACGTATTCGCTGAACCATGGTGCTTCATCATTGCGCATTGCATAGGCAGAAGAATTTGTTCTTGTATAGTCAAATTCTGCCCAGTAGTTGTCAAAACTTTTGTCTGCTTCTTCTCTTGTTATGTAATTTGACTGTACCATTGCATCAAGAACATCTTTTTGTCTTGCCATGGCTCTGTTTGGATATTCAAACGGGTTGTAAAAAGCAGGGTTTGAAAGCTGAATTACAAGAATTGCTGCTTCTGCGGGTGTAATTGCGGTTGCACTGTGACCAAAATAATACTTGCTTGCTGCATTGACACCGTAGGTTCCGCCACCAAAGTAAATTTTGTTCAGATACAGTTCAAGAATTTCGTTCTTTGAATAATGGCGTTCCATCTGGATTGCCCACCAAAGTTCCTTGAGTTTTCTTTTGATGGAGTATTCGCTTCTGTCGCAGTAAAGTGTACCTGCAATCTGCTGTGAAAGCGTGGAACCTCCTCCAAGTGAATTTCCTGTAAGAACACCAAGAACGGCTCTGGTAAGTGCTTTTGCGCTGAATCCGTGGTGGCTGTAGAAGATTCTGTCTTCGCGGGTAAGAAGAGCGTCTATCATGTGCTGCGGAAGTTTGTTCAGGGCAATGATTTCTCTCTTTTCGTCACTGGCAAATTCTGTTATAAGTTCTCCGTTTACATCAAGAATGCGGGTCGGAAGAGCTGTTTCAAAACTGGTGAAATTTTCTGTATTAATTGTATTTAAAGTGGCTGCAAGTGCCCCGCCCAAAAGAGAGCCGATCAAAAGGGCATTAAAAAACAGCAGGCCAACAAGAACCAAAGGCCAAGTTTTTCCTTTTTTCATTCCTTTATAATAGAAGAAAAAAGCCCTGTTGTCAACGTTGCAGGGTTTTGTGTACAGTTTGTGAAGTGCAGAATTTATATGTAAACTTGCTTTGTCAGTAAAAAAAAAGACCGGTTTTTAAGCCGGTCCTGCCCTCTCTGGGCTTTTCCGGACGCCAATGGGTGGGAGGGGATAAAATTGGGCGTCCGGTGCTGTCAATGGTCTTACCAAAGCAACCATTTTAATTATCGGCAGTTAAGGCTGAATCTTGAATTAATTCGGGAGGAAACATGCTGTTGGTGTATCCTGTTATTCTTCTTCAGAAACAACAGCGTCCATACTTACAGAAACATTGTAATTTATTCCGTTTGCGGCTTTTAGTGTTTTTACTATTTCGTAGTTTCCGACGACTATTTTTATGGTGTGGTCACCCGGAACAGTCGGAATAAGCATTTCATAGTTTTCTACAGGAGTTTCGTCTATAAAAACAAGGCTTCCCTGCGGTACAAAGAGTCTTATCATGGGCGTAATATCCCTGAAGAGAATATGAAGGTTTTCTGTTTTTGCCTTTTCAATTGTTACGGTGCGCAGTTCGTTTCTGTAAAAGTCGCTCACTATGCTTACATCGTGGGAGCCTGTATCCAAAAGAATTCCGTCTTCAGGATTAACGTTTGTTCCGTCCACAAAGGTTGTAAACGACTTGAGTTCTGTTCCTTCGGGAGGTTCTGCCTGAATGACAAGACGGCCTTTGTTTTTGAGTATGGGCTTTGCAGAAACAGAAATCTTTGCGTTTGTAAGTTCGTCGCCGGCACCTTTCATTGCAAGCTGGAATCTAAGAAAAATAAAACCCTGTTTTTGTGCATCGCTTATTTTTATAAACTGCGAATATGCATCTTCTTTTATATCTGAATCTTCAGATAGCGGAATTTTTATAATCTGGCTGAGTCTGTTTGCGAAAGTTCCGACGAAAACCCTTTTTCCTGAATAGTCAATGCGCTTTTCTGAAGGAACAGGTGAAATATCTTCGTAAAGGGACCATGCCACGCTGTCACGCCATTCCGTAACTATTTTGGGAACTTTTATTGTTATTTCCAGTCCCTGTACAAAAGTCATGTCCTGCGGAAGCGCAAGAATTACTGAATCGTTTATTCCGACAGAGACGGACTGGTTTTTACCTTCTGTTTCTGCACCCAGAAGATTGGTTTTGTGTACGCGGAAATCTTCGGCAAATGTACAGGCGGTGAGAAGCAGAAATGCAAAAACCATCTTTCCTTTTAGTTTCATTTTTATATTATAACTCTAATACGGCGTGTTTTCTAGTGGTTTAGGCGTTTGACTTGGCGGTTACACGGGCTTTTGCAGCAGTTTTTATGTAATTTTGGGCTTATTTTTTCAGAATTGTCAAAGGATCCGTGTTTCTGCCCGAAACTTTTACTTCAAAATGCAGGTGCGGTCCGGTAGAAAGACCTGTTGTTCCGACAGTGCCTATTGGTGTTCCTGCAGAAACATTCTGTCCTTCTTCAACAGATATTTTTTCCATGTGGGCATAAAAAGTGCGTATTCCGCCGGAATGTTCTATTTCGACACAGTTTCCGAAGACAGGATCACCGGTTTTTGCAGATACTATTGTTCCCGACTTGCAGCTTTTGATGACAGAACCTTTTTTTGCGGCAAGGTCAATTCCCCCGTGCATCATTTTGCGGCCGCTTATGGGGCTGTTCCTTATTCCGTATTCCGAAGAAACCGTATATTTTTCAAGCGGAAAAACGATTTCTTCCGAAAGAAAAAAAGCCCGTTCTGAAGGACTAAGTTTTTCTCCTATCAGAAAAGAAATTTTTTTTGTCCCGAGAGTGATTTTTTCTGCACTCGAAATGCGTTCTGTTCCGTATTTTCCTGCAAGAAGAACCTGAAGACGTCCCTGAGGCGGCTGTGAAATAAAAATTCCGTCAGCCGAAGGAAGATAAAGCTGCTTTTCGGTTATATCCTGGTCTGCACTGTCTATTGCGTTAACGGTCGCAAGCGTTTCCTGCCTTATACTGCATCTTGCCGCAACTGAAATAATGCTGTCTGTTTTTTTTGCCTTGTAGCCGAACAGAAGAAGCGGATTTTTTTTACCGAGTGCCCACGCTTTGTTTGAAAGCTGAACTTCATCCTGATATTGTGTAAAAACGAAATTTCTGGAACTTAAGTCTGAAATGTTTACAATCGGTTCAGCGGTGGCGGGCAGGACTGAAAGTAAAAAAAGGATAAAGAGTTTACAGGTCGAAGCTTTTTGTTTTGAAGAAAAAAACTGATAAAAGGTGGAAAGTAAACCGGAAAACCGCATGAAATGTATTACTGTTGGAAAAAAAACTGCAAAAAAAAACAGGCCCCTTCCGGAACCTGTTTGTGCATATTCCGCAGATTATTCTTCGGAGATTGCTCCAACCGGACAAGCAGAAGCGCATGAGCCGCAGCTTACGCATTTTTCTGCATCGATTGTGCGCTTTCCGTCTGCTTCGGAAATAGCTTCTGAAGGACACTCGCTTTCGCAGGCACCACAGTTGATACATTCATCGGAAATTTTGTATGCCATAAATAACCTCTTTGATAGTATGATTAATAAAATCTAGCATAAATCCTGCAAAAAATCAATTGCTCTTTATTCATGCCGAATTTATTCAATTTCGATTGCAACAGGGCAGTGGTCGCTTCCCGTAACGTCCTTCAGAATTATGCTGGATTTTACTTTCTTTGCCATTGACTCGTTTACGCACAGATAGTCCAGCCGCCAGCCTATGTCCTTTGCCCTTGCATTGAATCTGTAACTCCACCAGGTATAATGTCCCGGTTCGCTGCAGAATAATCTGAATGAATCTTTGTATCCGTGTGTCGTAAAAAAATCCATCCAGGCACGCTCTTCGGGAAGATATCCTGCATTTTTTTCATTTGCCTTTGGGTTTGCAATGTCTGCCGGCGTGTGTGCAATGTTGTAGTCGCCGCAAAGTACAACGTCGTATCCTTTTGAAACAAGCTCATTGCACTTTTCATAAATGCAGGCGCAGTAACGTAGCTTGTAGTCAAGTCTTGCCGCTTCTGCCTGGCTGTTCGGGAAATATGCAGAAATTACAGCCGTCTTTCCGAAAAAAGCAATTGTTGTGCGGCCTTCATCGTCAAATTCGCTTTCCCCAAGGTCTGTAACAGAGTCTGGCTCTTTGAGTGAATAAATTGCCGTTCCCGAGTAGCCGGGTTTTTTTGCAGAGTTAAAGTATGACTTGTAAACTGCACCTTTCTGTTCACTCTCCAGTGCAGCTGCAAAAAGCGGGGCATCATTTTCCTCTTCCGCAGAAGAAAGTCCCGGAGCAATAAGTTCTTTTGAAAGTTTGTCAGGAGAAGCCTTTGTTTCCTGAATGCATACAACATCAGCGCCGCAAGAAAGAAGCCAGTCTGTAAAACCTTTTTTTTCTACGGCGCGGATTCCGTTTACGTTCCACGATATGATTTTCATTCCACTAGATTACATTCTGTAGGACTAATTTTCAAGAGTTTTTTCCTCTTCTGGCCACACGAATAAATCCATGCAGTTTCTTTCACCGCCGGAAATATCAATGGCCTGTCCCGTACAGAACGTGTTTTCGGCTGTCATAAAGTGGCACCATTTTGCGGCTTCTTCTGCTGTTGCCCATCTTTTTAAAGGAGTAACGTCCATTATTTTCTGCCAGAGTTTTTCGTCTTTGGTAACGGGATTGTTCAGCTCTGTAAGAACTCCTCCGAAACAAAGTGCATTGCATGTTGCCCTGTATTTGTTTGCAAGAAGAATTGCGCAGTTTTTCATGTACCCGTTTATTCCGGCTTTGGAAACAACGTATTCCGGAAACTCATTGCCTGACATTGCCGAAACCGAACTTATGAAAAGCACCGACTTTATTTCTTTCTGGAACGCATATTTTTTGGTTACGGCCATTGTTCCCAGAAGATTTACCTTAATGTCGCTGTCTGTTCCTGACTGAATTCCTGCGTTGTTTATGAGAATCTGTATTCCGTCAATTTCGGGAAGACTTTCAGGAACAGAAATGTCTGCTTTGAAATGCGTGTATTTTCCGCTGAATCCTGCAGGATTTATTGCAGTAGGATTTATGTCAATTCCAAAGACGTCATGTCCGTTTTTCAGAAACAGAAGGGCAGTTTCATATCCTATTCCCGAAGCCGTGCCTGTTATTAAAACTTTCATTTTGCCTCAATTTGTTCAGCATTTATCTGTTTTTTTTGCAGAAAGTCAAAATATTCTTTACCGACGTTGTCTTTTTCCCAGCCGACGACAATTTTGTATCCTATTCCTGAAAAAAGAACTTCGCACAAAAGTTCACAGACAGCACCAATCGCCGAACATACCAAAACCTGCGTCCACGTCCAGCCGAAGAATATTTTTGACACAACAGTTGCAAATACAAGATTGTCTGCAAACTGGGCAATTGCAGTAGAAATATAGGAGCGTACGGCAAAAGAAAAGAAACCGTCTTTTTTGAAATGCTTTCCAACAGCTTCGTTAAGAAATGCGTTTATTATTGAAGAAATTATAAAGGCCAGGGCTGAACCTAGTACCACGTACCATGAGCCGCCGAATGTTGCGTTCAGGGAATCGTTTACCTGCTGGCTCTCTGTTGAATAGAATTCTCCCCATTTTCCGGGAGCCAGGGAGAGAAGGGCAAATGCTGCACATACAAAAAGGTTCATTGCAAGTGCCAGAACAGAAACTTTTATGGAAGCTTTTGCTCCCCACCGCTTGCAGATAGTGTCCATGCACAAAAACATAATCCAGCTGAATACGAATCCGCAGTCAAGGGCAACATATTTGAAACTTACCAGTTCCTTGTTTGCCATAAGATTTGCACAGACAACAGAAAGAACAAAAACAGCAATTGTTACTGAAGGAATATTTCTAAGAAGATATTTGTAGTCTCTCGCTGAATCCGAGAGTATTTTTTTTAAAGTACGCATAATGACGGCAGAACGCGTAGGCAATTCCGCCATGCCTCCTTAAGGATTTTGATTTTTAGTGCGCAGTATTTTTTGAGGGATCATAAACTGCGCAGAATAGTTTACCAAAAGTCAGAAAACGTACGTTTTCTGACTTTTGGTCTGTTAATAATTCGGCTTCCAAAAAAACAGGGTTTTTGGAGACTAAAGGGAGTCCCTAAAAATTGCCATTTTTAGAGATGTCCTGAATTATTTTGAAGCTCCTGGGAACGGTGATTTCTCGAATTCCTTGTTTCCGTGAGTGTATGAAGGAAGAATCTTTGGCGAAACTGCGTCACCCTTGATTCCTGCTGCATCGCGCTCTTTTTCGAAAGCTTTTACATGATCAAGATTCATTTTTGATGTATCTGCAAGTGCAATGTTCTTAATCATCTTTCCTGCTTCGATTCCGGCTTCACGTCCAAATACTACAACGTCAAGAAGGCTGTTTCCCATAAGACGGTTTGTTCCGTGAACTCCGCCTGAAGCCTCTCCTGCTACGAGAAGATTTGATACGTTTGTATGGCATGTCTTGTCAATTTCTACACCGCCGTTCTGGTAGTGAAGGGTCGGGTAAACAAGAATCGGTTCCTTTCTGATGTCAATGCCGTATTTAATGAACATATTGTACATTGCAGGAATTGACTTAAGAATTGTTCCTTCACCGTGGATCATATCAATCATCGGAGTGTCAAGCCATACTGCATCCTGAACATCGTTCTTTACACCGCGTCCGTTGCGTACTTCTTTGATGATTCCAGAAGCGTTAACGTCGCGTGTTTCAAGAGGATGGATATATACTTCACCGTCTTTATTGATAAGTTTTGCTCCGAGTGAGCGTACCTTTTCTGTAACAAGTTTTCCGAGAATCTGTGTCGGGTATGCAGCTCCTGTAGGATGGTACTGAAGTGAATCCTGGTAAAGAAGCTTTGCTCCGGCTCTGTAAGCAAGTACAAGACCGTCTGCTGTTGCACCGTAGTGGTTAGATGTCGGGAATCCCTGGTAGTGCATGCGTCCTGCTCCACCTGTTGCAATAATTACAACTTTTGCTTTTGCAATGCGGACTTCATTTGTTTCTATATTCATGAGAACAGCACCGCAGGCATTTCCCTTTTCGTCCTTGATGATTTCTACAGCTGCAGTAAAGTCTACAACAGTAATCTGGTCAGGGCGGTTAAGAACTTCATCACGGAGAGTACGCATGATTTCGGCACCTGAATAGTCCTTGCAGGCATGCATTCTCTTGCGGCTTGTTCCGCCACCGTGTGTTGTTACCATTGTTCCGTCTGCTTCCTTGTCGAATTCAACTCCAAGGTCATTGAGCCACTTGATAACAGAAGGAGCCTTATTTACAAGAGTGTAAACGAGTTCCGGCTTTCCGTCAAAGTGTCCGCCTCCGAAAGCGTCAAGATAGTGCTGTGCAGGGCTGTCATTCGGTTTGTCTGCAGCCTGAATTCCGCCTTCTGCCATCATTGTGTTTGCATCACCGATGCGGAGTTTTGTTGCAAGAAGAACTTTTGCTCCGGCTTCGCTTGCCATGATTGCAGCAGATGTACCGGCTCCGCCACCACCGATTACAAGAACGTCTGTTTCGTAGTCAACGTGTGCAAGATCAATGTGTTCCGGCTCGAATCTTGGTTTTGCCTGAAGCATTGCTGCAAGTTCAATAGGAGCCTTCTGTCCTTTGTTCGGTCCGATTTTGAGCTCTTCGAACTGGCTTGCAATGCGGTCCGGGTGATATTCTTTAAGGAGCGCGTCCTTTTCATCTGCAGTAAGACGAGCGTGCTCGAATTTAAGGTTTTCTTCGCGTTTTGCAGCAACAATTTTGGCTGCTTCGTCAAGATAATTTCCGTACATGTATATTACCTCTGTAAATTAAGGTTTGTGCAGACAACGTGTGCCTGCGCTAAAACAACTTTTGTGCAGAACAGCCGTACAGGCCGGCTGCTGTTATTTTTCTATGTCTCTTGTGTTGTAGAGTTCCTTTATCTCGTCAAGAGGCTTGTTCATGATGTTCTGGATCATTGCTTCAAGCTTTCCTGATTCAATTTCTGCTACACGGTCAAGAAGATGCTGGCTCTGTGGCTGAATGTATTTTCCGTTCAGGCGGCGTGCAAGTTCTGCAACCTGCGGGTGGCTTATTCCTGCAGGACAGCGGCTTGAACAGCATCCGCACATTACGCAGTCAAAGGAAAGGTCTGCACACTTTGCAAAGTCTCCGCGCTGGGCATATGCGATGTACTGCATTGTGTTAAGACTCTGCGGACATGCTCTTGTACAGGCATTGCATCCTACGCATGAATAAATTTCAGGGTAGAGCTGCATCATTACAGCCTGTTCCGGTTTCATTGTATTAAGGTTATAAACCTGTTTTACGAGAGGGAAGAACGGAAGAGTTGCAATGTACATGTTGTCTTCGACTTTCTTGGAACATGCCAGACATGTCTGAAGCTGGTTCTCGCCCTTAATGCGGTAAATTGTTGCACATGCACCGCAGAATCCGTTACGGCAGCCGCAGCCTCTTTTGAGCTGGTAGCCGGCGTATTCCATTGCGTTCATAATTGTAAGTTCTGCCGGAACTTCATATTTCTTTCCGAACAGGTATATTGTTGCCATCTGTTTTTCTGACATATTTACTCCTTATTGTAGCTTTTATAACTTTATCTGCCCGGCAATATTAATATTCCGGAGGAAGCTCTCCAAGCTGGTCAAAACTGAAAACAGGTCCGTCTTTGCAGACAAATTTGTTTCCAATATTGCATCTGCCGCACTTGCCGATTCCGCACTTCATTCTCATTTCCATTGTTGTGAAAATCTGAGTATCCTTGAAGCCCAGTTTCTTGAGAGCATCGAGTGACAGGTGGATGAGGATTGGAGGTCCGCACATGATTACGGTCATGTCAGGGTTGGGATTGCATTCCGTAACAAACGGGGGAACAAAACCAACGTGGCCGTCCCAGCCTTCTTCTGCACGGTCTATTGTAAGGTCAATCGAACAGTTTGGCTGTTTCATCCAGACATTCTGCATTTCTTCCAGGCGAACAAGATCTGCCTTTGAGCGTCCGCCGTAAATAACCTGAATGCGGCCGTAGTTTTCGCGCTTGTCCATCATGTAGTTTACTACAGAGTGAACAGGGGCAATTCCGATACCGCCGGCAATTACCAGAATATCTTTTCCTTTAAGGGCACCTTCTACAGGGAATCCGTTTCCGATAGGTCCTCTTACGCAGATTTCCTGACCGACTTCAGCATTGTGAAGCCATTCGGTAACGCATCCGCACTTTTTGATGCTGAATTCCATGTGTGTTTCAAGTGTCGGTGAGGAAGTGATAGAAATCATTGACTCTCCGACTCCCGGAACTATAAGCATGGCGCACTGTCCGGGAATGTGCTCAAAAAGCTTTTTTCCGTCTTTGCCTACAACACTGAATGTTTTTACGTCCGGTGTTTCCTGACGGATGTCGATTATTTTTCCGACATAAGGAATGAATGATTCGTTCTGTTCCATTATTTTTCCTCCGCGGCTTCTTCGTTGAACGCCTTGATTACCTTGACAATGTTCATGTTGACAGGGCAGCTCTCAAGACATCTTCCGCAGCCTACGCAGGAACACAGTCCATCGTGTGCCATCGGATAGTATACGAGCTTGTGCATGAATCTCTGGCGGCTTCTTTCTTTCTGGGTATGGCGTGGGTTTTCTGCAGCCATCTGTGTAAAGTCGTTGTACATGCATGAGTCCCAGCAGCGCACCTGTTTGATTCCGTTTCCTGTGTCAAAGTCGCGTACGTCAAAGCACATACAGGTAGGACAAACATAGGTACATGTACCGCAACCAAGACAAGCCTCGCTTACACGGTCCCAAACCTTTGAGTTAAAGACTTTCATCATGTTCTTTCCGTCGAATTTGGAAAGATCAAGGTGTGCAAACGGAAGCTTTTCGAGTTTTTCAGAGATAGCCTTCTTTTCTGCGTGAACTGCCTTTTCATCTGCTTCTGAAAGAACAGATTTTACACTTTCAAGAAGTGATTTACCCTTGTCTGTGTTTGCAAGGAAGTAATATGTTCCGTCAGCAAGCCAGGCAGAAACATCACCTGCAGGATTTGCCGCATCAATTTTGTATGTGGGGCAGAAGCAGGTCTGTGCAGGTTCAGAGCAGGCGAGTGTAACTACAGTTCCATGATCGCGTCTGTTCTTGTAGTATGAGTCAACCGGAGTCATTTTAAGATAAACATTGTCGATTATCTCAAAACTCTTTGCGTCACAGGCTCTTACTCCGAATACAACGAAGTCTTCCACATCTTTGCGCGGATCTTCAACTGTAACTGACTTTCCGTCAATCTTGTAGTTTACAAGGTTCTCTGTCTTTGGAAAGAAAAAGTCTTTGGCAGAGCGTACAGTTTTGAGCTGTGAAGAAAGTTTTGTTCCTTCACTCCATTTCTGGAAGTTGGCCTTTCCTGAAGTATTGTCAACAGGTATGTAAAGATTCTTTGAAGCGGCAACAGCCTTGAAGAATCCGTCGATTTTTTCTGCTGAAAGAGAAAGCATTATTCTTCACCTCCTTCTTTGTCTGAAGAGCGGTCGTATACGATTGTAGGTTCCGCATCTCCTTCTGTGAAAGTAAGCATCGGAGGCTTGGTCTCCATGTCGCTTCCTGCAATATAAGGTCCGTAAATTTCGTTAATGTCCTTTGCAAACTTGCGGTTAAGCAGATGAAGCGGAATATGTTCCGGACAAACGCGTGAACATTCACCGCAGTCAGTACAGCGTCCCGCAACATGCCATGCGCGTATAATGTGGTAAAGGCTTTCTTCGAAGGAAGTCTGAGCCACTTTCTGTGATGTATAAAGCTTGTTGTTGTCGAATACGCACTTTTCGCAGGTACAGGCAGGGCAAACATCGCGGCATGCATTACAGCGTATACAGCGGCTGAATTCGTTCTGCCAGAAGTTATAGCGTTCTGCAGCAGTCATTGCTTCAAGCTTTTCTACTTCATCAAATCTCTTTGATTCCAGAACATCGCCTTCTTCACCGATGAGTTCGTCATAAGTGATATGCTTCTTGCTCTTGCAGACTGAACATCTTTCAGAAATTCCGTTTGTTTCGGGATCTTTCATTCCGTCACAGGGAATTCCCACTGCATAGACATCGTCACGTGCAATGCGGTTTTCCTTAAGGAGTTCTGTAAAACTGTATGTGTCACAGGGCTTAAGGAAAACAAGTACCTTTTCGCTTGGAATTGGCTGGTCCTGTGCATTCGGGTCACGCTGTTTTGCCATCTTGTTGTTCATTCTGGCAGTGCTTTTCTTTGTTTCGATTTCTCTTGTAATTTTTACCAGATACTTTGAAAGGTTTGCACCGCAGTTTTCATCATAGACAAAGTTCTTCTGAAGATCATCTGCAGAAGTGAAAACACTCGGAGTAATGTCATAGTCGAAGAGACCTTTTCTCCAGCCGACAACTTTCTGTACACTTCCGTCAGAAAGCATTTTTGCGGCTTTTTCTATGAGAGTTGATGTCAGTTTGCTGTCTTGCATCTTACGTCCTCCAACTTTTTGTTTTCGCCAAGCTCTGTAATCTTAGATACGAAATCGTTCATGATTCCGGCAAAGCGAACACCTTCCGCAGCTGAACACCATTCAACTCTTGTGCGGCCTTTTTCTATTCCAAGATAGTCCAGCATGCTGAACAGAAGAGTCATTCTTCTTCTTGCAAAATAGTTTCCGGTAGAGTAGTGGCAGTCTCCGGGGTGGCATCCGCAGAGAATAACTCCGTCAGCACCACGCTGGAATGCACGCAGAATAAACAGAGGGTTCAGTCTGCATGAACACGGAATGCGGATTATTTTTACGTTTGCAGGGTACTCAAGGCGGTTGTTTCCGGCAAGGTCTGCTCCTGCGTATGAACACCAGTTGCAGCAGAATGCTACGATTTTTGGTGTCCAGTTTGGATTATTTGTTTTGGTTTCCATAAGCAATTCTCCAGTAGGTTAAAGTACTGAATCCACCTCCGCAAGAATCTGTTTGTTGCTGAATCCGTTAAGATCCATTGCTCCTGAAGGACATGCTACAGTACATGCACCGCATCCCTGACACATTGCAGTGTTTACCTGGGAAACGTGGCGTGTGATTGTCGTGCGGTTTGGTCCGCGGAAGTCCTTGTCTATGTAAGAGATAGCTCCGTACGGACAAACATTTGCACACTGTCCGCAGCCGTTACATGCATTTTCATCAGGATGGGCTGTGCACGGGTTGTTCTTGAGCTTGTCCTTTACGAGAAGACAGATTGCCTTTGCAGCAGCACCAGATGACTGTGCTACGGTTTCAGGAATATCTTTTGGTCCCTGGCAGCAGCCTGCAAGGAAAATTCCGGCAGTAGGGCTTTCTACAGGGCGCAGTTTTGCATGTGCTTCAAGGAAGAAGTCATTGTTGTCCATTGAAGTTGTAAGCATTGTGGCAAGAGGTCTTGCGCTCTTGTCTGCTTCGATTGATGCCGCAAGAACAACCATGTCTGCCTTGATATGAATCTGTCTGTTAAGGATAAGGTCGCTTCCCTGAACGTCAAGTGTTCCGTCGCTCATTGGTGTAACTTTTCCTACCTGACCTTTGATGTAGTGAACACCGTACTGTTCAACTGCACGGCGGTAGAATTCATCAAAGTTCTTTCCCGGAGTACGAACGTCTATATAGAAGACATAGCAGTTTGTGTCAGGGTAGTGGTCGCGTGTAAGAATAGCGTGCTTTGCAGTATACATACAGCATACTTTTGAGCAGTACTCATGACCCTTTGTTGCATCTGCGGAACAGCGGCTTCCTACGCACTGTACAAAAACAATGTTCTTTGGTTCTTTTCCGTCTGAAGGGCGAAGAAGGTGACCGTTTGTAGGACCAGAAGCATTGCAGAGACGCTCGAATTCAAGAGATGAAACAACATCGGGGCTCTGTGAATACGCATACTCATCAAACTTTGTAAGTTCAATCGGGTTGTATCCTGTAGCAACTATGATAGCTCCGTACTTTTCTGTGATAACTTCATCCTGTGCCTTGTAGTTGATTGCTCCAGCACCGCAGGCTTTTTCACAGAATCCGCATACATTGTCCTTACCTTTTGCAAGAGCCTGCATGTGAAGACAGTAGTTTGCATCGATTGTGGCTACCTTTGGAACAGCCTGTGCAAACGGAATGTAAATGGCCTTTTTGTTGTTCAGATTAAGGTTAAAGTCATTCGGAACCTTTTTCATAGGACACTTTTCGATACATTCACCGCAGCCTGTACATTTTGTTTCGTCAACATAACGTGCGTGGCGTTTGATGTCTATGCTGAAGTTTCCGATATATCCCTTTACGCCTACAACTTCTGAATAAGAAAGAATGCGGATGTTGGGGTTCTGGCTTACTTCTGTCATCTTTGGTGTAACAATACATGATGCGCAGTCAAGGGTCGGGAATGTCTTGTCGAGCATAGCCATTTTTCCACCGACTGTAGGTTTCTTTTCTACAATGTCAACGGGGAATCCTGCATCTGCAATGTCCAAAGCGGCTGTAATTCCTGCAATTCCACCACCAATAACAAGTGCCCTCTTTGTAACAGGTGTTTCTCCTGCTGTAAGGGGAGTGTCAAGAATAGACTTTGCTACGGCAGCCTTTCCTAGTGCAATGGCTTTTTCTGTTGCCTTTTCTACATCCTTGAGAACCCATGATGTCTGTTCGCGGATGTTTGCTACTTCTACTTTGTATGGGTTAAGACCGGCTCTTTCTGCACATGCGCGGAATGTCTTTTCGTGCATACGCGGTGAGCAGGAACAAAGAACAACGCCTGTAAGCTTGTCGTCCTTTATGTGGTCTTCAATCATTTTCTGTCCGGCAGAAGAACACATGTATGTGTAATGTGTTGAATAAACAACACCGTTTACTTTTCCAAGTTCTTCAGCGACTTTTGCTACGTCAACCGTACCGGCAATGTTAGTGCCGCAGTGACATACGAAAACACCAATTCTTTCCATCTGTCACTCCTATTTTCTGTATTTTCTGAATGCGCTCATAAGAAGCTGCTGGGGTGTGTCATCATCAAGCTTTTCAGGAACCTGAACAGGATCAAGATGAAGCGGACCTCTTTCGCGTTCTACAACAGTACGAACTGCATCGATAAGCTTTGCAGGTTCAACCTGGCGCGGACATCTTTCAAGACACGCAAAGCATGTAAGACAGGTGTAAATGGACTTGCTTTTAAGAAGGCTTTCAATTTCGCCGTTTTCGACCATCTGCACAAACTGATGCGGGTGATATTCCATGGAATCGTAGTTCGGGCATGTGCCTGAGCATTTTCCGCATACCATGCATTTTTTTGTGTTCACACCGCTTGTTTCAAGGATAAGATCCTTGTATTTCTGAATTTCAGAGTCAAGCATCAGCGTTCTCCTTAATTCCCAGAGCTTCGGCAAGAAGTTCTGTAAAATAAATTACATCGAGGTTGCTTTCACCCTTGTTCTTTATAAGATTGTAGCGGCAAAGAGGGCAACTTGTTACAAGGAAGTCTGCTCCCATGTCCTGTGCGTTGTCAAGAATTGCCTTGGCTCTTTTCTGCGGAATTGACGGATCTTCAAAACCTGCATATGCACCGCAACATTCATTGCGCTGTGAGTAAATTACAGGAGTTCCACCGATTGCCTTGATAAAATCTTCTATTATCTGGGGGTTTTCCGGATCATCAAATTCCATTACTTTTCCGGGGCGAAGAAGAAGGCATCCGTAATAGGCACCGATTTTCTTTCCTTTGAACGGATTCTTTACGGCTTTTTTTACATTGTCCCAGCCGACAACATCGCGGAGAACTTCAAGGAAGTGCAGAACTTTTGTTTCTCCGTTGTATTCGATTCCGTCCTGCTTGAGATAATTGTTAACGTGAAGAACAGTATTTTCATCATTCTTCATGTCATCATTCACCTGTTTGAGCACGTTGTAGCATGCAGAACAGAGTGTTACGAGAGTCTGGTTCTTATCTCTGGAAGCCGCAAGGGCACGGACAGAAGGAAGCTTGGAGGCAATTTCGTTTTTGCCTGTTGGGTACACACCGCCACAGCACTGCCAGTCTTCGATTTCTTCAAGATTGAAACCGAGAGCCTGTGCGCTCAGACGACCGTACATGTCCAAGTCCTTTGCCTTGTTCTTGAGCGTGCATCCGGGAAAATAAGAATAAGTAAGGTTCGCTGAACCTTCGTTTGTCTTGTTGTCACCCATTCTTGTTTCTCCAATATATTTCTATTAAACTATTTGCTCTGAGCCATCTCTTCGGGATGGAACACTTCGTCAAATTTTTCTGCCGTAAGGAAACCAAGTTGAACACAGGCATCCTTAAGGGATATGTTTTCTTCATAGGCTTTATGGCTTGTCTTTGCGGCATTTTCGTAACCGATGTACGGATTGAGTGCCGTAACGAGCATAAGGGAATTGTACAGATTAAAGTGCATCTTCTCTTTGTTGGCCGTAATTCCTACAGCACAGTTCTTGTTAAAGCTTACCATAACTTCTGCAAGAAGACGTACTGACTGAAGGAAGTTGTATGCAATTACCGGCATAAAAACGTTGAGTTCAAAGTTACCCTGACTTGCAGCCATTCCGACGGCAGTGTCATTTCCTATAACCTGAACGGCAACCATTGTCATTGCCTCGCACTGTGTGGGGTTAACCTTTCCCGGCATAATGGAAGAACCCGGTTCATTTTCAGGAATGTGAATCTCACCAAGACCACATCTTGGACCTGAAGCCAGCCAGCGTACATCATTTGCAATCTTCATGAGGTCTGCAGCAAGTGCCTTGAGGGCTCCGTGTGCAAAAACGATCTCGTCTTTTGATGTAAGGGCATGATATTTGTTGGGGGCTGTAATAAAATCCTTTCCGGTAAGTTCACTGACTTTCTGTGCTACGAGAGAATCAAATCCCTTTGGAGCGTTGAGTCCTGTTCCTACAGCAGTTCCTCCCAGTGCAAGCTGCTTGAGGTAGGGAAGGGAAGAAGAAAGCATTTCTTTGTCGCGTTCAAGTGAAGTTCTCCAGCCCGAAATTTCCTGGCTGAACTGAATCGGTACAGCATCCTGAAGATGTGTTCTTCCTGACTTTACGATGCCTTCGTTTGCTTTTTCAAGCTTTTTGAATGTATCTGTAAGAAGGTCAATCGCAGGGAAAAGTTTGTCTTCAAGTTCAACAACGGCTGCAATGTGCATTGCTGTAGGGAAGGTGTCATTTGAGGACTGGCTCATGTTGATGTCATCGTTCGGGTGGCACAGTTTTGTTCCTGCAATCTGATTGGCGCGGTTTGCAATAACCTCGTTTGTGTTCATGTTGCTCTGTGTGCCGCTTCCTGTCTGCCATACTACAAGAGGAAAATTCTCGTTGAGAGCGCCCGAAATAACTTCATCGCAGGCCTGGCTTATTGCTTTTACTTTTGCATCTGTCATCTTTTCGGGCTTGAGTGCGTTGTTTGCAATCGCAGCAGCCTTTTTAAGGTAACCGAAAGCCTTTGTAATTTCGCGCGGCATAGTTTCGATTCCGACACCGATAAGAAAGTTCTCATGGCTGCGTTCAGTCTGTGCTCCCCAGAGTTTGTCTGCGGGAACCTTTACTTCGCCCATGCTGTCGTGTTCAATTCTGTATTCCATAAGAAAAAATACTCCGGTAAAAAAGTCGCGGCGCTCTTTTGGGGGCACCGCTTTATGTTTTGTTAGATTAGAATTCGATGTGTTTGATTACGTCTTTGAGGCAGTCAGCAGAGTGCTTGAGCTGTGCAATTTCGCTGTCTGTAAGAGGGGCAACAAGTCTTCCTGTTATTCCGTTTCCTCCTACAACAGTCAGAATGCTTAGACATACATCGCTGATTCCGTATTCGCCTGTAAGCATTGAAGATGCAATTGTTACAGAATCTGTTGAGTTTTTGATTATCTCGCAGAGACGTGTTGTTGTGGCACCAATTCCGTAGTTTGTGCATTTTTTTGCAGAAATGATGATTCCGCCGGACTTGCGTACGAAGTCTTCGATTTCTGCATGGTCAGGCTTTGCAATTCCCTTTCCGTTAAGGCTGTCATAGTATGCGTCTACAGGAACAGAAGCTACGTTTACCAGTGACCACGGTACGAAAGAAGAATCTCCGTGCTCTCCGAATACGTATGCATGGAGGTTGGGCTGTCCGATTCCGTATACATCGGCAATCTTTGTGCGAAGGCGTGCTGTATCAAGAAGGGTTCCTGTTCCGATAATGTGGTCTGCAGGAATTCCTGATGTTTTTACGAACTGGTATGTAAGAATGTCTACAGGATTTGCAACGATTACGTAGATGGCATTGGGTGCGACTTTTGTAATCTGCGGAATAATTGATTTTGTAATGTTGACGTTTGTCTGTGCAAGTTCAAGGCGTGACTGACCCGGTTTGCGGGCTACTCCTGAAGTAAGGATAACAATGTCAGAATCCTTTGCATCTTCATAGTCTCCGTCATGAATGTTTACCGGACTCATATAGGGTGTTCCCTGACGAATGTCAAGAGCTTCGCCCATAGCCCTGTCCTTGTCAATGTCGATCATTACGATTTCTGTCGCTATGCTCTTAAGGCAGAGAGCGTAGGCAATAGAAGATCCTACCTGTCCCGCTCCGATGATGGTAATTTTGTTTGCCATAAATATCTCCTGTATAAAACAGCCACAAAGTTTGAATTTAACAATGGGCGTAACCCAAGTGAATGCCGACGGCATTTTCTACATAGTATAGAATAAAAGTGTTTTATTGTTAAGTAGGTTTCAAACCTAAAAATGTTATTTTATATCAATAAAGACCGATAAATTTTTGTTTTGTGAATTTAATAACAGGAGAATATATGTACTGTGAAAAAAATAACATGAAATAGAAATAATTTGAAAAATATGACCAAAATTTAAGGGTAATTTAAAAATACGGAATATTTTTATTAAAGTTTCGGTATTTTGTCCTGTTTAATATTCGCAGGTGTATATGTTGAACAAAAAGCCTGTCACGGGTAAAATCGGCTTTAATGGACAGTTTGGAAAGATTTTTACCCGGAATTATAGAATCAATGAGAATGGATATAGAACGCTCCGGAGGAAACGAAGTGTTCTGGTCCGGAACAGCAGGCCCCGACGGACGCATCTGCTCTGTAAAGGTAGGTTCGCGCGGAAACTCTGATTCTGTCGTTGTAAACCGCGGTGTTGCACAGCAGGGACAGGTTCTGATTCACAACCATCCGAACGGAATTCTTTACCCGAGTGCTGCCGACCAGGGAATTGCGGCTTCTGCTGCTGAAAATTCAATGGGTTTTTATATAGTAGACAATGATGTAAGCCGGGTTTATGCCGTTGTTGAACCGGTAAAGGCCCGAGAAATAAAAAATATTGACGCTGATTCTGCCGCAGCTTTTCTTTCGTCGGACGGTCCCCTTGCAAAACGTTTTAAAAACTATGAGGAACGTCCTTCCCAGATTGAACTTCTGCGCAATGTGGTACAGGCTTTTAACGGTTCTAAAATAGGCGTGTTTGAAGCGGGAACAGGAGTCGGAAAAAGTTATGCCTATCTTATTCCAGCTATACTTTGGTCAGATGCAAACAAAGAACGCGTTGTAATTTCTACCGGTACGATAAACCTTCAGCAGCAGCTTTTTGAAAAGGATATTCCTGCAGCGCTTTCGATTACGGGCAAAAACATAAAGTCTGTGCTTGTAAAGGGAAGACAGAATTATATATGCAAAAGACGTCTTTCTGAATGTCTTGCGGACAGGGATTTGTTCAGCGAAGACAATGAAATTCTTGAAAAGATAAATTCCTGGGCGCAGACAAGTCCTTCTGGAAGCCGCAGTGAAATGCTTTTTGTACCACCGGATTCTGTATGGACAAGGGTTAACAGTGAAAGTGACGGCTGTATGGGAATGCGCTGCCAGTATCATGAGGAATGTTTTGTGATGAAAGTTCGCAAGGAAGCTTCTGATGCAGGAATCCTTGTCGTAAACCACCATCTTCTTTTTGCAGACATAGAAAGCCGCATGAACGGTGCAGGATATGAAGATGCAGCAGTTCTTCCTCCGTACAAACGCATTGTTTTTGATGAAGCGCACGGAATAGAAGACAGTGCCACAAGTTTTTTGAGTGAGACGGTTACGCGGTTTAAGCTTATGAAACAGGTGGGGCTTCTTTACAGAACCAGAAGGGGTTCACTGACGGGGCTTCTGGTACAGCTTTCTGCGCTTTCTATGTCAGAAATTCATGCCGAAGATGTGGGGTCTGCTGCAGAATCTGTAAAAAATGCCGTTCTTCTTTTGGATCAGGCGGCTCTTGCGGCTATGGAAACAGAAACTTCAGAAAGGGTCTGTTCCGCAACAGTACGCAGTCTTGACGGGGTTATGCGGTGTATGGAAGACCTGCGGCAATCTCTTGTAACACTGGTGTCACTTGCGCGCGAAATAGAAGACGGAATAGATGATGATGACAAGGATGTGCCCTGTGTCTGGGAAGCAAAAACCGTTCTTAGAAGACTGGATCTTCTTTCGGGACTGTGCGCAGATTTCTGTTCATGGCAGGAACATCCCGGACAGGTATTCTGGATGCAGAAAATGAAAATTCCGCCAAGAATTCCCGGTGAAGATTTTATCGAATACGTCCAGTTTGTACAAACGCCGCTTGATATTGCGCCCCTTATGAACAGTGGCGTCTTTGAGCCGCTTTCTACGGTTGTGTGCACGAGCGCAACTTTGCGTACGGGCGGGAATTTTTCATACTGGCTTTCAAGAACAGGAATTTCCCTTTCGGCACCGGAACGTGTCGTGAAGAAAAACTTTGAATCTCCTTTTCCGTACGCTGACAATGTACTTTTTGCTGTTACAAAGGATGCGCCCTTTGTTTATGAAAGCGGATTCCAGAACTATGTGGAACGGACACTGCCGCTTCTGATTCAGGCTGCCGGAGGACGCACACTTGTTCTGTTTACATCTTATGACAGTCTGCGTTATGCATACCAGTCTTCGTGCAGGGAACTTTCACGTGCCGGAATAACAGTGTTTAAACAGGGTGATGACGACAGATTCAGGCTTTTGGAAAGATTTAAGGCTGACAGGGAAAGTGTTCTGTTTGCAACTGACAGTTTTTGGGAAGGGGTTGATGTTCCGGGTGACAGTCTGAGCCAGGTTGTTATTGTAAAACTGCCTTTTTCTGTTCCGAATGACCCCGTTTTTGCGGCAAGAAGTGAAAGTATAGAAAACAGGGGTGGCTCTTCTTTTATGGAACTGAGTGTTCCGCAGGCGGTAATAAAATTCAGGCAGGGATTCGGCCGGCTTGTGCGAAGGGGTGATGACCGCGGTGCTGTTGTCGTTTTGGATCGCCGCATTGTAGAAAAATCCTACGGCAGAATGTTTACGTCAGGAGTTCCGCTTACAAAAAGAATGTACGCAGATTCTCAGGAAATTGCACTTGCCGTAAAGAAAATGCTGGAAAGCTGAATGTATCCTTGTGTAGACTTTTGTATGCAAATTCATATAATGGACTTATGTTAAGTTTTCTTACTGTATTATGTTTGAGCGGGGCATTGCTTTTTCCTACGTTTATGCTGTGCATTACGTACCCGCTTAGTCACAAATGGGCCTTGTTCTGGTCTGATTACATTACTTCACGTACGGCCCGTCTGGTTTTTGCCATTCTCAAGTATTACAGGCACTTTGAATTCCTTGGTTCGAAAAATGAACGTGACGGGCTTCCCGAACAGTTTGTTGTTGTTTCAAACCACCAGAGTCTTCTTGATATAGTAGTGTACTTTAAGTTTTTTTCAGACCACGTCGTAAGGTTTGTTGCAAAGGATACCCTCGGAAAAGTCCCTATGGTGGGTAAAATGCTCCGTTCCCAGGAACACTGTATGATTCCAAGAAAGGGAGGGGCGGCACTTGCAATGAAGTCAATCGAGCGACTTGGGGAACGTGTTCTTGAGCGTGGTCAGATTCCGGTAATTTTTCCAGAAGGAACAAGAAGCCGTGACGGAAACCTGGGACAGTTTTATTCAGCCGGATTCAGGCGCCTTGAAGAAACAGTAAAACTTCCCGTTGCAGTCTGTGCTCTTGACGGCGGATGGAAGATTTCAAAACTGGATAGTATTCTGCGCAATCTTTATAAGGGTGCATACCGTGTAAAGATTCTCAAAGTTTACCCGGCTCCTCAGTCCAAGGCAGAAGAAAAGCAGATTCTTGAAGAAGCACCGCATCTTATTCAGGCTCAGCTTGATGAGTGGCGTGCCCTTCCTGCCGGATCTCTTGAAGTTTGAATTAAATTGATGCCGGTTGCACAATGTTTGCTGTGTAAGGTCTTTGTTACTTGACAGACAAGAATGAAATTGTGTATTATTTGCAAATATCGATATTAGTTATGGAGGAAAGTCATGGCCGGAGCCAGTAAGAACTCTCGTACTGCAGTTGCAACTCAGAAATTTATATGCCCGGATTGCGGCGGTGAGATTGTTATGAAAACCTTGTTTGAAAACGGAAAGCTTAAGAACCTTGCAGAATGCCAGAAGTGCAAGCGCACCGAACGCAGACCTAAGGATTTCAAATAAAAGGTAATAAATACCGTCTGTATCGGTGTTATACTAGAAAGGCTTCCCCCTTTGCCGGGCTTGGAAGTCTTTTTTATTAGAGTCTCTAAATAAATAGAATACAAGCATTTATATACTTGACTATTATTTTTGGATATTATAAACTAACCAATAGTTTTTGTTTGGGGGTATTCCTTTGGCAGTAAAAAAAACTTCTGCAGAAAAGAAGCATGCACAGAGCGAAGTTCGCCGTCTGCGCAATAAGGCTGTAAAGTCACAGGTACATACAAGTGCTAGAAAGTATTTGGATGCGGTTCAGAAGAAAGACAAGGATCTTGCTCTTGAGACACTCAAGGCACTTCATTCCGAGCTTGATAATGCTGGACGCAAGGGTGTTATGAAAGCAAATGCAGTTTCTCGCAAAAAGAGCCGCATGAGCAGACTTTATAACGTAACATTTACAGCTCCTGCCGCTGCAGCAAACTAATTAAGAACTGATAGGGTGTTGCTGTTGCAGCATCCTGTTGGTTCCTTTACTTTTCTATTTTGTAGAGGTGTATTTATGTCTTCCAGGAAAGTTACAAAATATGATTTGGTAGAAGCAGTGTACCAGAATACAAAATGTGAAAAGCGTGTTGTTCAGGATGTTATTGAAAATCTTCTTGTTCAGCTTAAGGATTCCCTTAAAGACGGAAATACAATAGAACTTCGGGGATTCGGAACTTTTGAGCCAAGACTCAGAAGAGGCAGGGCAAAAGCCAGAAATCCAAAGACCGGCGAGCAACTTTCGGTAGCACCTCATTATGTAGCTGCCTTTCGTGCCGGACAGGAACTAAAAAAATCTTTGTGGTCTCTTCCTGTTCGTGACGGGTTTGGTGTAGAAGAAGATTTTTAATTTTTTAATCCGCATAAAAATTCAATTTAAATAGAAAGCAGAAAGTTTATGTCTAAAGAAAATGGAAATTTAACTGTCTTCGGACAGGAAACCGAATTTGACGGCGTTTTGGAATTTACTGACAGTCTTGTAATTACCGGCAAGTTCCACGGTACAATAAAAGCTACCGGGGATTTGGAGATAGACCGTTCGGCAGTTTGCGACGTTGACGTAATGAATGCGGAATCCATTGTTGTTTCAGGCAAAGTAACAGGACGCATTGAAGCTTCTGAACGTGTTGAACTGTGTTCCGGAAGCCGAGTTAAAGGCGATATAAAAACTGCAAGAATCAGAATATCTGACAATGTGGAATTTGAAGGCCAGGTTTCTATGCTTTCTGAAGTTCCTGATATAGATATTTTTTCAGTTGCATCGGCAGAATACAAAGATGCACTTATCAAAAAAACAGACGAGGCCCGCTAGTTGAATTTTATTCTTTTTAGAGGGAATATTGAAAATACGGGGTTTTAGTCGCACTGTTTTGGTGTACTTGAACCTGCACGGAACCTTGTGAAAGGTTTAGGATTGCCTTTATTGACATAACTTGATTTTATGTCTAAACTTAAGATAATCATTTCTTTTTACCGCTTTTCATACGCGGTTTTATGCAATAAATAATTCTTTTAACATAAATAAATCACATGGAGTATTTTAATGGCATTTATCAAACGCCGGGGAACAGATTCGTCGGATGACGGTCAGCAGGATTTTTTTGAAGAGTCCGATGTTCATTCAGAAGAGGAGCAGTCTGTTCAATCTGCTTCTGAAAACGAAAAAACTTTGACAGCAGAAGAAAGTGAAGAAAAAGCTGCGCCGAAGCCAAGAAGAAAAAGAGTCGTTAAGGCAAAGGCTGTTTCAGAGATCGGTTCTGACGAAAGTGTACAGGCTGCATCTTCAGAAGCTGCAGCATCAGAAACAGAATCCTCTGCAGAAACCTCTGCAGAAACTTCTTCTTCAGAAACAAATGCTGCTCCGGAACAGACAGAGTTCGGCACGCAGTACCAGAGCAGACCTCGCTATGACGGCAGTCAGAGCCGCCGCTGGAACAACAACCGCTATGTAAGCAACCGCCGTTACAATAATCGTGGCGGCAATTACGAAAGAAACCTTCAGTCAAGGCTTGAAGCTGTTCAGGCTGCACAGCGCATAGAAAATCCCGAAGAATATGAGTCAAAGCCCCGTCTTCTTATAAATGATCTGACAAAAATGAGTATGCCGGAACTCAGAAATCTTGGTGTACAGCAGGGAATCAGTGCAGATGACATGGCTCCTATGAAAAAACAGGATCTTATTTTTTCTATTCTGCGCGCACATACAGAACACGGCGGTATTATTTTTGCAAGCGGTGCTCTTGAAATTCTGCCCGATGGATACGGATTCCTCAGAAGTCCGCAGAATTCATATCTTCCTGGCCCTGATGATATTTATATTTCACCAAGCCAGATAAGGCTGTTCAACCTCAAGACAGGTGATACAATCTATGGTCAGACAAGAAGTCCCAAGGAAGGTGAGCGCTTTTTTGCACTTTTAAGAATAGAGACAGTCAATTTTGATGATCCGTGTGTTGCCCAGACGCGAATTCCGTTTGAAAACCTTACACCGCTTTATCCGAATGAAAAACTTCGTCTAGAAACGGTTTCAACGGAACTCAGTACCAGAATAGTTGATCTTTTTGTTCCGATTGGAAAAGGCCAGCGTCTTCTGATTGTTGCTCCACCAAAGGCCGGTAAGACGATTCTTATGCAGAAAATTGCCAACGCCATTACAAAAAACAATCCGAATGTTTACCTGATTGTTCTTTTGATTGATGAGCGCCCTGAAGAAGTTACAGAAATGGAACGTTCAATCAAGGCAGAAGTTATTTCTTCTACTTTTGACGAGCAGGCTACAAGACATGTTCAGGTTGCAGAAATGGTTCTTGAAAAGGCAAAGCGTCTTGTTGAACACAAGCGTGATGTTGTGATTTTCCTTGATTCAATTACAAGGCTTGCACGTGCCTATAACCAGACTGTTCCTACTTCAGGAAAGGTTTTGAGCGGCGGTGTTGATGCAAATGCCCTTCATAAACCAAAAAGATTCTTTGGTGCCGCAAGAAATGTAGAAGAGGGCGGTTCACTTACCATTATTTCCACATCCCTTATCGAAACTGGAAGCCGCATGGACGAGGTTATTTTTGAAGAATTCAAGGGTACGGGAAACAGTGAAATTGATCTTGACAGAAAGCTTGCCGAGCGCCGTCTGTTCCCTGCGATAAATATCAAAAAGTCGGGAACACGCAAAGAGGAACTGCTTCTTACTGAAAATGAACTCCAGAAGATGTGGATTCTGCGCAAGGTACTCAATCCTATGGAAGATGCCGATATTCTTGAACTTATTATGGACAAGATGCGTAAGACAAAGGATAATGAAGCATTTCTAGCCTCGATGAACCCCGGTTCCGCTGCTGAATAATGTAGTGTACGGCTCTTTATGGGTCAATGATATTGACTAGATTGAGTGCAGATTATATAATAGGCAATAATTTTTATCTTGTGGTATTGATTTGATTGCTAACGGTAAGGGAATGATAGGATTTCCTTTTGGAAAGAATAGGGCTGACCGGGTTTTCTTCAATATCGGGCAAGAAACAGGAGCATATAATGAAAAAGGGAATCCACCCAGACTACAAACTGACAAAGATTACTTGCGTTTGCGGTAATGTTATCGAGACACGTTCAACAGTAGAAGACATTCACGTTGAAATTTGTTCTGCATGCCATCCTTTCTATACAGGAAAGCAGAAGCTTGTTGACACAGCAGGACGTATTGACCGCTTTAACAAGCGCTACGGCATGAAATCTGCTGAGTAGTTCCATTTTATTTGGAAGCAACCCGGTGTTTTGAAGGCATCTTCATTGCGCCGGGTTTTTTGTTTGCCTTTTATTGACTTTTCTTTAAATTATTTTAAATTTATATTACTATTTTGTTATGGAAAGCTACAAAAAATCGGTTTACTGGATTTTTAGAGATTCCCTTATCTTAAAATGTTTATTTTCAGGAGGAAGTTGTGGCTGTTAAAAAAAATCCGGTCTTTCTTTGCTGTTTTTTTCTTCTTTTTTCAGGAATTCCCGTCTTTTCACAGGAGGTGGCTTTTGATTCAGAAATTCTTACTGAAGATGCCGTTGGTGAAAGTGAAACGCCTGTTTTAAAAAAACATCCGCTGGTGGGAATTTCGGGAATGCTTGTGGCTAACGGTGTTATTTCCGGCTGGAACAGATTTGTTACGCGTTCAAGTTGGGCACAGGTTACTTTGGACGATATTCTAAACTTCCCAAACCGTACCGTATCGTTTGACACTGACTGGTACTGGACAAATTTTGTGCTTCATCCTTACCAGGGGGCCCTGTATTATATGGGTGCTAGAAATTCAAACATGAATATGCTGGAGTCTTTTCTTGTTACCTGCGCCGGTTCTGCAATATGGGAATGGGGATGCGAACTGAATGCCCCTTCTATAAATGATCTGGTTTACACAACAGTCGGTGCTTTTGCCGTCGGTGAAATGCTTTCGAGACTTTCTGTTGAAGCTGCTGCAAAAAGCGGTTTCTGGAGTGTTGTTATTAACCCTATGCGCCTTTATACTGTTCCGCTTACAGGTGAAAAACCTTCGGAACTACGGGGGAATCTGCGGTCGCTGTCACTTCTTGCGGGAATGGGGTGTGCTGCGGGTGGCGGTTTTTCGGGCGGGGACTTTGACGACAGTGTTGAAGTTTTTCCTGCTTTTGGAAGGGCAGAGGCAAATGTAGTTTACGGTAATCCGTTCGCTCTTGAGTCTTCTGTTCCTTACAGCCAGTTTGATCTTAAGGCAGGTTTTGCTGTCGGCCGCGGTTCGGGAGTCGGTGTAGAAAAGCTTGATAAGCTTTTGATGTATGATATTCACATCTTTAGTGACGGAATGTTTTTTTCTTTTGCTCCTGACTGGGGAGAAAATACTGATACTACCATAGGAATGTCAATGCTTTATGATTTTATGCTGCATTCTTTTATGGAATTTTCGTCTCTGGCTCCGGCTTTTGCAATAAAGCAGAAAGTTTACCTTGAAGGTGCCGACTTTGGGTGGCAGACACATCTTGGTGCTGTTCTTCTTGGCACAAGCGACTATTATTATCTGCGCCGCGAAAAAATTCCGACTGACACAAGCCGCGGAACTGTGCGTGATTACGGCTATACATGTGGTGCCGAAGCTGCTGCTGCACTTTCATTCGCAACTCCTGGAGGCCTTTCTGCCAGCCTTGATCTGCGTGCTTACGGAATGTATAAGTATCCTTTCCAGAAGCAATGGTGTGATGATACAGGCATAGAACTTTTTGCACTGGCTGATCTTTGTGTGGAATATGCCGTATCTGACACAATTTCCATGGGAATTTCCAACACTATTTTTGCAAAGACATGCTTTTTTGACGAAATGCCCAATGCTTCGTATGCTCTTTATTCCGGAAGCGTATATACAAGAATCCGCTTTATTTAATGGCTGTATTTCAGTTATTCATGTGTAATTTTTGCCTTGATTTTCCAGGCGCGGTGAATGCGGCTGTTTCTGTAGTCTTCGGGAACAGTTTTTGAAGTTATGTCTGTTGCTTCGTACAGTTCTGTTCCGTCCTGTGAGGGAAGAAGTGTGCTGTCGAATTTAAGGCGCCGGCTGTTTGTCGAAAAGTACAGGGTTCCGCCGGGATTGAGTATTCCAAGACATTTTGCTACAAGCGAGATCCAGTCCCTGTTTATGTCAAGGGTTGTGTCTGTTCTTTTGGAATTGCTGAATGTAGGCGGATCAAGGATTATTATGTCGTAGCGGTTTGTTCCTTCTTTGTTGGGAACTTCTGCATTTTTCTGGTTCAAAAATCCGACTGCATCCTGTCTGCATACAGGGTATTTTTCTTCGTCAGTGAATCCGTTCAGTTTAAGATTTGATTTTGCCCATTCAGTGTAGGTTTTGCTCATGTCTACGCTTTCGACACGTTTTGCCCTTCCTTCTGCGGCATATACAGAAAAACTGCCTGTGTAGCAGAAAAGATTGAGTACTGTTTTGCCGGCACATTCTGACCTTACTGTGTCTCTGAGCGGCCTGTGGTCAAAGAAAATTCCCGTATCTATGTAGTCGGTGAGGTTTACCTTAAAGAGCTGCCCCTGTTCCTGTATTGTTCCGCTTATGTGAATCTGCGAGTCAATTTTGTCGTACTGGTCTCTTTTGCCGTTGTCGCTCTGGTGCCTGCGTGTTTTTGTAATGACATGATCGTGTTCCAGTCCCAGCGTTTTTGCTGCTGCTGCTGCCATTGTTTTGAGCCATTCGTCTTCTTCTGCATCGTCTTTTTCGTACGGGCGTTCGTAAAGATAAATGTGGGCGTAAGTGCGCTGTGTTTCTTCAAAGATAATCTGTCTTGCTTCAGGTCCGTTTGCGCTTATTGCCGTATTCTGTTCCATTAAAAAACGCGCGGCTTCCATTTTGTCTGTAATTTCTGCCGGAAGAAAAGTGTATATGTCGCATGCAAGTGGAATTTCTGGTATGTCACGGTCGTAAAGCCTGTAGCATGTTACTCTTGACCTGCGTGCCCATTTTCTTAACTGCTTGAGGTTTTTGGCCAGTCTGTTTGCGAAAAGTTCTGACTGGTATCTGTTTTTTTCTTCTGTATTTGCGTTTTGTTCAATCATTTGTTAATACTATACATTATTTGCGAAAAATAGTACAATGAAAAGAATACTTTTACATAAAAAATTGTCGTTTGATCCCGGTTTTGGCGGGAAAATCATATAATGCAGGAATAAAATGAAATTTACAGAATTTTCCTTGAATGAGAATTTGCAAAAGGGAATTGAGAATGCGGGCTATGTTGAGTGCACGCCGGTTCAGGAACAGGTCCTGAAGTCTTCCCTTGAGGGTCGTGATTTGTATGTTCAGTCACAGACGGGTACTGGAAAGACAGCGGCTTATCTTGTTTCGGTTATTCAGGAACTTTTGTCCAGACCCGATGTTTCGGGAAGAAAAGCCCTTATTATGGTTCCTACGCGTGAACTTGCGGTACAGGTTCAGGATGAAGCCGAAAAGCTCTGTTCTGCAAGCGGTCTTGTTTGCGGCAGTTTCTACGGCGGAGTAGGATATGACAGGCAGGTGGCGGCTCTTAAAAAAGGCGTTGACATTATGATAGGAACCCCGGGCCGTGTAATTGACCTTAACGAAGGCGGCCAGATGGATTTGAGTAGCGTTGCGTTCCTTGTAATAGACGAAGCCGACCGCATGTTTGACATGGGCTTTTATCCTGATTTGAGAACTCTTATAAAAGTTATTCCGGCTGCAGAAAAAAGACAGACAATGCTGTTCAGTGCCACACTCAATTCTTACGTAAAGAATCTTGCCTGGGAATATACACGTGACCCTGCAGAAATTACGATTGCAGCACAGAATATTACTGTTGATGAAATTGACCAGGAACTTCTTCATGTTTCCAGTGATGACAAAATGAAGCTTTTGCTTGGAATAATTTCTGCAGAAAAACCGGAAAGCTTGATTATTTTCTGCAATACAAAGCGTACCTGTGAAGTTGTGGCAAAAAGACTGCGCAGAAACGGATATGAAAGTGAGTTTATTATTGGTGATCTTCCGCAGTCAAAGCGTCTTGCCATCATGGAATCTTTTAAGGCAGGAAAGGTAAAGTGCCTTGTTGCCACCGATGTTGCGGCACGCGGAATTGATGTAAACGATTTGGCCATGGTAATAAACTATGATCTTCCCAATGAAGCCGAAAATTATGTTCACAGAATTGGACGCACAGCCCGCGCAGGAAAGTCTGGCAAAGCTTACACTTTCTGTTCGGAACAGGATGTTTATTCACTGCCGGCAATTGAGCGTTATATAGAAAAACAGATTCCGTCACGTGTTGCAGATGAAAGTATGTTCTGTGAAGACAAGAGTGCGGGCGTCTATATAAAAACCGACTCTTACAGGGAAGAATACAACGACAAGAGTGAATTCGGCCGCCGTCGTCGCTCTGAATATGAAAGATCGGGACGGGGACGCAACGGACGCAGAAATTCAGAACGCGGAAGGGGAAAAGGCCGCTATTCTTCAAGAAATGAAGCTTCCAGAAATGAATACAAGCGCGACAGAAGGGTATTCAGCAACGAAGAAGAGGCAATGCTTGCTTCAATGTCTACCGATGAGCGCATGAAGCTTTACAAAGAAAAATTCGGCGGTGCAAAGTCTGATGTCCAGAAAAAGACAGGCGGCAGTGCAAAGAAAAATGCATCTTCTTACAAAAAGCGCAGTAATTTTGCACCTGCAAAACGTGCAGCACCAAAACACTCACCTGTTTCAGGAAAAACTGCAGCGTCGGTCAAAAAAGCGGGTCTTTTCTCAAAGATAAAGTCCCTGTTTGGTGGCAAGAATAAATAGTGAACATTTATAGGAGTGAGTATAAAAAATCCGTCGGAATGTCGTCGGCTTTTTTAACTCAAAGTTTGCGTTGCAAACTTTTTTATTAACTGTACATTCTCACTTCGTTGCGAATGTACGTAAATGTTCATTCCTAAATCTGAAGATTTACTCATGAACATTTATAGGAGGAGTTATGGCTGTTCAGCCTGAGTCTATCGGAAAGTATAAAATTTTGTCGGTCGTTGCCGTAGGTGGAATGGGAACTGTTTACAAAGCTGTTCATCCTTCATTAAAACGGCAGGTTATCATTAAAAAACTCACCCTTAAAAACAAAGGCGGAACAATACGCGAAAGATTCAAGCGTGAGGCACAGATTCTTCTGGACTTGTCAAGCCCTTATGTTGTGCGCATGTTTGATTATTTTACAGAAGGCCGCTCTGACTACATCGTCCTTGAATTTGTAGACGGAATGTCTCTGGACAAGCTTATTGCAAAGCAGGTGTCCCTTCCGCCGCAACTTGCACTTCTTATTTTCCTGGATGCCTGTTACGGACTAAAGCATGCACATGCAAAGGGAATTGTACACCGTGACATTAAGCCTGGCAATATTCTTATTTCAAGGCGTGCAGAAGTCAAACTTGCAGATTTTGGCATAGCAGGCGGTGAAAAAGAATCTGTAACTGTTGCTGACGAAACCGGACCATCAGCCTCTTCTGCAACTACAGCAGCAGAATCAGGAACAGCAATTACTATGGCCGGAACAACTTTGGGAACACCTGCGTATATGTCGCCGGAACAGCTCGATGATTCAAGTTCGGTAGACCAGCGTGCAGATATTTATTCTATGGGCGTTATGCTTTATGAAATGGTAACCGGAACAAAGCCTTTTTCAGGAGATATGAGTGCGCAGAGTATTGCAAAAATCAAAAAAGGAGACTATATTCCGCCTGCAAAACTCGATAAAACTCTTCCGCATATAGTGCGTTTCCTGATTAAAAAAATGATGAAGCCCAATCCCGCGAGACGATTTCAGACAATAGATCCGGTAATTGTGCGCATAAGACGGTACTTAAAGCATTACGATACGCATTCAGTCCGTATTTCACTTGCACAGGCTGTAATTGCGTCCCATCCGTTTGAACTTCCGCAGTATCAGAAGAAAAAGCGTCCTGCACTCAGGGCATTTCTTATTCTTTCGGCAGCAGCTCTTTTTATAAGCGGTTCGGTTCTTGCGTGGAACAACGGAATATTCCACAGAACAATTTTAAGCCCGTGGTTCAGAAGTATTACTCTTACTATGGAAATGCCGTCGACCGCAAGTGTTGATGCCGACCTTCCTGCAAGGGCATTCTTTTTTGTAAATGATAACAAGGACATTCCTGAAGTTTCAGGCACAAGAAGAATTTTTACTGCGTCAAAAGACAGTTCCGCATCTAAAAAAAATATTGAATACAAAACGCGCGCTGTTTTCCTTAGACCCGGTGAATACAGAATAAAAATTGCTGAAGGACCTTATGTCTGGTGGGGTGCGCTTGCTGTTGCCAGCGAAAACTGTGACATAAAGCTGGACTTTCTTAAAAACGCCAGCCGCAAACTCAAGATACATACTGTTGCCTTTGATTCTGAAACTTCAGAAAATATTACTTCAAAGACAAAGTTTATGGTTCAGTCCGGGGCAAAATGGATTCCGCTTGAAAAACTGGACACTTCTTCTTTACGAACCGGAACCGTTTACAAAATACTTGCGGTAAGTGAAGGTTACGAAGATGAATATTTCAGTCTGCTTGTGGACTGGTATCAGGATGAATTGTTTATAAACAGCAGCCTTCGGAAAAAATAAAATGTCAGTTTACCTGCTTACGAAACATGATCAGATCGGTGTTTTTAAAAAAATTGCCGCCTGCATAGAAACGCCTTCAAGTAAAGTTGTTTTGTTTACGGAACCGACAGAACTTGACATCGCACTTAATCTTGCTCCTCCCGATGAAGTTGAACTTGTGCTTATGGACTGCCGTTTTTTTCAGATGGACTTATACAATCCGTATATGTATATGGCAAAAAGGGCAAGGCCTGTTCCGCTTGTAATTTATAACGATCCGTATCCTCAGCCAGAAAACCGCGTAGCATACTGGATTGTAAAAAACAGACACTATCTTTCTGCACTTTTAAAGGAAGATGCTTTGGACAACATCAAAAATATCCTTGATATTATACAGGGTGCCCTTATGACAGAAGAAATCGGGCCTTATGTTTCTGTTGTTTGTCCTGCAAAAAAATATCTGACGGCTGAAGGAACTTATGTTGCCTTTGACCCGGAAAAATTCAGGAAAAAGCATTTTATCATGCCTTCACGCTTTAAGCTGTTTGAATATTTATATGCGAACATTGAACAGGTTGTTTCTGAAGAAGACATATGCATGCATCTCTGGAACACATACAATGATAACGTTCGAAAAAATCTGTATACGTATATCCATGATTTAAGACAGATTTTTCTTAAAGAAACAGATCTCATTTTCAGAATCGACAGGTATAAAATGAAGCATTACAGACTTAATGTTACACTCGGGGAAACAAACCGCTATGAAATACCTCCGGATCTTTTTTCTGACTATTCAATGCATTAAGTAATTTTCCGCTTCCATAAAAAAAGGGTTGCCACTTATGACAGCCCTTTTTTACTAAAAATTATTTTATATTTGCCTTAATGAAGGAAAGCTTCAGATCCTTGAGCTTTTCTGTCATTGAGACCTTGTATATATGGGGATTAAGAATTCTCTTGTAGGAAGGATCAAGTGTCGCTGTTTCCTGGCGCATTCTTTTTCTTGCAAGCTGAAGCTGTTCCGCATCGGGAAGCCTTTCTTTGATTCTTTTACCGTCGGCAATCTTTTTTGTAAGCATGGGTTTTACAGAAGCAGCCGTGAAAGAAAACTGTCTGTAGTCTACCATTGGGTGATAGTAACGGTATTCTTTGCCGCTTTCAACGGTTTCGCCTTCAAGTGCAAGAATGTCTGCGCGTGCCATTCCGTTTTCGTCGTAAAGGCGCCATACATTTTTTATTCCCGGGTTTGTGTTCTTTGCCGGATTGTCACTGAATTTCATTGCAGGAATCATTTCGTCGGTTTTCTGGTCATGTCTTGCCGCAAGTTTGTATACGCCTGTAAAACTGGACTCATCGCCGCCGGTTACCATGTGCGTTCCGACACCCCAGCTTGCTATAGGTGCATTCTGCTGGACAAGTGTTTCTATGATTTCTTCGGTAAGTTCATTTGAAACAGAAATAAATGCCTGTGGGAAACCGGCGTTGTCCAGTTCCTTTCTTACTTCCTGGGTAAGATAAGATATGTCTCCTGAGTCAAGGCGTACACCAAAGTTGTAGCCCTGTTCAACAAGTTTTGCCCCGGCTTTTATTGCATTTTTGATTCCGCTTTTAAGGGTATCATAAGTGTCAATCAGAAAGACTGTTTTGTCAGGATAAATTTTTGCGTATGCTTCAAAAGCTTCAAGTTCTGACGGGAAAGACATAATCCACGAATGGGCCATTGTTCCCATAACAGGAATTCCGTAAAGTTTTCCTGCAAGGGTATTGCTTGTTCCCGCAGCGCCACCAATATAAGAAGCCCTTGTTGCGCTCATTGCACCGTCAGGTCCCTGTGCTCTTCTGAGACCGAATTCCATTATGTTTCCTTGTTTGCTTGCCAGCCATACTCTTGCAGTTTTTGTTGCAATAAGACTCTGGAAGTTGCAGTGGTTAAGCACAAGTCCTTCAATAATCTGCGCTTCAATAAGATTTGCATGTATTCTTACAAGCGGTTCCTGAGGGAAAATAACCGAACCTTCTTCAAAGGAATACAAGTCGCCGCTGAAGTGAAAGTCCCTCAGATAATCCAGAAATCCTTTTTCAAAAATTCCCTGCTGCGAAAGATACTCTATGTCGTCGTCGCTGAAAGAAAATTCCGTAAGCGAATCTATAAGTGTTTCTATTCCTGCAAAAATACTGAATCCACCGTTAAAGGGCTGCCTTCTGAAAAACATGTCAAAGACAACCTGCTGGTTCATATTCTGAAGCCAGTAGCCCTGAGCCATTGTAAGTTCGTAAAAATCTGTAAAAAGGGCACTTTTGCTTGGTGCTCTTTCTTCTGTGTGTGTCGGTTTCATTATCGTTCTCCAAAAATCTGACAGGACGATTTTCTTTAGAGTGCACAGACAGTATCTGCTGCGTACAGCCGGCGTCCTTATTTTGTTCTACAGTATATACTTATGCTTTACAAAAGTCAATTTGAAGGCCTTTTGCAGAATAAGTAGGTCATGCGCGCGCCAAAATACCTGCCCACAAAACGGCTGGCTGCTGCCTTGAATTTCCACTTGAATGTCCACATTGAATAAAGCTTTCCTTTTCTGGAACAGCGTATTGCGTGTTCGACTGTTTTTTCGGGGGAAACACCGTGGCGCACTTCTTTTCTTGCACCTTTTGAAGCAACGTCAGCAAATTCCGTACTTACGGGACCGGGGCAGAGTGCCGTCACTTTTATTCCCTTGTCCTTAAGTTCTGCTGCAAGTGCAACAGTAAGGCTCAGTACAAATGCCTTGCATGCTCCGTAAACTGCAAAATTTCCCAGCGGAAGAAAAGAAGCCAGGCTTGCTGTATTTATTATTCTTGATCCCCTTTCCATGTACGGGAGTGCAAATCCTGTAAGTCCTGTAAGGGAAGTGCAGTCTGTGTCTACCATGTCCATTTCGCGAACTGTGTCTGTTTTTGCAAACTCTCCGTATGTTCCGAATCCTGCGTTGTTTACAAGAACATTTATGCGCAGATCTTTGTCGTTAAGTTCTTCGTTTTTCAGAAGTTCGTTTACTTTAATGGCGCCGTCCCTTCCGCAAAGATCAACTGCAAATACTTTGATTTCGGGGTAAAGGTTATTGCAGAGTCCCGACCGTACGGCTCTGCTTTCCGAATTGAATTTTTCTGCCTGTATGTCAATTTCCTTTGCAACTTCAAGAAGCCTTTCTTGGCGTCTGGCAATAATCCATATTTCGTCAGATGCCTGCTGCCTGAGTTTTTCTGCCTCTCTGATTCCGCTTTTTGTTGCTCCTGACAAAAGTAAAAGTGATTTTTCTGTAAAGCATGCACTTTCCATGGCGAGCTGCTTTGCAAAACATGTTCCCATTCCGCTTGAAGCACCGGTAACTATTGATATTCTTTTCATAATTGAATTCTATATCAAATGAGCTTTGTTTTCAATGAGGGCTAATTACATTTACGGTCACTTGTGTACATTAACGCCTGTTAACGCATACAAGTGCAGTTGTTGTAAAATTATGCTATTTTTTTTATAATTCAGTAATGGTAAATAAATCCGGAATTTTAAAATGTTTCTTTGCAGTTGCCGTTCTTTTTCTTTCAAATGCTGCTGCCGACGACATAGACAATTATCTTGCGTCTCTTTCCGAAGCCGATGCCGCAGCCCAGATGTTTCTTGTCAATATAGAAGGCAATTCCAGCTACTCTGCGGTAGAAGAAATAGACGGAAGCCCGCTTGTTCCTGGCGGATGCATTTTGTTTTCATTTAATATCGCTCCTTCTGCAGAACAAATTATTTCCTATACTTCATCGGTTGCATCTTACTGCAAAAAAAACAGCAAGCCCGTGCCTTATATTGCCATAGACCAGGAAGGCGGCCTTGTAAACAGACTCCGTGATATTACAAGTCCGCTACCGTCAGAAAGCCGCCTTGCTGCAAGGGTAAGTCCGTCATCTGCCGCAGAAATTTATTCAGCCCAGGCACGCCAGCTTCGCGCGCTTGGTATTACGATGAATCTTGCTCCTGTTGCCGAGCCTTCTGTTGAGTCCAATAAAGATTTTCTTGGTACAAGAAGTTTTGGTTCCGTTGCAAATGCGTGCGTTTATTCCTTTGTTGCAATAAGTGCTTATGAAAAAAACGGAGTCGGTTCCGTATTGAAACATTTTCCAGGAAATACAAATACAGATCCCCATATAGGGCTTCCTTTTATTGAACTGTCCTTAAAAGAACTGAAAGAAAATTTTATTGTTCCGTTTGCTTTTGCTCTGGAAAGCAGCCCGTCTGCTGTTCTTATGTCACATGCGGTAACAAAAGTTGCAGATTCCAAAACGCCTGCTTGTCTGAGTGAATACTGGACACGTGAAGTCCTTCAGAAACAGCTTGGTTACGGCGGCCTTATAATAAGTGATGATATTTTTATGAAAGCCCTAGCCGACAATGGTTTCCCTCCTGAAAAAGCTGTGCTGATGGCCGTTCGCGCCGGAGTAGACGTAATTATGCTGAGCGAAAAAAAGTTTGCGAACGTAGTTTCAATTCTTCTTTCCTATGCGCACGCAGACAAGTCTTTTTCCGAAAGTCTTAAAAAATCACAGCGCAAAATTATTGAATTCAAACTGTCAAAGGGAATACTCAAAAGGCAGAATGGTAAAATTGTTTCTGCACAGGCAGTTGATTCTGAACAGTCAGTCCGGGACTTTTATTCTGCCAAAAAAGAAGGCGATGAACTTTACAGACAGTTATTCCTTAACGGAGATTTGAATGAAAAAAAATAAAAATTCAGAAAACAGGGGTGCCGCCGGATTCGACGCATATTATACAGAAGTGTATGGTCCGCGGTGGAATACTCTTAAAAATGCGCTTTCCGCAGAATCCCTTCACGCAGGAATATGTTATCCTTCAAAAAAAGAATATTTTCTTGATCCTGCAAGTTTATGCGCCGCTCTTTGTCTTCCGTGTTCGTCTTCGTCCAGGAATTTTGACATGTGTGCAGCTCCCGGCGGAAAATCTCTTGTCCTGGCCGGCTGCATGAATGAAGAAGCCTCTCTTTTTTCAAACGAACGCTCGGCACCAAGAAAGAAACGTCTTGATTCGGTTCTTGCAGAATCCCTCGAAGATTCTGTTCTGCAAAGAGTCCGTACTTTTTGCGGTGATGCAGCCGTAAGATGCCGCCGCGAAACTGAATGCTATGACAGCATTCTTCTTGATGCACCGTGTTCAAGCGAAAGACATGTTCTTGCAGACCCGCGCTACCTTTGCGAATGGTCTCCTGCAAGAATAAAAACTCTTTCCATGGAACAGTGGGCTCTTCTTTCATCTGCATGGAAAATGCTTGCGCCGGGAGGGTTTATCCTTTATGCAACCTGCGCGCTTGCTCCAAAAGAAAATGACGGAACAATCCAGCGTCTTTTGAAAAAGAATCCCGAAGCCCGGATTTGTACACGGGAAACAATCCGGAGTATCATGACAGAAAATCTTTCCCGCGCAAAATTCAGCATTAAACTTCCAGCTTCCTGTTCTGTAGAATCTGTATTTGACAGTGCAGAAAGTACAGAAAACGGACTGCATGTTCTTCCCGATACTTCGGGCGGGTATGGGCCCTTGTATTTTACGCTTATACACAAACCTTTCGCGCAAACAGAAAACGGCGGCCAGTGCTGAAAGTGCAATAATTGTTGCTTGTAAATTTATATTATTTTGATTATAATAAATTTAATTCAGCCTGAATTGAATGTTTAGGATTTGTATTTTGTCGGGAAGTAAAATGGACGATACTAATACGCAGCAGCTTATTACTCAAATAGAAAACCGTCTCAAAGAAATAAAGGACATAGATGTTCTTCTTGAAAATATTCTTTCCGGTGCCCGCGAGATTGTAAATGCTGATGCGGGTTCAATTTATGAGTATGATAAAAACGAAGAAATCCTGCGTATACGTTACAGCCAGAATGATACCATTCAAAAAAGACTCCCGAAAGGTGAAAAACTTCCCTATGAAATGAAGTCCGTTAAGCCCGACTTTTCTACAATAGCAGGTTACTGTTTGAAATCCCGACGCACCGTTAATGTTGCCGATGTCTACAATATGTCCGAATACATGGACAGCGATCATCTGGAAAAACGGTCGTTCAGTTTTAACAATGCCCTTGATCTTAAAAACGGTTACAGAACAAAGTCCATGCTTGCTGTTCCGCTTTTAATGACAAACGGAACAGTTCTTGGTGTACTTCAGATAATAAATGCACAGAATGAAAAAGGCGAAGTAATACCCTTTGACTCCGATGCTGAATTCTATCTTTCACAGTTTGCCGGAAAAATCGGTACAATTTATGAATACGCATATCTTACACGTCAGGGAATTGACCGTCTTGTAAAAATGGCAGGATTCCGTGATCCAAAAGAAACTGGTGCCCATGTAGAAAGGGTTTCGTGTTTTGCGCTTGAAATTTATGACCGTTATGCCGCAAACAAAAATATTCCTGAAAAAGAGCGCAATAAATTCCGCGACAACCTTAAGCTGGCTGCACGCTGCCATGATATAGGAAAAGTTGCAGTACCCGACGGAATTCTCAAAAAACAGGGGCTTCTTGACGAAAGAGAACGCGATATAATGAAAGGCCACACATGTGTAGGCGCGCAGATTTTTACTCCGATAGAAAATGATGTTGACCAGATGGCCTGCGACGTTTGTCTTCATCACCACGACAGATGGGACGGTGGTAACAGGGGGTATCCTGGAAACTATGACTACCGTGAATATATCCCTGAAACAGAAATGCCGCACGAAATAGAGCAGGCTCTGAAAGGAAAAGAAATACCTCTTTCTGCAAGAATTGTTGCCCTCGCTGACGTTTACGATGCTCTTCGCAATAAAAGATGCTATAAAGATGCGTGGGGAATGACAGAAACATTTGAAGAAATTGAGTCTCAAAGGGAGCGGCAGTTTGACCCCGAACTGGTCGATGCTTTTATGCAGATAAAAGACCGCCTTGAAGATATAAACCGTTCAATCAATTAAAAAAAAACAGGAATCGTTCCGGTGTTTCCTTTCAGAAAACAGCAGTTCAGTTTACAGAAAGGTCTGCAATTTCTTTAAGAGAACTTTCAAAGCATTTGCAAAAAGCATTTGTTTCCTTTTCGCCGAATGTAGAAAAAGAACCGCCGCCATGCAATCCCAAAGACTGCATCTGCATGCTTAATTCCCTTTGTTCAAGCATTTCTTCAATATTTTTTGAATCAAACCTTGTTCCCCTGTCATTTATTGCACGTTTGCCGCTCTGAACAAGTCTTTTTGCAAAAAGAATGTCCCTTGTAATAATCAGGTCGTCTTTTGTTGACTGTTCAAAAATCCAGTCGTCAGCAGCATCTTTGTGTCCGTCGCAAATCTGCATAAAAAAAAGGGGATTCTGGGTGGTGAAGGGGATGTTTCTGTTGGCAACAAAAAACAGTTCCATGCTGTTTTTTACGGCCGCCTTTTGAATAATAGATTTTATTTTTTTTGGACAGGAATCTGCATCTACAAAAATTCTTCCTTTCATTCAACAGCTTCCGTTATTTTATTGATCATTTCTTCTGTAAGCCGCATAACTTCACTGTCGTTTTTTTCTTTTTGTGGATTTTCTGAATTGAGTCTGGCATTAAGCTGCTTTTCTTTGTAAAGCTCGTCAACAAGTGATATTCCTGCAAGAATGCTTATCTTGAGAGGATCAGAAAGTTTGCCTGATTTTTTGATTGTGTCAGTTATTTCCCTGTAATAGTTCAAAAGTTTCTGAAGATATTCATCATCTTCATTTGCCTGAGCCGAAAAAGCCGTACCTAAAATTTTGATCTGGAGTTTTCCCATCAAAACCTCTGGCTGTTAAAAAATATCGAACTGTCCGTTGAGTTCCTCAGCTGTCTGCTGGGATTTTTGATTCTGTTCTTCGGAAGCCAGTTCAGACTGTTCTGAAGTTTCCTGTGCAGGTTCTTCTTCTGTTACAGCAACTTCTGCTGTTGTTGTGTCTGCAACATTTTCTTCCTGATTATTTTCCTGAATATTTGTATTCTGCTCTTCTGCCTGATTTTCTTCAGAAGAAGGCTGTGCAGGGGGAACAGCAGTATTTTCTTCTGCTGTATTGTTTTGCATTGAACCGTCCTCCTGTGAGAGAACAGAATTCTCTACCGCAGAAAGGCGGTTCAGTGCTTTAAGAATTCCTTCCTCGATCTGGCTCTGTGCAGATTCCAAACTTGTGACCAACTCCGATTTGTCAGAAAGCGCTTTTGTGAGCTCAGTACACTTTGTGCGCAGAGCATCGTTTTCTTCCGTCAGCTGTGAAACCTGAACCTTGAGGGCATCAATCTTTTCTACAGCGGTCTCAACTTTTTCCTGAAGCAATAAAACCTGATCGAGTGAAATCATAATTATGCCTTAAGTGCGTTTTTGGCTACTTCGACAACAGCCTTGAAAGCAGTTGTATCTTCAATAGCCATGTTGCTCAATGCCTTGCGGTTAAGAGTTACACCGGCTTTTGAAAGACCGTCAATAAAGCGGCTGTAAGTGATTCCTTCTGCGCGGACAGCAGCGTTAATACGTGCAATCCAAAGTCTGCGGTAATCACGCTTCTTGTTGCGGCGTCCTGAATATGAATGGTCAAGTGCCTTTACAACTGCGTCTTTTGCTGCCTTGTAGTTGGACTTTCTGTCACCCTTAAAACCCTTTGCAAGCTTAAGAAGCTTTACACGGCGGTTCTTGCGTTTTGTTCCATCTATTGCTCTAGACATCTTTTACTCCTGTCAATTCCAAAGATAAATCAGCCGTATGGAAGCTGCTGTTTGCGGATTCTTGCTGCTGAATCCTCAGAGAGAATTCCTGCATGGCGAAGATGCATCTTTCTTTTTGGCGATCTCTTTGTCAAAATATGACGAAGATTCATTTTCTTGTACTTTACTTTTCCCGTACCAGTTAAGGAGAAGCGCTTTGCTGACGCTTTCTTTGTTTTCATCTTAGGCATAACAATTACCTCTACTTTTTGGCTTTTGAGCTTAGTGTCATTGACATAAATCTTCCGTCCATTGCGGCAGGCTTTTCAATAACATACGAGCCTTCGGTAAGCCGTTTTTCAACCTCTTTCAGGACATCAAAGCCGAGTTCTGTGTGGGCAAGTTCACGTCCGCGGAAACGGATTGTTACTTTTACCTTTGCGCCCTCGTCAAGAAATTCCTGGGCATGCTTGGCTTTCGTATCAAGGTCGCCTGAGCCGATTTTTGGCTGCATACGAATTTCCTTAATCTTAAGTACTTTTTGATTCTTCTTGGAGTCACGGAGTTTTTTCTCCTGTTCGAACCGATACTTCCCGAAATCCATTATCTTGCAAACCGGCGGATTTGCGTTAGGCGAAACTTCTACAAGGTCGAGCTCGCGCTCCTTTGCCATTCTGAGGGCTTCTATTGTAGGGACAATTCCCTTCTGTTCACCTTCATCATCAATGAGTCTGATCTCACGTACGCGTATCTGTTCGTTTACGCGCATACCTTTATTGTCTGCCAACGATCCTCCCTGAGCTGATATAGCTCTTGTATGCAAAATATTTGTATAGCATAGAATTAATAATAACAGAATTTACTGTTCTTTGTCTAGAGTGAATTCAATTAGCTGCAGAAAATTCTTCCTTAAAATACGTTCGATTAAGTGAAGATAATTGAATTCTTCTACATACTCATAAAAATAGGCTGCCGTTCACTCTTTTTTTCATCATTCAGGTTCAATATATAGAAGATAAATGACAAAACAATAAAAATACAGGCCAGCGGAATGTAAATTAATGCGCTTACCCTGAACATCCACATTGTTCTTATTGCTCCCGGAACTGCCATTGCCGCAAGAACTGCAGCACAGAACAGAATGAATTTAACCGTCTGTTTTTTTGTGAATGAAAGATAAGCTTTTTTTATCAGTACGCAAATCAGAATCACCGAAAAGAGTGTTAACAGCGGTGACATAATGAGCATGAACAAAGACTCTGTTTCGCTGCAAGATACAGAAAAATAGGGCACCATTGTTGAATATGCGCTGGCAAAATATGGAAGTGCAGCATGAATTTTGTATTCTGCAGTATCTTTTGAAAAAAGAAGGCCCACAGCACTCAGTAGCAGAAGCGGTATAAGGTTTTCTTCAATAAAAATACAAAGGAATTCTGATGCCGGTCCTGAATTTGCCGCATCAGGAGAAAAAATAAGGAATTCCTTTACGCAGCATATTACCGCACCAAGCAGAAAACCTGTGATAAGAGCCGGAATATAGGATTTGAACTGATATTTTTTGTCTGTTAAACAGAACCATGCCAGAAAAGCAGGCACGGCAAGAAAAAGAAATGCATACATACGGTAAGTCTAGCATATATCCACGCCGTGATTCAATAACTGAATGAATATAACTTTGCAGATATGTATAAAGTAAAAGAAGCTGAATACCCGGTGTAATTCCAGCGGATATCCAGCTTCTTTGTCAGTCTTGTTTATTTACTATAGAAGACTATTTGTCAAAAGCATGTCCTGCAGAACCAAGAACTTCAATATTCTTGTGCATGTACATCTTCTTGAGTTCCTCACGTGCAGGTCCAAGGTATTCGCGAGGGTCGAATTTACTTGGGTTTTCTGCAAAGAACTTGCGGATAGCTGCTGTCATTGCAAGGCGTCCGTCAGAGTCGATGTTGATCTTGCATACTGCAGACTGTGCAGCCTTGCGGAGCTGTTCTTCAGGAATTCCTACAGAATCAGGAATTTTTCCACCGAACTGCTCGATGATTCTTACGTATTCCATCGGAACAGATGAAGATCCGTGAAGAACAATCGGGAATCCCGGGAGCTTCTGCTCTACGCCTTCAAGAACGTCAAATGCAAGTGGCGGTGGAACAAGAACTCCGTCGGCATTGCGTGTGCACTGTTCCGGTGTGAACTTGCATCTTCCGTGTGATGTTCCGATAGAAATTGCGAGTGAATCTACACCGGTCTTTGATACGAAGTCCTGAACTTCTTCGGGCTTTGTGTAGTGGCTTTCTGCTGCAGCAACGTCATCCTCAACACCTGCAAGAACTCCGAGTTCACCTTCTACTGTTACGTCGAACTGGTGTGCATAGTCAACAACCTTCTTTGTAACAGCAACGTTTTCATCGTAGGGAAGTGCAGAACCGTCGATCATTACTGATGAGAATCCGTTGTCGATGCAGTCTTTTGCAACTTCAAAGTTTGGACCGTGGTCAAGGTGAAGAACGATTGGAATATCTGCACCGAGTTCATGGGCATACTCTACAGCTCCGCGTGCCATGTTGCGGAGAATGTACTTGTCTGCATAGGCGCGTGCACCCTTTGAAACCTGAAGAATTACAGGTGACTTTGTCTCTACGCAAGCCTGGATGATAGCCTGCATCTGCTCCATGTTGTTGAAGTTGTAAGCCGGAACAGCATAGTGTCCCTTCATTGCCATTTCGAACATGTGTTTTGTGTTTACAAGTCCGATGTCTTTGTAACTGAACATATATTTCTCCTGTTGAATTAGAATAGGGTATTCCGAAATTTGCGGAACGTCCCTTAATATGCGTTGTGTTAAGAATAGTCTATTTAAAGTTAAAATTCAAGACAAAAAAAATCCTGCCGGCCTTCAAATCGTTTGACAAAGAAGTCGTGTGTAAATATAATGAAGAGAAATACTGATAATACTTTTTGACGGAATTTTCCGCTAAAGAGATTAATATTATCTGACGATATGTAAATAAGGTGTTTTCCGCAACTAAGATTTGGAAGGCATGATTCAAGGAGATTTGAATGAAAAAGGGCGTAGTTATTTTCGGTAGCCTGATTTTTGCGCTTGCGTTATGCGTGCCGGCTGTTGCCCAGCCAAGTGCCAAGGCTGTGGAGACAATTGTAATTGATAATTTTGACACCGAAGGTGCTCAGGAATATCTTTATGACGGTCAGACCTACAACTGGACATGGGGAGTTCAGACAAGCCGCTTTGTAACGGAAGGATATCCTCTTGTAAAGATGTTCGATGGAATTCCCAATTCCCTCCGTCCGTACCAGAAGGAAGGTGTTACACCGCAGGTTCTTGGTGTAAAGATAAAGTTTGACAGAAAGGGAGACAACTGGTTTGAAGTATTTCCCAAGTCAAATGATGAAATAACCGAGATTCCTTTTATTGGTACAGTTACACAGATTGATTTCTGGGTATGGGGTGCCAACTATAACTATAATCTTGAAATTCTTCTTCGCGATGCAGACGGTCGCGTTCATACAATCAAGGCAGGAAACCTTGCATTCCAGGGATGGCGCAATGTTGTTGTAAATGTTCCGGGATATATCCGCCAGCATTCAAGAATCCGCTCAGGCCGCAGAAATCTTACTTTTGTAGGATTCAGAGTACGCACAGATGCAGATGAAGCTGTAGATGATTATGTAATTTACTTTGATCAGTTGAAGTATACTACAAATACCCTGTCAAACATTTACGACGGATATGAGCTTAAGGATGCCGACTTTGGTGATTCCGACAGTACAGAGACAGTCAGCACTGACGCTGCAAAATAAGGACGGTAAATAATTATGAAAAAATTGCATTTTGCGGTTATGGCCGCTTTGATTTTGTCCGGAGCTTCAGTTTTTGCACAGACAGATTCTCTTTCTGAGCCTGATGCTTCAAATATCGGTAACGACAGTGCCAAGCAGGCTCTTAGAGAAGTAAGTGTTGACCGTTTTGAAAGGGAAGGTTCGTGGAATGTTCATATTTCACCAGATTACGGTGTTATTTCCGGCCGCCTTTTTGACGGAAGTCCGCTTGCAAAGGAACCTCTTGAAGATGCAGACAATCAGGAAATGGAAGATACAAAAGTTTTTGGTGTAAAGACAGAATTCTTCCGCCGTGGTGTTAATTCTTTCTATATTACTGCAGCACGCCCTATTCCTATTGAAGGAGTAACAAAGACTGTTTCTGTCTGGGTTTGCGGACGTAATATGGGTCACCAGATGTGGCTTTTGGTTCAGGATTACAACGGAAACAATTTTGAAATCTGGATGGGTTCACTTGAGTTCAGCGGATGGAAGAAACTTACTACAGCAATTCCACCTTCACCGGACGGAGAGCATGGAATTATCCAGCAGAGTGTTTACCATGGAGACAAACCCGGTCTTCGCATTGTAGGATTCAGAGTAGACTGCAATCCTATGGAAGCAAAGGGTTCTTTCTATATGTACCTGGATGACATACGCGCGGTTACTGACTTGTATGATATTCAGAATCGTGATGAAGATGATATGATGGACAACTGGTAACAAGACCTTTTTGTCTTACAACCCGGTTCTTAAGGTGGTTTCGCTTTTTGAGCCGGGTTTTTTGTTTTTGAATTTATTCTGTTCCGAAGTAATTTTATTCCTGAAGACCGCTTTTTATTCTGTATATATTCTGGCGGCCGTTTTTTTTTATAAATTCAATTAAGCCGGTTTTTATACAGACCCAGACAAAAAGTCTTATTTCATTTTCTTTTATTCCTGGAATATTTTTCTTTGCGCATAAAAGAAGGTCTTTGACACAAAACATTTGTGGCAGATCTTTTGGAATGAGATTCAGGTAACTTCGGGTGCCGTTAAAAATATGTTCTGTTCCTGTGTCTTCGAGGCGTTTTCCGGTTTTTAACCAGTTTTTTCTGAACCGGCGCCTGTTGTTTTTTGACTGGACGCATAATTCAGTCTGTTCCCTTTCTTCTGTAATTGTTGACTCATGTACAATGAGTGTAAACTTTGGATCGAGCAGAACTGAGGTGAGGCCGGTCAGCTCTTTGAACATACTGTAAATATTTTTTGAAACAGGGCTTTTTCTTCTGGAAACAAGACAGCCGTCTTTTTTTGTTTCTATATATTTTTTTGCGGCAAGAGGATATACAACGGTTACATTTCTTTTTGCGGCCAGATATTTTGTTATCTTGGGCAAAAGGGATGAAAGGCTTCCGGTCTGGATTTCAATTATTTCGCCGTCTGGTCTTATTATGTCTGCAATGTATCCTTCTGCCGGCTGTTCCATAACACTTCCTTCTGTTTTGTTTGCATAGATTCTTTTTAATGTTTTGTGAAGGTGTGTTTCGTTTAGTGTGTTTATCATTATTTTACTGCAGAATATTTTTTGAAAATCAAGGCGGGACTGTTCTGCCGGAACTTTCCTATACATTTTTAAAGTTTTTATTTGAAAAAATCAATATCAGATTAACAAAATTATAAGTATCGGCATTTTTCCGCATTGACATTATAAAAAAAGTTGATAAAATGGTTGGTAAGTGGGAAATAGTGGGTAAAAGTGGTGAGTAGTGGCATGGAAATGCTTATCGGTGAATATTGCAATACGCTTGATGAAAAGGGAAGAATTCTTTTTCCGGCCAAGTTGCGTTCTGTTTTGCAGCAGGAAGTTCTCATGGTAACGCAGGGTCTTGATCACTGTCTCATGCTTTTTACGATGGAGGAGTGGGCTTCTTTGAACGAAAAGATACTTGGTTCCGCTTCTTTGTTTAATGATCAAAAACGTCTTGTTCTGCGCAGGTTTATTGCTCCAGCGCAAAAATTGGAATTTGACCGTTCGGGTCGCCTTTCTATACCCCAAAGTCTTAGGGAATACGCAGGTCTTTCCGGAGAATGCACAATTCTTGGTATAAACAAATACATGGAATTGTGGGATTCTGCCAGTTACCGCGATTATCTCGAAAAGACTGAAAGTTCGTTCCAGCAGGCCGCAGAAAGTATGAGCGGAATTCTACTGTGATTTTAATGAAGTTTTGCGGGGTTTCAGAAAATGGAGATTGTCCATACGCCTGTTTTATTGAATGAATGTCTCGAAATGCTTTCTCCTGCGGGCGAGCCGTTTGAGAAAGATGCGTTCATGATCGATTCAACGCTTGGCGAAGGGGGACATTCCTTTAATTTTCTGACAAAGTTTCCGGCATTACATATTCTTGGTGTTGACGCGGATCCTGTGATTCAGTCCAGGGCCCGCGAACGCCTTGAACCTTTCGGTGAAAGAATGCAGTTCTTTAACGGATGGTTCAATGATTTTTACAGAAATTATCCTGCTGACATGAGAAAACCCAATCTTATTCTTTTTGATCTTGGAATAAGCGTTTTTCATTACGAACGCAGCGGGCGCGGTTTTTCATTCCGGCATGACGAAGAACTTGACATGAGGCTTAATCCTTCTGCAGGGGAGAGTGCAGAGGATGTTGTAAACGGAATGAATGAAAAAAAACTTGCAGATATGATTTATCTCTATTCCGACGAAAAATATTCACGCAGGATTGCTTCGGCTATTGTTGCTGCAAGAACTCAGTTCCGTATTACGTCGACAAAGACTCTTGCCGATATTATATATAATGCTGTTCCGCAGAATTACAGGCACGGAAATATTCATCCTGCGACAAGAACGTTCCAGGCAATAAGAATTTATGTTAACGGCGAACTTCGAAGGCTTGTCGAAGCTGTTCACGATGCATTCAATGTTCTTGCTCCGGGCGGAAAACTTGGCGTAATTACTTTTCATTCGATAGAAGACAGAATTGTAAAGAATTACTTCAGAAATCTGGCGAAAGTTTGTGTCTGCCCGCCGGAAAGGCCTGTCTGTACTTGCGGCGGCCATCCCTGTGCGGAACTTTTGACAAGAAAACCGCTTGCACCTACAGAAACGGAAGTTCAGGAAAATTCCCCTTCCAGAAGTGCAAAACTCAGGGTTGTAAGAAAAATATGTGATGCCGGACAGGACAGGCTTAGAGGAGTTGAAGCATTATGAAACAGGGCATAAGTTCTATTTTCAAGACCATGGGACTTTTTTTGCTTGCGCTCAGTATTCCGGGTCTTTTGATATTGAATGCAGTTCAGTCCAAAAAATTCAAGGAACAGGAAGATTCTGTTCTTGAACTCGAAGAAAAGCAGTCTGAATTTGTGGAGCAGAATAAAAAGCTTATTACCGAGATTGGAGTTCTCTCAAGCTCTGACAGAATTGAAAAGGTTGCAGAAAATGAACTCGGCATGAGAAAAGCCGAATCAAATGAAATTGTCAGGGTAGAAATGAGGAATAAAAAATGAGCGGTACAAGCGGTAAAACTGAAAACAAACAAAGCCTTCTTTCTCTTGAAAATGTTCTTTCTGCAACAGGCGGTGTGCATGTTCTTGGGGACGGGGAATTCTTTTTTGATTCTGTGCAGACAGACAGCAGGCTTGTAACAAAAAATTCTCTTTTTGTTCCTCTTATTGGTGAAAATCAGGACGGACATAAATTTATTCCCCAGGCAGTGGCCGCAGGTGTTTCTGTTGTTTTTATTGCCTTTGACAATTTTGAAAAAGACAGTGATTATTTTGTAGACATTCATTCAAAAAATCCGGCGGTTATTTTTATTGCTGTACAGAATACTTTGACGGCTTTGCAGAAAACTGCTGCGGCTTATGTAGACAAGTTTCCTTCTTTGATCAAGATCGGAGTAACGGGTTCTAGCGGTAAAACTACTACAAAAGAGATAGCTGCCGCAATTCTGTCACAGAAGTACAGTGTTGTTACAAACAGGGGTAACTTTAACAGCGAAACAGGCCTTCCTCTTTCTGTATTTGCAATCAGAAAGGAACATCAGGTTGGTATTTTTGAGATGGGAATGAACCGCGTTAACGAAATCGGTGAAATTGCCTCTGTTCTTAAACCGCGTTTTGCTGTTATTACAAATATCGGTACGGCACACATAGGAATTCTTGGTTCACGGGAAAATATTGCTGCAGAAAAGTCAAAGATTTTTGATTATTTTCAAGGAATCGGAACAGCTTTTATTCCGGCAGGAGATGATTTTGCTTCATTTTTAAAGGAGCGCGTTGACGGAAACGTTGTTCTGTACGGGGAAGGCGTAGATGCAGATGTGCAGCTTGTAAAAGACAAAGGTCTTGAAGGAACCGAAATTTCTGTATGCGGCAAAAAAGCACTTATTCCGCTTCCGGGAAAGTACAATTTTCTGGACGCGCTTGCTGCCGTTGAACTTGCAAAATTCATGGGACTTTCTGCAGAAGAAATTTGTTCCGGCCTAAATAATTTAAAGCCTATGTTCGGAAGAAGCCAGGTGCTCCACGGACGGTATACTGTTGTCCAGGATTGTTACAATGCAAATCCAGACTCCATGGAAAGGGCAATTGAATTTATTTCTTCTGTTCCATGTCCGCAGGGAAAATGCTTGGTTCTGGGAGATATGCTTGAACTTGGAGAGGCTTCTGCTTCTGAACACAGAAAAACAGGTCTTCTTGCCGCCGGGGCCGGATGTTCCCTTGTAGTGTTTACTGGCGATGAGATGCAGAATGCTTACAATGCTGCACTTGAATCGCACTGTAAATGCGAACTTGCATACTTTGCAGGAAAGAGTGATTCTGTTATGGAACAGGCTGCAGAAAAAGTCTGCTCTTCTATGGGTGAAGGTGCTGTTGTTCTTGTAAAGGGTTCTCGCGGAATGGGGCTTGAACGTGCAGTTGCGCATATTCTGGGAGAAAATTCCCATGACTAACTATACGCTTTTTGCAGACAAACCTGCCGTAAGATTCAGAAAAAGTGATCCTCTTTTCTTTGTTGCTGTTCTGCTTTTGTGGTCTCTGGGAATGGTTACGCTTTATGTAAGTACGCAGGAAGCCGCGCTCAGAATCAGAAGTGACGCAAACAGCCTGGGCTTTTTTTACGATCAGCTTAAGTATTCGTGTGTGGCATTTGTTGCTTTTTGTGCAATGGCATTTCTTCCGGTTAATTTTATAAAGAAAATTTCGGTTGTTGTTTTTTATGCATGCTTTATTCTTTGCGTTATGGCCGTAATTCCGGGATTCAAGGACGAGAGAAACGGTGCGTACAGATGTGTTGATCTGGGTTTTATTTCTTTTCAGCCTTCTGAATTTATAAAGCCGGCACTTGTGTTTTATCTGGCATATCTTTTTGTTGACCATGCTTCTGACTATGAAAGGGAAAGCGGAAAGAAACACCGCAATTATCCTCTTTTTGTTGTTGTTCCTCTCTGTGCATTTATTGCTTTTGGTCAGAACGATTTGTCTACTGCCATTTTTATTTTCTGCATTGGAATTTTAATGTTCATCATTACAGGGAATTCAATTTTGTGGCTTTTGCCTATGGGAATAATTCTTGTTCTGTTTGCAGTTTTTTTTACTACAATAAAAGTTTACCGTCTGGACCGTGTCATTGACTTTCTGAACGGTGAACTCAATTACCAGCTTATAAAGTCACAGCTGGCTATTACTGCCGGTGGAATCTGGGGAGCAGGAATGGGCGGCGGAATGTGGCGTGTAGCTTCAATTCCTGAAGTTCAGAGTGACTATATTTTTGCAGGGTGGGCAAATGCAATGGGACTTGCCGGAGTAACTGTATATTTTGTTCTTCTTGCTTTTTTTGTATGGCGCGGAACAGTTATTTCTTTGTCCTGCCAGAATAAATTTGCAGCGTACTCGGCATTTGCGTTTACAATAATGATTGCAGCACAGTCTCTTTTGAATTGCGCTGTTGTCTGCGGTGCTGTTCCTACTACAGGAATATCGCTTCCGTTTTTTACTGCCGGAGGAACGTCGCTTTTGACGACATTTGCGATGAGCGGTTTTATACTGAACGCTTCGCACTGCGCTTCGGATGAGGAACTTGAAGAATACAGTTTTGCCAAAAAGAATATGACAGAAAGTCTGGAGGGAATAATAATAGAAAATGAGTGATGTAGTATTTACCGATTTTGAGGATTTTGTGACTGTTTCAGGATCTGACAAAAGTGAAAAAAAAGACAAAAAGGTTTTTCTCGTAAAGATTCTGGTTTTTGTTCTTGCCGTTCTTCTTTTTGCTGAACTTATTATATCGATGGTTCTCGTTCCGTGTTTTTCAAAACCGTCAATAACTGTTTCCGGACTGAAGTCTGCTTCCCAGCAGGAATTTACGGAACTTCTGGGCAGTATGAAAACATCGTCCTGGCTACGCTTTGATACCCAAAGGGCAGCATCTCTTTTGAGTTCTGTTCCTTATATAGACAGCGTTGATGTTTCAAAGGTTTTTCCTGACAGAGTGATTGTGTCTGTCAAAGAACGTGTTCCTGTAGCAAAAACTGTTATTAATAACGGCGGCCGCTATATATCTGTTCAAATTGATAAAAATGGTGTATTATTCACTGGCAACCGTCAGAAATCTGACACCGATTATGAGATACCGCTTGTTTCGGGTCTTCCTGTAGAAAAATTCAGGGAAGGTATGAGCATACCTGCAAATTACCGCGTTCTTTTGGACCAGATAGAAACTGTCAGAAGCCGGTCGCAGAAGTATTTTGCCGCTATTTCTGAAATTCAGGTTGTGCAGAAGGAATACGGCAATTACGAACTTGTTCTGTATCCTGTGCACAAACATGTCAGGGTTCTTACAGACCGTTCTCTTAACGAAGAGGCCTTGAAGTACATGATGGTTGTGCTTGATGTAGTCGATTCAATCGAGCCGGATGTTTCCGAGATAGATTTACGCTACGGTTCAGTGTCCTACAGGACTCGTTCTTCCGCAGCCGTTAATTGAAATTTGTGTGACAGGAACTTGATTTAAGAATTTTGTTCCTTAAGTCAAGTAATGTTTTGGGGGATTATTTTGGGCGACAAAGTTGTTGGTCTTGACATTGGAACATGTTTCATAAGAGTTGCCATAGGTGAGCTTGATGCCGACAACAATATAGAAATTATCGGTCTGGCAAAAAGGCCTTCTCAGGGACTCCGTAACGGCGTAATAGTAAATATTGATGCTGCCATGAACGCAATAAGGGAAACTGTAGAAGAAGCTGACCGTGCCGCAGGTGTGGAAGTTACTTCTGTCTGTACGGCAATCGGCGGTTCCCAGGTAGAAAGCACGAATTCCACAGGCCAGACAGGGGTGGACGCTTCGGGCAGAAACTTAAGACCCATGGAAATAGGCGAAAGTGCAAAAAAAAGGGTTATTGATGTTGCAAAGTCAATAATGATTCCGCTTGACAAAAAACTTATCCACGTAATTCCTCAGGATTATATAATTGACGGTCAGGCAGGTTACAAAAACCCTATTGGAATAATGGGCGTAAGACTGGAAGTGTCAGTTCACCTGGTTATGGCTTCGGAAACAGCCTTTGCAAATATCCAGCAGTGCATAACCCGAGCAGGATACAATCTGGATAATGTTATGCTCAAAACGCTTGCGGCTGCAAAGTCAACGCTTCATTCAGACGAAATGGATCTGGGTTCTATTCTGATTGACCTTGGCGGTGGAACTACAGACGTGATTGTAATAAACAACGGTGCGCCTGTTTTTACAGCCTCAATTCCTGTAGGCGGAAACCTTGTTACGAATGACATTGCAATAGTAAAGGGAATCCCGAATGCTGTTGCAGAAAAGATAAAGGTAGAAAGTGGAAGCTGCTGGGTATTCGGCGGTGAAGAAAATGAAGAAGTAATTATTCCTGGAGTAGGTGGAAGACCGCCAGAGCAGACTAACAGGCTCGAACTGTGCCAGATAATTGCGCCTCGTATGGAAGAAATACTTACTCTTGTAAAAAAAGAGGTTGTGCGCCGTTCTAATCTTACCAAGCTGAGCGGAAGTATCGTTCTTACAGGCGGCGGTGCTTTGATGCCGGGTGTCGTTGAACTTGCGCAGAGTGTATGGAAGACGTCTTCTGTAAGAATCGGCTGCTGTTCTGACATGGGCGGTGTAGACAAAAGTTACCGTGAACCGGACTTTGCAACTGTTATGGGGCTTGTTCAGTTCAATAACAATTCGCAGGACAAAAAGAAGTCTTATTATAAAAAGGCCGGGAAATCCGCTTCTGACAACGGAAGGCATCATTTTATAAAAGATTTTATAAAGCATTTCTTTTAGGAACAGAAACTTTTGGAATTTTTCAGGGCAGTTACGGACAGTTTGCGTAATATGCCTTAATAAAAGAGAATTGGGTTTGGAGGATTTATGATAGATTTTGACAATATCGAGGAAGAAAAAACACCTGCAGCTGCAGATGATTCACAGCTCACGGCGAATCCGACGGTAATAAAAATTATCGGCTGCGGTGGTGGCGGTTCAAGTGCTGTAAAACGCATGATAGAAGTCGGCGTAAAAGATGTTGAATTTATAGTTTTGAATACAGATCTGCAGGCGTTGAAAATGTCTCCGGCTCCAAAACGTATTCCTATAGGACAGGCAATAACCGGCGGTCTTGGTGCAGGCGGAAACCCCGTAGTAGGCGAACAGGCTGCAAAAGAAGATTCAGAAGTAATAAAAGGGCTTCTTGAAGGAGCCGATATGGTTATTATTACAGCCGGAATGGGCGGCGGAACAGGAACAGGTTCTGCACCTATTGTTGCCCAGCTTGCACAGGAACTTGGTATTCTTACAATTGCCGTTGTAACGACACCGTTTGAATTCGAAGCAGCCGTCAGAATGGCAAATGCAAAGGAAGGTCTTAAGAAACTGCGCAAATATGTAGACAGTCTTATTGTAATTCCAAACCAGCAGTGCCTTAAGGTTTCATCAAAGGATAAAGCCGCAAGTCTTCCTTACAAAAAGGCATTCCTTCTTGCAGATAACGTTCTGTGCGAAGGTGTAAGGGGAATTTCTGAAATTATTACTATTCCGGGTGAAATCAACCTTGATTTCAATGATGTACGCTCGGTTATGAAGGGTGCAGGCGATGCAATTCTTGGAGTCGGTGCAGGTGAAGGTGAAAACCGTGCAATCGATGCCGCCCAGAATGCAATTTCCAATCCTATGCTTGAAAACAGCCATATTGATGGTGCTACAAAGATTCTTATTAACATTACCAGCGATGATTCCCTTACCATGCCCGAAATTGACGAGATTTCAAATAACATCAAGGCTTCTGCAAGTCAGAATGTTGAACTTTTCCTTGGACTTGTTGACAATCCTGACATGGCCGGCCGTGTTTCTGTTACTGTCATTGCAACCGGCTTTAACAAGACAGAAGTTTTTGAAGATGCAGAAGATACAGCAAAAAAAGATGATGATGATAATCTTGTAGATTACGGTGTATTCCAGAAAATCATAGGCGGAACATCATCTTCTGCAGCAGAGTCTGATGCTGATACAGAAGAAGACCAGAGGTTCAGTACCGTGAGCGTTTCTGAAGACAGCGGTTATGAAGATACAGTCAGTGACGACGATGTTTTTGACAGGGACGGTTTTGTTTCAGGCCAGTCGCATCACGAATCACTGAAGCATAAGGCAACACACGAAGTTCCGCCGGGATACAAGGTAGATCCCGAAGATCTTTCACAGCCTGCCATTTACCGCAGAAAACTTGACGGTCTTTCACGTGGAATCAACCTTAGCGAGGATTAACTGAATGAAAAAATCATTGTTTTGCATTGCGGCAGTAATATTTGCATCTGCCGTTATTTCGTGCGGCCCTTCCTATAATTCTGTAAAAAGAATGCAGAAGATGGAAGAAGGCGTTTCAAGTCCGACTACAAAAGAAGAACTGCAGGAAGCAATTGCAAAATATGATCAGAGGGCAATGGATCTGGTCTCTTCTGAAGCACAGGTGGGTATCTGGTACAAAATACTGGGTACCCGTTACCTTGACCAGCAGATGTACGGAAAAGCCTTTGACGCATTCCGCAAGGCAATAGTCTATTACCCGAATAATGCAAACCTCTATTATTACATAGGAATTTGTGCGGGTTATCTTGCAAATTCTTCACTGGATTATGATGCTCAAGGCCAGGTTTCGGATTATGCCGCAAAAAAGATGAATTATCTAAAGCTTTCGGAAGAAGCATATATTCAGGCTCTGGAAATCAATCCAAAATATTACAGGGCAATGTATGGAATAGGCATTCTTTACGTGTTTGAACTTGGCGAACCGCAGAAGGCTGTTCCTTATCTTGAACGATTTCTTGAAGTTCAGACAAAAGATACGAATGCAATGTTTGTTCTTGCAAGGGCTTATTACACCATGTACGAGTTTGACAAGGCATGTGCTCTTTATGACAGGATTATAGAAATCAATCCCAATCCTGAAAAAACAGCAGAAGCACAGGCCAATAAAAAAATAGTTCTTGACGCACAGTATTCCAATTAGTTAGTTTTAATACGTGAGTATTTTAGACATTGCACTGTCCTCAATTACATTTCTCACTCTCCGCGAAAAACTCTTTTTAAAGAAGAATCTTGACAGTTTGGATAAACTTGCTGTACTGTCTATAAAAGGTATTTCTGAAATAGTAGGAAGGTCCGTGCGTGCAACTATCTGGAATGGCAGTGAATGTGCCCGTTCCGCCGAAAAAGCAGAAAAGATAATGAAGGCACGTGAAATATCGGCCCTTGTTTATTCAGAAAACGGGTATCCGGCACTTCTTACAGAAATAAAGGATGCGCCCTATGCTCTTTTTTACCGCGGAAACGCAGATGCTCTTTCAAACCGCAGTGTTTCTGTCGTAGGAACCAGGCGCGTGTCAGAAAAAAGTGCAGCTGCCGCAATGGATTTTGCAAAGGATGCAGCCCTTGACGGCAATACCGTAATAAGCGGTCTTGCATACGGAATTGATTCTTTTGCACACAGAGGCGCCCTTGCTTCGGAAAGACACGGTTCTACGATAGCCGTGCTGCCCTGCGGAATAGATACAATCGTTCCTTCGGGGCACAGAAGGCTTGCGGGGAACATTCTTCTTTCTGACGGATGCCTTGTTTCGGAATATATTCCGGGAACTCCTGCAGAACCGTGGCGTTTTGTTCAGAGAAACCGTATTATTGCAGGTCTGAGTCCGGCAACTGTTGTTGTACATGCGCCTGCAGGAAGCGGTGCCCTTATAACTGCAGATTTTGCCCTGGATTATAACCGCGAGCTTATGTTCCATTCTGCAGGGTTGGGGGAGAGTAGAAAAAAAATACCGTTCCGCACAATTGACTCTGATGCGGAAAAAAATGTAAACGCTCCGGAAAAATATCTTTCTGACGGCGCACCTGTTATTGGCAGTTATGCCGATTATGTTGCCGTAAGAAAAGACGCTCCCGGTATGCATATATGCAGAAATATAAAGCAGCTTGAATTATTCAGCTAGTTTTTTATGAGGTGATTATGTCTGAAAAGACTGAGTTAAAGACTGTTGCTAAGAAAAAATCCGCTAAGGTGTCAAAAACCGCCAAAAAAAAGCGTACTCTTGTTATTGTTGAGTCTCCTGCAAAGGCAAAAACCATAGAGCATTATCTTGGTCCGGGTTATGTAGTAAAGGCTTCGATGGGCCATCTTATTGATCTTCCCAAAAGCCGTATTGCCATAGATGTAAACAATAATTTTCAGCCTGAATATATTACTGTCCGCGGAAGAGCCAAACTTCTTAAGGAACTTCAGAAAGATGCAAAAAACTCCAATGCAGTTCTTCTGGCATCTGATAACGACCGCGAAGGAGAAGCCATAGCCTGGCATCTGAACAATGCCCTGAGCGAAAAAACGAAGGCTCCCATAGAAAGAATTGTTTTTAATGAAATTACACCTGTTGCTATCAAGGAAGCCGTAAAGAATCCCCGTCAGATTGATGAAGCAAAGGTTAATGCACAGAAGGCAAGGCGTGTTCTGGACCGTCTGGTAGGTTATAACCTGAGTCCGCTTCTCTGGAAAAAAGTAAAGAATGGACTTTCTGCCGGCCGTGTTCAGTCGGTTGCGCTGAGGCTTATATGCGAGCGCGAAAAGGAAGTTGAAGATTTTATTCCTGAAGAATACTGGACGCTGGATGCAGATTTTGTCAAGGGAAAGACCAAATTTACAGCACAGCTGGTTCAGTACAGGAATTCCAAGCCGGAACTCAAGAATGAAGCCGCCGTAAACGAAATTATCAGCGAAATCAAAAACAGCGCATGTGTTGTTTCGGATATAAAGGAAGTCGAAAAAAACGTAAGGCCGAAGGCTCCGTTTACGACTTCAAAACTTCAGCAGGCCGCGGCAAACCGCCTGAATTTTACTTCAAGAAAGACAATGCAGATTGCACAGCAGCTTTACGAAGGTATACAGATTGGAAGTACACGCGTTGGTCTTATCACATACATGAGAACGGACTCCGTAAGAATTTCGCAGACAGCAATTGATGATGTACGCGGATGGATTTCTGAAAATTATCCTGATGATCTTCCTGCAGAAAAAATTGAATATTCCGTCGGAAAAGGTGCACAGGATGCCCACGAAGGTATTCGCCCGACTTATGTAAAATACACGCCTGAAAGCGTTAAGGAATATCTTACCAGAGACCAGTTGAGACTTTATTCAATTATCTGGGAACGGTTTGTTTCAAGCCAGATGAAGAATGCACTCTCAAAGACAACAAGTGTGGATATCCAGGCCGGAGATGCGCTGTTCCGTGTAAGTGCAAGCAAACTTTCGTACAAGGGTTTCTATAATGTAATAAAGACTCTTTCTTCAAAAGAAGACGTTACGGGAAACCTTCCGTCGCTCAAAAAGGGTGAAGAACTTTCGAGCGGAACATTCTATCCCGATCAGCATTTTACACAGGGACCGGCACGCTATACCGATGCTTCTATTGTCAAGACTTTGGAAGAAAAGGGAATCGGCCGTCCTTCTACATATGCGCCTATAATCAGCGTTCTTCTGGATAGATATTATGTTACCAGAAGCAACAAGCAGCTTGTTCCGACACAGCTCGGAAAGATTATATGCAGAATTCTTGTAGAGTCATTCCCCGATGTAATCAACGAAAAATTTACTTCTGATGTTGAAAACGATCTGGATAAGGTTGAACAGAATGTTCTTGTCTGGAACGGAATGATTGCAGATTTCTTTGGGCCGTTCAAAAAACGTGTTGATGAAGTTATGGACACCCAGGAAAGTCTTAAGGGTTCCCTGGATGAAGCAACTGATGAAAAGTGCGAAAAGTGCGGCCGCCCCATGGTAAAAAAACTGGGACGCTTCGGATACTTTTTGGCCTGTTCCGGATTCCCCGAGTGCCATAACACAAAAAGCATTCCTCTGGCAAAGTGCCCGAGACCCGGTTGTGACGGAAACATTGTTGCAAGAAAAACAAAGGGGCGCGGAAAAGAATTCTATGGATGTACGAATTATCCGGCGTGTGACTTTATAACCCACTTTAAGCCGGTAGATTTAGTCTGCCCCAAGTGCGGCTGGTTCCTCGTGGAAAAGTATGACAAGAAAAATGGTTCTTACAAGAGCTGTATAAACCCTGACTGTGATTATCTGCATTCAGACGAGGAGGATGTAACTCCTGATGTTGCGGGAGATTTTGCCCGTGCAAATGAAGCAGACAAGGCCAAATTGGCAAAATAAAATTATTATAGGAGGAGTATAAAAAATCCGCCGGGATGGCGTCGGCTTTTTTAACTCAAGTTTGCGTTGCAAACTTCCTTATTGAACTGCATTTTTCACTTTGTTGCAAAATGCGGTAAAAACCTTTTCGACTGTTGAAACAGTCTTCAAATGTTTTTATAGGAGTAATTATGACCGAAGATGAAGAGCGCAAAATAAGAAGTACAACCGTAATTGCCGTAAAAAGAAATGGTAAGGTTGCAATGGCCGGTGACGGACAGGTTACAATGGGCAATACCGTTATGAAAGGCAATGCAAGAAAAGTACGCCGCATTTTTGACGGAAAGGTTCTTACAGGATTTGCCGGGGCTACAGCAGATGCCTTTACTCTGTTTGACAAATTTGAAGAAAAACTCAAGTCTTTTAACGGCGATTTGACACGTTCCGCAGTTGAACTTGCAAAACTCTGGAGAACCGAGCGTTCCATGAGCAAACTGGATGCACTGCTTCTCGTGGCAGACAAAGACAAGATTCTTCTTATTTCAGGAAGTGGCGATGTCATTGAGCCCGAAAACGATATTCTTGCCATCGGTTCCGGCGGAAACTATGCCTATTCTGCAGCCCTTGCCTACATGGAAGCCAGCGATTACAGTGCAAAGGAAATTGTAGAAAAGTCACTTAAAATTGCAGGACAGATCTGCATTTACACAAACAGCCACATAACCGTAGAGGAGCTTTAAGTTGGAAAACGAAATAAAAAATACTTCAGCAGGAATTCCCGACGGGCTTACTCCGGCACAGATTGTAGAAAGACTTGACGGATACATAATAGGCCAGCAGAAAGCAAAGCGTTTTGTTGCTGTTGCGTTAAGAAACCGCCAGCGCAGAATAAAGCTTCCTGCAGATATAAGGGATGAAGTTGCTCCGAAAAATATTCTGATGATCGGGCCGACCGGTGTAGGCAAAACAGAAATTGCCCGCCGTCTTGCAAAACTCTGCGGTGCGCCTTTTCTTAAGGTTGAAGCCACAAAATATACAGAAGTAGGATATGTTGGCCGCGATGTAGAAAGCATGGTAAGGGATCTTATGGCTGTAGGATACAATATGGTAAAGGCCGAAATGCAGGAGACACTTAAAGAAAAATGTGCCCCGAAGGTAGAAGAGCAGCTTCTGGATCTTATTCTTCCCGGCAGTGCAGACAAAACTTCCAAAAATAAAGATGCTTCAAAGAAAAATGAAGTACGTGTTCTGGGGGGACTTTTTGGTGAAGACAGTCCTGTTCAGGGCGGAATAATTAAAATAGATGTTCCCAAAAATACAGCCGTCGAAGAAGAAAATTCTGACGTAGAACCAAAAGAAAGCGCAAACCCTTCTTTTGAGGATGCAGATGCTGCCGAAAGGATGTCAGAGACAAGAGAAAAATTCCGCAAACTGTTGCGCGAAGGAAAGCTTGAAGACAGAATGGTCGAAGTAAACGTTCACCAGCAGCCAAGATTTATGGGAATGGACGTGCTTGGACGCGGAAATCCAGAAGATTTTGAGCAGGGAATAAACAGCCTTCAGGAAATGCTTTCGGGCGGAAGAATCAGGCGCAAGACGGTAACTGTGGCAGAAGCCCGCGGTATTCTCATGGCAGAAAACCTTGACCGCATGACAGATTCTGACAAAGTTGCAGACGAAGCAAAAAAACGTGTAGAGCAGAGCGGAATCATTTTTATTGATGAAATAGACAAGATTGCCACAAAGGGCGGTGAATCTTCAAGACAGGACGTAAGCCGTGAAGGTGTTCAGCGTGATATTCTTCCGATTGTTGAAGGAAGCGATGTAAACACAAAGTGGGGTGTCGTAAATACAACGCACATTCTTTTTATTGGTGCAGGTGCATTCAGTGTTTCGGCTCCGGGAGACCTTATTCCTGAACTTCAGGGCCGTTTCCCGCTCAGAGTTGAACTTGAAGCTTTGAAAAAAGAAGACTTCAAGCGCATTCTTACTGAACCGAAAAATGCCCTTGTAAAACAGTATGAGGCTCTTTTGGGAACAGAGGGTGTTGTTCTTGACATTACCGAAGACGCGATTGATAGAATGGCCTTTATTGCCGAAGACGTCAATTCACGTGCAGAAAACATAGGTGCCCGCCGCCTTCATACCATTATGGAGACAGTGCTTGAGGATCTGAGTTTTTCTGCAGACCTTCACTGCGGTGAAACAATTACCATAGACAAAGATTATGTTGACGAACGCATGAAGAATGTTGTTCAGGATCAGAACTTGGAACGCTATATACTGTAAAATAAAGCGGGGCTGCCTTAACCGGGCGGCTCTTTTTTTTCTAATTTTTTTCTTTGCCGTGCCGATTCTTTTAGTATGGGTATGAACAGTTTTTCAAATTCAGTAGATTTACTCCACAGGGCTCTTGATGTTTCAAGCCTGCGCTATCAGGTAACGGCAAACAACATTGCCAACAGCGAAGTTCCCAATTACAAAAGGCAGTCCGTAAACTTTGAAAGCGAACTCAAGCGGGCGTTCGAGTCAAGGGACAATGCCGGTGAAGGATTCCGCATGATAACCACAGATCCCCGCCATATAAGCAGCGAAATGCCGCGTGACTGGAGGTCTGTAGAGCCGCGCAGGGTTACTGACTGGACAACAGTTTCAAAGGCAAACGGAAACAATGTTGATGCCGAACAGGAAGCTATGAATATTGTTCAGATTCAGATGCAGTACAGGCTTCTTACCCAACTTGAAAGTTTTGAATTTTCTCAGGTTAATACTGCAATGAAAAAGATATGATAGCCGTTGAGGGCGTATAAAAATCAGCAGGAAGGGCAGCGTCTTTTACAGGAGGAATAAAAAATGGGACTTTTTACAAGTATTAATATTGCAGCAACAGGAATGAGCGTAGAGCGTCTGCGCACCGACGTAATAAGCAATAACATAGCAAATGCAACTACTACAAGAACACAGGAAGGTGGCGCTTACAGAAGGCAGAGCGTTATTGTCCAGCCTGTAGCTTCTGAAAATCCTGTCTGGCGTTCTCCTTTTGTTGACGCTTCCATGGATAACGGTCCTGGAAAAGGTGTGCGTGTAAGTGAAATTGTAAAGGATACCGAAAGGGGACGCATGGTTTACGACCCGACCCATCCCGATGCAATCCAGTCAGGCCCCGACAAGGGTTATGTCGAATATCCGAATGTCAATATTGTTAACGAAATGGTAGACATGATAAGTGCAAACAGGGCTTACGAAGCCAATAGCTCTGTTATTCAGGGAAGCAAGGAAATGTTCTCTGCTGCACTGGAAATTGCCGCAAGATAGTTGTAATATAAGAGGTAGCATCTGAAAACTTCAGTTTATGAATGCTACCTTGATTACTTTTTCCGGGGGAAACAATGGAATTCAGCATAGGAAGTCTTGAACTTAACAGATCAAATCCGGCTCATATTGGAACAAAACCTTTGTCACAGGCAGTTTCGTCTTATGTTGACGGTTCTGAAAACAAAAAGGGTTCTTTTGAGACTTTTCTTATGGATGCTGTTAACCGCATGAATTCCAATCAGGTTGATGTAGCAAAAATCCAGGAACAGGTAATCACAGACCCCGACAGTGTGGATATTCATGATGTTGCAACTGCAATGGCAAAAGCACAGATGTCACTTAACCTGGCTCAGACCGTTATTGACAGGCTTGTAAGCGGCTGGACGGAACTTTCACAGAACAGATAGCATTTATTCTGAATAAAACGGCGTGTATAGCCTAAAACTCTTTTCAAATTCTCCTCTGCATGATATACTATAGAGCAAGTGTCTTTAGGTTTTTGCCTAATGTAAATAAAATAGTTTTATGCATTATTGCTGAGTGTCATAAAAATTCGTTCACGGGAGGGGCAGATGAACGAATGGTTTAAAAAAATATTTGGAACCATAAAAGAAAAATGGGGGAAGTGGACTCCCCTTCAGAAAGGGATAGGAATAGGAATTGCAGTCGTGGCTGTAGCGGCTGTTGTTCTTACGGCTTCATTTTCATCACGTCCTGCTACGGTGCGGCTGTTCAATGCTCCTGTAAGGGATGAAGCTGAACGTGACAGAATTATGTTCAGGCTGGACAAAGACAACGTAAAAGCTTATGTTTCTGCCGACGGATACATTTCTGTTGACGATGAGTCTGTTGCAAAACGCTACCGTTCCGTCCTTATTTCAGAAGGGCTTGAACCAAAATCAATGGATGCGTACAGTCTTTTTGATGTTACGCGCTGGTCACGCAATGATTTTGATGACAAGGTAAACTGGCTGCGCTCGCAGGAACTGGCTCTAAAGTCACATCTTGAATCCCTTGACTATATCCAGCAGGCAAATGTAAATCTTACTCTTCCTGACGAAACGCTTTTTGCTTCAGAACAGCAGCCGGCAAGTGCTTCTGTTGTTCTTTATGCCAACGGTTCCAGCGGTATTCTTGAAGACAAGCGCAAAATCAAGGGACTGGTTCACCTTATACAGAGAAGCGTAGAAGGACTTAAAGAAGAAAATATCAGTATTTTTGACGGAGCGACCGGTTCTGAAATAAACAATTTTGAAGGAATGGCCGAAACCGACCGCATCAATAATATAAAAAAGCAGCAGAAACTTATCCAGGAGCAGGAAGTTTACTATACAAGAGAGATTCTTAAGTCTCTTACAAAAACATATTCTCAAAAGCGCGTGGGTGTCGTAAACATGAAGATAGAAATGGACATGTCAGAGAGCACCACTACTGCAAAAGAATATTACGGTGTTACAATCAAGCCCGACAACCCCAATACGCCTTATGATGACAGTGATATACGCGACAATCTTGTTCTTTCAGAGGAAAGTGTAGAAAAAACGTTTACCGGAACAGGATACAATCCCGAAGGACCTGCCGGAGTGGAAGGACAGAATCCGCCGGTTTACAGCGATATGTCAAATGTCATAGGAACTTCAAAAGAAACCGGCCGCAAGGTAAACAATGCCCTTAACGAAAAGAATATTGTTCAAAAAACAAGCCCTTCCATGGGACGTCGCACTGTTTCTGTGAATATTGACGGTACATGGAACCGGGTTTACGATGAAACAGGACAATTAAGGCTTACCGAAAGCGGTGGCATAATGCGTGTATATACTCCTATTCCCGAAGAGGAAATCAGGAAAATACAGAAACTTGTTGAAGATGCCATTGGCTGTGACAAGGCCCGTGGGGACAATGTTACGGTTACCAACGTAATGTTTGACCGCACAGAGGAATTCCAGCGGGAAGACGATGCTTACCGTAAAGCCCAGCAGACAAAACGCACCATAATGTTCTCGCTTATCGGAGTCGCGGTTGTGCTTGTGGCATTTATTCTGTTCAGGGTTATCAGCCGTGAAATTGAACGCCGCCGCAGACTTAGGGAAGAAGAACTTCTCAGAAAACAGCAGGCAGACCGTGAAGCCGCACTTTGGGCCGCAAAGGAACAGGGTATGGAAGTTACAATGTCTGTCGAAGAAAGAAAGCGCGCCGAACTTCAGGAAAATGCGGTCGCTATGGCAAAGGAACATCCCGAAGATGTTGCCATGCTTATCCGTACCTGGCTTATGGAGGAATAGAAAATGGCAGAAGAAGTTTCAGAGTCAGGTGTAAAGTCCGGCTCAAAAACTACAATAGGCGGAAAAAAGAAAAACGCGGCAAAGGATTACAAAAACCTTACCGGAAGACAAAAGGCCGCTATTTTTCTGGTTTCTCTGGGAAGCGAAGTTTCTGCAGAAGTTATGAAGCACCTTCGTGAAGATGAAGTTGAAACTCTTACCTTTGAAATTGCCCGTCTTGATACAATTGATGCAGACTTTAAGGATCAGGTTCTTGAAGAATTTCAGGAACTCATGCAGGCCCAGAACTTTATTACAACTGGTGGTATTGATTTTGCCCGCGAACTTCTGGAAAAGTCATTGGGAAGCCAGAAGGCAATAGATATTATCAACAGACTTACAAGTTCACTTCAGGTCAGGCCTTTTGACTTTATCAGGCGCACTGACCCGGCCCACCTTTTGAACTTTGTACAGCAGGAATATCCGCAGACAATTTCGCTTATTCTGGCTTATCTTGATCCGCAGAAAGCAGCACAGATTCTTCAGAACCTGCCGCAGGAAATTCAGCCTGAAGTTTCAAAAAGACTTGCTACAATGGACAGAACTTCACCTGAGGTTTTGCGTGAAGTTGAACGCGTTCTTGAAAAGAAACTTTCAACACTTTCGAGCGAAGACTACACGGCAGCCGGTGGTGTTGACAGCATTGTTGAGATTCTTAACCTTGTTGACCGTTCTTCTGAAAAGGCTATTATTGAAACCCTTGAAGAAGATGATCCTGAACTTGCAGAAGAAATCAAGAAACGCATGTTCGTTTTCGAAGATATTGTTATGCTTGATGACCGCGCTATTCAGAAGGTTCTACGCGAAGTTGATACTCAGGAACTTGCAAAGGCCCTTAAGTCTGTTGATACCGAAGTTCAGGACAAGATTTTCAGAAATATGTCCAAGCGTGCCGCAAGTATGCTTAAGGAAGATATGGAATACATGGGACCTGTACGTCTTAAGGATGTTGAAGAGTCCCAGCAGAAGATTGTTTCTGTAATCAGACGTCTTGAAGACAGCGGTGAAATTGTTATCGCACGTTCTGCAGACGATGAGATGGTAGTTTGAGTTAAGGGAGTCAAGTCATGGCCCATAGTGTTTTCAGACCAAGCGAGATAAATAACAAGAACGGCAAGGTTGTTCTTAAGCTTACGAAGGAATTTAATCCTCCTGTAGAGGAAGTTGTCGAGGCTGTTCCTGAATATACGGGGCCGACCGCCGATGACCTTAGAAAAGAAGCAGATGCTTTTAAAATCGAGTGGGAAAAAGAAAAGTCGGCAATGCTCGAAAAAGCCCAGTCCGAAGCAGACAGAATTGTAAAAAATGCCCAGGAAGCAGCTTTTGCAGAAGTAAAAAGACAGACAGACCAGGCTGCTGTAATTAAAACTGCTGCCCAAAAAGAAGCAGATACTATTGTAGAAAAAGCAAAAGCCGAAGCCCGTGAGATTCTGGACAAAGCGCACGAAGATGAAAAGTCCGTTTACGAGCGTTCCAGGCAGGACGGAATGGAAAAGGGCCGTGAAGAAGGCTATAAAGAAGGCAATGCAGAAGCAGAACGCCTTGTGGAACGCATTCACAAAATGCTCGAATCTGTACAGGCAAAACGCCAGGAAATTCTTGACGGAACAGAGCAGCAGATAGTAAGCCTTGTAATTCTTACAGCACGCAAAGTTGTTAAGATAATGAGCGAAAACCAGAAAAGCGTCGTTATGGCAAATGTCATTCAGGCTCTGAAAAAAGTAAAGGGCAGGGGCGAGGTTACGCTTCGTGTAAATCTTTCTGATGTAAAGCTTACTTCAGAGCATATTTCTGACTTTATCAGGCAGGTAGAAAACGTAACGAATATCCATGTTGTCGAAGACAGCTCTGTAGAAAAGGGTGGCTGTATTGTAGAAACAGATTTCGGAGCAATAGACGCACGCATTTCAAGCCAGCTTTCTGAACTCGAAAATCAGATTCTGAGCATTTCTCCAATCAAGACTGTCGGAAAATCAGAAGTCATTAATCCGGACCTCTAGGATGAAGACATGGAAAATTTTTTTGACAAATATATTCAGACTGTAGAAAGAACTGAACCAATTAAATATACAGGTTATGTTACAGGCGTAAAGGGGCTTATGGTAGAAAGCCGTGGCCCAAGGTCTGTAATAGGCGAAATGTGTACTATACATGTTGGTACGAGGGAAGAGCCGCTTCTTGCAGAAGTTGTGGGTCTTGAAGGCAATGCAGTGCGCCTTATGACTTACGGTGATACAAGGGGAATAGAAGTAGGAGCCGAAGTTGTGGCTTCTGGCCATGTACTTGAAGTTCCGGTCGGCAACGCCCTTCTTGGACGCGTAGTAGATGCAACAGGCCATCCTTATGACGGTAAAGGTGAAATAGCAGCCGAAGAATATTATCCTGCCATAGCCAGTCCTCCGAATCCTATGGAAAGAAAGCCTGTGGACAGAAGGATTGTAACAGGTGTAAGGGCAATTGATTCCCTTCTTGCGGTAGGAAAAGGCCAGCGTATGGGAATTTTTGCAGGAAGCGGTGTTGGAAAAAGTACATTGATTTCCATGATTGCACGCAATACCAATGCAGATGTCAATGTCATAGGACTTGTCGGTGAACGTGGCCGTGAAGTTATGGACTTTATTAACCGGGATCTTGGTGAAAAGGGACTGGAACGTTCAGTTGTCGTTGTTGCTACAAGTGACCAGCCTTCAATTGCACGTCTCAGAGCCGCATATGTTACAACAGCAATAGCCGAATACTTCAGGGACCAGGGAAAAGATGTTATGCTTATGTTTGACAGTGTAACGCGCTTTGCTCATGCCCAGCGTGAAATAGGTCTTGCCACCGGTGAACCTCCTGCACAGCGGGGTTATCCTCCGAGTGTTTTTGATATGATTCCAAAACTTCTTGAACGTACGGGAACAAATTCTAAAGGTTCAATTACGGCCTTCTATACTGTTCTTGTAGACGGCGATGATCTTGATGAACCTATAACAGACAAGGTAAGGGGAACTCTTGACGGCCACATTGTGCTTAACAGAAGCCTTGCCGCAAAACAGCACTATCCTGCAATTGACATTATGGCAAGCATAAGCCGCCTTGCAAAACGTGTTACCGGCGTTAATTCACAGAAAGCGTGCCAGAGAGTGCGCCGTTGGATGGCAACCTATGCACAGCAGGAAGAAGTTATCATTGACGGAATATACCAGAAGGGAAATTCTCTGGAAATAGATGAAGCAATAGACCATCACCAGGCTATAGAAGATTTTTTGTGTCAGGAAGAATATTCCCCAAGTTCAATGGAAGAAACACTCAAAAAACTTTCGGACTTAAGCGGAATAGAAATTCCTCCTGAAGAATACGCAGAGTCTCCTTTAACGAAGAACTGAACGCCTGCATCTGATATATGAAGAAATTTTCTTTTTCAATGCAGAAAATTCTTGATTTAAGGGAATTTGAAAAAAAACAGGCCGAAGGAGAACTGGCAAAAGCTTTGTCTGAAGTTACAAAAATCCAGTCTGAACTTGAAAACATTGCAAAACGGCGTGTAGCTGTCTCAAAAATGAATGACGCATCTGCAGATTTTTCTTTCAGGGCACAGTCCCAGTCTTATTTTATTATGTTGTCCCAGAAACAGGAAAAATATCTTGAAGAACTGGCTGCGGCACAGCTTGTTGCAGAACAGAAAAGGGATGCTGTAAGACAAGCAATGCAGAAAGTAAAGGTTTTGGAAAAACTCCGCGACAGCAAATTCCGTGAGTGGAAAAAAGAACTTGCCGCCGAAGAAGAAAAAAATACCGATGACGTGGTTACTTCAAGATTCGGTCAGAATCAGTAGTGGAAAGCAGAGCCTCCGATAAATTCCCTGATAATAGACTGGTTTGGTACATCTGTTGCCGGTATTGTAGAGAAGAAATTCAGAAACTGCAGAAGCCTGTTTGACTCGCTGAATTCTTTCTGAAGTGGTGAAACGCATTTTAAGAGCGGCTCTGCATATACCTTAAGGACAGGAATTTCATAGTCCAGGGCAGTATTGAGCATAGCGTCGGCATTGTTCTGGAACGGGAATATATGGAGTTTTTCACCTTTCTGTACATTTTCCCACATTCTTATTGTATCTGCGGCACTCTTTCCGCGGAATCTTGCATCACGGACAATTCTTCGTATAAGGCGGTTGTCGCTGGTCGGAATTCTGTTGTGGTCATCAAGATTAAGCTGTGTAAGGGCCGATAAATAAATTTTGAACTTCATGCTTTCCGGAACAAGGGGAGTGAGCTTGTCGTTAAGACCGTGTATTCCTTCCATTATAAGAATGTCGTTCGGTCCTAGATCCATTGTTTGTCCGCTGAAGTAGTTTTCTCCTGCCTGAAAGTCGTAGGACGGAAGCTTTATTGTTTTTCCTTCAAACAGATCCATGAGATTTTCGTTCAGAAGTTTTATGTTGAGTGCTTCGAGACATTCATAGTCGTACTGACCGTTTTCGTCTTTAGGTGTCTGTGTACGCCCCACATAATAGTTGTCCAGACTTATAACTTTTGGAGTGTATCCAAGAGCCTGCAGCTGAAGTGCAAGTTTTTTGCTTGTAGTTGTTTTTCCCGAAGAAGAAGGTCCTGCAATAAGTACAACCCTTGCCGTTTTTTTGTCCATGATTTTTTCGGCAATGTCAGAAATCTTTTTTGTCTGAAGGGTTTCTGTTATGTTTATAAAATCGGCGGTTTTTCTGTCGTGGATAATCTGATTGAGTGATGCTGCCGAAGTAACACCAAGTCTGCGTCCCCATTTTTTGTAGTCACTGTAAATTTGGAACAGTTTGGGCTGGTCGTGGAATTCAGGAAGAGAAGAGGGATTATTCTGCGTGGGGAATCTGAGCAAAAAGCCTTCGTTGTAAGGAACAAGGTCGAATACATCAAGCATTCCCGTGTTTCCGACAAGAGGTTCAAAATACATGTCAGAGAATTTTTCAAGGGTGTTTATTTTGATTCTCGGGGGCGTCCTGTAGTTGAGCTGTTTGCGTGTTTCTATAAGATTGAGGGATTCAAAAAGTTCACACGCTTCTTTGTATGAAATTGTTCTTGTTTCAATTATTTCATCTGCAGAAATTATTCTTTTCATTTCTGCCTGAATGGCTTTTATTTCTGAAGGAGAAATCTGCTGCTGCGTGTCGATGGTGTAGTAATAACCGTAGCCAAGGCTGTGTCCTACCAGAAGTCTTGTTCCGGGAAAGAGATTGTAGGCTGCCGCGGCCAGTACAAAGCAGAGTGATCTTCTGTATATTGCAGCTCCTTCCTTTGAATTTTCAAATACCGGTTCAATGTCGGCAGAAATATTGATTTCGCTTTCAAGTGAGTACAGTTCATTGTTTACTTTTACCGCAAGAATTTTTTGTTCCGCGTCAGAGACCTGCGGTGCTATCCTTGAAAGAATTGTGACGGGCTTTATTGAATTGTCTGCTTCTATTGATGTTTTGTCTGTAAATGTAATTTTTATTTTGTTCATTGTTATATTATAAGTCTGCAATGTTCAAAAGTCCACTTTAAAAACTGGCGTTACGGAATCTTTTGTAAAAAAAGGTAACCAATCAAAAACTGTTGTTTTCAATCGGTTACCTTAAAAATGAGTATGAGTATAAGATATATTTTTATCAGCCGGCCTGATACTGCATGGCATCAGCAAAGTTTATGGGAAAATTCCTTATAAACGGTTTAAGCTGGTTGAATACTTTTGTGTAAGCGTGCTTTACTCCTTCGGAACATATGTCTATATAAGTGCAGCCTGTTGACTTTGCAAGCTGTTCAAGCCTTTTGTTGAGGGATTTTGCGCATTCTTTGTCTGAAATTGCAGATACTACGAATATGCGACAGTTTCTGCAGTTTCTGTGAATGCTCAAAAGCATCCATTCATATTTTGCAATGAAGTCATCTTCGCTGAATTTGGATCCGTTAACATCTGCGTCGCCAATGTTTACGAAAATTTTTGACGGTTCAAGAGGGTATACTGTTTCTGACAGAACTTTTTCGGCATCGCTTATTGAAAGTCCTTCGATGCTTCTGTTGTATACGGGCTTTGTCATTCCGCTGTCACAGGCCATTTCAAGAAAATCCATTTTTGAGAAAAAACTTGAGCCAAAGCAAACAACTTCATTTTTTCTGGCCATTCCGTTAACAACCTTGAATTCTTCAATTTTATCATCGATTTTTGACATCACACTGCCTCCTGGTGTACATCTGCTTTTGACAGTGGCATTTTAAGGGACGCTGCCTGTCTGTCCTGTCTTTTGTTTATTATATAAACGGCGATGTTGCATGAAACAATCGCAAGGTTAAGTATATATACCACAAGAACATAATTGAACTTGTGGGTGTATATCTTTGAAATGATTCCTGCTACGTAGCCTGCAATAATCAAAAGAGTAAACCTTAAGCTCATGTTTTTTGCGGTGTGAGACTTGTAGTTTTTGATTACAGAAATCGGCCATGAAAGACCAAAACATACGAGCATCATTGCTTCCAGAAATTCAGCCATTTTTTTCCTCCGGGAAAATACTTTGTTTAAGTTTTCAAGTTTGATGGTATTTCTACCATTCCTTGAATACGTTAAAAATATATCACCGGTATATAATAATGTCTAATATATTATTTATATCAAAACTATAATATTAAAGTTATATAAAGAGAATATTCAATATATTAATATTGCAAAACTATAACTTTAATATTATGATTAAACTATGGAACTTACACAAATCAAATATTTTCTTGAAGTAGCACAGTCAGAACATGTTACGAGAAGTGCCGAAAAGCTTCATATCGCACAGCCGGCCTTAAGCCAGTCAATTCACCGTCTTGAAGAAGAACTCAAAGTTCCGCTTTTTATTCCGAAGGGAAGGGGAATAATGCTTTCTCGCTACGGGAGCTATCTTTACAAAAAGCTTGATCCTATAATGAAAGAAATGGAAAGCCTTCCTGAAGAGATGAGAAGTATGGCAAAACTGGAAGATTCCACGATTCACCTCAATGTACTTGCCGCCTCTACCCTTGTTGCCGATGCAGTTATTGAATACCAGCGTATTGATGATTCGGTGCATGTACAGTTCAAGCAGAATGACCAGACCGATTTGTATGATATTTGTGTTACGACCAGTCTTTTTTACCAACAGCCCGAGGTTCAGAATGACAGAATGTATGTGTGTACCGAAAAAATTTATCTTGCTGTACCGAATATTCCCCGGTTCCGCGGAAGAAAGTCAATTTCGCTCCGTGATGTAAGCGACGAGGACTTTATTTCACTTTTAGGGTCGCGCCAGTTAAGGCAGATCTGCGACAAATACTGCAACAGTGCCGGAATAAAGCCGAATATAGTTTTTGAAAGTGACAGCCCGGCGGCCGTAAGAAATATGATTGCAGCAAATATGGGCATCGGTTTCTGGCCTGATTTTTCGTGGGGAACGCTTGAGTCAGACAAAGTTCTTCTTCTTGAAATTGACGATCCTGTCTGCAGCAGGGACATTCTTATTACATACAAAAAGAATAAACTCGAAAATGCGCGTACCGAAGCTTTTTACCATTTTCTTACAGGATATTTTGCCCTTGCCGCGGGACACGGAATTTAATTCGATTTTTTTTCATTTTTTTGTCATAAAGAACAAATCAAAGCATATATATAAGGTATGAAGAGATTTTGTTTTTATATTGCGCTTCTAGCAGCAGGACTTATTCTTGGTACACAACAGATTTTTGCAGACAGCAATGCCTGGAAAAGTTTTTCTTTTGGCAACAAACTGGCTGAAATTTCTGTTGATATTGATTCTGAACAGGGTTATTTTGTTCTGAAAAACTTCAGGCAGGCCGCAAAAAAACTGACTGTTGTGCAGAGTTATATTCTGGCCGGTGAGAAAGCCTATTATTTTAAAGACGGAATATGGAACTGTCTTGACCCGTCAGATTCTTCACTGATACCTTTGGGGAGTCCGGGCAGCTTTGAAAAAATAGAAAAGGACTGCGGGCTTTTTTCTGAAGCAGCACGCGGAGATCTTTCAAGACTTAAAAACTATCCTTTTGTAAATGAAGAAAAAGTTTTTGTTCCCCTTTCGTGTGATTTGGGCTTTTGTGTAAAGGGCGCGCGGCTTGTTGCAATCTGTTCGCCTTCTGCTGGCACATATTTTTCTGTAGTTTTCAAAATGGACGGAAAAATACTTGATGCAGAAAACGGACTGTTCAGCCTGTATAACGACCAGAATGAGCGGCACAAAAAAATTTTTGACAAAACGATTACTGACTGGGGAAAAGAAGCAAAAGAAAATGCAAGGGATGATCTGTCTTTCGGCGCAGAAGAACAGTCTTCCGGTAAAGAAAAGGCTTCCAGCAAAGAAAATACGCAGGAACAAATTGAATTTATTGACATTCTGAAAGTTCTGGTTTACAGAAGCGTAATGCATTCTTCGGTTTCTTCCGACGGAATATATATTCTTTCATCATACTCAGAAGAATCTGCCGGAGGATATCTGCGTGCATACCTGTCTTATCTTTTGGAAAACAATTATCCGGTTTTTTCAGGCCTTATTTCGTTGTATGACGAAAATACTTTTTCTGCGCAGGAATATATATGCCTGAGTGAAACAGAAAGCAATTCTTTTGCAGAGGCAGCTTTGAGATATCTGGACTGGTGCGTGGAATACACAAACCCCAGGGATAGAACAGATGTGTATGACAAGCCTCTTTTTGACAAAGTGGACAAAAGCTGGTCAAATTACAGCGGTTCTGCCAAAAATAATTTCTGGACTGACGGGGAATTTCCCGGCGGCGGTAACCCCATGCCGTATGCAGCGCTTGGAATTGATACTCCGCGTACTTTCTGGTGCAAGATGCGCAGAAATAAAGAACTCTCATCATCTGTAAAAACAAATAAGAAATTCTATTACGGAAAAACCAGTTATCTTCCCATGGATTTGTCCAAAACAACGCGGGGTGCGGGGACAGACAGTGCAGGTCTTGTTTCGGGCGCACTCAGTATGAGCGGTGCTGCAGAACAAATTTACGGGTTTGAAAGAAAGCGGCCTGCCAAATGGATGATGGAATATTCACGGGATCTGTTTTCTCTTTCCCAGGAAGATATTAACACACCAATCGGTTCTTCGCGCGAAAAAAACATATTTACTGCAAAAGACCTTGAGCGCGCGACCTGCGTGGTTCCGTCTTGCAATGAATTAAGAAAAGGTGATATACTTGTTTTATATCGGGCAGAAACTCATCCGCTTTATGCTATTGTTGTTGATGTCAATGGTAAGACTAGGAGCGGAGTTACAGTTGTATATATGAGCGAAACAAGAAACGGCACTGCCCGGAAAAGTCTTTGGAGTGAACTTCCTGACAGCGGTTCATATATTGCGCGCCGATTTATAAGAAAACGTAATAATTCTGAACAAAATCCTGAATACACACCGCTTGATTTTATTGACTCTTTTCCTGTTAAAGCCGAAGTTTCTATTAAAAAATTAAAAGAACAGTCACAGTCTTCTGATGCAAGATGGAAGTGGATTCCCAATACAGGCGAATATCTTTTTGCCGACGGAATTTCTTTTGAACTGCGAAACCGTGCGGGAGCAAAAATCATTTATTCAGACTATGAATATGAAGTTTCCTTAAGCGCAAAGGACAGGAACTTTTTTTTCAATAGTAATTATAACCGCGGTTATAATGTAGAAAACAACAGTACCGGCTCTTCATTTTTACTTGCACTTTTAGCCGGAAGAGAAATCATCGAGTACGGAAACCTTGTTGCTGACGGAAAGGGATCCTATGTTTTACAAAAAACTTATTCAGGCCGTGAACGTTTGTTTTTGTCATCTGCAGGAACGCTTTTGTTAAAAAAACAGGACGGTTCTTCGCTTTCTGTAACAGGGCTTGGTATTCGGCCCTTAAGTTCAAAATCTGCTGCTCCTGGAGACGATATATATCTTTCGTTTAAGTTTGTACGCAAAAGTGATAATTTTTCTGATAAAGAAATTGTTGTCGAAGCACAGTGTTCCGAAGCTGATTATCTTTGTGCCTATGACAAAAAAATGCTGTGGCGTGCAAATCTTTATCTGAATCAAAAATATGATAATAACGAAGACTGGAACACGGAACACCCATGGGACGCACCTCTCGGAAATAGTTTTATTAAAGAAAGTGAAAAGTCCTGGTGGAATAAGGAATGGGGCTTTAATGAGTGGAACAGGGAGTACGGTTCCTGTGATAAATATGATATAGCTGTTTCCAAAGGTAACAGAGGCAACGGTGGCCAGGTTGTGTATTTTGATGAATTCACTTCGGAAAGAGACGATAAAAAAACATCAAAAAAACTAAATACAGTAAGCTATGATTATCCGATAAACAGAGATGAAACAGGCAAGAAAAAGGAAACTGACCAGAAAAATATTCCCATTAATGCCTGGGACAGTCCCTTTGACTTTGCATACAAAATTAAGGCTCAGCGGATTGCAATGAGAACCCATTTTTCAAGTATAATTGTTACAAGAGAAGAAGCGCTCGACCTGTTAAAAAATCCGGGTAAAGGTAAAGATTTTTATAGTTTATCAATTTGCAACCTGCCTGAATCTCCTGCAGTTTTTCCAATTAGTGAAGGAAATAATTATTTAGAGAATACTCCTACTAATAAAGCTCTTTCGGTTTACGAATCGACAACAGCTCCCCTTGATAAATGGAAACTGTACTGGCGGGACAATAAGGAAACTGTAAACGGAAAGTCCATTGAACCCTTTATTCCCGGATTAGGATTTTGGGAACACGAAAATTTTATAAGAATTCCAACACCTGAGAATCCGAAACCTGAAAACAGTTTAGACAAGGAAGTGCGGTATTATTCCGATAATTTGAAAAACAGTTATATAAAAGCATATAAGTTTCCTGCATACAAAAGTGCGGGTACGGACTGCCTTGGTTTTGCCGTAAGGGCTGCAGCCTATAACGGAAGCCGCTATTCTTTCCTTTCCAATCAGAATATAATAACAGACCGCTCGGAAAACAGCAGTGTGGATCCCGATTCAGTAGAGAGAAAGCTCTCATTCCCAGTTTTTATTTTTGAACCAGATAAAAATGTAAAACCGAATTCCTGCGAGATAGTAAACTGGATGGACCTTTTCCTTCCCGGCGATTTCAAGGATTCCTCTTATTTTACAGCCTTGCCAAAAGCAGGGCCGTTAGTAATTGATGACGTAGGCAAATACTGTTCTCCTAAAAAACTTGAAGCCTTCAGAAAAAAAATGATGCTGGTAATTCCAGGAGATATTATTACTTATGGTGAAAATCTTTCAAGGAAAAAAACTAAAGCTGAAAAAGAAAACGATACAAATCCTGTTAAAAGTGACATTCTGTTTTTCAGTAATGCTAAGGATACGAAAAGAACAGGCAATCATATTGGTATAATAAATTCGGTTGACACGGAGCGTATGCGTTCTGCAAAAACCCTTGAAGAGATTCTTTCCTGTGTCAGAGTAATAGAGAGTACATATAACGGGAAGATATGCGAGGTTCTGGTACAGAATATGAAACAATGGTATGCAAGAGGTTCCTGTACTTACAGGTCCTTTTCAATACAGCGGTTGGGAGTTAGTGAATGATAAAATCTGCACAAATAGTGCAACTTTTTTATATAATTGTACATTCTCACTTTTTACGGGGGAAAAAAATGAAAAAAACTATTCTTGTTTTACTGGCTGCATTATTTGCAGGTTTTTACGTACATTCAGAATCCATGCTCATTCCACAAACTGTTGTAGGAACTGATAAATATGGTTTTGGAGTCATGATAGGTTCTTATGATGGTAATCGTGGTGGCGGTATTTATGATTTGTTTGTGTCTTCAAATTCTTCTATAGTTTACAGTACGAACGGAAACTTTTGGATGGGGCATGCAAAAAGTACGGATGAACTTGTAATAGACAAGAATTTGCAGACTTTTCCAATCGAATACGAACCTCCCGAAGAAGGAGCCTGGAATTATAATACTTTTTCAATAAGGAAAATAAGTCCGTTCAGATTTATTGCTGACGGTCCTACCCCAGCTATTTATACATTTACAGATATTGATCCTGATTCTTTGACAGAGATTATTCACGACGGTTTATGTTTTTATGCTGCTTCAAGAGAGGAACTAGATGCTGCTTACGAGATTTATAATAAAGTTCCTGATGATCAGAAAGAAGCATATCTGAATGAACTTTATCATAATAATGATAAAATTCCAGACATCCTTGCTAAGTATATCTATTCCTGTGACAATAAACTTTTTACAGCCAGACGGGGGCGTTTTGGAATTGAGCTTTCATATACGGATCTTGATGATCTGCAAAAAGGAAAATATTCGCATGAAGAAACACTGGAATTCCTTGATAAAAACGCCGAACGGTTTGGGTTTAAAAGAGGTGAACTTAATGAAAAAGGGTATTTAAGGGATTACCCTGTAATTGGAAATGTAGAATTACATGAAAATGAGATTAGATTGACCAATATTAATTATAACTCGTTTGGTTTTACTGACTCCGCGGCACAGAAAGTTTTTGAAAATAGATATAAAGTATATGCTACTTATCCGGTGAATTATGATAAAATGGACTCAAAGGGTCTTTTTTATTTTGTAAAAGATAAATGGACCTATCGCGACTGGGAAAAGATTAATGAAATCCAAAGAATTTATACTGGTGAAAAACGCATTGGTCCAAGAGATCCTGAATTCCCTGAACTAGAAAAAAAGCTTTTGGAATTAGAAAAAGGGTATGGACTGATTATCATCGTAAACCCGTGGGATAAAACCATAATATCAAAAGAATTTACTGATCTTTGGAGATATTCTTTCGCCCATGAATATCATTATCGTGATGACATGAATGCAGTGCATGCAAATTTCCCGTTTGCTGTGGCAGAAAACGGTGACATTTATGTTACGGACTATGACCTGGATAACTATTATATAAAGAAAGTAAAAAATGTCTGGTGGGATGAACTGGGAATGACAGACAGAAAAATTGTAGTCATAGAAGACATGCATATTCCCGTAAGAAAAGAAATGGACAAATCCAGCCAGCCGATTGCCTGGCTTTATGAAAACGACTTTGTTGAAGTCCTTGAAACAAATGCAAAAGAAAAACTCTGCAGAATACGCACAATAGACGGAAAAGAAGGCTGGTGTGAAAAGCAGTATATTCCTGAGCCAAGAAAAATTAAACAGCCAAAACCGCGTTCAGATTTGAAAAAAGGCATTTCCACAGAATTCTTCAAATAAGCGCCAGTCAGCGCCGACATGTTTGCGGCCGGCGCGCCTATTGACAGGGGGTATATATTTACAATAAAATATATGCACATTTGTGCGCGGTTAACTCAGTGGTAGAGTGCCACCTTCACACGGTGGAAGTCATTGGTTCAAACCCAATATCGCGTAGATTTTCCCTCCTTTTAGATTCAATTTAGGACAAAATTATGTTAGATAAAATGCGAAACATCGGCATTATGGCGCATATCGATGCCGGAAAAACAACTACTACAGAAAGAATCCTTTTCTACAGCGGAAAAATTCACAAGATAGGTGAGATAGATGACGGCGCTGCAACAATGGATTTTATGAAGCAGGAGCAGGAACGCGGAATCACAATCGGTTCTGCAGCCATCACAACCCAGTGGAAAGGATATCAGATTAACATAATTGATACTCCGGGGCATGTCGATTTTACAGCCGAAGTAGAACGCTCCCTTCGTGTTCTTGACGGAGCCGTGGCCGTAATTTGTGCTGTCGGCTGGGTTCAACCCCAGACAGAAACTGTATGGAAGCAGGCCGACGAATTCAATGTTCCAAGAATCTGCTTTGTCAACAAAATGGACAGAGTTGGTGCTGACTTTTTTGGCGCAATGAATGATGTTCACGAAAAGTTCGGCTGTGAGACTGTGGCCCTCGAAATTCCTCTTGGTCAGGGACAGGATTTTGACGGTGTAGTGGATCTTCTGAGAATGAAAGAAATTCACTGGGACGCAGAGTCAGAAGGCGAAAAATTTACAGTAACTGACATAAAAGAAGAAAATCTGTCAGCGGCTCAGGAATGGCATGAAAAACTTATAGATACAGTTGCTTCGAATGATGATGAGCTTGGTGAACTGTACCTTGAAGGAAAGGAAATTACCGTTGAACAGCTGGTTGCAGCCATAAGAAAGGCAACTATAGCACGAACACTTGTTCCATTCCTTTGCGGTTCAAGCCGCCACAACCAGGGTGTCCAGCCGCTTATCGATGCAGTAATCGACTATCTTCCGGCTCCTGACGAAGTTCCTCCTGCAGAAGGAATTCATTTTAAGAAAGATACAGAAGAAAAAGTTCTTGTAAAATGCGATCCCAATTCTCCAATGCCGCTGGGTCTTGTATTCAAGATTCAGTATGACCGTGAAGCCGGAATTCTCTGTTATGTAAGAATGTATTCCGGTAAAATTTCTACAGGAACACAGATATACAATGCAACAAAAAAGAAGCGCGAGCGGGTAAACAGAATTCTTCGCGTCAATGCCAACAGAATGGATCAGATAGACAGCATCAGTGCCGGTGATATAGCGGTTTTTGTAGGACTAAAGCTGGCCCAGACCGGTGACACTTTGGGAAGCGAAGGAAAACCTGTTCTTCTTGAAACAGTAAAATTCCCGGAACCTGTTATTTCTGTTGCAATCGAGCCTGAAACTATGAGTGACCGCGATAAGCTTCAGGAAACACTTGATATTCTGAGCAGGGAAGACCCGACCTTTACATACCGCGACGATGAAGAAACAGGACAGCTTGTTATAAGCGGAATGGGCGAACTTCACCTTGACGTTCTTGTAACAAGAATCCGCGATGACTATAAGGTTCAGTGCCGTGTAGGTGCTCCTCAGGTTACTTACAGGGAATCTGTTACTTCTTCTGCAGACTATTCTGAAAGCTACAGCCGCGTTATTGCAGGAAAGGAAAATACCGCAGGTCTTACTCTTCATGTTGAACCTCGCGGAACAGGCGAAGGTAACCTGTATTCCTGCAGTGTGCGCGACAATAATGTTCCGCATGAGATTTTTGATTCAATAGAGCAGTGCATCAACAACTGTTTTGCTTCAGGAATCAAATATGGCTATCCTTGTACAGACATCGGCATTACGCTTACCGCTATTAATTATGACGAAATTACTTCTACAACCTTCGCTTTTGAAGCCGCCGCCGCCGAAGCTTTTGACAAAGTGTGCAACCTGGCTTCTCCAGAAATGCTGGAACCTGTTATGGAAGTTGACATTGAAAGTCCTACAGAATTTGTCGGTGATGCAATGAGCCAGATTACCCAGCGCGGCGGAATAATCAGCAGCATGGAAGAAAAATCCGGAGGAAATATAATTCATGCACAGGCCCCGATGGCAAAGATGTTTGGTTTTTCTACAAACCTTCGTTCTGTAACCCAGGGACGCGCAAGTTTTGGAATGACATTCAGCCACTTCCAGAAAAAAAGCTGATATATCGGTATGAAGACAGTTCTTTGTGTTGCGGCTCTTGTGGAAACGTCCCCACAGGCAGTTCCTTTGGGAGCCGCATGCATAGTTTCTGCTTTAAAAAGCACTTCATTTTTTAATGACACTTTGAATTTTTCTCTTCTTGATTTTTCCATTGAAGATTTCCAGAAAAAAGGAAAAACTTTATCTGAGTCAGCCCGAAGTGTTTCAGAAAAAATTATTTCAGAAAACAAAGATTTGTTTGCAGTCTGCTTTAGCATTTATGTCTGGAACAGAACTTTGCTGGAGACGGTTTGCGCTCTGTTAAAAAAGAATTTTCCCGGCTTAATATGTATAGCAGGCGGACCCGAAGTTACTGCAAATCCCGCCTCTTTTACAGAATTTGATTATGCTGTTTCGGGGTGGGGCGAAAAAACGGTTCCACTTCTTTTGCGCTCTCTTTATGAAAAAGAAAATATTTTGATAACCGACTCTTTGTTTACAAAAATTCCCGGTGTATATGCTCCTTTAAAAAATGATGGCAACAGGAATGAAGATGCACGTCTGCTTGGTCTGAACGGACATCCTGCCACTCTGCTACCTTTGCCGCGTTCCGCTGTTCTGGATCTTCAGGAAATTTCTTCTCCCTGGCTCGACGGAACACTGAATCCGCAGAAATACGGCGGTGTGCTTTGGGAACTTGCACGCGGCTGTCCTTTCAAATGCTCCTACTGCTATGAAAGTAAGGGCGAACAGAAAATACAGTATTTTCCTTTAGAACGGCTTGAAAAAGAACTGAGGCTTTTCAGCAGTTATAAGGTTCCGCAGGTTTTTGTCCTTGATCCGACATACAATGCTTCAAAAAAACGTGCGCTTGAAATGCTGTCTCTTATAAAAACAATTGCGCCTGATACATTTTTCTATTTTGAGGCACGCGCAGAATTTATAGATAGGGAACTGGCAGCGGCTTTTGCGTCAGTAAACTGCAGTCTTCAGTTCGGGTTGCAGAGCGCAGATGCATCTGTTTTGAAAAATGTAAACAGGTCTTTTGACAAAAAGGTCTTTGAAAAAAATATCGGCTTCCTTAACAAAAGCGGTGCTGTATTCGGCTTTGATCTTATTTATGGACTTCCGGGGGACACTCTTCAGGGATTCTGTGCGAGCCTGGATTTTGCACTTTCATTGTACCCCAACAATCTTGAACTATTCTGCCTGAGTGTTCTTCCTGGAACAGATTTGTACGAAACGGCACAAAGTCTAGGACTTACATGGATGGCTTGTCCTCCTTACCATGTTGTGGAAAGTACTTCTTTTTCTGCAAAAGATCTTGCGGCTGCAAAAAAACTTTCTGAAGCTGCAGATATTTTCTATAACTCTGGCCGTGCGGTTCCATGGTTTCTTTCTGTGCTAAAACCGTTAAGGCAAAAGCCTTCTACTTTTTTAAGGGAATTTGCGCAGTATTTGGAAACACATTCTGTACAGACATGTTGTTCTTCTCAAAAAGCGCGGGAACTTCAGCTTTGTTTTGTAAGAAACAAATATGCTTCGCGCAATTTGAACAGACTTGTTTCGGTTGCAGAAGATTTGATTGTACTTAACGGTGCCCTCGGTGAAGCAACCGCGACAGGTACAGAATCTGTTGTTCAGCTTCATTATCATCCTGATGATCTTATGAGCGGTTATGCTGCAGATTTGGATTTTTTTGCGAAAAATGCCGGAAAGTTTGCAAACAGAACCAAAGTTTTTGTAAGTAAAAACGGTCCTGACTGGAAAATTCTGGGCCACTAGAAATCAGAAGTCGATCAACTTTTTTTTAAGATAATCAGAAACTTCGCGCATATCTTCTTCTAGATGCCACGGCGGGTTCATTACAAATATTCCGCTTCCGTAAAGATGTGCCCCGTTTTCTTCCCTCATCGCAGCAGGATCTTTTACTTCGAGTTCGCACCTGAAGCTTTCGCATGGGTTTGTTCCGGTTTTGCCGAAAATTTCGAGGGCAGACAGCATCTGTGCAGTTTCATTTTTTCTTCTTTCCAAAAGCGGGTACCATAAAACTATGATTGCCGTGTTCCATTTTTTTCTTGCATTTTCCAAAGCAGCCGTTACACTTTTGTAGTCAGATGCGTCTTCGTAACTGGGGTCACAGATTATGAGCCCTCTTTTTACCAGTGGCGGAACAAGAGCGTTCAGGGTAGCGTAACTGTCTGCGTCATGTACTTTTACTGTACAGAAACCTGACTTTTTTTCTGCCGGAACAGAGAGCTTTATACTGTCAGAGAGTGAAGCCAGAGAAGCAGGATGTTTTTCTATAAGATGAAGGGTATCTCCCCTGCGCATAAAATATCTTTCAAGTTCAGGACTGCCGGCATAAATATTGTTTTTGAGATATTCGCCTTCTGTTTTCAAATAGAGCGAAAGTCCGTGTGGAAGAGCATCTGTTTTGCTGTTGCACGCAGTAAATAATTTTTCTATTCCTTCGTGTGCTTCTCCCGTTTTTAGAAGACGTTCGTCATTCAGATCAAATCTTCCAGCTCCTGCGTGGGTGTCTATTACCGTGAAAGGCTTTTCTTTTTTTGTAAGATTTTCAAGAATCAGGCAGAGGCAGATATGCTTGAGTATATCTGCGTGATTCCCGGCGTGATATTCGTGCTGGTAACTTAGCATTTTGTTGTTCCTATTGAATCGAGTCGCAAAAGCCATTCTGAACAGACTGCATCACTCGGCATTCTCCAGTCACCGCGCGGTGAAAGGTTTACTGTTCCGACTTTGGCTCCGTCAGGCATACAGCTTCTTTTGAATTGTTGCGAGAAAAATCTTTTGTAAAACGAGCGCATCCATTTAAGGATAATTTCTTTTGTGTATGCTGTTCCTGTTCCGTCTGCTTTTTTTCCAAGAAGTGCATCGCAAGCAAGAAAATATATTTTTTCTGGGGAAAAGCCCCATCTGAGTACATAGTAAAGGAAAAAGTCATGAAGTTCGTAAGGACCCACAATTTCTTCTGTCCTCTGGCTTATGTCACTTCCGTCGGGCGGCAGAAGTTCGGGGCTTACGGGTGTGTCAAGAATGTCTTTTAAAATTTCTGAAAGCTGTATGTCGCCTTTATTTTGTGCACATTCGGCAAACCATGTAACCAGGTGTCTTACAAGGGTTTTCGGAATGCTTGAATTTACTCCGTACATTGACATCTGGTCTCCGTTGTAAGTACACCAGCCCAGTGCCAGTTCGCTCAAGTCTCCTGTTCCTATTACAATTGCGCCGGTCATGTTTGCAAGATCCATCAGAATCTGCGTTCTTTCGCGAGCCTGTGAGTTTTCATATGTTATGTCGTGAACACTTTCATCCTGGCCTATATCATCAAAGTGTTTTTTTACCGACTCCTTTATGTCTATTTCCTTAAGCGTCGCGCCGGTTTTTACGGCAAGTGAGCAGGCATTTCTGTAGGTTCTGCCGGTTGTTCCGAACGCAGGCATTGTTACCGCGAGAATTCCGCTTCTGTCTATGCCGCATTTGTCAAAGGCCCGCGCGGTTATAAGAAGGGCAAGTGTGGAATCGAGTCCGCCGCTCAGTCCTACAACAGCACTTTTTGCGTGAATATGGCGCAGTCTTTTTGCAAGTCCTTCTGCCTGCATTTCAACGACTTCAAGACAACGCTCCTGTCTTTTTTCTGCAGAATCAGGAACAAACGGATGCGGATCTGTTCCGCCGGAAATTCTGGCGCCGGTGTCCTTTGAGAAAATATTGTCTTCAAGACAGATATCAATGAATCTGTATTCTGCTTTTGTGCCGCGTTCTGCCGATGCATTCTGTGCAAAGGTTGTTGTTCTGAGCCTGTCCCTCTGTATGCGTTCCATGTCAAGGTCTGCTGCGGTAAACGTGCATTCAGAAAAAGGCAGCGATTCTGCTTTGACAGTGCCGTTCAGTGCAATAAGATTGTGGCCCGAAAAAACCATGTCTGTTGTACTTTCATCATGACCGGCATCTGCATAAACGTAGGCGCACATATTTTTTGCCGAAAGGGACTGCACAAGTGATTTTCTGTATGCGGCTTTTCCGACAACTTCATTGCTTGCGCTAAGGTTCAGAATAATTGTTGCACCTGCAAGAGCGTGTCTTGTTGAAGGTGAAAGCGGAACCCACGCATCTTCGCATATTTCTGCTGCAATTGAAATCAAAGGATCGCTTTTGTCGCGTATAATTATGTCTGTACCGAAGGGGACTGTTCCGAGAGTGCCGCCAAGTTCAATACTGTCAGGGGCGTAACCGTCATAAGGCGTAAACCATCTGCGCTCGTAGAATTCAGAGTAGTTGGGTATGTATGTCTTTGGAATAACGGCAAGAACTTTTCCTTTAAAACAGATGGCGGCAGTGTTGTACCTGGCACAGCCTGCAGTAAGCGGAAGACCCACGGCAAACAGTACCGGAATATCGCGTGTGTGTTCGCATATTTCTTTAAGGGCACAGACGGCAGCTTCTTCGAGTGTGGCCTGCATGAATAAATCTGCGCAGGTGTATCCCGTGATGCACAGTTCAGGGAAAACAAGAACAGAGATTCCTTCGCCAGAAGCTTTTTTTACACAATTTATAATTTCATGCGCATTTGAAGTGCAGTCTGCTACAAAAAGTTTTGGACTTGCACATGCGGTTCTTAAAAATCCGAATTTCATAATTTTATTATACCGAAAATTATAGTCTGTTAAAAGTCCTTTGAACCGGGCATTCGTATGTTTACAGCGCAGCGGCGGTACGTTTGAGTAACAGAGATACGCAACGGTGTGACCTTGACGGCATTGTGTGTTGGCAATAAAATTGAATGTATGAACAACAAACTGAATAAAAAACAACTGGCATCACTTATTGACCAGACACTTCTTTCCCCCTGCGCAACAGAAGAGCGCGTAAGGGAATTCTGCTCCGAGGCCGCAAAATATTCATTTGCTTCTGTCTGCGTTAATCCGGCGTTTGTTTCCCTTGTACACGGAATTCTCAAAGATTCGCAAACAAAAGTCTGTACCGTAATAGATTTTCCTTTGGGAGCGGGCGGTCTTGAAACAAAACTTGCACAGTCCGACATTGCCATTACACAGGGAGCCGACGAACTTGATTTTGTAGTGAATCTGTCTCTTGTAAAGGCCCATGAGTGGGAACTTCTGAAGGCTGAACTTCTTGCAGTTACAAAAAGTGTGTCCGAGGCTTCAATGTGGATTACGGCAGACACAGAAGAAAAAAGACGCCCTGTTGTGACAAAACTTATTCTTGAAACCTGTCTGCTCGATGACGAAGAAATAAAAAAGACATGCGAATGTGCCCGTGACAGCGGATTTGATTATGTAAAAACTTCGACCGGATTTGCAGTTGTCAAAGACAGTGACGGTCGTCTTCTTCCGAACGGTGCAACAGTTCATGCAGTAAAACTCATGCGTTCTGTTGTAGGACCGGATATGGGCGTTAAGGCGAGCGGCGGAATTCATACCACGCAGGAAGCTCTGGAACTGATTGAAGCCGGTGCAACAAGAATAGGTGCAAGTGCCGGAACAGCAATTGTAGACGGACTTTCCGAATAATTGCGGGGCCGGTTATCTGACTGTACGCCAGAGCATTCTGTTTTCGCACATTTCAAAACTTACTTTGCCGCGGTTCAAAAGGCTCGAAAGATAGGAGCGTAGTGTTGTTCCTATAAGCACAAACTGAACCGGGCGCATTGTTATTCCTGCATAATCGGTAACGGCTTTAAGAAGTTCTTCCTGTGTCATTGGTTTTTCATCCAGAAGCTTCAGTATAAGAAATTCAGTTTCGAGCGTTACCATTGTATTTACTTCGGCCGCGGCAGTAATATTGTCTTTTGTGTAAAGTTCCCCGTGACCCGGAACAAAATAGTCTGCACCCGAAGATTCAATTTTCAAAACAGAAGAACGGAATTTTTCAGGTTCATACATAAACGGAATCCAGAATTTTTTCAAAAGCGACATTCCGAAAAATCCGTCCCCAAGATAAGCTGTAGTCAGACCGTCTTCTTTGTCATAAACAAAAATTCCGGACTGGTCAAAAAAATGGCCCGGCAGCGGAACAAAACTTATTGTCGCAGTCCCGACATCAACGCTGGTGTCAGAAAAAGTTTTTGTTACTTTGAGCGCTTCGGGAACTACAAAGACAGGATTGTTAATGTCGCTGAACGGAATGCCGCCCCAGTACATTACTCCGAGTGAGCGCGGAAATTCCATTATTTTTGATTCATCACGCGGTGCCCAGATTTGTGCATTCTGTGTTTTTACAATATAGGCATTTCCACCGCAATGGTCAGCGTGTGAATGTGTGTTTATTACAGCCTTTATTTTTTTATGCGGAAAAATATCTTCAAGCGATTCAACAATACATTTGCCGTCGTCGTTGCTGCAGGCAGTATCTATTACATAGAGTCCGTCGCTTCCTTCTATGACGCCTATGTTGGTTGAGTTATGGAACATTCCCGCATGTGCAGAAATCTTTTCGTATGTTGACTTGTCTATGGCCATTTTCCCTTTCCAAAAAAAATACCCCGGAGCCACAATGACTTCCGGGGGTAAACGGTTGTTTTCTGACTACATTCTTGCGGCTGTGATTGCCTTTACAGTGTAATCGTATTTGTGGTCGTTGATAGTGAACTCTGCATGTTCACCGGCCTTAAGGTTAAGAAGATTGTTTCCGAGCGGGGAAAGATAAGAAATAATTCCCTGGTCTGCATTTGATTCCCACGGTCCAAGAATTGTAAGAATCTCTTCTTTTCCAGAAATATGATTGTCGAGTGTAACTGCTGTTCCGAAAGAAACTGTCGAAGTTGTGACTGTTGTCGGGTCAAATACAACTGCGCGTGAAAGTTCTTCCTTGAGTTTTGTAAGCTGTACGGTAAGGCGGTGCTGTGCTTCCTTGGCAGAAGTATATTCAGCATTTTCCTTAAGGTCTCCCTTGGCTCTTGCATCGCTGACTTCTTCTGCAACCTTGGGTAGCTGTACTTTTTCGAGGTCTTCGGCAAGTGCGCGCTTGATTTCAAGCATCTTTGCGGTAACAAGAAGTCCCTTTGGAGCGTCCTGTTTAATCTCTGCTTCCTGGAATTTAAAGTCAGGATACTGTCCGAGAATTCCGTTTCTGAGCTGGGCCTTGTATACAGAATCGAGTTCCCTAACGTCATTTACCATTGTGTACATGTGGGTAATTGTCGTCTTGTCGCTCGAAAGCATAAAGTCAAGCATTGTGTTTTTGACACCGTTTTCTGTCTTGTTTGCAAACAGAAGAGAAACTGCAGCCTTGATTGTCTTTTTGTTTTCAACAGTGTTAACGTGGTTGTTTACTTCCCTGAAGCACAGTGAAATAATGTTTACAAGGGTAACAAGCTGCTTGTCGTCTGCAATTCCCGCTTCCTTGAACCACGGCTCGTTTCTGCATTCAGCAAAGAAATAAACTGCGGCATTTCTGTAGTTGCGGTAGTCTGCAAAACTTGTCTGTACAAGGCGTATAACCTTTTCATTTTTGCCTGCAGCGATAAGTTCTGACAAAAGCTTTTTGTCGAGTACAGTCGGGAACAGGTTAATGTACTGGTCGTCCCAGTCAGAAAGAAGTCTTACGTTTGCAATAAACGCTGCCTTGAGTGAAGTATTTTTGCTGTCCTTGAGAAGTGTGTACATTTCGCGCGGATTGTCAATGTCTGAATAAAGTTCGGCGAATGTAAACTTTGCAGGTGATTCAAGACTCGGAATTCTCTTGATGATTTCCTGTACAACAAGGAAAGAAGCCACAATCTGTTCGTTGACATTCGAGAATGCCTTGAGGTATCCCGTAAAGTAAGAGAACATATCAGTGAACTGCTCGTCTGAAGGATCTTCAATTTCGTTAAGATAGCGCATCATAATGTCAATTCTTGAGAAGAACTGCTTTTCTGCCTTGAATTCGTTGGCAAGTCTTTCTTCCCTGCTGATTTCATGATCGCGTACTGTATATAGGTTGATGTCGTTTGGGTTTACACCGAACAGCGGGTCAGAAGAAAGAATCTTCTGTGCCTTTGAGTGCCAGCTTGTCCATTCGCCCGGAGTAAGAATAGCTGGAACAAGTTCTGCCTTGATTCTCTTTTCGTCGCAGTTGTTGTCAAAGCTCTTGATGATTGTCTTGAGTGTCCATGCAATTTCCTGCTTTACTTTCTTTGCAAGGTCTTCGCGCTTTTTTGTAGCCTTGAGAACCCAGATATGGTCACGACTCAAAGGCTGGAGTGCGTTTACTGCCATCTTGAGTGACATAGGGTGAACGCCGTTCTTTTTGCCGAAGTTGATAGTGAGCATGTCACCTTCAACCTTTGTAATAATACCTACGCCCCATGTTCTGTGGAATACGTAGTTCTTTGCATCAAAGGCAATGTGCTTTTCAAAGTCGCTGATGGCTTCAAAAACGTTGCGGTAAGACTGGTTGAGGTTTGAAGAAACAATATATTCGTCAAGGTGAACTCTGTCTGAATATTTTCCGCGGAAGCACTCAATGATTTCCTTGCGTGCCCATGCATCCTTGTTGTCTATTTCAAGAATGAGCTTGAGGATTCCGATTGCGGTGTCCCACTTTGCGGTATTCTTGTAATAAGAATAAAGTTCCTGCATAAGAAGCGCAGACTTGTCTTCACTGATTGTCTTTGCAATCTTGCGCTGAACAAGCATAAAGAAGTCAATTTCTTCGGGAATAAGATTGACCAGCTTGCTCCACATTTCTTTCATCGCGCCAAGATTTTTTGCGGCAACGTAGCGGAGCAGGGCCTTCTTGTAGTAGCTTACGGCTGCTTCCATGTTTCCCTGGCTTTCGTAGCGTTCTGCAAGAATTTTTGCAATGTCTGCTTCTTCAAAGTCAAACTTTACAATCTTTTCATAAAGTTCCCATACTTTGTCGTCGTTGGTTTCTTTATAATATTCTGCCAGCTTTCTGAGTGCAAATTTGTTCTGCGAATCTTCATCAAGAATTGTCTGGCAAAGATATTCAACAAGAGCTTCCTTGTGGTTCTTTTCAAAAATCTCTGTAAGTGTTACAAGGGCAGAAGTGTCAATTGAACCGGAGTGAAGTGAAACCATTCCAGAAATATAAAGAGCCACAATACTGTCCTTTGTATGTGCAAGCTGCTGGTCGCAGATATCCTTGATTTCATACTCGCAGTTCTGGTTGTGTGCCTTTTCCAAAAGTTCGGCAAGTTCCATAAGATTGTTCTTAGTGAAGTTGCTGATACCTGCACGAGTCCATGTTTCTTCCTTAAGCATCTCGCGTACGGAATTCTCAAGTTCTTCAGACATGTTTTGCTCCTGTTGCGTTGTTTAACGCGTGATTAATGTAAGCTCTCCAAAAAACATCAAGGCAATCTCTGAAAACCGCATGGCAGTCCGGAGGTCGCTAAGTTTACTTATTGAACGAAAATCTTGTACACAGCCGGATCAAGTGTTCTTATTTCCAGCATTACATCGTTGATTTTCGAAACGCTGTCCTTTGACAGCTGGTAATGGTCTATGAGCCAGAAATACAGGTTCATAAGCCTCGGGATAATTACAGAACTGTTGTTGTTCGGATCCTTAAGTTCGCTCTTTTTTGCAAAGATTTCCTGTTTGAGTCCCAGAACTTCCTGCGAGCGCAACTTTCGTTTTACCGTAAAAACACCGAACAGAACACCGTAAACAGGAATCCACTCCTGCAGTACGGCACCTGAATATCCCTTTTCGCTGACTTTTTTTACAAGCAGTGTAATGAGCTGCGAGTCAAGAAAGTCAAGGTCAATTTTCTGTGCATCAATAAAAAATGCTTCCTTAAAAAGAAGCTTGGCATATTTTGTTTCGCCGCAAAGTGCATAGCAGTCAGCCATTTCTGCCATTACAGACGACTGCCCCGGAACAGAAGTATTTGCTTCTGTAAGGCACTTGAGCGCAACTTCGTAAGAACCAAGCTTTTTGTAGCAGAGTCCCTTTTTGCGGCAGATTTCTGAATGAAGCTTGTCATCCTTTTCGTCAGATGCTTTTCCGTAAAATTCCAGCGCTAGTGAAAAAATGCCTTTTCTAAAAGCATACAGCGTTCTTTCCTGTTTGCCGTCTTCGCGTGAAGCTAGTTGCATGAACTGCTTCCACTGGTTAACAAGTGTTTCGCCGCGTTCAAAATAACCGGACTGTTCCAGTTGCGGAAGTGTGTTTTTCCAGAAATTGCAGCACTGGATTGCAAATACAAGACTGTCGTTGTCCAGATCTCCTGCAAGAGTATCGTCAAGAAGAGCAGCTGCTTTTTCCATTTCGCAGGATTCTATCATGATGTAGGCTTCGCTCAAGGCGTTCTCTGACTGAATACCCATTAAAAAATCTTATCCCCCGGAATTTTTTTGTGGCGTTCTTTTAGATTATACGAATTGAAGAAATATGTCAATGTGGCTTTTAGTGAAAATGGGCAATAGTTTATAATGTTTTTTAATTTCTTTGTCAACACCGCAACGGGACAGATATGCAAAAATACATTTATTTTTTGCTTTTTTTTATCCGGAATTGCGGAAGTATATTTTTCGAACAGGTTTAATATCAATAAAAATAGATAAAAATCACCTTTTTTAAGTATAAATTCGCTACAGAAAACTTTTTTTTTGAGATTCCGCAGTTTCATTTTACACTTCCTTCGAGGTGATATATGAAAAGATCTGTTTTTTGCTTAAGCACTCTGTGCTGCTTTTTCATGACGGCTACAGTTTTCTTTACTGGATGTCCTGCTGAAAACCAGTCTTCATCGGGCTCTCAGGACTCTTTGGGATACCAGGACACACCTGCTTCTATAAGGGAATATACTTACGGCCCCAATGGAAAAGATGATTATTCAGCAATGTCTTTATGGGAAAAGCGCAATATGTGGAATCTTGCCAACGTCCATGATCCTTCTGTAGAAAGGTGGACTGACGGTTACTACTACATGTACCAGACAGACGCCAGTTACGGAAACGCACATTCAGGAAAGGGCCACTATTACGGCCGTCGCTCAAAGGATCTTGTAAACTGGTCTTATGTAGGAATGGCAATGCCAGAAAACGGAGCCAAAGCGTGGATTCTGGAAAAGGTCAATGAATTCCGCAGAGAAATGAATCTTGAACCATTTTCTTCTATAAATGACATCTCGTGGGGGTATTGGGCACCGACTGTCAAAAAAGTCACAAAGTCAGACGGAACAGTTGTCCTTCGTATGTATTATGATGTTGTAATTGACAATTACATTTACAGCGGCAAACAGAATACAAAAGGTAATTTTGACAATTCGTGGACAGAAAGAGCCTTTATAGGAATGATGGAATCAACTAACCCTGCTGAAAATAAATGGGAAGACAAAGGCTATGTTCTGTGTTCGTCAAGTGCACGCGGCAGTAATTTCCCGACTATGTCAGGAGATACGGCTTCTTCTGAGGCTGCCTACTACAGAGCTTCCACTGGTAACTGGGATGCATACTTTTACTTTAACGCAATTGATCCGACATATATTCCGGGTAACCACGATGAAAGCTACACAGACACTGATTATCTCATTTACGGTTCCTGGCACCACGGATTTGCCGGCCTTGAAATAGACAGGGATACAGGTTTTCCAAAGGCTACCCTTAAGTCAGACAAAACAAACGGAATAGGTCTTCCATGGGCAGACTCTCCCGAAGGACTTGCTTCAAACGGTTACGGAACACGCGTTTACTGCCGCGGAGAAAGCACAAATTTCTGGCAGCCGTCAGAAGGACCTGAAGTTCTTTACAACAAAAAAGATAATTACTACTACATGTTCTTTGCAAACGAAGAGCTTTCATACAAATACCATACGCGTGTCGTACGTTCCAAGAACCCAATATCGGACTACAAGGACATTTTCGGCCGTGACGCAATCAATAGCGGCAGTGGAAAAGAAAGTTGTTTTCCTATAGTAACGCATCCCTATAAGTTCAAAAACGGCGGTGACGGCTGGGTAGGGCTTTCACACTGTACTGTTTTTGAAAAGGACGGGGACTGGTTTTATGCAAGCCAGGGAAGACTTCCTGAAAATGCAGGTGGCAATGCTCATTCCAATGCAATTATGATGGGTCATGTAAGAAAAATTCTCTGGTGCCCCAACGGAACAGACACTGCTGACCTGTGGCCAATTGCATCTCCCGAACGCTATGCAAATATAGAAAACAAAGATGCAGACATAACGGAATCAGACATTGCGGGAACATGGGAACACATTAATCTTGTCCAGCGGAATAAACCGGGAAACGACGTTATGGACGTGTCGGAATACGTTTATTTCAATGAAGACAAAACCGTTTCAGGTGCCTTTGACGGAACATGGAAATTGGATTCAGTAAACAAATATCTTACGGTAACACTCGGCAGTACCAAACCCAATGGAATCAGTGACTCGCAGATTATTCTTGTCCTTGACAGGGAACTCGACTGGGAATCTGCTGTTGATAATAATAAACGTGTGGCGACTGTAGTCTATGCAGGAATTTCTTCTGCAAAAGTAAATAGTTCCCTGACAACATTCTGGGGAAAACGCGTTCCATCAGCGACAGAATAACGCAGTTTAATAATGCAATTCATTGCTGTGGGAAAGATTGCGGACAGTTCATAAATCCTGTATTTACAGAGATAAAAAATTGAAGTAATATTGAAGGATATGAAATCAAACGTAATGCTCTCACCGTCACTTCTTTCTGCAGACTTTTCAAACCTTGCAGGAGCAGTCGGCACAATAAAAGAAAATTCCGGTTCCCTTGTTCACATAGATGTAATGGACGGACATTTCGTTCCGCAGGTTACTTACGGCCAGCCTGTTATTGCTTCTGTAAGAAAGTGCACGGACCTTCCGTTTGATGTGCATCTTATGGTTGAACACCCTGAATCTTCAATTTCTTCCTATATAGATGCCGGTGCTGACTGGGTTACTTTTCATATAGAAGCCACCTGTCATGCCGACCGTTGTGTGCAGATTATCCATGAGCGCGGTAAAAAAGCCGGAATAGCACTTTGCCCTGCAACCCCTGTTTCTGCAATAGAAACACTTCTTCCTTTTGTGGATCTTGTCCTTGTAATGACAGTAAATCCCGGTTGGGGCGGTCAGAAACTTATTCCGTATACAGTAGAAAAAGTCAGAAAGCTTGCCGATATTAAAAGAAAGGAAGGCTTTGACTATAAAATTTCTGTCGACGGCGGAATAAACTCGTCAACTCTGCCTTCTGTTATTGATGCCGGAACAGATATTGTGGTTTCGGGGTCCTCATTTTTCAAAGGGGAACTTAAATGGGAATAAAAGACAGGATATTTTTTCTTATTCTTGCCTCAACTGCTGTTAATTTTGCCTCACCTGCATTTTCTCAGGAAAACAGCGTCATATCTTTGTCAAAAAGTGCCGAAACTGCAGGTCTTGAAGCCTATGCTGCCGGTGACTGGAGTGGCGCTTCTATTCTTTTGAGAAAAGCCGTAGCTTCAGGCAGTTCTTCAGACGGAATGCGCTACATGCTTATAATGAGCCTCATGAATTCAGAAAATTATGACGCTGCTGTTTCTGATTGCGAGACTTTTTCTGCAGACTATCCCGAAAGCTTACTGCGTCCTTATGTAGACTACCAGAAGGGGCGTGCACTCTATTATACCGGCCGCAGGGACGCTGCAGTTATGGTACTGAGTGATTTCTGCCATCAGAATCCCGGAAATGAACTTTATCCTTCTGCACTTTTCTGGATGGCTGAAAGTTTTTACGACGACTACAGTTTTGAAACAGCGCGCGGACTTTATGAAACGGTTGTTTCAGACTTTCCAGCAAGCGACAAGGTTTCTGATTCAAAGATAAAACTGGAACTTATTGCCCAGCGCGAAAGGGAAAACAAGCTTTTGTATCTTCTTAAAATGACCGGCGAAGAATATCTGAGTTCAAAAGAAAGTTACGAAAAGCAGTTGCGTGATTACAGAACCGAAGATATGGTTGTCTTGAGACGCCAGCTTAATGCAGCAAATTCCAGAATAGCAGAACTTGAAAAATCTGCCGAAGAATCGCTGAATCTTGCAAAAAAACGCGAGGCAGAGGCTGTTAGTGATAAAAAATCTTCTGATATTGAGCTTCTTAAACAGAAAGCCGCGCTTCTTCAGAAAATGGTCGATGCAAAATACGGAGGAAAGTAGCATATGAAAAAGTACGTTAATTTGATTGTCGCCGCTTTGATGACGGCTACTGTCTGTTCCTGTGCATCTACAAAAAAAAGCGCTGCTCCTGACAAAGAAAAAAATGCCTCCCAAAAGCCAAAGGAAAGTGAAGTTTCTGTAGTTCTCGATTCCAACGGCAATGTAGTACGGCCTGCAAGTGAAGCACCGTCTGTTTCGGGTGAACTTCCTGCACGTGTTTCAAAAAAAGGTTCCAAAACAGAGGTTGACGAATATACCGGCTGGTCTTATATTCCCGAGAAAAATTTTTCCATAGAGCGCGACGGCGTAAAGATTTCACTTTTTGGCAGTACCGGAAGTTTTGGAATTTACGCAATTCCCGAAAAAGGAAGCCCTGTTCCGCTTTTGTCTTCCTACGATTATTTTAATTCAACTTATTTTTCTGTGCGCATAGATTCAAAAGAATACAGGCTCAACAGAGAAAACGGCGTTAAAAGCGAAGCCCGCAGAACCCCTTACGGCGCGCAGATGGCATACACAATAGACAATAAGGCGCAGATCGTCCTTGACTTCAGTTTTCTGCCTTCGGTGCCTGAATCTACCCGTGTTGATATGGTCCGCGTAACTGTCTATACAATCAATTTAAGCCGCAAAAATATGCCTTTTGAGCTAAAGTCCGTGTTTGACACAAGCCTGGGCGAAAATACAGTTGCTCATTTTTCTACTGCAGCAAGAAGTCGCATCAATTCAGAAACAGAACTGCAGGATATGGCAGAACATCTCTGGGTGCGTTCTTTAAACAGTTCTGCAGCCATTCAGTTTCTGCTGTCAGGAAAAGGCATAACTCCGGTAAAAACAGTTGCACTCGGTAATAACCAGACCTTTGAGTCACCGTCATGGTATCCGAGGGTTACCGAAGACAAAAGCTTCAGTTCAGTTATTTCGTACAATAATTCCTGCGTCTGTATCTGCTGGGAAAAATTTTATCTTGACCCGCTCAGAACACAGGCCGTAACATTCTATATTTCTGTTGCAGCAGACGGAAACGAACCTGCCGGAAAGAATTTCCTAAAATCCCTTGAACAGGGCAAGGACGTTCTGTCCCGGGAATCACCGTCTGTCAAAGAACCTTCAGTTTCTTCAGTAACTCCGGAACCGATTCCTGTTAAAAAAGAAGAAATTGCCCCGACTTATGCAGAAACGCTTTTTGGAAGGGAAGAAACTACATCCGCCTCTTCAGAACAGCAGCTGCCCTCACAGACTCCGGGGTCAAAAGTTCCGGCCGCAGAAGAAAAAGTTCCGAAGACACCTGCAGCAACAGAAGAACCCAGACCGTCAGAAGAATCTGCAGATTCACAACAGAGTGCTCCCGTTTTATCAGTGGAAGAACAGAAAGACGCTGTTCCTGAAACACCGGGCAGCAGTATTGACCCTGAATATATCCAGAATCTCATTGACCGTATACAGATGCTCGAAGAAAGCGGTTCCGATGTTGATTCAGAAGAAATAAAGCGCCTCAATGAAGAACTTGATTCCATCATGCTCAGGCTTGGAAGCTGAAAATGGCTCGGTCTTCCCTTGATCTGGCCAAGAGCCTTTTGCGCCGCAGAAAATTTTCTCTTGCCATAACGTATCTGGAGTCGCGTTCTGATATTTACGAAAACGACTTTGAATACCTTGTTACGCTCGGAATCGCCTGCCTTTATGTAGGGGACGTGGGGAACGCAATGGGGTATTTTGGCCGTGCACGCCGCATCAGGATAAATGACGTAAACCTTCTTTTGGGACAGGCCGCAGTTTTTTTAAGGCGCGGGGATACAAGAACCGCCATGGAATATTATCTGGATGTTCAGGAACTTGACCCGCAGAACAGAATTGTGCGTGAGGCAAAAGATTTTATCCGCAAAAATACAGACGTTTCTTCGGCCGTAAGGGGAATGATAGATACAGGTTCAATAGAAAAATTTTATCCTCCTCTTGGAATAAACCCCGATGTCGTAAGAAACTGTATTCTTGGCGGAATTTTCCTCGGAATAGTTGTGTCGGTTTTTGTACTTGCATTCTATCCCCGAAGCAGACATACAGGTTCGGACAGAATGGACATTTCCATGCTGCAGCTTACTTCCGCAGAAAAAAAAGACCCCGTTCTTTCTGATATGTCGGGAACAGTCGTAAATTACCTGATGAATTCCCGGCAGATAGTTGAATGCTATGACCTTGCCGTAAGACTCTTTTCAGAACACAGGGACAATGCTGCGAGGGTAGAAATAAACCGTCTTTTGGGCAGCAATGCCTCTTCTTCGGTAAAACACAAGGCTTCCCTTCTTGCTTCATACCTTGAAGAGCCTACTTTTGACACTCTTGACGATAATTATGATTTTCTGACGGTTTCATCAGACCCGGCTCTTTATAAAGATGTTTATGTTGCCTGGTCAGGACGCATAGCAAATGCCACGGAACTTTCTGACGGAAGCTGGGCATGTGATCTTCTTGTAGGATATGAAGACAAAAAGACTGTAACAGGACGCGTCAAAGTTATGTTCCCTTCTGTTCCTGCTCCTTCCGTTGACGGCTCCAGACCTGTAAGATTTCTTGGAAAAATAGATGTTTCAGAAGATGAGGCAGTTCTTTCGGGCCGTGCAATTTACCAGCCGCTTAAAGGTTCTGCGCTCAAATAATTGCATTGAATTTTTTGCAAACAGCCTACTTTATTAAACTTTTATTTTTTGATACAATACAAATTAATTGTATTTTTTATATAATGCATTTTTTATCAGAATTTTTGCTTAAAGATAAAAACAGAGTCTATTTAAAGTGTAGGTGTATATTGACGCCAAGCACTTTATTTGTTGGAGGCCCCGCTGTATGGCAAAGGCAGTAGAAGAAAAAAATTCGGCTGAAATGTCGGAAAAAATGAAGGCTCTGGAGGCTGCTCGTCTTCAGATAGAAAAGCAGTTCGGTACAGGTTCCCTTATGAAACTGGGTACAAAGACTGACACGGCTTCAATTGATGTTGTACCTTCGGGTTCCATTCTTTTGGACGAGGCTCTGGGAATCGGAGGATATCCCCGCGGAAGAATCATCGAGATGTACGGCCCTGAATCTTCAGGAAAGACGACTCTTGCCCTCCATGCAGTTGCAGAAGCGCAGAAACTCGGTGGAATAGCGGCTTTTATTGATGCCGAGCATGCACTGGATCCTGTATATGCAAAAAATCTGGGTGTTAACATAGATGAACTCTGGGTTTCCCAGCCAGACACAGGAGAACAGGCTCTTGAAATCTGTGAGAATCTTGTACGTTCCGGTGCCGTCGATATTATTGTCGTGGACAGTGTTGCAGCCCTTACCCCGCAGAAAGAAATCGAAGGTGAAATGGGTGATTCTGTCATGGGACTCCAGGCACGTCTTATGAGCCAGGCTCTTCGCAAACTTACGGCTATTGTAGGAAAAAGCAAATGTATTGTTGTCTTTATAAACCAGATCCGTATGAAAATAGGTGTTATGTTCGGAAACCCCGAGACAACAACCGGCGGAAATGCCCTTAAGTTCTATTCATCTGTACGTCTCGAAATACGCAGAGTAGAGTCTATAGGCGGCAAGGGCGATGATGATGCCGTAGGAAACCGTGTAAAGGTAAAGGTAGTAAAGAATAAGGTTGCGCCGCCTTTCAGAAAGGTTGAACTCGACATTTATTTCGGAAAGGGCGTTTCTTCAAGTGCGTCCATTCTTGATTCAGCTGTAAAGCACGGTCTTATTGAAAAGCGCGGTGCATGGTATACACGTGGTTCCGAAAAAGTAGGACAGGGAAAGGAAAACGCTGTTGCCTATATAGAGAACAATCCCGACTACAGGCTTGAACTTGAGCATACTATAAGAGAAAAGATTTTCCCCGGACAGGTGCTCAGAACAAAAGAAGGCGAAGTTGTTACCGAACAGCAAATACGTGACTATGAAATGAAAATGCGTTCTCTTGGAGTCGGAACAGGATTCTCTTCTCCTGAACAGAAAGAATCTGAAACTCCGGCTGCACCGACAGTAGTAGTTGAATCAGAAAAAGAAGAGGCAAAGACTTCAAAAACTTCGTCAAAGACGGCTTCACTTGCAAAAGCAGCTGCTTCTGACAAGCCTGTTCCTGAAGAGCTGTTTTGACAGAAATGGAAACTGTTGTACTCGGACTGGGTTCCAACAGGGGCTCTGAAGATCTGACATCAATGCAGATTCTTTCGGGTGCCTGCAGGGATCTGTCCGGCTTTGTAAACATACGCTCCTGGTCCGGTGTCTACAGGACAAAAGCCATGTATTATGAAAACCAGAATGACTTTCTGAACATGGTTGTCTGTGCAGAAACTGACCTTTCCCCGCACCGGCTTCTGGATAAAATTCATCTTGTCGAGGCCCGCTTTGGCAGAGACAGGACGCTTGAAATCAGAAACGGACCGCGAACACTTGATATAGATATAGAACTTTTTGGCTTTTGCAGAATAAATGAGGCTGATCTTGTTGTTCCGCACGAAAAATTCGGCGAAAGGGCATTTGTTCTTAAGCCTTTGCTTGATATTTTTACGGAATGTGCCGATGTAAAAGAAGGCGGAAGTTCGTATTTGTGCGGGCTTCCTTATGATGCCGCATATGTAGAAAAAAGTCTTTCCCTTCTGGCCGGCCAGGGGATTGAAAAGATTTTGGACAGTGCGGATTTCCGTTTTTAAAAGAGGCAGAATATGGAGCAGGTTCAGGAACAGGTTTCAGAGCAGAAAAAATTTGTGGCAGGTCCTTTTGAAGGTCCCCTCGATCTCCTTTGGAGTCTTATCCGCGAGAATAAGATCAATATCTATGATATTCCCATTGCCGAGATTACGGAGCAGTTCCAGAATTACCTGGATTATGCCGTTGAAGTAGATCTTCAGGATCTTACGGAATTTTATCTTTGGGCCGCAAAACTTGTATGCATAAAAAGCAGAATGCTTCTTCCGGTTGAAGTGTCCTATGATGACGACGAAAGTATGGAAGATCCGCGCCAGGAACTTGTGGAACAGCTTATTGAATACCAGCGCTTTAAAAAACTTTCTGCCCTTATGGAAGAACAGGAAGAACAGAGCGAGTGGAGTTTTGAACGCAAGAAAATAGAAAGAATTCTTCCGTTCGAAGAAGATGCATCCCAGTGGGAAAAAATGGATACATGGGGACTTCTTCAGGATATGCAGAAGATTTTCAGGAATCTTACAAATCTGAATCCTGATGAGCGTATACTTACGCCTCCCGAAGATATTACGCCCAATGAAAAGATAGCACTTATGAATGAGCTTCTTGAAAAAAAAGGCGAATGTATGTTTACGGAACTTATTACGCGCCGTGGAAACGAACTCGATGTTGTATGCGCCTTTATGGCTATACTTGAGGCAGTAAAACTTAAAATGGCAGATATATATCAAAACAGAATGTTTGGAGACATAAAGATATGCAGGAAGCAGCAGGCGGCATAGAAAACGAAAATGCCGGCGAAAATGAATTCGAAGGAATGACAGATACATCCCCTGAAACAGCAGGAACATCCGGTTATTCAGAAGATGCGGCTCAGGAAGATACGCGCCGTACCGACTTGAATCTTGACAGCGAAGTTGCCCTGGTAGAAGCAGTGCTCTTTTTGGAAAGTGAGCCGCAGACTACCGAAGTTCTGTCAAAAATTACCAGGCTTGCTCCTGATGTTGTGGAAGAATGTCTTTCAAGGCTTAGGGACAAATATGCCTGTCTTGACAGCGGAATTGAACTTTCACAGATAATCGGCGGCTGGATGCTCACCCCAAAAAAAGAAAGCTTTGATCTCGTAAAAGAGCGCTATGGCAAAAAGAACGAAGGCCGTCTCAGTAAGGCTGCTATCGAAACACTTTCAATTATTGCATACAGCCAGCCTGTAACACGTGCAGAAATTGAAAGTATACGCCACGTAAATGCAGACAATATGATGCGTGTTCTTCTTGAGCGCAAATTCATCAAAGAAGTCGGAAAAAAGGATGTACCCGGAAAACCGGTTATGTACGGAACAACAAAGGAATTCCTGGAATTCTTCCACCTCCAGAGTATTGCGGATCTGCCGCAGCTTGACGAGAAAGAAAGCGAGAGGTTTGAACTTGCCCGCTGATAATGACGAAATAAGACTTCAACTTTTTATGGCGCGCTGTGGTGTTGCCAGCCGCCGTGCAAGCGAAGAAATAATTACTTCCGGTCGGGTAACGGTTAACGGCGCTTCTGTTACGGAACTTGGAACAAAAGTTTCTGAAAAAGACTGTGTCTGTGTCGACGGCAAACAGATTTTTATCGAAGAAAAAAAGAGATACGTTCTTTTGAACAAGCCTTCAGGTTATGTCTGCTCGCTTTCTGATGAAAAAGGCCGTGCCGTTGCTTCTGATCTTCTTAAAGAAGCTTATACAGAGCGTCTGTACAATGTTGGTCGCCTTGATATGTTTTCGAGCGGACTCATTATTTTTACAAACGACGGTGAATTTGCCGCACGCCTTTCACATCCTTCCGCAGAACTCGAAAAAGAATATATCGTAGATTCAAGTTCACCTCTTCCAAGAGACCTGGCAGAGCGTTTTATGGACGGAATCCGCATAGACAACGTATTTTACAAATGCAAATATGCAGAAGAACTTAACGCGCGTCGCATGAGGGTAATTCTTGTCGAAGGAAAAAACCGTGAAATCAGGCGTGTGTTTGAATCCTGTGAAATAGGCATTAAACGGCTTATGCGCATAAGAATAGGCTGTGTCGGGGTAGGGGATCTTCAGTTCGGTCAGTTCAGGGATCTTTCTTCCGAAGAAGTTGCGGCACTTCTGAAACTCTGCCGCCAAAGATAATTGTGAGGTTTTTATGGTAATTGCAATAGACGGTCCTGCAGGAACAGGAAAAAGTACGGTAGCACATGCAGTAGCAGCGGATCTTGGTATAGTTTACCTTAACAGCGGAAGTTTTTACCGCGCTCTTACGCTGGCTCTTCTGGATGCAGGCATTGATCTTGATGATACGAAGGCTGTAACAGATTTTGCCGGCCGTCAGAAACTTGATTATGTAAACGCCAGGATGATTCTTAACGGAAAGGATGTGGACGATGTTCTTCATCAGGACAGAATAGATTCCTCTGTTTCAAAAGTTTCATCTGTTGTTCCGTTAAGGCATCTGGTCAATGACAGAATGCGCACGATTGTAAAAAGCCTTAGCGTAATCTGCGAGGGCCGTGACATGACTACGGTCGTTTTTCCCGATGCTGAATTCAAATTTTATCTTGATGCAAGTATTGATGTTCAGGCAAAAAGACGCTTTGACCAGGGAGTCAGCAACCTGTCACTGGAAGAAATAAAGGCTTCTATACTCAAACGCGATGAAATGGACAGAAACAAAGCCGAAGGTTCGCTAAAAAAAAGTCCCGATGCCGTATATATTGATACTTCAGACTTGACCATAAATGATGTTTGTGAGATAATCGAAAACAAAATCAAATCAAAAGGGTTTACTATGGAACAGAAGGAAGTGGAACAGAATGGTGCCCATGGCTCCGACAGCATCTACACACAATTAGAAGCATCTATCAACAAAATGGAGCCGGTTGAAAACGGATCTAACGTACAGGGAACAGTTGTTCAGGTTACAGATGATACGGTTTTCGTAGACGTTAACTGCAAGTCAGAAGGAAAAATTCCTGTATCTGAATTTGCCGGTGAACTGCCTAAGGTTGGCGATGTAATTACAGTTTACCTCGTTAATCAGTTCGGAAAGAACGGACCTGAGGTATCTAAGGTAAAGGCCGACGAAAAGCGCCTTTGGGAAGAATTTAAAGTTGCGTTTGACGAAAAGCGTCCTGTAGACGGAACAATCTCTTCTGTTACAAAGGGCGGATACATGGTTAATCTTGGTGGCGGAATCAGTGCATTCCTTCCAATCAGCCAGTCAGACAGCCAGAAAGTCGAGAAGGAAGAAAAACTTATCGGCGTTAAGTCTAAGTTCTATGTAGAGCGCCTCTACAGCAACGGAAAAAGAAATGTAGTTGTTAATCGCCGCAAGTATCTTGAAGAGCAGATTGACGTAAATCGTGATAAATTCTTTAACGAAGTAAAGATTGGTGATACTGTAAAGGGAACTGTAAAGTCATTTACAAGTTTCGGTGCTTTTATTGATCTTGGCGGATTTGACGGTCTTCTTCATATTAACGACATGAGTTGGGGACATGTTACACGCCCTAAGGATTTCGTTAAGAAGGGACAGGAAATTGAACTCAAGGTAGTAAAACTTGATCCGGAAGGAAAGAGAATCAATCTTTCTCTCAAGCATTTTGCAGAAGATCCTTGGGTACACTTCGAAGAAAAGTATCATGTAAATGACATCGTAAAGGGTAAGGTAACAAAACTTACTGACTTCGGTGCATTTATTGAACTTGAAGAAGGAATTGAAGGTCTTGCACATATTTCTGAATTCAGCTGGACAAAGAAGATTAACAAGCCGTCTGATATGGTAAAAGAGGGTGATGAAGTAGAATGCATGATCCTCGGATATGATATTCAGGCCGGCCGCGTTTCTCTCGGACTCAAGCAGGTTACAGACAATCCGTGGGACACAATTGCTGACAAGTATCCGGTTGGAACCAAACTTAAGGGAAAAGTTGTAAAGATTACAAACAGCGGTGCTTTTGTTCAGCTTGAAGAAGGTATTGATGCATTCCTTTCTGGCGAAGATCTTTCATGGACAAAGAGAATCAAGCATCCGGGAAGCGAGATTAAGGTTGACCAGGAACTCGATGTTGTAGTAACAGAGTGTGATCTTGAAAACCACAGAATCCGCGTTGGTGTAAAGCAACTTACAGACAATCCTTGGAAGGCATTTGCAGCTGAGTACAAGGTTGGAGACACTTTTGAAGGTGAAGTTACTTCAATCAATGACTTCGGAATCTTTGTAAAGGCTCCGAACGGAATCGAAGGTCTTGTAAACAAGGCAAACCTTAGCGATGACCGCGATGTTCCATTCGAAGAAGCTGTAAAGAAATACAACGTTGGCGACAAAGTAAATGTTTATGTTGTATCTATCGACGTAGACAAAGAAAGAGTTGCTTTCTCTGTAAAGGAATACAAGAAGGCTCAGGCTCGTGCTGAACTTTCACAGTACATGTCTTCAAGCAATGATGATGACGGTGCCTACACAATCGGTGACAGTCTCAAGAATCAGAGCGAAGACAGATAATTTTACCTTCGATGAGTGATATAAAGTCTATTAGTCTTGATAAATTTAAGTCACTCATCGAAATCAATACCCGTATAAATTTAAGTTACGGTGATTCACGCGCATTATTGGCTTCTATTCTTGAGTCAGTAATGTGTATGGTTCAATGCGAGGCGGCCTCTCTTCTTCTTGTTAACAGAGAAGACGGTCGCCTTCATTTTTCTATAGCACTTGGTCCTAAAGGTGCAGAAGTAAAAAAAATAGAAGTAGACAAAAACAGTATTGCCGGATGGGTTGCCCAGAACAAGCAGTCTGTAGTTATAAATGATGTAGGATCTGACCCGCGTTTCAATTCTTCTGTTCAGGACAAAACTGATTATATTTCAAAAAACATGATTGCTTTTCCTATGTGCGTCGGCGACGAGTGTGTAGGGGTAATTGAACTTATTAACAAAGCCAGCGACATTCCTTTTAATGATGACGATCTGATGATACTTGAGCTTTTGGGAAAGCAGGCTGCAATTGCATACGAAAATGCCCGTAAGTACAGAAGCAATATGTTTGAAATTGACGCGCTTCATAACGCAATGAATGCCGGGCGCGATTATCATACCTTTATTGCAAAAAGCCCTGCTGTTTTAAGCATTCTTGACAACATAGACGAAGCTTCTTCTACAAATTCTTCGGTACTTATTATCGGTGAAAGCGGTGTAGGAAAAGAACTGTTTGCAGAGCAGGTGCATTTAAGAAGTTTGCGCCGGGACAAGCCTTTTGTAAGGGTAAGTTGCGCTGCTTTAAGCCCGGCACTTTTGGAAAGTGAGCTTTTTGGTCATGTAAAAGGTGCTTATACCGATGCCGTCAGTGATGTAAAAGGCCGTTTTGAAACTGCCGACGGCGGAACAATTTTTCTTGACGAGATAGGAGAACTTCCGCTTGCGCTCCAGTCAAAACTTTTGCGTGTAATCCAGGAGAGAAAATTTGAACGTGTGGGGTCTTCCAGAACAGTTTCTGTTGATGTGCGTATAATTGCTGCTACAAACAGAAATCTTGAGGATATGGTTCATTCAGGGACATTCAGAAACGATTTGTATTTCAGATTAAATGTTCTTACTCTTAATGTTCCTCCGCTAAGGGAAAGAAAAGAAGAAATAGAACCTTTGTGCGCACTTTTCCTTGATAAGTTCAAAAAAGAAACGCACAAAAATTTTGAAGGATTTTCTGAAAGTGCGCTTTCTGAAATTTATTCATATTCCTGGCCCGGAAATATCCGCGAACTTGAAAATACCGTGGAACGTGCGTGCATAATAGGCCGTCCGCCGTTTATTCAGGTTGGAGACTTGAGACTTCCTGTTAAAAAAACTGAGTCTGGAATTCAGGGTGAGATTCAGAATTGTGTATCTGAAATTGCTTCTTCAGAAGATGTTTCGCTAAAAAATGCACTCAATGCGTTCAAGAAAAAGTATGTTCTTAAGATTCTTGAAGAAAACGGCTGGAATCAGACTGCAGCGGCAAAGGCTCTCGGAATACAGAGAACGTATGTTTCAAAGCTTATTTCTGAACTTGGAATACGAAATTGATTTTTTTTTAGGCATAATAGTCTGATTTGTTTTGACAAAAAAATCCTTTATCTATATAATAGAAAAACATCGTTTTGGAGTAAAAAATGGCTACTGTTAATTCATTTGGAAATGAGAAAAAAGAAAATACTGGAAAAAAGTTGGAATATTTTATTGGTAATAACCGCAAGATTTTAATCGCAATCATTGCTATAATTGTTCTTGTTGCTGTTGCCCTTTGTGTTGCATTTGCTGTTTCTGAATCAGGAATTAAAAAGGGACTTGCTGCTGTTGATGCCATAGAGTTTTCTTTTGTAAAAGATTCTGACGGTCTTGATGAAGCTGCTGCTACGGAACGCCGTGAAACTGCACTTAAAGAACTGGCTGCCTATACAACAAAAGAAAACGTTGTCGGTGTCCGTGCCAATATGCTTTCTGCTGATATTTCTTTCCAGAAAGAGGATTATTCTGCAGCCGCTGCATTTTATCTTGCTGCTGCTGACTGTGGCGAAGATTCTTATACAGCACCGCTTTGTTTCTTTAATGCAGCCGTTTCATACGAGCAGGCAGGTAACAACAAAGATGCTGTTAAGTACTACGAAAAAGCTTCTGAATACAAGGATTTTCTTCGCAGAACACATGCAATTTTCAGCGCAGGCCGTGTAAGCGAGTCCCTTCAGGATTTTGAAGGTGCAAAGAAATTCTATTCAACACTTGAAGAAAAATATCCTTCTGACTCTTGGACTGATATTGCAAAGACTAGGCTTATTTCACTTAAGATTGCCGGGAAAATCGAATAGTTTTAAGAAATAAAAATTTGTAACTTTATGAAAGGCGGAAAAATGAAAGTTGTAAGAGGATTGTCTTTTATGCTTTTTACTTTCTGCCTTTTTTTGTTTGCTTCATGCGGACTTGAAGCTTTTTACTATCTGGACCCGCCGCAGGAAGACAGGCTTGTTCTTTATACCAACTCTGACCGAACTCTTGATTATTTTTCTTTTAGAACAAATGAAGGTTCCGAACCGAATATTTCTTTGGGCGAATTTGAGTTTTTGGGAACTGAAGTCTATTACAAGATTTACAGAAGTTCATCTGCCATGACAAGCTGCCAGAGTTCTATTTCAAGTATTACCAACGGAACAGATGCTTCTGCGGCTGCTGAAAAGCTTATTGACAGTTACGGTTACAAAACCTTAAGATTCATTTCTCCTGGGTCACAGGTTTCTATTGTTAAAGATGCTCAAACTCCAAGGTATGTTTATATAAGGCTCAATCATTTTCAGGGTGAGTCAGAAGATAATCCCTATACAAACGTAGTCTGCACAGGACGCACCCAGATGAAAGAATATGACTCTTCATGGAATACAGAAGGTTCAGGAGTGGATGTGTATTTTCCCCGGCGCAATATAAATTCTTCATACGGATTTAATTTCAATTCAAAAGATGAAAATAGCCCTGTTCCAAAAAACGGTGATGAAGACGTTACATGGTCAGACACTGCTACAGAAGAAGGCTGCTGGTACATTGACATGTATGCTGTTTCTGTAGGCCGTGATACAAGCTTTACGACTTCTTACAGCGAAGTTCTGCATCTTGGTTCAATTACTGTCAGGGAATCAGAATACGACGAATACAATTAAAATTTAATAATGAACTGTGCCTTTTTTTTACAATTTTATGCGTCAAATTGTAAATTTTTGCTTATTCACCGCCTTTTACTAAAAATAATTTTGTGATATACTTTTGCGACTGCGGAAGTTCCGCTGTTAAACTGAATTGACTGGAGGATAATGTGAGTTCCACTAATGAAATTCTTGGACCGCACGACAGACCATCGATCGGCCGCTGGATTCCGCTGAGTTTTCAGCATGTTTTTGCAATGTTTGGAGCTACTATTCTTGTTCCGCTTCTGACGGGTCTTAGTACATCTACGGCTCTCTTTACTGCGGGTACGGGAACACTGCTTTACATTCTTGTGACCGGCGCAAAAGTGCCTTCTTATCTTGGATCATCATTTGCCTTTATTCCGGCTTTGATTGCCATTGGACAGAATTACGGTCCTGAATATGCGATGGGAGGTTCAATTTTTGCCGGTCTTTTTTACGCTCTTGTTGCTTTGATTATTAAGCTTGCAGGACGCAAATGGATTGACAAAGTTCTTCCTCCTGTAGTTATTGGTTCTGTTATTATTGTAATAGGAATGAGCCTTGCACCGACTGCAATTGGTGAAGCTCTCTATAATAACGGTAATTACAGCCTCGTTTACGGAAGCATTGCACTTGTAACTCTTTCGGTTGCAATTATTGCCACGATTTTCTTCAGGGGTTTCTTTAACACGCTTTCCATTCTGATCGGACTTGTTGGCGGTTATATTTTTACTCTTATTATGGGTTTAATTTTCCCCCAGTACAAGCTCATCGATTTTGATATTGTACGTGACGCAAACTGGTTTGGTCTTCCTTTACTTCATACTGACGAAAACGGAAAGTATTTTTATATGGCCCCGAAGTTTAATCTTGTTGCAATTCTTACTTTTGTAATCGTTTCCATTGCAACTATGTGTGAGCATCTGGGCGATGTTCTTACAACTTCCAAAGTTGTAGGAAAGAATTTCTACGAAGATCCGGGACTTCACAGAACTTTGCTCGGCGACGGTCTTGCTACAGCGTGGGCAGCTCTCTGGGGTGGTCCGCCAAATACAACTTACGGTGAAAATATCGGAGTTATGGCTATTACCAAGGTTTATTCAGTCTGGGTTATAGGCGGTGCTGCAGTTATAGCTATAATTCTTTCTTTCTGCCAGAAATTCGGAGCTCTTATACAGACAATTCCGACGCCAGTACTGGGTGGAATATGTATTCTTCTTTACGGACTTATTGCTTCTTCGGGACTCAGAACAATTGTAGAAAGCGGTGTAGATTATCAGAACAAGAGAAACCTTACAATTTCATCTGTAATAATGGTTATTGGAATTGGCGGCGGACTTCTTAAGTTCAATATCAATGTCGGCGGTAACCCGTTTACATTCCAGTTAGGCTCTGTTGCCCTTGCTACTGTTGTCGGAATAATTCTTAACCTTGTTATTCCTCCTGACAGAAAAGTTTCTGAATAGAGTGCATTAAAAAAATGTCGGTTTGTCGGGCCGACATTTTTTTTACATAATATTTTTAAAAGATAGGTATTTGCTATTGAAATAAATAGTAACTTGGTGTATGATAAATATCACTTGGCGCTTTAGCTCAGCTGGATTAGAGCATCTGCCTTCTAAGCAGAGGGTCGGCAGTTCGAGTCTGCCATGCGTCATGAGGACTGTCCAAAAGCGGGCAGTCTTTTTTTTGCTTTTTCATTTTTTGCCTCTACTTTATTTTATTTACAATATATGCTAGACTTGCGTGCGGTTTAATGGAAAATCAAAAGATTTCTTGCCGACTTTAGATTAAAATGTTATATTGGAATTGTAAATTCCTACTATTTTAATAGAAATTGTATATAAAGAGGCTTTTTATGGCAGACAAATTGCTACAGATACAGAAATTGAGCGCTGGTATTGGCGATAAGACTATTTTGCATGACGTTTCGCTTGAGATTAACCCCGGTGAAATTCACGTACTTATGGGGCCGAATGGAGCTGGAAAGTCAACCCTCGGTTACACGCTTATGGGAAGCCCTGAGTATTCTGTCAGCGGTGGTCATATTTTCTTTGACGGTGAAGACATTACTTCTTATTCAGCAGACAAACGCGCAAAGGCTGGAATTTTTCTTAGTTTTCAGGAACCGCTTGAAGTTCCGGGTATTTCGCTTGAGTCTTTTATACGTTCTTCAATGCAGCAGGTTTCAGGCCAGAAGATAAAACTGTTTTCTTTCCAGAAGGAACTTGAAAAAGCAATGGATATTCTTAACATGAACCATTCCTACGCCGGCCGTGACCTTAACGTAGGATTTTCGGGCGGTGAAAAGAAAAAGTCAGAAATCCTTCAGCTTTTGATGCTTAAACCAAAACTTGCAATTCTTGACGAAACTGATTCCGGTCTTGATGTAGACGCTGTTCGCACTGTAAGCAAAGGAATAGAAGAATACCAGAAAAGTGTGGGCGGTTCTCTTCTTATTATTACACATTCAACCAGAATTCTTGAAAGCCTTCATGTAGACAGAACACATGTTATGGTTAAGGGACATCTTGTTCATTCTGGTGACGGAACACTGGTTAACGAAATAAACGAAAACGGATTTGACAAGTTTATTCCTGCAGAAATCAAGGATGCAGAGCGTCGTGAAAGACTTGCTGCTGCAGCAAAAGCCGCGATGGAGTCTGTCAAAGCAAATGCCGCCAACGGAGGTCTCTGATATGGAAGAAGCGAAAACTCAGGTAGCAGACATTAACCGTTCTTTATACGATTTTCGCTACGAGGAAAACGACCGTGACTTCTATAAAATCCGCGCGGGACTTGATTCTTCTATTGTAAATAAAATCAGCGAAGAAAAAAAGGATCCCGAGTGGATGAAGGAATTCCGTATGAAGTCGCTGGAAATATTCAATAAAACACAGGAACCTGACTGGGGGCCCGATATCAAGGATCTGGATATTCAGAAGATTGTTACTTATGTTAAGCCAAAGACAGAAATGGCTGCAAAGTGGGCAGATGTTCCGCAGGATATTAAGGACACTTTTGAAAAACTTGGTATTCCCGAAGCTGAACGCCAGAGCCTTGCCGGAGTAGGTGCGCAGTATGACAGTGAACTTGTTTACCATAACGTAAAAGATGAAGTTTCTGAACAGGGTGTTGTTTATACAGACATGGAAAGTGCGTTGAAGGGTGAATATGCAGATATGGTGCGCGAGTATTTCATGCATCTTGTTCCGCCGACGGATCATAAATTTGCAGCTCTTCACGGTGCAGTCTGGAGCGGCGGAAGTTTTGTTTATGTTCCTAAAGGCGTTAAGGTAAAGATTCCTCTTCAGTCTTACTTTCGCCTGAATGCTGCCGGTGCCGGTCAGTTTGAACATACGCTTATTATTGTGGATGAAGGTGCTGATTTGCATTTTATTGAAGGCTGTTCGGCTCCAAAGTATAATGTTGCCAATCTTCACGCCGGTTGTGTTGAACTTTATGTCAAAAAGAATGCACGCTTAAGATACAGTACAATCGAAAACTGGTCCAAAAACATGTACAATCTTAACACAAAGAGAGCTATTGTAGAGGAAGGTGGCCGCATGGAATGGGTAAGCGGTTCTTTCGGAAGCCATATTTCTTACCTTTATCCTTCTACTATTCTTAAGGGCGACAGTTCTTCATGTGAATTTACCGGAATCACTTTTGCCGGAAAGGGACAGAATCTTGATACCGGCGCAAAAATGGTTCACATAGGAAAAAATACATCTACGGTAATCAATACAAAGTCTATAAGCAAGTCGGGCGGAACATGCACTTACCGCAGTTCCATTGTTGTAAACAAAAGCGCACTTCATTCAAAGGCAAGCGTTGACTGTTCAAGTCTTATGCTTGATGCCGAAAGCCGCTCTGATACTGTTCCCGCAATGAACATTATGACTGACGACTGTGATGTCGGGCACGAAGCAAAGATCGGGCGCATTTCCAACAAGGCTGTATTTTATCTTATGAGTCGCGGTATTTCAGAAGAAGATGCGCGTGCAATGATAGTTAGCGGTTTTGCAAATCCTGTTAGCAAGGAACTGCCGCTTGAGTATGCCGTAGAAATGAATAATCTTATTCAGCTTGAGATGAAAGGAACAATGTGATGGCGCAATCAAAAATAAATGCTTATGTAAACCCTTTTCCAAGTTTAACGTGGAATTTTCTTGATATCAACAGAGCCAGAATGGACGCTGAAGTTTCGTTCTGCAATGTGCCTGGTACTGCCACAATACCAGATGGTGTTTGTACAAAAGATATTCCCTTTGGTGAACTGGACGGAACTTATAAAAATATTCAGACCGGTATGGGAACTGAATTTGATTCTGCTTTTGACAGAGGAATGAATGCAGCTGGTTCTTTGGTGAAAGTTTTTTCTGTTTCGGGAAAAGTGCCGTCTTCTGTAAGATTGTCATTTGATCTTGCTTCTTTGAATCACGCTGCCTGTGATGTTGTTATAGATGCCGCTGAACAAAGTGACTGTACTTTTATTTTTGACTGCCGCAATTCTGCAGATGAATGTGAAACAACCGGAACTTTCGGATTAAGGGTACGGGTGTGTGCCGCGCAGAATTCCCTTATTCATATTGTTTTTGTAAATATGGTTTCAAAAAAAGATACATGTTTCTTTAGTCTGGGCTCTGCGGCCGCTGATTCTTCCAAAGTTGAATTTACCGAACTTGAGCTTGGCGGAAAGCGTGTCTATTCTGGAAACCTTCAGAATCTTTTGGGGTACCAGTCATCCTTTGAGGGAAGATGTGGTTATATTACACGGCCGCAGTCGTCACTTGACATGAATTATATTAGTCGACAGACGGGACGTTCTACTTCGAGCAGAATGTTTGCAGACGGTGTTGTTACAGGAGACGGACGCAAAGTCTGGAGGGGAACAATTGATTTTGTTCGCGGATGTATCGAAAGCCGTGGTGATGAACAGGAAAATGTTCTTTTGCTGAGCCCTGAAGCAGTCAACAAAACTCTGCCGGTTATTCTGTGCGATGAAGAAGCCGTTGAAGGCAGACACGGTGCATCAATAGGAAAACTCGCTCCCGAAATTCTGTTCTATATGCAGAGCAGGGGAATCGATGAAAAAACTGCACGCCGTCTTATGGTAAGGGCAAAAATTTCGGCCGTATGCAGATTTATTTGCGATTCGGCTCTTGTAAACGATATAAATAATTTTGTCGAAGGAGTCTTTGATGAATAGCGCTGCAAATGAGTTTAGAAAAGATTTTAAAATTTTTTCTGCTCCTGAAAATAAAGATTTGGTTTATCTTGACAGTGCTGCAACAACCCAGCGTCCTGACTGTGTAATAGAAGCCGTTTCTGATTTTTACAGAACGTCAAATGCGAATCCTCTGCGCGGTCTTTATTCGTTAAGTATTAAAGCTACGGATCTTTATGAGAATTCCAGAAAAACTGTTGCGGACTTTATAAACGCACCTGATTCTTCATGCCTTGTTTTTACACGGAATACTACAGAAAGCCTTAACCTTGTTGCATACAGCTACGGTATGAATTCTGTAAATGAAGGAGATGAAATTGTTGTTTCCTGCATGGAACATCATTCCAATATTCTTCCCTGGCAGATGGTATGCCGTGCAAAAAAAGCAAAGCTTGTGTGGCTGGAAAGTTCTGATGACGGTGTTATTTCAAAAGAAGAATATGAAGGCAAAATAAATTCCAGGACAAAAATCGTTGCGATTGCGCAGGTAAGCAATGTTTTTGGAATTACCAATCCCGTTTCTGATATAGCTGCTTTTGCACACCGCGTCGGTGACAATGGAAAGGGTGCTGTTGTTGTTGTAGACGGAGCGCAGAGTTCCCCGCATATGAAGATAGATGTACAGCAGCTTGGAGCAGATTTTTTTGCGATGAGCGGCCACAAACTTTGTGCTCCTATGGGAATTGGCGCGCTTTACGGAAGAAAAGATTTGCTTGACGCAATGCCTCCGTTCCTTTCGGGCGGTGAAATGATAGAATATGTAACCCGCGAAAGTGCCACATATGCCGAACTTCCGCACAAGTTTGAAGCGGGAACAGTCAATGCCGGTGATGCAGTGGGATTTGCGCGCGCTGTAAAATACCTTGATGAAGTCGGTCTCGAAAATATTGAGCGCAACGACAATAATCTTGCCAAAATAATCATGGACGGCTTTTCAAACATTCCGCACGTTCATGTGATAGGAAATTCTGACAGCGCAAAACACTGCGGAATTGTTACTTTCACAATAGATGGTGTTCATCCGCATGACATTGCATCTATTCTTGATACAGAACATGTTGCAATACGAGCCGGTCACCACTGCGCTCAGCCTTTGATGCAGAAGCTTGGGGTCGGAAGTACAGCCAGAGCAAGTGCTTATTTTTACAATACGCAGGACGAAGCAGTTCGCTTTGTAGAAAAAGTTTCAAAAATCCGCGGATGGATGGGTTTTAAAGACTAAAACACGGAGTTATAAAATGGATTTAAAATCGCTTTATCAGGAAATTCTTAACGAACATAATTTGAACCCCAGTCACAAGGGGGTTACAGAAGGCGCTTCGCTTACACTTCAGGGGGTTAATCCAAGTTGTGGAGACAACATTTACCTTCAGCTTAAAATTGACGAAAACGGAATAATAACTGACGGTTCCTTTAACGGGTCGGGTTGTGCCGTAAGCCAGGCTTCTGTTGACATGATGCTGGATGATGTAATAGGAAAGTCTCGCGAAGAAGCTTTAAGGCTTGCATCCCTTTTTATGGATATGATTCAGGGTAAGGCAGACGGAGAAGCTTTGGAAGAACTGGATGAGGCTGCTTCACTCAAAAACATAAGTTTTATGCCTGCACGTGTAAAATGCGCGGTTTTGGGCTGGCACACCATGCAGGAAATGCTCGGAAACGGAAAATCTGCCGGACAAGGTTCTGTTTCACACTGTGAGGTAAAAAATGACTGACACTGCAAGAATATTATTGAAGCCAAAGGAAGATAAAGAAATTGCTCAGGGATTTCCCTGGGTTTTTGACAATGAGATTCACTCTGTTAAATTTGCAGCGGCCGACGGAAGCGGAATAAAAACTACTTCTCTTGCTGACTGCAAAGTTTCTGACGGTTCTCTTGTTGAAGTATGTACCAATGCAGGTGGCTTTCTTGGAACAGGCATTATAAACCGCAAGTCACGCATTACAGTACGCATGATAGGATGCGCCCATGCAGATATTATTGCTGCCGATACCAGATCTTACTGGGAAAAAATTGTACGCGATGCAGCAAATATACGCAGACTCAATTATTCTGACTCTGACAGCTACAGGCTTATTTTCGGCGAGGCAGACTTTATTCCGGGTCTTATCGTTGAGCGTTACTGCGAGGATGACAGGGTTTATCTTGTTGTCCAGTTCCTTGCCCTTGCATGCGAAGTGTTCCGTGATGAAATAATTGAAGCCTTGAAGAACGTCTGTTCTCCTTACGGAATTTATGAAAGAAGTGACGCTTCTGTTCGTGAAAAAGAGGGACTTGCCGAAAAGTCAGGCTGGATTGGAGCCGAAAGAAACGAAACAATTACAATTACCGAAAACGGCGTAAAAATTCATGTAGACATTGCCCATGGTCAGAAAACAGGCTATTTTTTGGATCAGAAATTCAACCGTGCCCGTGCTGCTGAATTCTGCAAAGGAAAAAAAGTCCTTGATACTTTTTCACATACAGGAGCCTTTGGACTCAATGCAGTAAAGGCCGGCGCCCGTAAAGTTGTAAGTGCCGACATTTCCCAAGAAGCGGTAGACATGATAAACCGCAATATTAAGCTGAACAACGCATCCAAAACAATGGAAGCTGTTTGTGGCGATGTTTTTGATCTTCTTAAAAAGTATGAAGCCGACGGGGAAAAATTCGACGTAATAATTCTGGATCCTCCTGCTTTTACAAAAAGTGCAAAACTTATCCAAAAAGCTTACGGCGGATACAAGGAAATAAACCTTAGGGCAATGAGACTTCTTAATGAAGGCGGAATTCTTGTAACCTGTTCCTGTTCATATTACTTCGATGAAAATACATTCTATTCTATGATAATGCATGCTGCAATGGACAGTCACAAAAGAGTGCAGGTTCTTGAAAAAAGAGGAGCAGGCCCCGATCATCCTGTTCTTCTCGGCTATCCGAAGAGCGAATACCTCAAGTGCGCAATATGCAGAGTCCTGTAAATTCCTTAAAGCCCAACTGTGTGGTTCTTCTGGGACCGACTGCCGTAGGAAAAACTTCTCTTGGAGTACAGCTTGCGGCAGAGTACGGCTGGGAAATTATTTCTGCAGACTCAAGGCAGGTTTATAAAGGACTTGATTTGGGAAGCGGAAAAGACCTAAGCGAATATTCCGCCGGTTCAAAAAAAATACCGTATCATCTGATTGACATTACAACGCTGGCCAGTGAATACAATGTTTTTTCTTACCAGCAGGATTTTTATTCTCTGTTCAAAACTATGCGTTCAGAAGGAAAAATGCCTTTTATTGTTGGCGGAACAGGAATGTATGTTGACTCTGTTGTAAGAGGTTATGATTTTGTTCCGGTAGAAGAAAACAAAGACCTGCGTGCAGAACTTGACAAACTTTCCCTTGAAGAACTTGGAAAAAAACTTCTTGAGCTCAGACCAAATCTTCATAACAAAAGTGATCTTCTGATAAGGGAACGCGTTGTAAGGGCTATAGAAATAGAAACCTTCCGACAAAGTCCCGAATGTGCAGAATTAAAAAAAAGAACCGGGCCGCGTCCGCAGATTGATTCTTTTGTAATAGGAACAACCCTTGAAAGGGATGTACTCAGGCAGAATATAAAGCTACGGCTTATTGAACGTATTGAAGCCGGAATGATAGAAGAAGTTTCTTCACTCCATGAGCAGGGATTTTCCTGGGAACGTCTTGAAAAACTGGGGCTTGAATACAGATATGTGAGTTTGTTTCTGGAAGGTAAGATAGATTCTGTTCAGACAATGACAGATGAACTTTATCATGCTATCTGTCAGTTTGCAAAACGCCAGGAAACCTGGTTCCGCGGAATGGAACGAAAAGGTGTAAAAATAAACTGGCTTCCCCGGACAAGTGACAGGAAAGCCAGATTTGATGCTGCCAGACAGCTTATAGAAGACAATGTATTGTAAACTGAATAGTTCAGGTAAAAACCTAAGCGTTAACTGCGAGTTTCTGCTCGGAGTCTGCAATCTTTGTAAGGTAGCCTGTTCTTATGCAGCTGTCAAAAAGAGCCTTTGAGATAAAGTCAGTTGTTATTTCATCGTAGCCGTCCTTGTCGCGGACAATTCTTACGACAAATCCGTCCTCCGTGTCACGAAGGATTGTCATGTAGTCACTTGCCTTTCCGATGCTTTTTAATGTGTAACTTCCCATGTTCTGCTCCTGTAACAGGGGACTGTTTTGTTATTCACCCTGTAATTATATTTTCGGAATTACACGGAAAGTGTTTAGACTTTTTTATTGTTGACACTAAAGTGCAGGAACTTATTTTGCGGAGGTATTATGTACTGTGACGCCCATATTCATCTTGGTCAGTGTGCAGAAATTTTTGGTGCGCAGGAAATTTATGCCGGACTTGAAAAAGAAGAAGAACTTATGCTTTGTTCCTGTGCGCATTCCAGTGATGACTTTGCAAAACAGAAAGCTGCTGCAAAAATTCTTTCTGAACAAAGAAATGCCTTTGTGGTTGAGTCTTACGGCTTTCATCCGCAGAATCCAGATCTTTGTGATTCAGAGTTTATGTGTGAACTTCTGGAAACAGGTCAGATTTCTGCAATAGGCGAGAGTGGCTTTGACTTTTTTACCCCTGAATTCAAGTCGCAAAAACAACAGCAGATTCTGGCCTGGGAGTTTTCGGTCAAAAAGGCTTTGGAATATGGTGTTCCGCTTATAATTCATGACAGAAAGGCGCTGGATATTCTGTTTTCGTACACCCGCGAACTTTCTTCATTAAGGTCAGTGGTCTTTCATTCATTTGCATTCGGTGTGCGCGAGGCTTCTTCCCTTCTTTCTCGCGGAATAAACTCATACTTTTCTTTCGGAAGCGGAATTTTCAGGGGAAACAAAAAAAATATTTCATGCGTAGCAGAACTTCCTGCAGACAGAATTCTTTTTGAAACAGATGCACCTTTTCAGACACAGAGGGGAGAAAAATATTCAAAGGCCTGTGCCATTAAAAATGTTTATGAAACTGCCGCATCAATCAGAAAATGCAGTCTGCAGGAAATTCAGTATGTGACAGAAAAAAACTTTTGCAGTGCCTATAATATTTCCAGGGCATGAGTAAAGGCTTTGTATGCATTCTGGTAGTCAAGATAGAATTTTTTGTTGAGCTCTTCAAGACTGCCTGTTTTTTTGTTGCGCAGAATGTCTTCAAGTTCCTGTCCTGTTTGGGCAAGGGTTTCTGCAGAAAGCTGTCTTGCGGCACCCTTAAAGTAATGGACATAGGCTACGGCTTCGGACTTGTCATCCAGGGTTTCGAGCTGTTCCAGTTTCTTTGGTTCAAAAATTTTATCCCTTACAAACGACTCAAGAAGTTCCTTTAGAAGATCCTGTTCGCCTCCGAGAAGAGAAAGTGCTTTGTCTATATTAAATGCAAGAGCCATACAGTAGTATTATATCAGTATTTTTGATATAATCAAGGCATGAAAAAACTAACTGTTTGCATTTACATAAACATTGTGCTTTCTGTACTTTTCAGTATTTTAAGCCTTTCTTTCCATGCCGATATTTCGCTTCTGGCTTTCCCTCTTGCTGCAGTTTTTACGGCAATTTTATTTTATTCAGGAAACATTCAGCTTCTTAAAAAATCAAATCTGCGTCATCTTACGGCTATAAGGCGCGTCTTTCAGTATGAGCCCTTTGTTTTTATAAGCGCTTTTGTAATACAGCGTTCGGGTAACAGAGGAATGCCGTTCGCACTGGACATTATGTGTGCACTTGTGTGGACTGTAACCATGCTCATTTCGTTTTATATCCAGCACATTCTGTCCGAAAAGCGCATTGTTTCCCTTAACGAAGAGTGGGGGGCGCTTGTCCAGAACTTTCCCAAGTCTTCCCTGCACGGAGCCGCTGCTGTTTTAAGGGAAATCCTTGAGTGGGTTGACGCGCTTATTCAGGCTGTGTTTACCATTATTCTTCTGAATATTTTTTTATTCCAACTTTATGAAATTCCTTCTGAAAGCATGGTGCCGACTTTTCTTGTTAAAGACAGGGTTGTTGTGTTTAAGACTCTTGCAGGACCAAAGTTTCCGCTTAGTCAGGCCGGAATTCCCTACATTCAGGATTACAAAAGGGGCGATATTGTAGTATTCAGGAATCCACATTATGGAAATGACAGAAAAAGCGAAGTAAAGACTTTTTTCAGCCAGTTTATTTACATGTGTTCGCTTACACTTCTTAAAACAAATACCGACGAAAACGGTGAAATAAAGGCAGATCCTCTTGTCAAAAGAATTGTCGGAACAGAAGGCGAGCAGCTTGTAATGCTTGACGGAAACCTTTATTCAAGAACCAGGGCAAATCCTGAATTCAAAGTCGTGGAAGATGACAAAAAGTGGGCTGCATGGAACCTTAACGGCCTTTCTTCAGAAACCAAAAACAAAATAGAATGGATTCCGATGAGCGAAAGTGATTATGATAGCACTCTTTATATAGAAAGTGAAAGACGCGCGCTTGATCTAAAATCTGCTGCTGCTGAGTGTGAGCGTCTTTCTGCACAATTTGCATCTTTTGCCAAAGGCGGAACAGTCAGTGCAGAAATTGCCGCCGGTCTTCTTAATTCCGCAGATCTTTTTATTTACAATCTGTTCAGTTCTGTAAACACGCATGCGCTTAACCTTTTGACTGTTGACGGAGGAGCGCAGTGGTTTGACATGTTCATGAACGGCTGGCACAAAAATTCTTCAGTTCTGGATGCTTTCCTTGTGGGAGGAGATATGTATTCTGACGCGTGCTTTAGGCTGAATGTTATGGCAAAACTTGCGTTCGGACGCATTGTTGTCGAAACGGCACGTCTTGTTGAGTCCGGTGCTTCTTCTTCTGAAGTGGCCGCAAGTCCTGTGAGAATGGAACAGCTTGTATTTGCCCAAGCTTTGAATGACTATATTCTGCGTATGGACCAGAGAAATATGCCGGTTTTCCCTCCAAATAATTCTGACGGAACCATGGCTGTTATTCCTGCAAAGTCATATATGATGATGGGAGATAACCGCTATAATTCACTTGATATGCGCCACAGCTATAAACAGGCACTTGTGAATGTAACTGCATACGATCCGCTTTCGATAAGATATTATTCCAATATGGCACCGCAGTATGTTGAACGTGACAGAATACTGGGTAAAGCCAGTTTCAGATTCTGGCCGCTTAACAGAATAGGAATACCTGATTCCCGGAAATGAGAATAAAAAAAAGAACCACCTGTTACAAACGGGTGGTTCTTTTTTTTATTCAACTAATTAAACAGGACATTCTTTGTACTGGAGAATGTCCTGTTCTAAGCTTAGTTTTTACCGCAACAGTTCTTGTATTTCTTTCCGGAACCGCACGGGCAGGGATCATTTCTTCCTATCTTTGGGGTTGCCCTTGTTACTGTTATACTCTGACCTTGTCTGCCGCTTCTCATTGCAGAATTCTGTGCTGCCTGCTGGGCTGATCTTGTCTGTGAAGCGATAGCAGACTGCGCCTCCTGGTGCTGTGCATTCATATGAACATTCTGCTGCCTTATTTCGCGTTCTGCCGGCTGAATCTGAATCTTTACCTTAAAGACACGGCTGGTAACAGAATCCCTTATGTCATCAAGCATGGCATCAAATGTATTGAAACCGTCAATTTTGTATTCGGTAAGAGGATTTTTACTTCCGTAAGAGCGCAGGTGTACGGCTTCCCTGAGACCGTCGAGGTATTCAAGCTGGTCAAGCCACTTTTTGTCTATCATCTGGATATACTGATAGCGTATAAACATATTAAGATTGGGCTTGCCTACAAGCATTTCCTTCTGGGTAATATCGTTCTGAAGGATTGCCGTGACACCTTCTTTTGTAAGACTGTCATATTGAACAATCTGTCCGAATGTATTCTTGATTTTGTCTGCAAGTGCCGACTGGGAATTTGCCTTTGAGTGGCGTTTTTCTGCATCGTATTCTTCAAAAATAGCTGCAACACTTTCTTTTGCATTGTCCATAACGCGTCCGGAAAGATTGTTGTCTGCAAGAATTTCGTCACGCTGCTCATAGATGAACTTTCTCTGCTGGTTAAGAACATCATCATAGTCAAGAAGGTTCTTTCTTATTTCAAAGTTGCGCTCTTCGACTTTCTTTTGTGCCTTTTCGATGCTTTTGTTAAGCCATGGATGGTTTATTGGTTCACCGGGTTCCATACCGACGCTGGTCATGATTTTCTTCATGCGTTCCCCGCCGAAGAGTCTCATAAGATCATCATCCATTGAAATATAGAATTTGCTTCTTCCTGGGTCACCCTGACGTCCCGAACGTCCGCGTAACTGGTTGTCTATGCGCCTGGATTCATGGCGTTCTGAACCTATTACATATAGACCGCCGAGGGCTTTTACTTCTTCATAGTCCTTTTTGTACTGTTCCTTTTCTATGGCGAGTGCTGCCTCGAACTGTTCCTGGGAAGCTTCTGTTCCGACACGCTTTCTTGCCCTCATTTCGGGGTTTCCGCCAAGCTTAATGTCTGTACCGCGTCCGGCCATGTTTGTGGCTACAGTTACAGCTCCCTTTGCACCGGCTTCTGCAATAATCATTGCTTCACGTGCATGGTTCTTTGCGTTAAGAACTTCATGCTTTATTCCCCTGCGTGTAAGAAGGGCAGACAGATGCTCTGACTTTTCTACAGAAACTGTACCGATAAGAACAGGCTGTCCTTTTTTGTGGCATTCGTCAACTTCCTTTACAATTGCGTTCCACTTGTCGCTTTCGTTAAGGTATACTTCATCATCTTCGTCTTTTCTTGCAACAGGGCGGTTTGTAGGAATTACAACTACATCAAGGTTGTATATTTTGCTGAATTCAACAGCTTCTGTAGCAGCTGTTCCTGTCATTCCGGAAAGTTTGTCATACATTCTGAAGTAGTTCTGGAATGTAATTGTGGCAAGTGTTCTGTTGCGCTGTGCAATACGCAGGTGTTCCTTTGCTTCTATTGCCTGATGAAGTCCGTCACCGTAGCGTCTTCCTTCAAGAATGCGTCCTGTAAATTCATCTACAATTTGAACCTGACCGTCTTTTACAACATAGTCAACATCATTGTGATAAAGTGTATGTGCACGGACAGCCTGTGTAAAATAGTGAACGTACTCAAAATTCTGCTCGTCAAAAACAGTAGAATCTTCTGAAATAAGGTTGTGCTGGTGCAGAATGTCATTTATTTTGTTCATACCCTTGTCGGTAAATGAAACTCTGCGGCTCTTTTCGTCCAGTTTGTAGTCGCCTTCCAAAGCAGCTCTCTGTTCGGGAGTCATGTCCACTTCATCAGGATAGTCGTTTGTCTTGGGGTCTTTTGCAACTTCGGTAAACTGGTTTACATATTTGTCTACTTCGTGGTATTTGTAAGTGTCGTCTTCGCCCTGGCCGCTTATAATAAGCGGGGTTCTTGCTTCATCAATAAGAATAGAGTCAATTTCGTCAACGATACAGAAGTTGAATCCTCTCTGAACCTTTCTTGAAAGATCTATCTGCATGTTGTCGCGCAGGTAGTCAAAGCCGAATTCGTTGTTTGTTCCGTAAGTAAGGTCGCATGCATAGGCCGCGCGTCTTGCTTCGTTGTCCATGTTGCTTAGAATGCAGCCAACGCTCTGGCCAAGGAATTTGTAGACGCGTCCCATCCAGGCAGAGTCACGTTCTGCAAGATAATCGTTGACGGTAACTATATGAACGCCTTTTCCTGTAAGAGAGTTAAGATACGCAGCACAAACGCACATGAGTGTCTTTCCTTCTCCGGTCTTCATTTCTGTAATGCGGCCTGAATTAAGAACAAGAGAACCCATAATCTGAACAGGGTAGGCTCTTTCTCCCAGAACACGTCTTGCTGCTTCCCTTGCGAGTGCAAATGCTTCGGGCAGAATATCATCCAGAGTTTCGCCCTTATTGAGGCGGTCTTTCAGAATCTGTGTCTGCTGGGGAAACTGTTCGTCAGAAAAAGACTGAGCCCAGCTTTCTTTTGCTTTTACAGCGGCGACTATAGGCTTAAGTGCCTTTACATCTCTATCATTTTTGGATCCAAGAAAAAACGTTAATATCTTATCAAACATAATACATAAATATACTTTATTTTTGTTACATTGACAATATAAACTTTATTCTATTATATTATATATATTATATAAAGGCACTGCTGTTTTTTTCTGGCGATTGCCTTGCTATATTTAAGGATGAATAAGTGTTTTCTTTTACAAAATATACTGCCGTATATACATCGCTTCTTTGCGGTATTTGTACGGCCTTTGTTTCGTGCGGCGGCTCAAAAAGAATTTCATCGGTTCAAAGTGACGTTCTTTTTGAACTTGAATACGGTAATTTTGACAATCAGATAAATATGTTTGATGTTTCACGCGTTGGAAGCATAGACACTTCAATTGCAATGCGTGACGGATTTTTTTACATAGCAAACAGTGAGTCAAAAAAGATAATGGAACTTAACAGCTACGGAGATCTTCTTACAATTTACTACAACGAAGATTTCAATCCTGTTCCATCCTTTTCCAAAGGAACAGACGGTACCAGCGCAACAAGAAAAGCCGTATCCTATCCGTTCAATAACATAAAGGCCGTTTCTGTTGATTCACGCAAATACCTTTATGCGGTGGATGTTCTTCCGCAGGAACGGCGTGAATATGATGAAGAAAAGAAAATGTCCCTTGCTCAGGTAGTGTTGCGTTTTGATGCTTCGGGAAAATTTCTTGACTACATAGGACAGCAGGGGCCGGGAGGAACACCGTTTCCTTTCATTAAGAACATTTACACGACAAATGCATCTGAACTTGTTGTAGTCTGCACGACAGGCGACGGATTCCAGGTATACTGGTTTTCTACCGACGGCTATCTTATGTATGCGGTGCCGGTAAAAAAAGAAAATGTTCCCAATCCGTTTAAGGATGAAAAAAATGACACTTTCTTTTCTGTAGAAAATATTGTTCCCGACTACAACGAACGAAAACTGTATCTTAAGGCCGACTATTTTGAAAGTTATACCGATGAGGCCAGCAGGGTTCAGTCAGGCATTGACTACAAGTGTACTCTTGTGCATCCGCTTTCTGTAGAAACAGGGGAATACGAAAAATCAGTTGCTATTCCGGCTTATTCAGAAGAAATTGCACAGGGTTTTTCCAAGGTTGAATACGAAATTCCCTATGATTTTCTTGGAGTTACCGAAAACAACTGGATGTTTTTTATTGTAAATGCAGAAGACGGAATGAATGTGCAGATGGTTCAGGTTGACGGTCAGCGTATTTTAAAAAGGCAGATTCCCGTAAGCCGAACAGACAATCTTTATTATACATTCAGTTTAAGCAATACAGGAATAATTTCTGCACTTCTTGTTCAGAAAGACAGTGCAAAAGTGGGCTGGTGGCGAACAGATTCTTTGATTCAGTCGGTGATAAACAATTAATGGATATTCTGGAAAACGAAACTGACGGTTATCCCGCAGATGAAGAAAATATAGTCTTTCACTACAAGCGCGGCTCTTTCAGAAACCGGGAAAACGAAATTTACAGAAATCTTGCCACGGGAAAGACAAAGACAAGCAAAGGACTTTTCAGGACACTTGTAGCCACAAAAGGAAACCGCATGATGTTTTTTGCGCTTCTTATGTGTACGGCCCTTTGTTTTATAATATTTATTCTGAGTTCACGATCCGGATCTGACAAAATCGGAACAGCTTTGTGTGATTTAAGTGCGTTTTCGTTCGAAGGGAAAGTATATGCAAGTCTTTCTGTCAAAAGTGAAGAAAAAGTTTTGGTTTCGGCAAGTTTTGAAGCTGTAAATACAGACGGTGCGGTTTGCGACAAGTTTTTGTCTCAAGGGGAATTTTCTTCTGGCCAGGACGGATTTTTGCGGGCTTCGTTCAACGACTATGATGTTGCTGTCGTAAAGTGCACGGTTTCTTCTTCAGGCGAAAGTGCGGAACTGAGCGTTTCTGTTGAAGCAAGGTGAACTTTTCTAAAGACAATTCTGCCTGTTTCCGATAAAATATAAGATATATTATAGAAGTATAAAAAATCCATCGGGATTGCGTGGACTTTTTATGGGAGAAATTCTATGGCACAGTTTTATTTTTTGTCGGTTCTGCTGAATATTCTTGCAGGACTTGTTCTGGTATATGGAAAGAGCCTTGTTCAGAAAAAAAATGAGATTTCTGTTTCTGGTGATGATTTGTTTGACACCGCTGAATCTGACGGGGCTGAAAATGCCACGACAAAAGACTCTGTGGCTTATGACGCAATTCACGGAACTTTTGAAAACAGAACATTCCGTCTTGTTGTCGGAATACTTGCCGTCTTTGTAGGAATTATGAAAATTCTTTCTGTATTCAGAAACGACATTCCGGTAATAGGAGACCTTGTTCCCGCTTTGGCCGGACTTGCTGGAGGTGCCGCTCTGCTTGTTGAATACTATGTATCTTCTTCTGCTGCAGATTCAACGATTCCGGATAATATTCAGACTGTATTTATCGATTCAAGAAAATATATAGGAGTTTTCTGTCTTTTGGCCGGACTTCTGCACTTTGTCTTTCCCCAGGTTATGCTTCTGTAGAAAAACACCGGTCAGAAAAAGTAGAGGTTGTTATGTCAAAAACGTCAATTGCATGTATTGCTCTTTTTAAGGACAAAGTTCTTGTTGCCCACAGAAATCTGGTTGGACAGATGGGCGGCAGGTGGGAATTTCCTGGCGGAAAAGTAGAGGCAGGAGAAACTGATGAACAGGCTATAGTACGTGAATTTCAGGAAGAATTCGGGGTCTGTGTAAAAGTTGGGGATGCTGTTGCTTCTGCTGTTTTTGCGCATAACGGAACCGATGTAAATCTTCATGCTTACAGAATTTTTGTGCCGCACCGCGGTATTTTCAGGAAGTATAAGCTTACCGAACATTCGGAATATAAGTGGGTAACTTTTGACAAAATAAAAGAATTGAATTTTGTTGACAGCGACATGCTTTTGTATCCGAAAGTAAGGGAATACGCGGAGTCAGTGAAAAAATGAGACGCTCGGTTACTGTTCTGTTCTTTTTTGCGGCCGCTGTTTTTTTTGCCGGATGTTCAAAATCAAAGACAATAGATCTTTCCTACGAAAGCTATTCTGATCTTGCTCCGGGCTACGAATGGGCTGTAGTAAAGGTTCCGTATGTTGCCTTCAGAAGCGGTTGCGGATACTCTGACACAATTACCGGCCACGCACGCAATGGTGATATTTTTCTTGTTAAGGGAAGCCGTTTTGCAGAAATTCTGGTAGAAGCCGATGAAAACACTTCAAAGAAAAAAACGGTCGCGTCTTCAGAAAAAATACTCTGGTACGAATTTGACAAAGGCTGGCTGGACCAGAATTCCGTAACAATATACGACACAAAACTGAAAGCTCAGTCCGCCGCAGAAAAGATAGTTTCGAATTGAAAAGCGGGGCAAAGCGGGTTATAGTTTTTTTATGAAGAAGTTTACAATTAAATTTACCGTTTTGTTTTTGCTGCTGGCAGCGTGTTCATCGGCTTTCTGTGAAAAAGTAAAGGTTTATATAGAACCGGGCGAAGTCTGGAACAAAAGAGCACCCCAGATTGCTGTCTGGGTACATAATGAACAGTCCGGATACGAAAAGACGCTGTACGTTACAAAGTCAGCATCAGAAAAAGGCTGGAAATTTTCTCCAAAAAACGGCCGCCCGGACTCACTTCCTGTATGGTATGCAGCGAGCAGAACAGATCCTTCAAAAACAGACAGAACAAAATTTGATGCGGTAAGCGGTGCTACACCAAAAAAAGGTCTTACTGTTGAATGTGACTTTGAACTTAAAGCCGGCCGTACTTATATTTTCTATGCCGAAGTAAACCAGAGCTTTGATTACAACGAGTCTTTTACAAAGAAAAACTCCGGCGTTAACGGACAGCCGTCCTGCGTTTATTCAGGAACCCTTACAGTTCCCCAGGAAAAAGACAAAGTCAGCGAAATAAAACTGCAACTCTGCGGAACCGGCTCCCTTGACGGAACAGATGGGGATATAAACAAATCTGACCTTCCCAAACTGACAACGGCCGGTAAAATAGTAAAAAATATTTACATTTCCTTTGACAAATAATTTTACATGCAACAGGGGAGTGGAAAAGGAGTAAAAAAAAGGGACCCGGAATATTCCGGGTCCCAGATGTCAGAAAGACAAGCATAACGTATACTTTTTGACATTGGAGATGGCGAGAGTTGAACTCGCGTCCAAGTAGGCAAACCAGGCGCCTCTACAGGTTTATTGAAGCGAGGTAGTTGTCGGGAAACGGTAGCGGCTTCAAAGGCGTCGTCTCCTTATTCCGGATAAAGTCCCCTGCAGAACCCGAACATAATGCAGAGCAAGTCCCTGTTTGTGACAGAACATCCAGCTGTTAGGAACAGCACAACTGAAGTTCCGGCACTGCTTAAGCAGCGAGTGCTAACTGTTCGTTGTAAGACTCTTCGTCTTCTCTACGTTTTGCAGTTATTATTTTGTCAGTTCAGGGCACCTTCACGCCCACCTGCAGCACAAGATTTCTCCTTCCTGTCGAAACCGGTGCACCCCCGGATTAATATCAATAAATATTAATACCAATACTAATTTACTAAAAAAACTATTCAGCGTCAACTGTAACGCCGTGACGTTTCTGCTGGAAACGCTTGAGCATTGCTACTCCGTTCTTTTTGTCGTTGTAAACAAATCCGCCGTTCCAGTATTCAAGTGCTGCAAACAATGCGTTACCGCCGTCCTGATCATCAGATTTTTTTGTTCTGAATGAAACATAGTTTGAAAGTTCTTCAAAATTTGAATTGTGCAGACACTCAAGACGCTTTTTGTTGAATTCGTTCCATTTTTCGAGGTCTTTGAATCCTTCTCCTTCATCTTCAACAATAAGATGAGCATGAGTTGCAGAGAAAGAATACCATATGTGAACCTTTTTGTTTATATCACAATGATTTCCATGTTTTACAGCATTCTTGATAACTTCGCTTATCTGCTGTTCCAAAAGGTTGATTTCCTTTATTTCAAGAGGAGCAGACTGAACGATAAGAAGTGTAAAATAGCGGATCTGTCTGAAGTTTGACGGAAACGCTTTGTAAAGCATATTGGTTTTGTCAAACAACGGATCGTTTCCGTCTGAACGCAACTCTTTAATTTCTTCCATCTTCTTAACCTCTACTCATTAATCATAAGCAACGCTTCTTCAACGCTGTTTGCAATAGGGAAGTAGCCCATAAGCTTTGTAAGTTCAATAACCTTTTTTACTGAGCCATGAATGTTGGAAATATAAAGCTTAAGATTCATCTTTTTGATGGTTGAGCAGATGTAAATGAGAGCTCCGATTCCAGAAGAGTCAATGTAGTCAACCTGCTCAAGGTTTATAATGAATGACTTTACATTTTTCTCAAGCATCTTCATGACAAGTTCCTTGAGTTTGTAGGAATTGTACAAATCCATCTCACCATTTACATCAATGATGTAGACATCTCCGTTTTTCCTTATTTTAAGTTCCATAGGTTTGTCTCCTTAATGCCCAAAATTACTTAAAATTTAATTACCAGCAAACTCTGGTCATCGTGCTGACTTACTGTTCCGCTGAATTTTTTGATATCTGCTTTGACAAGGTTTGCAATATCTTTGGCAGAAGAAGCATGATGCTCTGTTATTACTCTGAGCAATGATTCTTTTGTATACTGCTGGCCCTGTTCATTCAAAGCTTCGACCAAACCGTCGGTGTAAGTCACCAAAATGTCTCCAGACTTTACATTCTGGATTGTATTTTTATATTGAGAAGTTCTATCAACTCCTATTGGCTCGCTTGAGTGTGACAGTTTTGTAAATTTGGCACTTGTGCTGTCATAGTAGAATATCGGTGTTGTTCCGCCGGTGGCAAATTCGAATGAATGTGAAACCGGATTGTAATTTATAAGTGCACATGACGCAAAGTGGTCTGTACTGAAACTTTCACCTGCAATGCCGTGGTTTACCCATTCAAGAATTGTACCTGCAGACTGTTTGGTGTTTACAACAAGTCTTATCATTGCACGAAGCATTGACATAACTATAACGCTGTTTATTCCTTTTCCTGCAATGTCGCTCATTACAAAGGATACACGGTCTTTTCTTGAAGGAATAATGTCATAATAGTCACCGCAAACGCCTTCTGACGGGTTCCAGATTGTTCCGATCTGCATTCCGCTTATTACAGGGAGTTTTGCAGGATGGAGCAGATTCTGAATGCTGGAGGCTGTATTTGCTTCGTTTATAAGTGAATTGTGCTCGATAACATCCTTTACCGAAACAACGCTCTTTATTGCTGCTGCTGCAAAGTCTGCAATTGTTGTTGCGGCTTTAAGGTCATCTTCCGTAAAGAGAGTGTTTCCATGATTTCGGGAGAAAGCAGCTACACCTATAACTGTATCCTGAATTTTCATGGGTACAATGATATAACTTCCGATTTCAAGGAATTCTTCAGGTCCGTTCTGGTAAATTCTGTCGTCAAGTTCGGGCTTTGTAATAAGTTCAGGCTTGCCAGAAATGGCAATTTCGCCAAAAATATTGTCGCGCAGGGGGAAAGAAGCAAATTTGAAGTTTGTTGCAACTCTTATAGGTTTGTGCGGCATGTCGTTCGGCAGCTTGTACGGGGGAGGGAAGTCTCCGTCAAAGGATTTTACGGTAATAATATCATCAAAGTCATCTACAAGAAGAATTGCGCCTCCGTCTGCCTTGATATCCTTGCGGATTGTTTCGTTTACATAGTCAAGAAGTGAATTCATTCCGTTTTCTGAAGAAACGGCTTCTGTTGCCTTTGCCATAAAAATTCTGCTTATGTCAAGAATTTTTACATCTTCCTGTGTTGCTTCGGTATGTTTCTGGGGCTCTTCTGCCTGTGCTACTTCTGCTTTTTTTGCTGCGACATTGAGAGAGTGCGGAACAAGCTTGTCGATTTTTTTTGGTTCAAAGGTGCAGAGTATTATACAGTATGGAATTACTATTATAAATGCCGCAAGACAGAATGTGGCGAAAACCATAAGTGAATCATCTGCGGACTCGTTGCCAAGGCTGTGGACTGCCGCAATAAAACTTCCTGCAGCAACAAGAATTGTAGACAAAAGTGCTATAAAACTTACGCGGGCAGTACTTTTTTTTCTTATTGCAAGCAGAAGAATAAATACAACTGCAGCGGTTGCCGTAATTGAGAAAAGAGGAATGTATGCATAAATATCGTTAAAAATCAAGATAACTGCTCCCTGTTTAAGGCTCTTTTTTGTTTTGCGTGTTTTTATGGCGTTTGTCTTTTAACACCTTTTATTATTTTAACATCGAAATATACTACCGTCAAGGTTTGGCAGGCACAAAAAAGTTCAAAAGAGGTCAAAAATCAGCAATTTTGGAGATTTTTTTTCATTCTGAGCTTTGCGAGAAAATTCTTTATAGTCTGAAAATGGTGCTCTTTTGTGTATTCATTTTTGAAATTTTCTGCTGCTTTGTCCAGACTGAAGTCGTTACCGAACTTTTGTTTGAGTTCATCCCAGTATTTTATAAGGAAGAGATAAAGGTCAGAAATAGTGTGTCCCTTGAGTTTTCTTATTATTCTGTATTTTTCTATGGCTTTTATTACAGGAAGATATACGTTTGCGAACCATGATAAAATGGCCTGATCCATTGGAATTTCTTCTTTTTTGTCCTGGTTTATATAATATTTATGGATAAGTATGTGGTTGTAGATTATGTCGTACTGGCCCGGTGTAGAAAAATCCAGACACCAGTAGTCCGTTATGTCACCGAAGTTTGTTTCGTTATAGAATACCCTTTTTTCGTAGTCTATTACCTGTTTTATCATCTGTTCTTTTGTACTTCCGGGTTTGAGTTTGATTTCACTCTGAAGGCTTACGACTTCTGCATCTATGTTTTCTACACCCTGAAGCTTTGCGACAGAGACCCTGTGGTTTCCGTCCCTTACGAAATAGAGTCCGCCAAGTTCATAAAGTGTTATCGGAGGGAGCGATATGTCCTGAAGATGTGCCATGTCTACGTGTTCCCAGCGGCTTTTGAGGAAATTGCTCTTTGGGAAGAAATGATTGTCAAAGTCCTTGAACCGTCCTTCGCTTCCGACTATAAGGGAAACCGGAACAACCTGCATTCCTTTGTATACTTCATTACGCGGTTTGAGAAGTTTTTTCATGTCTGAAAATGAAATGAGCGTAGCTTCTTCGGGATTGAGAAAATGCTGTATTTCGTTGAAAAGTGCCTTGTTTCTGGCCTTGTTGAAGTCATCATCTGTCTGGGTGGATAGATACGTCCGAGCCAATTTTTTCTCCTTTGGAATCAAAGTCCATTGATAAATCTAAAACCAGGTGACTGTAGGCATTTACAACCGTAGTTTCGCCGGTTTTTGTAACTCTTTTTGCCTGCAAATCATAAAGGTGTATGTGTCCGTGAATCATAAGCGCGGGTTTGAATTTTTTTATAAACCAGTTGTAGCATTCGAAACCTTTGTGGCACTGGTCTTCTCTGTCATGAATATGCCTTGGGGATGCATGTGTAAGGAATATATCGCAGTATCTTCCGTAGCGTATTTTGTTCCAGAGAAGGGCCGGTACCATTTCGAGCAACTGGCGGAACATCTGGAATTCCGTGTACTGGGCAAGACCGTTGTTGTATTTGAGGCTTCCTGAAACCCCTGCTATAAGAAGAGGTGTTGTTTTTCCTGCCGGTGTTTTGAAACCCAGATGGCGACAGCGTATAACCTTGTTTCCTGCATAGTCAGCACCGTGACCGTGGTTCTGTATCTGTGTGATGGGGTTTTCGTAGAAGTTTTCGGTGTGTGTGCCCTTTTTGTAGAATTTGAATTCCTTTAAGTTATGGTTTCCGAATACAAAATAGGTTGGTTTTCCCATTGTGGTAACTATATAGTCCACGTATTCCAGGGAAAGGTCTCCTGCGGCAAAAACTGCATCTACGTCTTTGTAGCGTTCTTTTACCTGCGAGGAGTAAACCAACGGGTCTATCTGGTCGGAAACGCAAAGAATTCTCATTCTACATGCCTGCCTTCTTGAAGATGGCTTCCAGCTGCTTTTTTGTAACGAGTACAACAGAGCGGTTTTCGGCATAACTTACGGCTGTTCTTGTGAATTCTGAACTTGTGCAGATTATTCCCTTAACGTAGTTCTGTGTTTTTACAGTGTCTACTACTTTTCTTACGACTGTATCTTCCAGGGGTTCTGTATCCCTGTAAAACTGAAGGAGGAATATTTTCTGCCTTACGTTCATCCAGTTGTCTTTTTTGTTTTCTGTTGCCAGTATTGAACATCCGAACGGCGTAATGTCAAGTTTCTGGCACTGAAGGTTGAATCCTACTGCGGCTGCGGTTTTGCAGATTTCGGCAAATTTCTGGTTCGAGGCAGTGAGATATTCTTTCATTCCGTCATTGGATTCAAGGTCTTTGTACATACTGAGCTTGGAGGCTACGTCTTTGAACTTGGGGTTTACCTGGTATACCTGTTCCCACTGTTCGATGGCTTTTTCTATGCGACGGCTCTTTTCATGACAGGCTGCAAGAAAGTAACGGGCGTAAAGTGTTTCCTGTGACGACGGGTTTTTTGAGTTTTTGACGGCGTTTTCGAATTCTATTGTTGCCTGATCGTTCTGACCGGCCATCATATAGCAGGCGCCCCTTTCTATCATGGACTTCTGTTTGAATTCCGGCGATCTGAGAGATCTTTCAAAAGCTTTTATTGCAGCCGGAAGTTCCTGCATTTCCTTGAGTATTTTGCCCAGATAGTAGTAGTTTGAGTAAGTTTCGGGGCTGAGTTTTATTGCGTATTCTATGCTTTTTTTTGCTTCTGTATACTGTTTGCTTCTGTAAAGCAAATAACCTACCGCGCTGTAGGCTTTTGCATTTTTTTTGTCTACGGCAATCGCTTTCTGGTAAAAGCCCATTGCAAGACCCGTGTTTCCCTGGGATTCGTATATTTTTCCGACGTTGTAGTCGTTTTCGGCATTCTGTGGTTCAAGTTTTGTAAGAAGAAGATATTCCTTAAGGGCTTCCTGCGGCTGGTTGAATTTGGAATAGAGTTCGGCCATCTGCTTTCTGAATTCAAGTTCGGGAATTTCACCGTTGAACAGTGCATTCTGGTTTACGGTTTTGTATTCCATAAAAGCAAGTTCCTGCTTTCTGTCTGCAAGGTATGAGCGTCCGAGCCAGTAGTGGGCCAGATAATTGCGCGGGTCACGTGAGATGATTGATTTTGCTACACGCTGCGCTGCCTGGATTTTTCCTTCTTTAAGGAGTTTTTGTATGGAGTCAACCTTTGACGGAGCGTTCACTTTTCTGAGTACAAAGACGAGCATGAATACTATAAAAGCTACAAGTATTCCGGTTATTATAACTGTAACCAGGCTGTTCATTTATTCCACCTTAATTCAGTTTTTTATAGGGCATCTCTAAAAATCGATAAACTGTTTTTTTAGAGATAGCCGTCGAGTTCCAAGTTGTCTCTAAAAACTGTAATTTTTAAACACTCCCTAAATTAAGATTAGCCTTTTTATTAAAATATGTCAATTTGCGGTTATTTTTATTAATTGAAGGAAAGTAGTTTCTGGGTTTTAGTGCTGTCTGAATAATTTTGCTTAATTTGACCTGAAAATTTACAGATATATATAGATATGGGGAAAAGTATTTTTTTACGTAAAATGACGGTATTTTTCTGTGCAGCTCTGTTTTGTACAGGTGCTTTCTGCCAGTCCGGTGATTTTGCTGAAGGTGAAAGGCTTTTCAGGCAGAATGACCCGCGCGGGGCTACCGTGTATCTTGAAAAGGCTGCTGCTTCTCTTTCTTACCCGAAGGCTTTTGTTTATCTTTCGGTTGCGTATTACCAGCTTGGAATGTATGCAGAAAGTATTGATGCCTGTGAAAGGGGAATGTCTGTTCCGGGTACTGACAAAAAGGTTCTTGCCTTTAATGCAGGGAACTCTGCCTTTGCCGCCGGAGACTTTGGGGAAGCAGACCGCTGGTATTCGCTTTCGTGTGCTGCAGACCCGCTTTATGCTGTTCCTGTCCTTAACAGGGCAAATGCCAGACTCAGCCTTGGGCGTTATGATGAGTGTGCTGCAGATTACAGACGCTATCTTGAACTTTGCCCGGATGATCCGCAGAAAGATAAGATAGAAGCACTTCTTTTGCTTTTGGACGAAGAAAAGGCACGTGCGGAGCGTGAAAAAGAGGCCCGTCTTGCGGAAGAGGCGCGCATAAAAGAAGAAGAAGCAAGAATTGCCGAACAGAAGGCTGCCGAAGAAGAAGCTGCAAGGCTTGAGGCAGAAAAACAGGCTGCATTGAAAGCCGCTGAGGAAGAGGCTGCAAGGGCAGAAGCCGAACGTATTGCTGCAGAAGAAGCTGCGCGCCGCAGAAAACTTTTGGAAGATGTAGCCGCATCTTTGCAGAATACAGAAACAGAAAATATGTCAGCAGGTGCTGAAGGAACAGTTGAATATGACTACGAAACAGAACTCGAATAGTGAAATAAAAGAAACAAAGACCGCAGCTAAGAAAACAGCCGCTTCTGGTGCAACAAAGACCGCAGCTAAGAAAACAGCTGCTTCTGGTGCAACAAAGACCACGGTTAAGAAAACAGCTGCTGCTTCCACAACAAAGACATCAGCTAAGAAAACAACGGCTTCTGGTGCAACAAAGACCGCGGTTAAGAAAACAGCTGCTGCTTCCACAACAAAGACCGCAGCTAAGAAAACAGCGGCTTCTGGTGCAACAAAGACCGCGGTTAAGAAAACAGCTGTTGCTTCCACAACAAAGAGCGCAGCTAAGAAAACAACGGCTGCTTCCGCAACAAAGACTGCAACTAAAAAAACAGTCGCTTCTGGTGCAACAAAGACCGCGGCTAAGAAAACAGCTGCTGCTTCCACAACAAAGACCGCAGCTAAGAAAACAGCCGGCGTTACCGCAACAAAGACCGCGGTGAAGAAAAGTGCGAGCGCAGATTCTGTAGCCGCAGAAACAAAAATATTTGTTCCTGAAACCGCAATGCAGGTAAAAGAAACTGCGTCCGACGAAACAGAGGTACTTGCTTCTGAAACTGTTGTACCGGAAGCGATCCCAGCCGAAGAAAAAAGTGCATCAGTTGAACAGCCTTCTGCAGCAGACGGGGCAAAACAGGAAACAAAGAGTGTTCAACCTGAAGTTGAGAAAAGAGAAGAAGATCTTACTTTCTGGACTCAGGCACGAGACCACGAAGTCCGTGATGATTCCGAAAAAAAGGACAGAAAAAAGTTTATTATACTCATTGCGGCCATTCTTGCGCTTCTTGCTCTTGGAGGTGCAGGTGTTTTTATGGCTGTAAAAAATTCTTCCGGGGCGGCAGAAAAATCTGTTTCAAGCGAAAGGCAGAATACAATTAAACTTGCCAAAAGTTATATAGAAAGGGGAAATTACGACCAGGCTCTTTCTTTGCTGAACGGACTTGTAATAAAAGAGTCCCTGGATGATGAAATAGAGGGCCTTCTTGACCGTGCTCTGGAACTCAAAAACCGTGCCGAACAGACAAAAAACGAACAGTCCCGGGACAGCGTGTCTGTAAGTGTAGATGCCAGCGGAATAGAAGATGCAATGCAGTCCAGCATAGATTCACTTAAAAGCGAACTTGCAAAACAGCAGGAAGAAAGCCGCAGACAGGCAGAAGCAAATGCCAAAGTTATCAATGACCTTCTTGAACAGAAAAAACAGGAAGAACAAAAACAGGAACTTCAGAGAAAAGAAAATGAAAGAATAAAGAAAATTGAAGAGCAGAAAAAAGCCGACGAAGAAAAGAAAAAGGCAGACGAAGCAAAGAAAAAAGCCGAAGAAACCAAAAAACAGGCACTGGCCGCCGCTGCAGCACAGAAACTGCGCAATTCTATAGATGATGAAATTGCAAAGGGAAAAGCCCTTCTTAACGCAGGTGATATAGCCGGAGCCATGAAGCATTTTGACAGGGCTTCGTCATTGATGCCAAAAGATGATGATCCGCAGAACAAGGAATTTGTTTCGTCACGCATGAGCGACATGGCCAAATCACTTTATGCTGCTTCTGAAAATTCAGGCAATCCGCAGAGCGATGAAGCCAAAGCCGCAGCTCTTTCCTATGCACGAGAGACTCTGGCAAAAGACCCGTCAGACGCGGCTTCACATTACATCTTTGGAATGCAGGCACTTGAGTCAAAAAATTATGCCGAAGCAGAAAAGCAGCTCAAGAGTGCAATTTCAAAAGATTCTGACAATGCCATGTACTATTACCAACTTGGACGTTCACAGGCACAGCAGAAAAAGTATGATGCCGCATCTGTTTCGTTCCAGTCGTCTGTAAAATATGACTCAAATTTTGCTCCTGCCTACTACAATCTTGGATTTGTTTCAGAACGACTTGGCCGCAACTCACAGGCTCTTGGTGCATACAGAAGGGCAAGTTCCGTTAATCCTGACTATGAAAATGCATATATCGCCGCGGCAAGAATCCTTTCAAGGCAGAATGATTTTAATGGTGCGGTTTCTGCATACGAATCTGCTGTAAGGGTTAATCCCTCAAATGCAAGGACTTACCAGGAAATGGGTTCTGCATATTCGTCACTGGAAAAATACAAACAGGCCGAAGACTGCTTTAAAAAAGCTCTTGCCTACATGGATCCGTCAAACAAAGACCCGCTTACGTACTATAATTTGTCTACCGTAATGTATGCGCAGGGAAACAGGGAGTCTGCGCTGGAATATGCCGCTCTTGCCTATGCAAACAAAGATGCAGGAAGAAAGGCAGCACGTTCAAGCATAGTTTACAATTATGCCCTTATGAATGAAGAAGCAGGCAACTTTACAAAGGCAATTGACCTTTACCGCGAAGTTATTACGGAAGATCCAAAAAATGTAAAGGCAAACACAAATCTTGGTGTACTCTGCCTTGAACAGAATGATGCAGACAATGCAATAAAATTTCTGCTTGCCGCTTATTCCCAGGACAGTTCAAACTTTGAAGTAAACAATAATCTTGGAAATGCATACAGAATAAAGGAAGATTACGACAGTTCAATAAAGTATTACCAGAATGCGCTTAAGATTCAGCCAAAAGATTCTACCGTGCGCGAAAATCTTGCCAAAGCATTTGCTTCTGCCGGAAAATATGACAGCGCCAGAGCAACTTACGAAGATGTCGTAAAGGCAGATTCAGCCAACTGGAATGCATGGCTTGAACTTGCAAAAATATGCATTTCACTGAAGGACAATGCTTCTGCTGAAAAATATCTGGTATATCTTCAGGAAAAAAATCCTTCATTTGAGGCTACAACTGTTGCTTCGCTTTTGTCTTCAATCAAGCAGTAAACAGAAGTGCTAAATTCTTTTGACCAGCGAAAAAAGCTGTCTGCGCGTGATTGCCGTATATACAGGCCTTCCGTGCGGGCAGTGCGGGTCAGGGAGTTCCAGCGCTTTTCTTGCAATTTCTTCTGCTGTTTTTTCATCCAGAACTGTTCCGTCCATAACTGCGGAACGGCAGGCTGTTGAGGCTGCGGCAGCGTTTATCATGTCACCGGGGTTGATTCTTCTGTCCAAAAGATCCCTTGCTAGGTCTGCTTCTTTTCCTTTCCATCTGAGTGGTACCGAAGTGAATTCCCATTTTCCGTCACCGCAGTTTTTTCCTGTAAAGCCTGCTTCATTCAGTTTTGGAAGAAGCGCTTCAAGGTAGTTGTCGTCGGCTTTTCCGTCTGTGTAGACAGTGTAGGGAACAAGAAGTTCCTGTTTTTGTCCTGCGTCGGCCATAATCTGATTGTAAATTATTCTTTCGTGTGCCGCGTGCTGGTCTATTATGTAAAGAATGTCATTTTTTTCGGCAATGATAAATGTTCCGAGGGTAATTCCAACAAAGTGAAAACCGTCATTTTTGTTCTGTGCATTTTGTTCCGGCTGCGTTTGTGCAACTGTTTCTGAATCTGTTCCTGCATTTTGCGGAAGGTCTGCGGCGGTTTTTGCAAGAGACTGGATGTAGTTTGGCTTTGTGATTCTTCCTTCTACAGAGGCTTCCGAAAAGAATCTGCTTCTTGTGTCCGAGCGGCGCGGGGGCATATACTGTTTTATAAATGAAGTATCCCTGTGCTCTTCGTAAGCAGGCTCTTCTGTCTGTGTCATTGCAAAAGATGTGTCCATAAATTCAAGGGCCGTGTCGTTTTGCGATTTTTCGTCCATTAAGGAAAGCGTATATTTTTTGAAAAAATCCTTTGTAATTGAACTTACGCCGTGATGAAGTGACGAAATGTCCTTGAACCGAACTTCGCGCTTTGCAGGATGAATGTTAAAGTCAACAAGTGACGGGTCTATGTTTACAAAAAGACATGCTACAGGATGTGTACCGTTGGGGAAACAGCCCTGGGTTCCGTATTCTATAGCCTGGACAAGCGAATATTCCGTTACGCGCCGGCCGTTTATATAAATGTAAATATTTTTTCTGTTGCTGCGGGTTACTGACGGTTCCCCTATTATAAGGTCAAAATTCCATTCAGAATTGTTGTCAGAACCTTTTACATCATAAAAGAGGTCTTCTGATTCAAAAAATTCCATTGCCTGGACAAAACGCTGCTTTAGTGTCTGGCCTGCAGGAAGTGAAAGTTTTTCTTCGCCGTCCATGCAGAGTGAAAAGGCAATGTCGGGGCGGGGAAGGGTTTTTTCTTCAAAAGTTGAACGGCAGAGAGTTCCTTCACTTGCAGGTCTTTTCAAAAAGCGCCTTCTTGCCGGAAAATTTTCAAAAAGTCCTTCTGTCTGAACGATTGTTCCGCGGTATTCTGCAGTTGGTTCCATAATGTGGTCTTCTGTTACCGAAGCACGCATTTTCCAGCCGCCGCTTGTTACCGTAAGGCGTGATACGGCCGCCATTGACGAAAGGGCTTCTCCTCTGAATCCGAGAGTATGCAGGTTAAGAAGATCTGTTTCTGAGGCAATTTTGCTTGTTGCGTGGGGACGGGCGCAGTTTTGCAAATCTTCTTTGTCCATGCCGCGGCCGTTGTCTATGACTCTTATTTTTTCTATTCCGCCACCGGTTATTTCTACGCGTATTCTGTCTGCGCCGCTGTCTACTGCATTGTCCATAAGTTCGCGAACAATGGCGTTGGGGCGGTCAATTACTTCTCCTGCCGCAATTTTTCTTGCTACTTCAGGAGACAGCACTTTTACACGGCGTTTTTGTGAAATCGTTTTTTCTTCCATAATATGAGTCAGGCGCGGGTTCCGTTAAGCTCTGTTGTTCCGCTAAAGAGGTCAAGAACAGGCTCTTCTTCTGTACCTGCAGTTTTCTTTGAAGATTTTTTTTCTTCGGGAAGCGAGTCTCCGTTCATAAGAATCTGAATGCGTCCTTCTATTGAATCAAGTTCTTTTTCCATTCCCTTTGCAAGCTTTATTCCTTCTTCAAAGCTTTTGAGTGCTTCTTCAAGGGTAATGTTGCTTCTTTTTATGTTTTCAGACAGTTGTTCAAGTCTTTCCAGGTTTGATTCAAAGTTTTTCATTGTTCGCTTACCTCGCTTGTTTTTGTTACTTCTGCATATATGGATCCCTTTGAGGGGCGTATCAAAAGTTTTTTTCCAAAAGCCGTGTCACTTGCGTTTCTTATTACGCGGCCTGTTTCTGCGTCGCAAACCATTGAATATCCTCTGTCAAAGATTGTCTGCGGATTGCAGTTTTCAAGAATTTGCGTGCACTGTGCAATTTTACGGCGTTTTTCTTCTATATAAGTCTGCATGTTCTGTTCAAGCTGTTTTTGTACAGTGTCAAAACGGTTAAGAACAGGAAGTTCTATGTTTCTGAACTGGAGTTCCATGCTTTCTGGCGTGAAGGTTTTTAACAGAAGTTTCATGTTTTTAATGCGCTTGTCTATTTCTGTCTTTAAGTCGGTGACGGCATTCTGTATGCTTTCTGTTACCGAACGTTTTTCGGGAACTGTAAGTTCGGCAGCTGCGCTTGGAGTCGAGGCCCTTAAGTCTGCGGCAAAGTCGCTTAATGCCCAGTCAATTTCATGACCTACAGCCGAGACGACGGGTATGTCTGAGTTTGCAATTGCCCTTACAACACATTCTTCGCTAAACGGAAGCAGATCTTCGAGAGAACCGCCGCCGCGTCCTACAATCAGTACGTCGCAGAGTGAATAAGTGTTTGCAATTTTAATCATTCTTGTTATGGAAGGTGCAGCTTCTTCTCCCTGAACAAGAGCCGGTAGAATTACTATGCTTACTTTGTCATTGCGGCGCCTTACTATCTGGAGAATATCGCGTAGGGCAGCTCCTGTGGGGCTTGTGACAATACCTACCGTACCGGGAAAAAACGGAATATTCTTTTTTCTTGAACTGTCAAACAGGCCTTCCTGTGCAAACTGACGCTTTCTCTGTTCAATCATTTCAAGAATATCACCGGCTCCGGCTTTTGTCATTGAAGTAATTATTATCTGGTAATTGCCTCGCGGGGCATATACGCTTACCGAGCCCTTAACGACAACAAGTGTTCCGTCTTTCGGGGTAAAATCAAGGGATGCGGCTCTTCCGCGGAACATAACTGCAGAAATCTGGGAGTCGCTGTCTTTAAGGCTAAAGTAAAGGTGGCCTGATGCATTGGGCCTGAAGTTTGAAATTTCGCCTTTGAGAGAAATATTTGAAAAGGAACCTTCCAGCATGGTTTTTATAAGACCTGTAAGCTGGGAGACACTTAGCGCGTCGTTATTTTGTTCTGCAGAAGTCATTCGTTGATTGTAAACATTCGCTTTAATTTATACAAGAGAATTCCGATAATTGAAGGGATGAAAAGTATAGTATTCCTTTTTGCGGGGTTCAGGCAGAGCCACGCTTTTGATAAAGTTTTTTCTTCTTCTTCGGCATTCGCAAGATGTCTTGTCTGGGCTTGCGGAATAAAAGACAGTCCTGATATTTTTATTGCGGCTGTTCCCGAAACAGAAGGTTTTGTAAAGGATGCGGTAAAGGTTTGCGGCTTAAAAAATGTTTCTGTTGTTTCAAAGCCGTCATGGACAACACTTTCCCTTGTTCAGACAATGGCTTCTTCCTGTACCGCAAAAAATGCCGGATGTGCAGTTTATTCAGCGGCAGACAGACCGTTTCTTGATAGCGCCCTTACGCAGGAAGTTATGGACTGCCATTCAAAATATCTTGCGGAATACACCTTTGCCGACGGTTACCCGAAAGGTTTTGCTCCCGAAGTAATTGACGCCGGAACTCTGGCAATTCTGTCATCTCTTGCTCAGGACCGTTTTAAGGAGGCCGGAGACGCACCTGTTTCTTCTGAATGCCTGTGGAATCTTATTAAAGGCGATATAAATTCTTTTGAAATAGAATGTGTCGTAGCCCCGAAAGACTGGCGCCTTTTGCGGCTTGATTTTTCATGCTGCAGCAGAATAAATCTTGAGGCATGCAAAAATCTTTACAAGGCGGCTTTGGACGAAAGAATTCCGTTTAAGGCAGAATCTCTTTCTGACTTTGCAGAAAACCGTCCTGACATTTTAAAGACAGTGCCTGCTTTTTACAATATTCAGATTTCGGCAGAAGATGCTTCAGTTGCAGATTATACCCCTGCTTTTTTGAAATGCACCGGCGGAATGGAAAATATGAGGCTCGAAAAATTCAGGGCTCTTCTTTCGCAGATTGCAGAATTTTCTGAAACAGCTGTTGTGGGACTTTCTGCACGCGGTGAACCGCTCAAAGTAAATTCTTTGTGCGATTATATAGAATCTGTTTTAAGTTTTCCAGGACTTTCAGTGCTTGTAGAAACTGACGGAACACTTGTTACCGAAACCCTTGCAGATAAAATTCTTGTTGCGTTAAAAAATGCACCTGCACGTGCCGTAAAAAAATCTGCTGTTACGTGGATTGTTATGCTGGATGCTTTTTCAGAAGAAAAGTATTCTTCTATTAGGCACGGCGGAAACTTTGCTGCGGCTGTAAATGCTGTTCAGATTCTTGGAAGAAGATTTCCTTCATGCGTTTACCCGCAGTTTACGCGCGTTAATGAAAATGAAGACGAACTTGAAAAATTCTACAGATTCTGGCATGAAAAGGATTCTCCTTCAGGCGGAAAACTTATTGTAAAAAAATATGACTCGTGCTGTGCAGTACTTCCTGACAGAAAACCTGCAGACCTTTCTCCTTTGGAAAGATGTCCCTGCTGGCATTTGAGGCGCGACATGATTGTACTATGTGACGGAAGCGTTCCTTTGTGCCAGGAATGTATCGGTGAAGAACCTGCAGGAAATGTTTTTGAAGAAGGCGTGCAGTCCGTCTGGAATAAAATAGAACTTTCTTCTGACGGAACATCTGTTTCAAAAAAAGATAAATGTGGTAAATGCGATGAATACTATACCTTTAATTTTTAACGAGCGTCATATAAATTACACTTCAGTCGGCGGAACAGAAAGTGCGCGCAAAGTACTTGTTCCGGTAACCTGCGTAGTTCTTAACAGAATAGAAGGACAGTACCGGCCGCGTGTGTTTGACAACATTCTTTCAAAAGGGTTTGACCAGGTTATAAGCGTTGAACACAAAGGCGAAAGAAATGCTGCGGGAGATCTTGCGCGCATGTACCCCTCAATCAAGTTTATGACGGCACTCGAAGATGTTACACAGGGTGACCTTCTGAATATTGCCATGGCCGAATCAAGAAACCGCTGTGTTCTTGTTGTGCAGGATGACATGTGCGTAGAAAAATTTTCTTTTACGCCAAGACTTGCAGAAGTTCTTTCTTCAAAAAATGTATTCTGCTGTGCGCCCAGACTTTATTCGGGGGAATACAGGCTTCTTCCTACTGTATTCTGTCCTTCGGTAAGGAATTCTGTTTTTACCGTAGAAAACGGAACCAGACTCGACGACGGAACAGAAACACTTTTTGCTACAGATCTGGCAGGTTTTTATGACAGGGACAAATATATTCAGCTTGGAGGAGCGGACTACACGATAACGTCAGAATACTGGCAGAAGGCAGATCTTTTTCTTCGTTCATGGCTTTGGGGTGAACGGACTCTGATCAGTTTCCCTTTTGAACTTACATACTGTTTTGACACTCCGGAACAGGATCAGACTGTTGACCTTTCTTACCTGAGGTTTTATCTTAAAAACCTTCTTCCTGTAGTAAAAAACGGGGCTGCAGTTATTCCGCTTTCGTCGTTTGCTGCATTCAATTCAAGAAGTTCATGCGGAATCTCTGAGTCGGTAAAGCAGTTTAACAATGCAAGACGCTGGGTTTCGCGCAATAAATACCGTTTTGCTATGGATGCAGTTTCCCTTATTGAAAACTGGGGTGTAGAAAAATGAAACTTAGAGATTTATTCAACAGAAAAAGAAATAAAACCGTTCTTATAGTTCAGTGCAGACTTTCTTCAACAAGGCTTCCCGGAAAAGCACTTCTTCCCCTTGGCGGAAAAACTGTTTTGGAATGGGTTCTTGCTTCCATGAAAAAAGTCAAGGCTGACCGCTATTATCTCGCAGTTGACGAAAAAAGCTGTGAACAGCTGGCTCCTATTGCTTTTAAATGCGGCTGGGACTTTTTTGCCGGCTCCGAAACAGATGTTCTGGACAGATTCTGCAATGTAATAAAAATGTCAAAGGCAGACACTGTAATACGTGCCACTGCAGACAATCCGTTTTTGTTTTATGAAGCGGCGCAGTCTCTTGCAGAAGAATACGATTTGCGCAATTCAACTGCCAATGTTGACTACATAACATATACAGGACTTCCACACGGAAGCGGCGTGGAAATGTTCAATGCACATTCTCTTTTGAAAGCCGCATCCATGACCAGTTTGGACTATGATCATGAACACGTGGGGCCTGCTTTGTACAACCATCCCGACAGTTTCAACAGTCTTTTTGTACGTGCACCCGCGAGATTCTGCCGTCCCGAACTCAGGTCTACAATAGATACTGCCGCCGACTACAGACGTGCGCTTGCCGTGGTTCAGTCAGTTTCAAAAGGTGGTAAGTGTGACCAGCCTTATACATGCGAACAGATTCTGCAGGGGCTTGATTCTTACTGTATTTCTTCGCCTGTTCTTTTTATTCCGTCAGTTGAATGCGGAAGGGGAACAGGTCATCTGCGCCGCTGTCTGGAACTTGCAGAAAAAACAATCTCTGATGTTTATATTCCCGAAAACTGCACTCTTGCCGAAACAGAAGAACTTTTGGACGAGGCCAGAAAAAACGGACTCTTTGAATGGCAGATTGTGCGTAATTTTGATTCTGTCCAGGATTATTCCATGGTTGTGACGGATATGTTCAAAACACCTGATTCACTTCTTAAAAAAATCCCGCGCGGAATAAAAATTGTTGCTTTGGATGAGGGCCGCACAGACACTTCGTACGCAGATTTTGTTATAGATGTAATTCCTTCTGCAGACAGCGAGCGCGTTGTAAATATTTCGGATCCTTCTTATATGGAACTTCCACTTAACAGACGCAACAGTGTACCATCATGTGTAAAAAAAGCAATTGTGGTTCTTGGCGGTGAAGACCCGTCAAACCTTACTGTTCCTGCAGCAAAGGCTCTTGCAGAACTTGGAATTTATGTTACTGCGGTAATGCCTTCACAAAAGACTTCTGATATTCCCGACGGAATTTCTTCAGAACAGGCTGGGTTTATTGCCTTTGTTCCGCCGGTAGAAAATCTGCGCGAAAAACTTTTCGGCTATGATCTTGTAGTAACGCATTACGGCTTTACTGCTTTTGAAGCTTCGGCTGCAGGATGTCCTGTCATATTGCTTGGAACTTCACCGCTTCACGAAAAACTTGCTAAAAAATATTCTTTTGCATGTCTTGCACCGTCTTCGGTTACAAAAGAAAAATTTGCATCCCTTCTGGAAAACCCGGCAACCCTCGTAAACAGCGCATTTTCAGAAGGAGGCAAGTCTCTTTCTGAGTGCATCATTTCCCTTTCAAAAGGAACAAGACTTATGTGCCCTGTATGCCGCAGCCGGCCAGAACATGATGATGCTGTTGTAGCACGCGTTCCCGAAAGAACATTCAGACGCTGTTCTTCATGCGGAATAATTTACATGTCATGGAAGCCTTATTCCCGCACGGACATTTACGGAAGATCTTATTTTACCGAAGAATACAAAAAACAATACGGAAAAACCTATCTCGATGACTTTGCTTCAATAAAAGCACAGTGTGTAAGAAGAGTCAGCATCATTGACTTTATTTACAGAAGACAGCATTCGTCTGTAACACCTGTTGTTCTTGATGTAGGATGCGCAATGGGACCGTTCCTGGACGCAGCAAACGATTCGGGCTGGCAGGTATTCGGAACAGACATTTCTGCTCAGGCCGTTGACTATGTGCAGAAGACACTCAATTATCCTGCTGTGTGCGGTTCATTCCCCGATGTAGATTTGAGTGCTGAATTCGGAATAGAAAAATTCGATGCCGTAACAATGTGGTATGTTCTTGAACATTTTGAAAATGCAGATGCAGTTTTAAAAGCCGTGTCATCCCTTTTGAAAAAAGGCGGAATCTTTGCATTCAGCACTCCTTCTGCTTCGGGAATAAGTGCAAAATTCAATACAGAAGAATTTTATGCATCAAGCCCGGCCGACCACTACACACTGTGGGAAACAGGAAGGGTAGAGCAGATTCTTCACAGGTACGGATTCAAAGTAGTAAAAATTGTTCCGACTGGAATCCACCCGGAACGGTTCCCGTGCGTCAAAAACAAAAACTTAAGTGACAAATCGCTCAAATTCAAACTGCTGGGAATGGCTGCAAAAATGATGCGGCTTGGCGATACATTCGAAGTTTACTGCAGGAAAATATAAAATGCCTTTACAGAATACAAATAAAACCGTAGCCGATGCGCAGAATAAAGAATATGTTCTCATACTTGGAGCAGGTCTTATGCAGAGGCCGGCCATTGAAGCTGCCAGGGAACTTGGTTTTGCGGCCGTCGTTGCAGATGCCAATCCAAAAGCTGTGTGTGTTCCGTTTGCCGACATCTTTGCTCCGGTAGACTTAAAGGACCGCGAAGGGCTTTTGAAACTTGCACAGTCTTTCGGATTAAATCTTAAAGCCGTTTTTACAGCTGGAACAGATTTTTCTTCATCAGTTTCATTTGTTGCACAAAAGTGCGGCCTTGTTTCACATACTCTTGAAGCGGCAGAAAACGCAAGTGACAAAGTGCGCATGAGAAAATGTTTTCTTGAGGCAGACGTTCCTTCCCCCGATTTTATGCAGATAGAACAAAGCGCAATACAGGACTTTTTGTCTTCCAAAGAGTGCGCTGAACTTGAGTTTCCCAAAGTTGTAAAACCTGCAGACAACATGGGGGCACGCGGCTGCCGTCTTGCTCGTGACAGAAGCGAACTTGAACACTCACTTTATGAAGCGGCAAAAAATTCACGTTCGGGCAGGGTAATTGTTGAAGACTATATGGAAGGCCCCGAATTTTCCATTGATGCGCTTGTACATAACGGAACATTTACCGTTACAGGATTTGCAGACCGCCATATTTTCTACAAACCGTATTTTATAGAAATGGGACACACAATGCCGTCTTGTGTTCCGCCGCAAATAAAACTTGAACTCATTGAAGCGTTTGCAAAGGGCGCGGCATCTCTTGGACTTACAGAAGGGGCGGCAAAAGCAGACATCAAGTATACAAAAAACGGCCCTATGATAGGAGAAATTGCAGGCCGTCTTTCAGGCGGCTATATGTCTGGCTGGACATACCCTTACGCATCTTCCCTTAACCTTACGGAACAGGCTCTCCTTATAGCTGCAGGAAAAGAACCCGCAGAACTTGTAAAAAAGAGAAAGCCGCTTGGCATAACTTCAGGCAATTTTGTGCTTTACGAAGCTGAATGTGATAAAACCAGTGCAGAACGCGCATTTATTTCCATACCGGGAACAGTTTCTTCTGTATACGGAACAGATACGGCATCGTCTTCTCCTTTTGTAAAAAACCTTCTATTCAGGTGCGGTGAAGGCTCAGATGCAGAATTCCCCCGCAACAATGTAGAAAAGTGCGGAAATGCAATATCCTGCTCAAAAAGTGCAGCCCTCGCTCGCTCTGCAGCAGAATATGCTGTTTCGCAACTGACACTCCGGTTAAAGCCACATTCAGAAAAAACAGACAGTTTTCTTTTTGGACAGGATCTTCCTTTTGAAAAGAATTTTCCGCCGCCAGCCTTTACGTGCACAGAAAAAACAGAAGCGGCCCTTGACAGACTGCTTGGTGAAAGTCCTGTATTCAAAGCAGGAACAAAAGCATCGGTATATTTTTCACAGATTATTCCGCTTATGGAAGGGCAGTCCGACTGGAATAAAAAAAGTTTTGCTGTAACACTTGAACAATACGACCAGCTTTGTCCAGAACATGATAATATAGATGGTAAATGTATTGCACGTGCTCTTTTTAAAGGTGGAATCCAGGGAATGCTTTACGTAAGCGATGGAGTATCTTATGAATCGTAGAATTTTTGTTTTGATAGCGGCAGTCCTCTTGTCTTCCCATGCGGTTTTTTCCCAGACAAAATGGGTTAACGCGGTAGAATCTGCAAAAAAAGCAGGAATGTGCCTTTACTGGGATCCGCTGGCGCAGTCAGGCGTTCTTGAAAAAAACGGACACCAGATTTCGTTCAGGGCAGGCGACGGTTTTGTACTGCGCGATTACAAGACAATAGTTACCGAAGATGCACCAAAGGTAGAAAACGGAACACTTCTGGCAACAGAAAGTTTTATGCGCTCAGCGGACAGTTTCTTTCAGACCGAAAGCGATGAAAGTCCCTACCGCATAGGTGCAATCCTCATAGACCCCGGACACGGCGGAAAAGACCCCGGTGCAATGGCAACACATACAATCGACGGTAAAAAGCGTACAATCCGCGAAAAGGACGTAAACCTGAGCGTAGGATTAAAACTGTATGACTACCTCAAAAAGTCCTATCCAGATAAAAAAATTCTCATGACGCGCAATACAGATGTGTTTATATCACTTGCGCAGCGTACAGAAATAGCAAATTCCGTAAAACTTGCCGAAAACGAAGCAATTCTTTATGTGTCAGTTCACGTAAATTCAAATTTTGACGAGTCTGCTTCGGGTTATGAAGTCTGGTATCTTTCGCCCGGTTACAGAAGGCAGGTTATAGATTCAAAAACAACCGACGATAAGTCACTTTCCACAATATTGAACAGCATGATGGAAGAAGAATACACTACAGAATCAATCCTGATTGCAAAATTTATACTTGAAGGAATAGGAGCGCAGGTAGGAAACTTAAGCAAAGCCCGCGGAATAAAGGCTGAAGAATGGTTTGTCGTAAGAAATACAAAAATGCCCAGCGTACTTATAGAAACAGGATTTCTTTCAAACAAAAAAGAAGCGGCTCTCCTGCTTGACGACAAGTACTTGCAGAAACTCTCTTTCGGGATATATAATGGACTGCAGGCATTTGTAACACATTTTGAACGCTCAAGAGGATTCACGGGAATAAAATGAAAACAGAACTTAAAAAAAAGTTTCTTCCGAATATAGCGCTTGGAATTTTTTTTGGCTCCATGTTGTTTTCGGTATGCATGTATTTGATAAGCGGAATTCAGCCGTACAGAGTTTATTACTTCCGCTCTTTTGATTCAGACTCTGTATTTTCTGAAACAAGAAGGGCAGTCGCAAAGCCCGAAAGCGGTGAACTTGAATATTATATAGATGACATTCTTCTGGGACCCATTACAAACAGATACAAGCCTTTATTTGCACCAGGAACTTCCGTCGAATTCTGCATAAAAAAGGGAAAAGAACTTCACCTTGGTCTTACAGCGCAGGCCCTTAAGCCTGATTCCGAGACCTGTTCCATACCCGACGGAGTGGAACTTTTGAAAAAAAATATTGTGAGTAATTTCACAAATATAAAAAAAATTCACATATACATTGGGGGACGTCCTGCAGGCGAATAGTGACTGTATTTTTTAATTTATTATATCTTTTGATTTTAAGTTAAATTTTCAGCCTGAATAATCAAAACAAGTTGACAAAAAGACTATCTTGTTAGATACTATATACTACAAGGCTACATCAAATGTGTATTAAAAGGAGCTTCGAATGAAGAGGACTTTATTTTTAACTGCCGCTGTCATGCTTCTGGCAGGTACATTCGCTTTCGCTAAGGAATCAACGCTCATCGACTTTACTTTGCTCGATGCAGACACTGTTGCTGACGAAAACGGTAATCCTACAGAAAACAGCAGAACTGTAATGGATTATTCTGTAGCCGCCGGTGCAACATTCACCAGCGATCAGAAATCACTTATGAAGACTTCGCTTGCTCTTCCTCGCTGGGAAGTAGAGCTTAACTCTTCTGCAAGAAATGTTGAGGCTGTTGCTTATTCACAGGTAGTAGCAGCTCCTGTAAAAGACACTGCTGATGTTCCTTTTGCAGGAAGCAACGTAATGGGTGTACGTGTTATATTCCCGACATGGAACAACAACGCAAATGCCAGAATCGTTCCCCCGTTTGAAATTCAGGCTTACGAGCCTCTTTCTGATGCTGACGAGAACGGAAACCGCTTGCAGCCTACAGACGAGCAGAAGGGAAAATATCTTTTCGAAGAAGGATACGGTCTCGTAAAGAATGTTGGAACACTCAAGTCAATCGCTGTTACAACAATGGGTATGAACTATCCGCACCAGCTTTATGTACTTCTTAAGGACAATGACGGTGTAGAGCGCCGCTACCTTATGGGAAATCTTTACTTTGATGGTTGGAAAACACTTCAGTGGAACAACCCTGACTATATTTCAGAAGTTCGCACACGCGAGATTCGTGTTTATCCGATTTACCCGCGCGGACTTCCATTCGTAAAGTTCTGCGGCTTCCAGGTAACACGCGATGCTTCTCACATTGGTGACAACTTCATCGGTTACTTCAAGGATGTAAAGATTATTTACGACCTCGCAGTTCTTTCTGCAGACCGCGACATTGATGATGAAGACCTTTGGGGCATTATCGGAAAGAAAGAGCAGGCTCGCCAGAACAACGAGATGTCACGCTTTGGAAACAAGCAGGTTAACCGCTTTATCGAGCAGGAAAAGATGGCTACCGAAGAAACATTTAGTTCTTCTTTGGAAGCAGGATCTGATTCAAACGCTCAGGCTACTGACGCTGCAAAATAAGTCTTGAATGACTAAGAAGGACCGCCCTGTTCAGGACGGTCTTTTTTTATGCCCTGAAGTTTTCTTAACATTTACAATTATTGGTTTACGATATGAATAAAAATTTGCTTATGATGCCTGACAAAAATAAAATTAAGGCCTGTTATGATTCCTATTCTTTTCTTTTTACAAAAATTCTGGAAAATATAGAACATAAACTTCGTGAAACCATTTATCTTGCGTCAAATCCTACTTACAAGACACGGGTCAAGTCTTTTTCAAGCTATTATAAAAAGATTCTGCGCCAGAAATCGGCCGAGGCATGTGAAGGAAATCACCTTGTTACTTTGACAGACATGATCGGAATAAGGGTAATCTGCGCTTTTCTGGAAGATCTTGGTGTTGTACAGCAGCAGATACAGGATGCATTTGAAGTCAGGGAAATAGAAAAGAAGGGTGCCGAGCAGTCGTTCAGGGAGTTCGGCTATGAGTCAATTCATATTCTTGTTTCGATTCCAAAGGAATGTATTCCAGAAGATTTGCAGGGACTTGAGATTCCCGATAATCTGGTTTGCGAAATTCAGGTTAGAACTATTCTTCAGGACGCTTGGGCCGAAGTGGAACATGAGCTTATTTACAAGTCCGAATTCAATCCGTTTGACAAACCTCTTCGCAGAAAACTTGCTTCCATAAACGCCAGTCTGACGCTTGCAGACATGATTTTTCAGGAAATAAGGGACTATCAGAACAGACTTCAGGAAGAGCTTGGTACGCGCCGGGAAAACTTTTATGACATGGTAGATGACATTTCTGACAGGGAAATGAATATAAACCACCGTAAAGAGAATGTCAGGGAACTTTCAAGTCCTTTTGAAAAGGGCAGTATTGACGATCTGGTTCTGGAAGCTCTGCATGAGCACAACCAGGGCAATTTTGACAAGGCTATAGCAATTTATTCGCGTATTCTTGAGTCAAAACCGGCCCCCTCTGATGTTGTGTGTTCTGTAATTCTCAAGCACAGGGGTATGGCATATTTTGCCCGGAACGATTATGAATGTTCGCTTGCTGACTTTAAAAAGAGTTTTGAAATTAACCCGCACAGTGAACGGTCTGTTTATTACGAGGGGATTGTTTATGCCCTTCAGGGAGAGCATGAGCGGGCAGTAGAGTGTTTTGGCAAGTCTCTTGCACTCAATTCATTCCAGAGTCATGTTTACTTCAGGCGCTCTCTTTCATACTTTGCACTGGGCAAATATGATGATTCACTGGAGGATTTGAAGCAGGCGGAAAATCTTGGCCTTGACAATGATGATTTGAAGGCCTTTAAAGCTAAGCTTTTGGATAAGTTTGACATGAAATGAGGTTTGAAAAATTTTTAATTTTTTTACCAAATTTTACATTTTGATATTGACATACAATATGTGTTTATGATATAGTCTAAACATACCACATTAAGTGTGTATGTCTCCTTCGTCTAGTGGTTAGGACATCGGGTTTTCATCCCGACAACATGGGTTCAATTCCCGTAGGAGATGTCAGGGTTCCTTTCAGGAGCCCTTTTTTTATGCCCTCACAATAGTCTGTATTTTATATTATAAAAAAAAGGCCGTTCTCCTTTTGGAAAACGGTCTTTTTAGTTGATAAACAAAATGTCTTAGAAAAGCATTACTATGATTTTTGCTGCAAGAACAACGGAAACGAGTGCCAGCGGGTATGTTGCTGCATAGGCAGAAGATACTTCATCTGTTCCGGCTGTGGCAATGAGGGTTCCGAGTGCAGGTGTACTTGTCATTCCGCCTGTGATTGAACCGAGGTTGTTGAAGAGATTGAGCTTGAATACAAAACGTGCAATAAGGTATCCCACAATCATCGGTACGGTTGTCATGAGGGCTCCGTAGATAAAGTATGAAACCTTAACGTTTGAAACAAAGTTTACTCCACCGGGAACGCCTGCTCCGATAAGGAAGAGCACAAGTCCCAGTTCCCTCATGAAGTTTAGAGTCTGCTTGCTTATTCTGCAGTCAACTTTTCCTATTCTTCCGAAGTGTCCTATAATAAGTCCTGCAACCAGTGTTCCGCCTGAGTTACCCAGTGAGAAGTTTACTCCCGGAATTTTTATTGCACCGATTATACAGCCAAGAGCTACTGCCAGGAAGAAGGGGAAGAATCCGAAGTCATCAAGCTGGACAAGTGTTCCCTTTGGTTCAGGAATTGTTACAGGGTTTGCAGCAACGAAATTTTCGCGTTCTTTGGCCATGTCTACTTTAAGAAGTTTTGGTACAAGCTGAACGAAAAGAACTACTCCAAGAACTCCATAAAGATATGCAATTCCGTAGCCTGCACTTATTGCGTCCTGGTCTACTCCCGGAACTTCCTTTGCGGCACTGAATCCTGGTGTACTTGTGAGGCCGCCGGTAAGAAGACCTACAGCCATTTCTGAAGAAAGGTTTTTGTCACATAATATGCAGATAATTGCAGTTACTGCTCCCAAAGCTATGATTATTACTCCGAGAAGAAGATATGCAAGAGATTTTCTGTTGAATGTGCGGAAGAATTTTGGTCCTGCGATAAGTCCTACAGCCGTTACGAAAAGCGCTGTTCCGATATTGGAAACAAGAGCGAATTTTGACTTTATTGAGTCTCCCCATAAAGTAATCTGCGTGTCGGTAATTGAAAATGTAGGAAAGTAGTGGATGAGTACACCATATGCGAGGGCTACGATGAGTACTCCGGCTGTTCCCAGTGAGATTCCTTTTACGTTTACTCCGCCGAGCATGAATCCCAACGCACCGATGATGAAAATGATGAAAATGATTGAAAGCGACGAGGAGCAGACTCCTGCCAAGTAGCTAAGCATTTTTTTCCCCTAAAAATAAAGATGATTTCAATAATTATACCGCTTTGATTACCTTTATACAATAGAAAAGAATTTGCTGTTTTGCATCCGGGTGTTATTTTCAGGAGCAATTTAATATTCAGAGTCTTTTTAATTTATAACAAATTTATAATATTTTGATTGACAGAAACTCAAGGGGGGGGGTAGAATATAGAAGCGGTTCAGTTTGGACCGGTATTATTTTATTGTTTAGGAAGGGATTTTATGAAAAAAATTCGAACCAGCTTATTTGCAATTGCCGGAATAGTTCTTTCGAGCGTTCTGGTTTTGGGTTGTCCGTCACAGGATACCAAGGAGACTACAGAGACACAGACAACTGCTTCTGATGTAACTGTTCCAGAGTCTGTCAAGAAGTCAGAGTATACTGCCCCGTCTGAAGAAAACAGGGAAGCGGTTATTAAAGATCTCAAAACTGCATTTACGACTTCGGGAAAGACACTGTTTCCTGATTTCAGTGGAGCGGTTGCAGAAGATACTTCACGTACTACTGTTAAAGAAATGACTACAATGTTTGAGGAGATGAAAAAACAGTTTGTCCAGTTTTCATCAGATCTTCAGAAGAATAGAAAAGCTGAGCTGGACATTAACAAGGCACCGGGAAATATAGAAGAACTTCCTGACGGTGTTTCTGCTGTAATTCCGGAACTTAAACTTTATTTGAATTCTGAATTAATTATTCCGACAGCAGAGACAGGAATGTTCGGAATAAAGGCGTCTGCAAATGCCTGTGCTTCGGGAAAATTTTCTGTTGACTACACAAAACTTGATCCTAAGAATGTAACTGAATTCAAGTCTGCAGTTTTTAATGCTTCGGGCAGTCTGAACGGTGATATGCAGGCTACTATTGATATGGTTACTGAAGGAGAAACATCTCCTACTTCTCTTAACATTACCTCTGGAAATATGAGTATGGCTGCAAGAGCCGGTTCAGGAATAGTATTTGTTCTTAAAAGCAAGGTTGCCGGTAAAATTGTTGCCAATGTTTCTTATGCTGTTTCTGCAGACAAGGGTAAAATGCAGGTTGTAGCAGACAAAGCTGCGGCCGGTAAAATGGGCTCTCTTACCAAAGAACAGCTTGGTGCACTTGTTTCTGCTGCAAAGATCAAGGTGGACGTTTATACACTCGATGACCAGTTTGCATTCAACTGGGTTGAACTTGACGGATTTGACGAAGTTTATGACTTTATTGAAAAATCGAAAGCAGTATTGTTCCCCCCGGAGACTCCTGAAGTAACCGAGTAATTTTTCTGAAATTAATTTTTATGGCTGTCAGGACTGCTGTATGTGTCCTGACAGCCTTTTTTTTAATTTACAATTTGTGCGCAAAGTTCTATAATGGGCGTTCAGTCTTTAACGACTGAAGCCGGCTCTTTAAGCAGAAATTTTTTAGAGCCTGACCTTACTGGAGTGGATTATGATTTCATTGCTTTCGCGCATTTTTATAAAAGACAGCCGTAATTATTCAAAACCGTCTGTTAGAACAGCATACGGGGTTTTGTGCGGTGCGTTTGGTATTTTTCTGAATATTGTTCTTTTTGCCGCAAAATTTATTGCCGGAACTCTGGCCGGTTCTGTTGCCATGACTGCAGATGCCTTCAACAACCTCTCCGATGCTGCTTCTTCTCTTGTTTCTATACTTGGATTTAGGATTGCGTCAAAAAAGCCTGACTCTGAGCATCCTTTCGGCCACGGCCGCATGGAATATGTTTCGGGGCTTATTGTTTCATTTTTGATTCTTATGATGGGTGTTGAACTTATTAAAACTTCTGTTGAAGCGATAATCAACCCGGAGCCTGTTTCGGGAGGGCTTGTTCCTGTTCTTATTCTGTGTGCATCGATTCTTGTAAAATTTTATATCTGGTTTTACAATCATTCCGTAGGAAAGAAAATTTCTTCTGTGGCACTTGAAGCTACGGCTATGGACAGCCTTTCTGATATGATTTCTACTTTTGTAGTAATTGTTTCGGTAATCTGTTCAAAATTCTGCAGTCTGCCTGTAGATGGCATTGGCGGTATAATTGTTGCTCTCTTTATTTTAAGAACAGGATTTGAGTCTGCCAAGGATACTCTGCGTCCTCTTTTGGGTACACCGCCTTCAGAAGAACTTGTTAAGGCTATTGAAGTCGAAGTTATGTCACACAAGCCTATAATCGGTATCCATGATCTTGTCATACATGATTACGGTCCGGGACGCATGATGGTTTCTTTACATGCAGAAGTTCCCGGTGACCAGAATATTTTTGAACTTCACGACGTTGTTGATAATGCAGAGATTTCACTTTCTCAAAAGCTGGGTTGTTCCGCAGTGATTCATATGGATCCTGTTGACACAAAAAATGAACGCCTTAAGGAACTGCATAAAATTGCTTCTGAATGCGCAAAACAGATTGACACAAGGCTTTCTGTACATGACGTGAGAATGGTTCCCGGTCCGAGCCATACGAATCTTATTTTTGATGTTGTAAGACCTTTTGACTGCTGTGAAGACCGTGCTTCCCTTAAGAAAGAACTTGCTTCCAAAATAGAGGGGCTTTGCAGCGAGGTAAGATGCGTTATATGTGTGGACGACCCTTACTGCAGTGACGGTGAAGAAAAGTAGTTTTGAAGAATGGGGGGAATTCCGCCGTTCTTAAAATAGAATTATCCGAGGTCATCGTCAAAAGTGTCGGGGTCGTCAAAGTCTGCTTCGGGAAACTGGTCAATAACGGAATCTTCGTAGTCCTGTTCTGCTGTGGGAATGTCATCCCACTTCATTGGACCTGAAGATTCCTTTTTTTTGCGCGGATAATCAGAATAACTGCCTTCACCCAGGTCATGATAACGGGCGCCGAAAAAGCCGTATTCGGTGTAAGCATCGCCGTTTATTGATGTACGGATCAATAATGCAATTACTATTACGGCAATTATTGCAATTATGACTATTAGCGCAGTCATTGTCTTATTTTCCCAAAATCTTTTGAGCTGCTTCCTCTGCTGTTATGCCCTGGAACTGCTCTCTTGTAGAAAGATTTTTAAGCGTAAGCGTTCCGTTTTGTGCTTCTTCTGCAGAGATAAGAATTCCCCACGGAATATTTTTTTTGTCGGTTACAGCATATTGCTTTGACATTTTTACACTGTCCGGGAATACTTCTACTGCAACACCTGCTTTTCTAAGAAGACCGGCAACTTTCTGGTAGTAAATGCTCAGGTCTGCGCTTGTGTTGTAGATTTCTGCATCGAGGTAGCTTCCTTTTTGTGTGGCAAGTCCCAGCTGTGAAAGTCCTGCAATGAGTCTGTCGAGTCCTATGCTTGAACCTACACCCGGAACCTTGTCTTTCATGTAAAGGCCTGCAAGGTTGTCGTAACGGCCGCCGGAGCATACCGAACCGATTGACGGCAGTTTGTTGAGGAAGGTTTCGTAAACAACGCCTGTGTAGTAGTCAAGACCGCGTGTTATGGACGGGTCAAGAACATAGGCTTTGTCTATTTCTGCAGCAACCATCATGGCGTAGATGTCCCTCATTCTTTTTGAGTCTTCTGCAGGTCCGCCGGCAAGCTTTTCGATTTTATCCAGAGTCTGTGCGAAAGTGTCACACGGTTTTATGTAGTCAAGAATCTGTTCCGCAGAGGAAGTGCTGCCTGTTACTTCTGTAAGTTCGTCTTTTACTTCCTGTTCGCCGACTTTTGCTATTTTGTCTACAATGCGCAGAATGTCTTCTGATTTGTCAGAACAGCCTGTTTTTGCAAGGAATCTGTTGAAAATTCCGCGGTGGTTTACGTGGATTGTTATGTCGTCGACACCGATTGAAGAAAGTGCTGCCTTCATGAGTGAAAGAATTTCAAAGTCGGCACCAGCACTGTCGCTTCCTACTGTGTCAAAGTCGCACTGAACGAATTCGCGGTAACGGCCTGCCTGCGGTTTTTCACCTCTCCATACTTTTGCTATGTGGTAGCGCTTGAACGGAAAATACAGTTCTTCACGGTGTTCTGCGGTGAATCTTGCGAACGGAACTGTAAGGTCAAAACGCATTGCCACATCACGGCCGCCGTTGTCTTCAAAGCGGAATACCTGTTTTTCTGTCTCGCCGTTGCTTTTGCGCAGAAGAATTTCTGTATATTCAAGTACGGGAGTGTCAATGGGTACAAAACCGTAGGCCCTGTATGTGTTTGTAAGTTTTTCGATAAGACCGGCACGCAGTATTTCGTCCTGCGGCAGAAAATCCCTGAATCCTTTTAATACTTTAGGTTGAATAAGTGTTTCCATAAGTGATATATTACAGTTTTAAGGGGTTAATTTCAATGCTGTTTGCAGTAGACATAGGAAATTCAAATGTAGTGGCTGCGGTTTTTGACGGCGACAGAATTCTTGTCCAGTGGAGAATTGCAAGTGACGTGAGGCGTACCGGAGATGAGTATACTTCCATAATCCTTACACTTGCCCGTGATGCCGGAATTGATGTGCGGAATATTGAAAATGCAATTATAAGTTCTGTTGTTCCGGCACTTATAGGACCGTTTGTTATTGTCTGCCAGCATCTCTGCGGAAAAAATCCTTTTGTAATGCGTTCATCGCTTGCACTTTCGGGCGACCTTCCTGTTAAACTTCCTGAAAATTCTTCACACGAAATGGGAACAGACCTTCTGTGCAATGCCGTAGCTGCCTGGAAACTTTTTGGCGGAAAGGCAAATATCGCAGTTGATTTCGGAACGGCTCTTACCCTTACAGTTACTGATTCCGCAGGGATTATACGCGGTCTTACAATTTCCCCCGGTCTTGGAACGGCTGTAAAGGCTCTGGCGACGAATACTGCACAGCTTCCGTTTGTTCCTCTTGAAGCTCCTGCAAGTTCGCTGGGTTCTACTACAAAAGAAGCTATTCAGGCCGGCGTTGTTCTTGGGTACAAAGGGCTTGTAGAATATCTGGTCGCAAATATAAAGGAAGATTTGTTCAAGGTTTCGGGAGACAGGCCTTCTGATGTAAAAGTTGTTGCGACCGGCGGACTGAACAGCGTGCTCAAGCCCCTGACCGATGCTTTTACCAATGTGGACAAGGATTTGACCATAAAGGGACTCAAGGCTGTTTTTGACATTATGAGCGGCCGTGAAAACAAGTGAAATTCCTTTTATTTTTTTTCGTTTATATTTGACTATTTCATTATGCAGGATTAAACTATAATTTATAGTTATGGAGGATTTTTGTGAAAAAAGATTCTGTTCTGGTAAAAGCAGTTGTCGTAGCTGCTGCAATTGCTGTCGATGTAGCCATACTTTTTTTTGGTTCGGCAGCTGTGTTTACAAAAAAATCGTCTGAATCGCTTGGCATACTTTCTGAAATGCAGGTTCTGCGGTTTGAGTCCCAGATCAAGTCAGAGATAAAACTTGTTCTTCAGATGGTATCTTCTCCTGTTATCAAAGAATATATGGAAAATCCCGAAGGTTATGGACAGGCAGACCTTGCCCTTGCCGAACTTGAACAGTACCGGAATTCTTTTCTGAGCAAAAGTTCGTTCTGGATTTCTACAGCCGACCGCAAATTCATGTCTGACGGAAAGTATGCCTATACCCTTGACCCGGAGGATCCGGCGCAGTACTGGTACAAAATGACACTTAAGGAAACGGAAGTTTACAACTTTAACATAAATTACAATCCTGACCTTAAGAATACGTTCCTCTGGATAAATGCCGTTGTGCGCAATGAAAGCGGTGTTCCTGTCGCAATCGCCGGAACCGGTATTCCTATAGGAAACTTTATTGATGAGATTTATTCTTCGCTTGAGTCAGAGCCTGGCGTAAATATGTTCATGTATAATTCTGCAGGGGAAATTACGGGAGCCGCAGACAAGAGTCTTGTAGAAAAGAAGGCTTTGATTTCTTCTGTGATTCCGTCGGTTGCAGCAGCAGGTGAAGTTAAGGAAGAGAAATTTATTCCTTCTCTTAAAGGAAGCAGCATGTTTGTTCCGATTGAACTTATTGGATGGACTCTGGTTTTGTATAAGCCGTTTACCCTTGAGGCATTCTGCGCCAGCTGTTATATTCCGGTTGGACTTATTCTTCTTGCGGTGTTTGTTTTCTATATGGTTTTGATGGCTTTCAGGATTTTTATGCCGCTCAACGCACTTTGCAGAATGGTGACGCAGATTTCATCGGGCAATGCTGATCTTACAAGAAGAATTGACATGCTTGGCAGGACTACGATTCCTGTTATAAAAAAGTTAGTTGAAGGATTCAATTTTTTTATAGAAAAAATCCAAGAGCTGGTTTCTGATCTTAAGGAATCTGAAAAGAGTCTTGAGGAGTCGCGCGCAAAACTTAAGGACTGTACGGCAGATACGCTGGATTCCATTGGCGGAATTCTTACGAGTATTGATACTTTTGGAAGCGGAATTGACAGTCAGTCGGCTAGTGTTTCTGATACGGCCGGGGCTGTCAACGAAATTTCTTCCAATATTTCGTCACTCAACAAGATGATTTCAACCCAGAGTGAAAGTGTTTCGGAAGCTTCTGCTGCAGTTGAACAGATGCTTGGAAACATTATGTCTGTTAACTCTTCGGTTGAAAAACTGGGAAAATCTTTTGAAGAACTCGAAAATGATTCTGCCGAGGGTGTTGCAAAACAGGATGAAGTCAATACCAGAATCTCGCAGATCCAGAATGAGTCTATGATGCTGCAGGAAGCGAACCTTGTTATTTCGTCAATTGCAGAACAGACAAACCTTCTTGCGATGAATGCCGCTATTGAGGCAGCACATGCAGGCGAGGCTGGCAAAGGATTCAGTGTTGTTGCTGATGAAATACGCAAGCTGAGCGAGACTTCTTCAGAGCAATCCAAATCTATAGGACAGAAGTTGCGGAATATTCAGAATTCTATTTCAGAGATGGTGAGCGTGTCTGAAGATTCTGCACAGACTTTGCGGAATGTTTCGGACAAGATTAAAGATACAAATACACTGGTTCAGCAGATAGAGAATGCCATGGCAGAACAGGAAGTAGGTTCAAAGCAGATTAACGGTGCTCTTGATACGCTGCGTGATTCTTCTGTTGAAGTCAAAACCGCTTCTTCTGAGATGGAAGCTGGAAACAAATCTATTCTTGACGAGATTCACAATCTTCAGGATACTTCGTGCAGAATGCAGGACGGAATGGACAAAATGAAGGCTGACGGACGCAGAATGAATGATACCCAGAAGGCGCTTTCTGTTCTTTCTGACGAAATGGATGATGCTATCCGCGTGATTAGTGAGCATCTGAATATGTTCAATGTTTAAAAAAGGGGGAACATCCGGCAAGTTAAGCTTTGTGATGTTCCCGAAGCAAGCGGCCCTTTGAAACGTTCTGTGCTTTTTGGGGTTGAACTCTTTTTGATACGTTTTGGGGCTGTCTTGTTTTTACATGTTTAAATGTGATATAATAGAATAATGTTTAACAGCCTTACCGGTACTGTAACCGGCAAACTTCCTCAGAAAATTTTTATTGATACTCACGGAATAGAATGGGACATTACGGTTCCTGACAGTTCTTCTGCGGCTTTTGCACAGGTTGGGCAGCCGTGTCGTGTTTTTACATGGCTTCAGCATACTGACGCTCTGATGAATCTTTTTGGTTTTGCTTCTGATTCTGACCGTTCACTTTTTTTTGATCTGCTTAAGGTTGACGGCATTGGTCCGAAGGGCGCAATAAAGATTATGGGAAGTATATGTGCTTCTGATTTGGCACGCATTCTTGAAAGCGGGGATCTGGAAGCGCTGCAGAAAGTTCCCGGTGTGGGTAAAAAGACTGCGGCAAAGATGCTGCTTCAGCTTAAGGGAAAACTTACTCTTTCTGAAACCGGCTCTTCTTCTGCAGCAAAGGCTGATTCCCCTTATGCTGATTTGGTAAGTGCACTTTCTGAAATGGGATATGAGCGCAAAAGTGCAGAAAAGACTGTTTCTGAAATAGTTTCGCGCATGACCAAAGACGGTTCTTTTGAAGGAAAAACAGAAGCACAGAAGGAAGAAATTCTGTTCCGCACGGCTATTGTGGAGCTTGCAAGATGAACAAGAGTGTGACGCACAAGTCTGCTTACGAAAGGGAAAGCGGTGACGAAATGAACATTGTTGCACAGCTGGCTTCCCAGGCTGCGGGCGGTTCTACAAAAATTTTCCGTGCGGGTGACACCGGCGCTTCTGACTTGAACATAGTTCGGGCCGACATTGTTTCTGAAGATGACGTGCAGGAAGGCGGACTGCGCCCCAGGGTTCTTTCTGATTTTCAGGGACAGACGGCAATAAAGAAAAATCTTTCTGTTTTTATAAATGCAGCCCGTGAAAGACAGGAGTCGCTGGATCATCTTTTTCTGATAGGCCCGCCGGGTTTGGGAAAGACTACACTTGCGCAGATAACGGCAAACGAACTTGGTGCCGACTTTAAAGTTACAAGTGCTCCTGCTTTGGACAAGCCCAAGGATCTTGCGGGAATTCTTTCTACGATAACCGAGCGTACAGTTTTTTTTATTGACGAGATTCACCGCCTTAAGCCTGCAATAGAAGAAATGCTTTATATTGCAATGGAAGATTTTGAGTTGGACTGGGTAATAGGACAGGGCGCTGCTGCAAGAACCGTGCGTATTCCTATTCCGCATTTTACTCTTGTCGGTGCCACTACAAAAGCCGGAATGGTAAGTTCACCTCTTATAAGCCGTTTTGGAATTATCCAGCGCTTTAATTTTTATTCAAAGGAAGAACTTGCTGGAATTATAAGGCGTTCGGCACTTATTCTTAATGTTAAGGTAGAAGACGATGCTGCGGATCTTATGGCCGGCTGTTCAAGGGGAACCCCGCGTGTGGTAAACAGACTTTTACGTCGCATGAGGGATTTTGCGCAGATAGAAGGAAACGGCATTATTACGAAGAATATTGTAGAAGACGGTTTGGACAGACTGGGAATTGACTGTCTTGGTCTTGAACGCTATGACAGGGAAATTCTTCTTTCGATAATCAATAACTTTGGTGGCGGACCTGTCGGGGCAGAAACACTTGCCATTTCTATAGGCGAGTCAATGGACACCCTTGAAGATTATTATGAGCCTTATCTGATTCAGTGCGGGCTTTTGCAGAGAACTCCGCGCGGCCGGACCGTTACTGAAAAAGCATATGAACATCTCGGAATTGCTCCGGGAAAGGAAAATAGAAACAATGAAAACCAGCGACTTTTATTTTGATCTGCCACAGGAACTTGTAGCGCAGAAACCTTCGGGAAAACGCGGCGAAGACCGTCTGATGCTTTTGGGAAGAAAATCGGGACTTGTTGAACATAAAATGATGGAGGATCTTCCGTCTCTTGTTGAACCGGGTACACTGATGATTTTTAATAACAGCAGGGTAAGAAGAAGCCGCTGTTACGGAATCAAGTGCGCTACCGGTCGCGAACAGGAATTTATGTTCCTTCATCAGATGGGCCCTGAAGGCGACACGTGGAATACAATGGTAAAAGGCGCAAAGAAAGTCAAAGTTGGCGGTCTTTATAAATTTGCTGACGGCAGTGAAGGTACAATTGTTGACAATCCTGATGACATTGGCACGGAGTTCAGGACAATTCGCTTTGCGTTCAGAATTACTGAAGAGTGGTTTGAGCGCAACGGACATATTCCGCTTCCTCCTTACATAAGGCGCGAAGATACTGAAGTTGACGGTGAGAGATACCAGACCGTTTATGCAAAGGAAACCGGAAGCGCCGCCTGTCCTACAGCCGGTCTTCATTTTACAGAACCGATGCTTGAAAAACTTAAAGAGCGCGGCGCCGAACTTGAATGGATTACGCTTCATGTAGGACTTGGAACTTTTCTTCCTGTGCGTGCAGAAAATATTGAAGAACACAAAATGCATGAAGAAGTTTATACTGTTCCGTATGACGTTGCAGAAAAGATAAACAAAGCAAAAAAAGAAGGTCGGCCTGTTCTTGCAGTCGGAACAACCAGCGTACGTACACTTGAAAGCGCTTGTGATGAAAACGGCATTGTCTCTGGCGGAACGGGAAAAACGCATATCTTTATGTACCCGGGATACAAGTTCAAGGTAGTGGACCAGATGTTTACAAACTTTCACACACCAGAGTCTACGCTGATTATGCTTGTAAGCGCATTCAGTACCAGGGAAAATATTCTTAATGCATACAACGAAGCCGTTAAAGAAAAATACCGTTTCTTTTCTTACGGCGACTGCATGCTGATCAAATAGTTTGGTTAACTTCCGTGAGGCGGCATGTTTTCAAACTATTTGATCTGTTATATAAAATAATTAAGGTGCAAGAACTGCCGACACGGCAGTTCTTGACGTTTGAACAACTTCCGCACCGCGGAAGTTGTTCAAACTACATAAGTTGTTCCAGGGCATAGCGCAGGAGATTCAGAAACTGGATCTTAAGAATTGGCTTTGCCTGCAGCGGCGAAAATTTTTCATCATAGACGCGTTCTGTTTCCTGGATAAGTGTATCTATGTCGCGTCTTGCGATGGGAAGTTTTATTCCGATTATTTTGTTTTCAAGTTCCTGTGAAGAAAAAACTATGCTTCCTGCAAATGCGATGCGTATGTTTGCCACTATTCCTTTCTGCGTTTCTACAAGAAAGACGAAGGCTGCAGAAAGCGGATTAATTAATCTTGAAGGGCCGACCCTGCGGAATATTTCTATTCCCCATTCATCAAACGGAACTCTGATTTTTGTCATTACAAAACTTTTGGGAACGCCGCTGAATTTTGAAAATGGTATGAATTTTGTTTCGTTCTGGTTTTTTACTTCAATCTGCGCATTGAGTGCAAGAAGCGGAGCCCAGAGCGTGTGTTTTATTCCCGGTGAACAGATGTTTCCGCCCAGTGTTGCCATGTTGCGTACTGCTTCTGTTCCAATGGATTCCAGCGCATCGTAAAGTACTGCCGGCATGTTTGCCTTGCCGATTTTAATCATCTGTGACAGCGTTACTGCCGGCCCGAAGTCTATAAAACGTTCACGCTTTTCTATTGACGACAGTTCGGGAATGGCCCTTATTGTCATTGATTTTTCTGCCGTAATTCCTGTTTCTGTACAGCCGCCGAGAATCTGTATATTTTTTACCGAGCGCAGATTGTAGAATACGTCTGCAAGATTTTTTGTAAGCTCAACGGTTCGGTTATTTTTTTGCATTGTGTCTTCCTTCGCGCGTGTGTTTTGCTGCAACGGCGTACATTATTGCGGCGGCAAGACTGTCACTGTCTGCACAGCACGGGGCAAGTCCTCTTAATGCAGAATAAAGTGATGCCTTGTCGGGACGGAAACTGGCTTTGAGAATTCCATAGGCTGTAAAAATTTTTCCGGCATTGCAGTAACCGCAGAGATGAATTCCGGCCTGGTTGAACCCTGTAATTATGTCCTGATAACACGGGTCGTTTTTGAAGTATTCCAGGGTTACTATTTTGCTGTCACGTACGATTCCTATTGGAACAAGGCACGCTGGAACAGGATTGTCGTCCAGAAGAATCATGCAGTTTCCGCAGAGGCCTTTCTGGCAGCCGCATTTTACGCTGAAGAGTTTTTCTTTTCTTAGAACTGTCAGGAGCTTTTCTGACGGGTCAGCCGAAATTACATGTTTCTTTTCATTTATTGTCAGAGTTATTGTCATCTGTTGTTTCCTCCTTGACCTGTTCCCCCATTTTTTTTGCTACATTTTCTGCATTTTCGTAGATTTTCTGCTCGCATAGTTTGTAATAAACCGAGTCTGTCTGGAGCGGAAGGGATGTCATTGTGCAGCCTAGTGCCTGCGAGAGAGCCTGTGTGTAGGCTGCAGGTATTACATTGTATGCTATTTCGCCTATCTGCATGGGGCTTTCATTTGACTTCATGAACATAACCTTTATGTTTTTGCAGTCGATTGTATCGTTTGAAACAAGCGAAGAGAGAACTTTTTGTATTGAAAGCCTGATTCTGCTTTCTGCCGCCTTGCGGTTAAGAATCTGGCCGCCGTATATTACAATCGAAATACCTCTTACTATTTCTCTGTAGGTACATGGATCCAGTTCTATTTCTACAACTGCCGACGCAAATGATGTACTGTGGAACGGTGTTCCCGAAAAAGATTCCTTGTTCCATTCTTTTTTCTGCGCCGGAGTTATTTTCTTTTTTACGGTGTATGGAAGTGCTGTTCCTTCTTTTCTTTTTTTTATTGCGGCGCAGCACTTTTTTAAGAGAACCGTCATGACGCTGATGTTGCTGTATACGTTTTCGGGCAGCGGCGGCTCTTCGTCTGCCTTGAAGGAAGAATTTATCTTTACGGCGGACTGGTTTATTCCCAATTCGTCGGCCGCGAGCTTGTACCAGATTTCTTCTACTGTACTTGAAACCGGCGGGCAGTGTATTGTGAGCGTCTGGTCTGTTTCGAGCGTTACTTCAAGTGACTGGTCGTTTCCGTAGACATTGGAGCCGTAATAACCGGAACCTTCGAATGCAAAGGAAAATCCTATCCCGCGGAGGGGAGAAGAGTAAACTGCGTCATATTCAGTGTCGTTTCCCCTGATTTTTCTGTTTTTTGCCTCGAGGTGGTATGCTGAATATTTTCTGTTCAAATCACTGGCCTGTGTTATTGCAAGCGCAAGGTCATGGAAATTTTCTGTCTGAAACGTGAACGGGTACTGGTTTTTTATGTTCTTTTTTGCCGCTATTATGTTTCTTTCCCTTATTTCTGCAGGAAGGAGGGAACATTCGGCAGCCATTTCGTTCATCTGGTTTTCCAGGGCAAAAAGGGCTGCGGAATCTATTATCTGTACGTCAACTGATGAAGCCGGGGTTAATGAACGGTATGCTGTTGCAGTTACGCTCAGGTTCTGCGGCCGGTATATTCCAGATGAGGCAATGACAAGTCTGTCTATTGTTTCCTGTGCGAACGGGTTTGAAAAGCCTGCGTCTACATCAATGTCGATTTTCATTGCAAGAAGTTTTCCGCTGTCGTCTGCTGCCGTTACATGTGTTATTGTGATTGGGCGCATTGAGTCAAGGAATTTTTCCTGTTCGTCACGGCTGTATACCAGTTTTACAGGTTTGTGTGCTTTTTTTGATGCAATGGCGACCTGACAGGCCAGAATGCTGTTGAACCAGATTCCGTTTGTTCCTGTATTTGAAGATGATGTTTTTTTTACGGTAATGTTTTCTGTCTTTATGTTAAGAGCCGAAGCTGCAATTTGCCTTAAGCTGGAAAGCCATTGTGTAGGTGTGCAAATGGTGAGGTTTTCACCGTCTTTCCAGTCACATAAAGCTCCGTTCGGTTCCCCGTAGTAGGGCGTGGTCATGGAATACTGCCAGCATCGTTTTATAAGGTGCGGTGCCGAGTCCAGTACACTTTCTATTCCCGGGATTTTTCCTTCTTTGTCTTTTTCAAAACAGGGGCCGTACTGTTTTTCGCGGCGTGCAATAACAGTAGAAAACAAATCATCTGAAGGCAGGTCTTCTATTGCGTCTTGCAAAGCCGTGCCGTCTGCTGCCGGTATTTCCTGAACGTCCTGTACATCCTGGAGGAATGATTCTATAGGGTTTTCGTCTACAGAAATTTTAAGTTCCGAAAGAATTTCATACAGTCTTGAAAGATCCGGGCCTGCAAGAAGTCCGATCGGCTCTCCAAGGTAGGAAATGTTTCCGTCGCAGAATACAGGGACTTTTCCGCAGGGAGTATCAATGAAATTTGTTCCCGGAACATCTCTTGCCGTTACTATCGTATATCCCTCGGGAAGATCGGGATGTGATACTGCCATAAGAATTCCTTTCTGGGCAGGGCTTCTTATTGTTACGGCATTTATCATGTCGCTCATGGAAAGGTCGCTGTAGAATTCCTTTTGGAAAGAGATTTTTGATGAACGTTTTCTTACTGCTTTAGGCATGGTGTCGCTCCCCGGTTTCTTTTACGCATTGTACGACACGTTCGAGCATCTGCTGCGTCATGTCGGGCCAGAGTGGAAGGGTAATTGTTCTGCTGTAGGCTTTCATTGCGTTGGGATAATTTTCTGCTGTAAAGTCTTTGTAAAGATTTTTCCAGTAGGTAAATTGAAAAAGCGGTATAAAGTGAACGCTTATTCCGATTCCTGCTTGCTGTAGTTCTTTTGCAAAAGTGTTTCTGTCGCAGTCAAGTTTTTCATTGTTAAGGCGCATAAGGTAAAGGTGCCAGGAGTTTCCTTCTGAGTCAGGCGGAAGTTCTACAAAGTCTGTGTCTGCAAAGGCTCTGTTGTAGAAGGCAGCGTGCTGTTTTCTTTTTGTGTCGAATTCGTCGGCGCGCGATAACTGTGTGCGGCCCAATGCTGCAAGAATGTCCGGCATGTTGAACTTGTATCCGGGCGCAATGATGTCATATTCCCACGAGGCTCTTGGGGAAGTGTATCTGTCCCATGTAGTTCTGTCCATTCCATGAAGGCGCATCTGTGTCATTCTTTTGCAAAGCTGTTCGTCATTTGTTGTGACCATTCCGCCTTCTGCCGTAGTTATGGTTTTTGTTGCGTAGAAAGAAAAGATTCCGCAGTCACCGATAGAACCTGCATACCCGAGTTTTGTTCTGCTGGGAAAGGAATGTGCACAGTCTTCTATTACACGCACTTTGTGTTCTTTTGCAATGCGCATTATGCGTTCCATGTTGCAGACATTGCCTCCTATGTGAACGGGAACTATTGCCACAATCTTTTTTTGCGGATTCTGTGCAAATATTTTTTCTATTGAGTCAGGATCGATGGAGTATGTGTCTTTTTCTATGTCTGCAAAAAGTACATCTGCACCCAGATGCCTTGCGCAGGCTGCTGTTGAAACAAAAGTGTAGGGCGTTGTAATTACGGCTGTTCCGGGAGCAACACCGCAGGCTTCCATGGCAAGAATCATTCCGCTTGTATTGCTGTTTACTGCCAGTGCATATTGTGTTTTTACTTTAGCGGCGAATTCTTTCTCGAAGGCAAGACATTCTTTTCCTGTAGTGAGCCATCCGCTTCTGAGTACAGAAAGCACAGCCTGTTCGTCTTGTTCGTTTATTGATGCCTTAAAAAAAGGAATATTTGTATTTTCTTCCATATATATGTCTCCTGTTAAGCCGTGCTGTCATTTTTATAAAGCTGCCGCTCTGTTTGTTTGCGGCCGGGACTTGGCGGCTTCCTGTTCTTTGTAGAAAGCGTCCAGTGAGGGAACAGCCGCGCGCAGTATTTTAAGAAGCTGCTCACTGTTTCTGTAAAGGCTGCTTTTTTCTTCTATATAGTTGCATATAGGAATGAGGGAATCAATTAGATTGTCAAGATTAAAGCAGTCACGTCTTGCATTGGTCAGAGTGAGTATTTTGGGGTATTGCGTTGGGGTAGGGTTTTCTTCGGGTGTCCAAAGCGGTTCTACCAGACGTTCACCGCGGCGCGCACCTATAATCTGGATTTTTATGTCTTTGTCTGGCCTGAAACCGCTGAAAGTAATAATCTGTCTGGCAAGATCTATTATTTTTACCGGGTCGCCCATGTCCAGAAGATATGAAGCACCGTTATTGCCTACGCCGCCGGTCTGCAAAACCAGAGAGCATGCTTCGGGTATTGTCATGAAATAGCGCTCCATTGCAGGGTCAGTTACGGTAACCGGGCCTCCGTTTTTTATCTGTTCGGTAAAAATAGGAAGAATAGAGCCCCTTGAACCCAGTACATTGCCGAATCTTACGAACATAAATGCCTTGCTGGCGGTGGCTTTGTCTGCTGCATTTACAACTAGTCTTTCGCAAAGCATCTTTGACGCTCCGTAAACGCTTACTGGTTCCACAGCTTTGTCTGTTGAAATAAGAACAAAACGTTCTGTTCCGCATGAGAGGGCAGCATCAAGAAGATTTTTTGTTCCCAAAACATTGTTTTCTATTGCTGCAACAGGATTTTCTTCCATCATGGGAACGTGTTTGTATGCCGCGCAGTGAAAAATAACGTCTGCCCGTGTGTGCGAGATAATGTATTTTACGTAATTTCTGTCACGCATGTCCCCTATAATAGGAACAATTGTTGCTTTTTCGCCGACGCCTTCGCACTGAAGTAAATGAAGCTCGCGGTAAATGTTAACGATGGAATTTTCACCGTGCCCGAAAAGGTACAGACGTTCTGCTCCGCCTGACAAAAGCTGTCTGGAAAGTTCGCTGCCTATTGAACCGCCGGCACCTGTTATCAAAACGCGTTTTCCTTTGAGGTAGGAAAGGCTTTCCCTTAGCGGAATTACAACCGGTGTTCTGCCGAGAATGTCCAGTGGATTAATATCTCTTGCCTGAATAAAGTGGGCCTTTTCTTCTATAATCTGGCTTATTGAGGGAAGAATTTTTATCTGCATAAAGCCGCAGTTTTTTAGGACGTTGTAAATAGAGCGTATTCTTTCTACCGGTGCGCTTGGAATGGCAATTACGGCCTGGTCTACAGGATTTACGCGCAGTGCATCGGCCATGCTGTCTATAGGCCCCAAAACTGGAATTCCGTCTATTTTTGTTCCTATTAGATTTTTATCATCGTCAAGGAAAGCCGTAACTGTACCGAAAACTTTTTTTCTGTTAAGATCACGGACTATCATCTGACCGGCAAATCCGGCTCCTATTATATAAAGTCTGCTGTCAACCTTGTTCATTTCAAAAATGATACCACACCTTGCCGTTTTCTTCAATTCCGCAGGAAAAATAAGAAAAAACTAAACTGAATCAATGAAATTCCGATGATTTATATGAAGACAAGTTTTGTTTTGCGGAGATTCTGATGAAATACTTTATGGAACGAAAAAATACAGCTCTTTTGTTTGCAATGCTGCTTTTTGCCCCGTGTTTTGCGGCGGCTTTTCCTTCTGTGGGGTTTCAGATTATCCAGCATGATCCTTCGGGTGATGAAATAAGAAATTGTGTCTACATCATTGAGGATGCGCTGTTTGATACATTCTTTTCAAACGGAATTATAATTTCGAATTCACCGCCAGTTTCTTCTGATCCAAAAGAATTTGATTCAGTTTTCAGAAAGTCTTTGGATGAAGCGCGTGAAAGCGGAACAGATTTGTTTGTTGAACTGACTGGGGAATTTGATGTTTCGGACTCAACGAATCCGTCGGGAGCCCTTTTGGACAATATAAGTTCTTTTTCATATACAGTTATTGATATAGATAAGGATGAAGTTCTTTTTGGCGGAAAGAAAATTCCTCAAGGGACTTCTAAAATTACAGACAGCACGCAGTCAGTCAGAGATTTTGGCTTTGAAATTGCCGCTGATATTTTTAATGGAATAAGGAAAAATTTCCGGACAAGCCGCCGGTGATTTTTAAAGGAAGGATATATGAAGGATGTCGGAATTAGCGCCATCCTTCAAAACTACAGTTGCTGCACAACTGTCTTATATAACGTATACGCTTACGCGTATTAATTGAACTTAATCGCAAGTTGAAACTTGCTCAATCGTTCAATTTTAAGGAAGGATATATGAAGAAAATTCTGAGCACAGTATTTATTTTACTTTCGGCAACGCTTCTTTTTGCGTCCGGTTCGTCTATTGACGGGCGCATTGCGGTTGCCTCCAAAGGGGAACTTCCTTCCGGATTGTTTGCAAAAACTGCCGGTTATCTTCCAGGGGATAGTGTTACGATTACGAATCCTGCCAACGGTTCTGTTCTACAGGTGCTTAATCTTGGAACAATTGATCAGGCAGAAGGTGTGGCAATTCTTTTGTCGGGCGAGTCGGCTGAACGGCTTGGTATAAAAAAAGGCACCGAACTGCAGGTTAAGCTTGCTCCAAGGTCGGGAAGTTTTGACGAATCTGTGTCTGGCAGTGCAATTCTGTCTTTGCGTACTTTTGAAGAAGAAAAGGTACCGGAAGAAGAAAGCGCGCAGACTGCTGCAATAGAAACGGCTGTCAAAGAAGAAACTGATTCTGTTAAGGAAGCTGCTGCAGAAGAAAGCACACCTGTAGTTGAAGAAGCAGTTGCAGCCGAAGAAAACGTACCTGCAGAAGAGACTGAATCTGTAGAAGAAACTGCCGTTGCAGAACCTATTCCCGAAGATATTGACGCTGTTCAGATTGAACCAGAAGAAGAAACCGAAGAAAATATTGCTCCCGAAGAAACTGTCGTTCCTGAACAGAGCGAATACGAGTATGAAGAATATATCGAAACCGACGGTGATTTTATAGAAGAAAAAAATAATGTAGAAATGGCATCTCCTGCCGAGCGTGCAGAAATGCAGAATGAAGATTCCTCTGCCGAAAAACCAGTGCCCGCAGAAGAGAGTACTCCTGTAGAGGAAGAAGCCATTTCTGTCGAAGAAAGCGCACCTGTAGAAGAAGAGCCGCAGACTGTTGTGCCAGAAGAGCCGTTTGAGGCCGAGCCGGTTGAAGACGCTGTTATAGAGATGTCTGAAGAAGAAAAGAAAAGTGTTCTTGAAGGCGACATGAAAGGAGAAGAAGTTGCGTCAGTTGAACCTGATGAAACACCTGCAGAAGATGAATGCGAAGTTACTTTTGATGTCGAAGAAGAAGCCGTAGCCGAAGAGCCGTTTGAAACTGAGCCGATTGAAGACGCTGTTATAGAGATGCCTGAAGAAGAAAAGGAAAGTGTTCTTGAAGGCGACATGGAAGGAGAAGATGTTGCGTCAGTTGAACCTGATGAAACACCTGCAGAAGATGAAGGCGAGGTTACTTTTGATGCCGAAGAAGAAGCCGTAGCCGAAGAGTTGTTTGAAGCCGAGCCGATTGAAGACGCTGTTACAGAAGATATTGAAGAACAGAGCACTGAAGTTTCAGAAGAACCTGTGGTTACCGAAGTTCCGGAAGAAAGCGCAGAAGACGCTGTTATAGCAGAAGATGAGACTGAAGCTTACGAACCGATTATTCTTGTTCCGGCTGAACCCGAAGCCCCTGTTCCAGAGACTGCAGAAAATACTATGTCTGTGGTAGAAAAAGAAGAGCCTATTGTTCTTGAGCCTGTAGAAGTTCAGGAAAAGAAAGAAGAAGTTTCTGAAGTCAAAGCAAATGACAATGAAAATATTCTTGAGTCTGAATCTGAACTTGCGAAAGGCTATTATATCCAGTTTGCTACGTTCGGGGATATAAAAAATGTTTACGGTGCAAAAGAACGTTATTCAAAGTTCCCGCTTTGTGTTGTAAAAACTGCAAAGGGACTGTACAAAGTTCTGGCCGGACCGCTGACTGTTGACGAATACGGAGCTGTACTTGCCAAATTCCGTGACTTTGGATTCAAGGATGCGTTTGTAAGAAAGATAAAATAATTTTTCAGGGATAGATTTGTAACTATCCATGCAGTTTTAAATAAAGTTTTAAAATACCATTACCTGTAAACCGCCAAATGCGAGAATTTTCTCAATTTTGGCGGTTTTTTTTATTTTTTTTGTACTTTTTGAAAAAACAAATGCAATTAATATATAGCAAGTTTAAAAATTTATTTTTTTGTTTTTATAAAAGAGGAAGGGTAATGGAAAAGCGTTTTTTATTTATTCTGGTTCTGGTTATCTGCGGAAAAATTTTTGCAGGTGCGCTAGGTGTGATTCACGACAGAAAAGACGGGGCATTTGTTTTTGAAACCGATGAAAAAAAAGTTCAGCTTTATCATGCAGACGGTTCGCTTTCTGTTAACAGACTGAATTTTGATTCTGTAATTTCTGAATGTACTGTCCGAACCTTTTTTGAAAATGCGTCCGGAGGGTTTTTCTGTTTTGGTGAAGGAAGAAGGGCAACTGTTTTTTTTGCAGATGAAAGCAATGAACCTGTGCCCTTTTTTTACGAATGCAAATCTGATATAAATAAAATTCTGCCCTTTTATTTTGAAAACGGAACGCTGGGTTTTGTTTGCTTTACTGACATATTTATAGAAGAAGTTTTTGTAAATACCAATGACAAAAGTATTAGTGCAAAAAAGATATTTGAAGTTTCAAAAAAATATAAGAAAATCTGTGAATCTGACTTGTCCCGCTTTAGTGATGTCGGAAAAGGAACTGTCACTCTGCTTGACAAGTCAGGCAGGTACGCTGTTCTTTCAGTATTCAGAAACGGCAGTGAAGTAAATTCTGCGGTTGTTGAAGAAAATCTTTTTAATCAGCCCCGTGTCAGTGCAGTTTACACAAGTGAAAAAATTCTGGTCTGCGTAAATGAAAGCGGATTAGGAACGAAGATATTTGACTGCCCGGCTTACGAAACAAAGTGTGTATTTTCATCTGAAACAAATTTGCCCTTAAAATCGTTTTCTGGAACAGCTGTAAATGACAATCCTCTTTTCTGCTTGGTGTATGATAACGGAGCAGATTCTATGGAAGTCTTTTTGGGTAACGAAAATAATCAGGTTTTTTGCGGAACGGATTTGCACAGTGCTGTTTTTCTTCCTTACAATAAAAACGAAAACTATTTTATTGCCGATTACGGAACAGAAACTGAAATAATTCCTGTAACATATTCTGATTCATGGAAAGCAAAAGAATCTGTTTGTTTTGAAAACTGTTCTTATATTTCTTTGTTTGAACATGACGGACTCGGCGCGGCTTTTTATGACAGAAATGCGGATACCATAAAATGTATTTTTCTTGATGAAACAAAACTAAAACAAACGTACGAACTTTTGTGTAGCGACAGCCTTAAAACATTTATGAATGAAAGTCTGGAAAATAAAACGGTAAATGCGCAGATGTTTTTTTCATATTCAGAGCAGGCATTGATTAATCTTTCAGGAAATATGCTGGCTCTTGATTTTGATGACGGCCGCGCAGACTTTTCTGTTTCGGACTCTTTCTGTGTTTCTTCTCTTGTCAACGGTTCGTGCTTTTGTGTCTTAAGGGATGAGGATGGACTTAATGTAAAAAAATATTGCAGCAGCAATTTCAAAAGTATGAATGGGAGAAGATAATGGTTCAGATTTATAAAAAAATTATTTTGATTTTTACACTTGTTCAGTCTTTGTTCTGTTCATTTTTATTTGCTTCTGACTTTCAGGGTGAAGATAAAGACAATCTTGTTTACATAGACATTACTGACTGCAAGGCAAAATATGTGCAGGACAATACGGCCTGGGTCAAGGGAAACAGTATGCGTTTTAACGCCAGCACTTATTCTGCAAAAGGCTGGACTACAAGGGACAGAAGCGGACCGAATTACAGCAACAATAGGCTGACTTTTTCATGCGCTTTTGACGTAACCTTTATCCTTACATGGCAGAAGGCGAATCCATCAATTGACGCAAAAGTATACTATGATAACAAAGTAAGTGTTCCGGTTTTTTCTACAAGTGCGCCTTTGATTAACGGAAAATTCACTGACAAAGAAAGTGTTTCACTTAATGTAAGAATTCCTACAGACATTTGTGACGTTCCTTCTGTTGCGGGTTGTGGAATAAGCAGTATAAAATATTATAAAGACGGAAATCCGTATACACCTCCATTTTTATCCAATTTTTCGTCAACAGTACCGACGGTGACTTTTGATACCCAGGGAAACCATTCGTTTTCTGTGTGTGTAACGGATATGCTTGGAAATACGACAACTGTTACAAAATATATTTCTATTGATTCCCAGAGTCCGGTTTCTTCAGGGATAATTGATTCTTCAAATGGAGAGTGGAGCACTTCTGATGTAAAACTTGTTGCTTCTGCCGCAGACAGTATTTCAGGAATTGATTTGAATTCATGGAAAAATTCTTTTGGTTCGGGACGTAGTTTGAATATAAGCAAAGAGGGCATTCATAATGTTCAGTTTTCGGTTTGCGATTTTGCAGGAAATAAACTTGATTTTCCCGTGAAGACTGTAAGAATTGACAAGACAAAACCTTTACTGAGTGTATCTGAAGATTCGGGTGGAGTCTGGAAAAAGAAAATAAATGTTACGGCTTCTGCTTCTGATTCTTTTTCAGGTGTAGATAACGAATCGTGGGCATACAGTCTTGACGGGAAAAATTTTGTAAAAGGAAATTCTGTTATTATAAAAGAGCACGGAATACACAGCGTGGTTTTTAAGGTTTGTGATATTGCCGGCAATGAAAGCAGATGCAGTGTTTCCAATTTAAAAGTTGATTCCGTTCCTCCTGAATTGAGTTTTACTGCACAAAAATTTGTTTCGTCAGATTCACTTTTATTGAAAAATTTTACTGTTAAAGATTCGATTTCACAAAAGCCGTCTGTATTTTTGATTATGGATTCTCTTCCGAAAAAGCAGATTTTTGTTTCTCAAAATGAGTATTCACTGGACATTTCTTCCCTGAAAGAAGGTTTGCACGAAGTTTCTGTAGAAGCAGATGACGGATGCGGAAATATTTCCAAACAAAGTATTTCTTTTGTAAAAGACAAAACGCCTCCTGTCTTGAAAGATGTTGAGTTCATTTCTGCAGGAAAACGAATTGTCAGCGGCGATTATCTTGTTGCGGATTCTGATACTGACTTAAATACGGTAAACCCGTCATTTTCTTTAACTACAAGTATTAATGCAGAAGAAAAAAAAGTATGCGGTCAGGAAGGAATTTCGTGTTTTTATTATATTCTGAACGGGAAAAAAGCTGTTGCCACGGTTAATCCTGATTTTTCTATAGATTCTTTTGTTGAAGGAAGAAATATTATTGGCTTTTATGCAGTTGATAATGCAGGTAACAAAAGTTCTGTCAAAGAATTTGTGTTTATTAAAAACAGTGCAGTTCCGCTTGAGCCATCGGTAAAAAGTTCGACCCACAAAATGTCTTACAATTCAAAAGAAGGCTCGCGTGAAAAGACAGCATGTATCAGCATAAATGGAGGAACGGCAAATTCTGATATAAGTGACATTGTATGGTCTTTCTATAAAGGGTCTTTGAATTCTTCCGGAAAAATAAATGAAAGTTCTCTTGTGGTTTATAAAAATATGTCTGACATTAAAACAGGAGGAAAACTGCGTGAAGAAATTTATTTTGAAAATCTGGATGACAATATGGAAGGTGAATTTTACTGTTTCAGAGCATATTCTGTAGGAAAGAATGGAAGATGCAGCCGGGCAGCCGAATATGTTTTCAGAATTGATACTTCCCCGCCAAAGAATTTTACAATGTGGCTTACCCCTCAGATCGATTCTGCAAAATGGTATTCTGAAAGTTCTGTTAACATTAACTGGTGTCAGGGAACTGACAATACTGGAATCAAAAACTTCGCTTACTCTGTTAAACCTGTTTTACAAAGTGAATCTGTTTCAGAACCCGAATGGATTGAAATAGAAAACAACGGGCTTATGAAGAAAAAAATTACAGTTTTTGAAAGTTCTGAAATTTCTCTGAAGATTTTTGATAAGGCCGAAAATGAAGATGTTCTTGTTCAAAAATGTCTGATTGATGTTGTTCCACCAGAATTTGCAACGGGTAAGGGAAGTGTTCAGTGGAGTGGAAAAACATATGTTTCTGAAAGCTGCCAGAACATGGATGATGCAAAAATCCAATGGGGAGATGTGAGTGATCGCGGTTCGGGTATGGACTATATTTTGATTGATTATGGTGCCGGGAATAACGTTACACTTTCTGCAACAGTAAAGGAAGCGGTGCTTAAGGATCTTGATGAAAATAAGTCATATTGTATAAATGTTTATGCCTTTGACAAAGCAGGAAACAGTTCAAAGAAAATGTTTATTCTTGCTGGAAAACATATGAGGGAAGATGAAACTTTTGAATTTGATTTTAACCAGAATATAAAAGGTATTTGTGTTTCGGGTAAAATGAGGCAAAGTGTTTCAGGTGAAAATTTCGAAGTTGTGAATGCATCGCTGTCTGTTCCCGGTATGCTTTCAGTGGACTGTGAAAATAAAAAAATTGAATCTGTTCCTCTTGATGTTTCAAAGATAAAAATTTCTGAAGGGGAAATACAGGAATGTGTAGCTGTAGAACCGTCTTTGAAAAATAAATATACTGTTTCTGCATGCAACTGGGAGTTTCAATGCCGTTCTTTTGGATTTACAATTTCAGAAGGATTCGTATTTTATGATGTATCTTATTTTCAGGAGACATCTTCTGGACGTAATCAGGAAATTTATTTTGATAAAGTCACAGCAGGTTTCCCTGCAGAATTTGTTCCGGAAAGCAAAGCTGCAAAGACAAATTTGTTGTCTGTAAAGACTGACACATTTACTGTGAAAGATATTGATTCAGTTCAACTATCTGATGAAAAAAAATATTTTAACGGAAATGCTTATGTTGTGCCGGCAAAACTGAATATAGTTAATTCAGAAAATGAAAAGAAAATTCCGCTGCATAATATTTCTGTTTCCGTGGATAATAAAAGTCTGCATGCAGAAACTGATTCCGCAAAATCATTTTATATTACAGAAAACAATATAAGAATGTGTATTGCAGATGCTTTCGTCTTGAGCTCATGCATTAATGTCAATACGGCATCTTTTGTTGTAAAAAATTCTTCAGGTGATTTTTTTGATATTTATGTACATGATTTTGTTCTTGATGAATCTTCAGGTAAGGCTGATTTCTCATACTCCAATTTTACATTCAGAAATGAAAAAGGCGATATTGTAGATAAAATAAATTTTGGAAATGTTTATATAAAATCCGAAGATGTTCATTTTGATTCAAACGGGAAAATTGTTTGTTCTGGTTCATTAACTGACGGTGAAAATGAAATCTGTTCTGTCAGTGATATTTATTTCGATGCCGGCCAAATTGATTTTTCTGAATCAAAGATCAATTCAGTTTCTTCAAGCGTATTCGGATTCCCTCTTGAAATATCTGATGCGTCTGTTGTTGCAGTCAATGGAAAATACGGTCTGCTTGTCAAAAAGGGATTTATTACTGCTTTTGATAAAAAAATTGCCGTTGGTGGACTGTGCGTTAATACCTGTGATTTTAATGATATCATTTGTGAGAGTGAAATTTTATTTGATTTTGATTTACACACGGATTATGGAACTTATATCAGGTTTGACAAAGGAACAGTCAGTAAAAATGGTGTTACCTGTAATCTTCAAATACCTGTTCCGCTTTCAGAAAATCCTGTTTGCGTTAATTCTGTTTTACTGGAAAGTGACGGAAGTTTTTCTGCACGCAGGAAATATTCTGATGATGAAGTCCCTGTCAAAGTTTTTTACGGGAATTATTCTTTTGCTGTACGTGAATTTGTTTTTGACGGAAAATCTTTTCTTGTAGAAAAAGGGTTTCTTGACTGTTCAAAATTGAATTTTATGTATGATGGAAAACGACAGGACAGTATCGCTTTTACCGGGGCAGAATTTACTTACACATCAATGACGGCATCACCTGAATTTGAAGAATCAGGTTTAAGTTATGTTTCTGGGAACTGGGAACTGAGTATAGATAAAATGTCTTTCGTCTCTAGCGCTTTGCAGTGTTCAGGAAGTGTATATAAGGAATTTGAGGAAGGTGAATTATATCTTGCCTTCAATTCTTTTGTTGTAAAACCTGACGGTAGCTTTTTGAGTGGTCTGTCGACTTCTGTTAAAGAAGAAAATATACTTGTAATTAATTCTATTCCTGTTTATATATGCTCAAGCCGTTTTATTCAGGAGTCAGAAAATAACAGCCTTGTACAGTGTTCATCGCCAGTTTTGGATTTCCAAATGTCGGGAATAGATTCTATCATACTTGGAAACACTAAAATTTCTTGTGACGGCAGTATTGAGTCAGATGCAGTTTACCGTGATTTTGTATTTGATTCTGCTAACGGTTACTCTGTAAACGCTTCGGGCGTAAAACTGGATAATTCAGGAATCGGATTCAAGGGTATTCTTGCGTCAACAGAAATAAGTGGATGCTGTGAATACAATGATTTCAGAATACGTTTTTTTGCAGACGGTTCCGTTTTTCCTGATTCGCAGTCGGGTGACACTTTTACTTATGAATATGCAGGATGGGAAATAGAAGGTGTAGGTTTTTCAAATGACGGTGAGTATACTATTATAGAAGAAAATTATGTAACGTTCCGTGACGTTCAGTTCAATCTGGGACGAATTAAGTTTGATTCAGACGGACAGGCTTTAACAGTTGTTAACGAACAGAATGTTAAAATAAGTTTCTCTTCCCCAAATGATATGCTGTATGAAACCAAACTTACTAAAAATGGAATTGTAGCCGGATTCCGGGTTTCGATGCCTTCTTCTTTAGGCAACCAAACTTTTGATTATCCTGGTGTAAAAATTTTTCCGGACGGTTCGTGTTCTTCTTCTGGTTCTATAAAGGGTTTCTCATTTGAACTGGGAATGGCTGAGTTTGAGATAGGTGGAATTTCTCTTTCATCCAACGGACTAATGCTTATTGACTGCAATATATTTTTTTCCGGCATTGATGACGGGGTTTCCGTTTCGATAGGAAAACTTTTTATAGAAAACGGATGCATCGTAAATATGGAACAGGCTTCTGTTAGTCCTTTTGAAATATGGAACTGCTGGTTTTCTATTGAAAATTTTGGTATTACCGGCAACGGAATTTCTTTGAGTGCCTGGATGACTCTTCCTTCTGATTTTCCAGGTATTCTGTCTGAGCGAAGAATATATGTAAAGGAACTTTTTATTGACTGGACAAACGGTCTGGGAAAAATCGATGCTACAGCAACCGGTGAATATGTTATTCCTCTGTTTGGTGACTGGAAAATTGCCTTTTCAGAATTTAATGTATTTGCAGACAACAATGATGCCGGACTTTGTTTTAAGCAATGCGGACTTATTTTTCCGCCGGGATTTGCTGTTTCAAAAGTTTCGGTTAGTGATATAAAGATGAATCTTTCTTCTGGAACTGTTTTGTTTGATTCAATTTGTGCAGAAACAGATATTGATTTCACTTTCGGTGGTGTTAGTTTCAGCTTTGATGAACTGACCGTACACAGTTCCGGTAGTGTAGGATTCCGCGGTGGCGCCTCGTTTGATGACGAAAAGTTTCCGGAGTTTTTGCGCAGTGTAAAAATTCCCGATGCATATCTGGAGTTTGCATCTGACGGTTCAATAAATGAATGCCGGGTTGCCGCGCAAAATATCCACGGAACTATCGGAAGCGGAATTTATGCTCTTGCTGTAAAAAATGCAGATATTCTTTTTGAAAAAGACAATGAAGAAAAATTCATTCTTGATGTTTCAGGAGAGGTCGGTTTTACGGAACATGCTCCTGAAGATCTGGCAAACCTGTCGCTTAAAATAGATGAGTTTATTGTAGATGCGAATTCCGGAACAATTCGTTCGTTCAAGGCCGGTGCTTATGGTATGGCTTTTTCTTTCGGTGGGGTACGACTTTGTGATGCTGGAGCATATGTTGCGACTTCCTGTGAAGAGGAAGGCTTTGTTTCATTTACGGGCAATCTGGTACTACCGGCTGCTCTTCCGGGGGATCTCGGTGGAACAAAAGTTTCTCTCGATGAGTTTACGCTGGACCTTGACGGAAGTGTAAAAGCTTTTTCTGCTTCGTATATTACAGATGAAGTTTTGTCACTTTCAAAAGGTTTGTATCTTAAGAAAGCAAATATTCTTGCGCAGTATACGGGCAGTGATGTTTTGTTCAAAATAGATTCGGGGATTTTTCTTGATGAAAAAACTTTCCCTTCTGGACTTGGCGGAACATCGCTTGACGCAAAACTGTCGTTTGACTCAACCGGATTACTGGATCTTGATGCTTCATGTAGCCTTAGTGACAGGGTAATTTTGAATACCCTTGTTACAAGAAATGCCTGGATCGGAATCAGGAAGACAGAGAACAGTTCTATTGAAGTTTCCCTTACCGGAAATCTTTCTTTTGCTCCAGAAACAAAACTCCCGCAGGCTGTCGCTTCTTCCACATTCGTAATTGATGTTTTGAAATTCAATTCTTCGGGAACATTATTGGATTTAAAGGCAAGTGCATCTGCAGGAAACTTCGGTTTGTTCAATGCAGTCAGGATTGTCTCACCAAAACTCTTTCTTTTAAAAGGAACTGCAGGTGATATTATCGTAGATGTCGGTGGCGGACTTGAGATAACAGCTGCCGGTGTTCCTGACAGTCTCAAGAATTCAAAACTCAATATCAAAACTTTGCGGTTTTCTACAACCAAAGGAATGCTGTCATTCAATGCCGCTCTTACAAGTCCTGTGAAGTTTACGGTGCTTCAAGGATTGGATTTAACACTCAAATCACTTTCTCTAAGTTCTTCAGGATTTACATGTTCTGCACTTTCAGAAATGAAATTCCAGGGACCTATGAAAGGTGTTTCTTTTTTACTCAATAATTTTGCTATGTCCTGGAACGGAAAAATTCTTGACATAAACGGCGGTCTTGATTCCATGGATATTGAAATTGCCGGATTTAAGGGCTCAATTGAAAAATTGAATTTCATTAAAGATGATAAATGTTCTGACGGTTTTGCTATCTGCCTTAAGAAATGTAAGGTTGTATTTCCTGCAAATATGGGAAGCTTAAGCGGAACATCTATGGAGGTAGAAAACGCTTCTTTCAAAAACGGAAAGTTTACCGGTGTGTTTGCCGTTTCTGTTCTGGAAATAAATATTGCAGGTTTTGCATTGAAGATACAAAGTCCGCGGTTTGACTTTTCCGACAATTCAATAAAATTCAGTTCTGTAAAATTGGTTGGTCCAGCACTTTTGAATTCGTCAATGATTGCGCTTTCCAATGTAAAAATAAATCCTTCTTCAGGACTTTCATTTTCCGGCGGTGGTTTCTCTCTCCCGGACTTTTCTTTGGGAGGAAAAATAGGATTCAGCAGAGTCCGTGCAGAGTTTGGAAACAATAACGGTATTTGGTCTGTTTATGGAACTGCAAGAATGTCTGTGCCGAATGCCGGGGAAATGGCTGCACTGATAAGTTTTACAAATCCATCTTCCGAGTATCCGATTGGTTTGAAAAGAGCGTATTTTAGTTTTGAAACTGCAAAGGGAGTTATAGGTATTCCAATTGGTACCACCGGACTTTATATGAGTGGAATCCGTGGCGGACTTGCCTATGGGGCACCGGATGAAGTTCCGTCTGATATAAGACATATGTTTAAAAAAGGAATACGCATTCAGCTTGGACTTACAGTTGCAGACAAAACAGGAGGCTCTCTTGTAAAAATGACTCCTGATACCTGGATTGATGTTGAAAATCTGACATGGGCATTCAAGGGAAATCTAACTGTTTTGAAAGGAAGCCTGAATTTATCTGCAAATGCAAGCGCTGTTTTTTCCAGGGCGGGCTTAAGCACAGAAGTGAATGTTAATCTTACATTTATAAAAGGCCGGATTGAACTGTACATTTTCGGACGGAACGGACGCACAATGTTTTCGGGAACAGGCAATGTCGGTCTTTCTCTTGAAAAGGGCAGCCTCTATCATACTTCTTTCAAGATATTTTGGAAAAGAATAACTATAGATATTCCGCCATGTAAAATAAATCTTGGGAATACAGGAGTTGAATTCGGGGATTTCAGTAACGGGAAACGCGGGTTTAAGGCCTCTGCATATTTTGACGGTTTCGGAACCTTCGGTGTTTTTGTATCTGACAATGGAATGAAAATCGGAGATGTATCTACCTATAAAATTGTAAGACCTGCAAATTCATTTTCAAATAGATCCGGAAATTATTCTTTGAATTATGAAAAACAGAATTATAATATGCCTCTTTCACAATTCAATTTGAATGTAAATGAAACTGTTGAATCAGGAATCAATAACCATCCGTTTAAGGTTTCTGAAAATCTTCATTCAAGGATTATTTCAGAAGAAGAGAGCGGGCAGGGCTTGTATTTTGAGCGCAATATAATTCAGAAAAATGAAAAGGCAAAAGCAAGACTCGACAGAATAGTTTTTGTATGTGCTTATGCCGAAGGAAATCCGACTTTCAAGGCTGTGTCACCTTCAGGACATATTTATATTGCCGGGGATGAAAATGTCGAAACATATTATTACGAAGACTGCGTGATGTTTACGGTTCTTTCGCCCGAAAACGGTGACTGGAATTTTATAGTCGAAGGAATAGAAAAGGGAATGTATTCTGTTGATGCACTTACTGTTGAAAAGAAAGCAGAAATTGTTCTGGACAGCCCTTCCGGGGAAATAAATACAGACGGAGCAGTTTTGGTTTCAGGAAGAATTGTATCGGGTTATACCAAAAAAGTACGTTTAAACGCTTATTCGGAGGAAACTGGCACTTATGTTAATTTGGCTGAAGTTGATGTAAATGAAGACGGAAGTTTTGTAGAAAATATTTCCATTGAACAACTGGCCGATGCAAATTACACGCTTGGAGTTTCAGCTTTTGATTCATCTGGAATTCCGGAACAGGTTTCCTGTTTTTCACCTTTGATTCACTTAAATAGAGAGAATGCTGTTCTGAATCCTCCTTCAGAATTCCGAGTCTGGAAAAACTCTGATGGTGAATGTATTTTTGAATGGGACGAAAATATTTTGGGGAATATTCGTGGATACGTTCTTGAAATATCTGATGAAGAAACCACTTTGATTGATGCGGGAAAAGTGTCTGCATATACTACATCAATTCCAAAGGGCAATTTTTCGGCACGGATTAAAACTGTTGATGTTTACGGCAGGGAAAGTAATTTTTCAAAAGAAATATCATTTGACAGTGAAAGCGTATCAAAAAAAATCAATCTGCCTGTTATAGAAAAAAATCCGGATGCAATTATACTCCGTTCAGGTGAAACAGATTCTTTCGGAATAAAAACTTCTGTAAACAATTTTGAAGAAACAGATGATGCATATTCGTACTTTTACGGAACTGTTGACAAAATCAATATGGATGGAACCGGTTATGACGCTTCTGAATTTATAAAAGCAAATTTTGATTCTTCCGTAAAAATTGAACGGGACACTGCAGGACTTGTTTGTTATGTTTCTGTATCAGAACGATGTACACCAGGAAAATATATCCTTCAGGGAAAAATTTTTAACCGTGGAAACCCGTCGCTCGAAGATGATTACTCAATTGGAATCAACGTTGAATACCCGAAGCTTGCAATTTACAGAACTGAACCTTCTGTAATAACAGAAGAATGCGGTCCGGATTTATACGTGTACGGAGAGGGCTTCGTCAACGGAAGTAGATATTATCTTGATGGCAGTGAATTGTTTGCAGAAGAAAGTGAAGTTGCTTATGTTAAGTCAAAGCATCTTGTGTACAGCGGAGATCTTATGTCAAATAAATCAAGAATACTCAGAATAGAAAATCCTTCAGGGGATTGTGCCGAATACTGTATTCCTGTGTCTAAAGACATCTGGACTTTTGAGCCGTGTCAGGAAAAGCTGGTTCTTGCCCCTGGTCAAAGCGGAATACTGCCTGTTGATTTTACCGGTAATGCAAACTCTGCTGATGCACCTGTGTTCAGAATAGAAGGTCTTTGTGACGGGCTTGAGGTAAGATTACCTGACGTTATTTCTTCAGGTGTTGAGGAATTTGTTTTTACGGCAGCAGATACTACTGTGCCGGGAACGTATGATGTAAAATTTACAGACGAGTCCGGTGAAAGTATGTATGTAACCGTACAGATTGTATCAGAAATAAACGAAGTAAATCCCTGTATTGCCTCGGTTGTTCCGTTCTCTGCTTATGCCGGGGATGAAGTTTGTGTTTATGGAAGTAACTTTAATCAGGAATCAGTCTTGCTGCTGGATGGAAGGAGTATTGCTGTTTCTGAAATAAATTCTTCATGTATAAAGTTCAAAGTGCCTGATGAAATGAGCAGTGGAAAACTTCGTGTTAAAAACGGTGAATATTATTCTGATGAATATTTGTTCTATGTTCTTGAAAGAGGTTTTTCAATTCAGTGTAAGCCGTCTGTTTCCCTTGCAGATGGAATTGTGTCCGACGTGCGTCTGTTTGTTGCAGGAAGCAGACAGAGTGTTGAACTGTCAGTTTGTGTTCCCGATTATGCTCCGTTTACCGCGGAACTTCAGAAAAAAACTGTTGTGCCTGACTGCGAAAATTCACTCAAACTGATTCCAAAGAAGGAATTCAAAAGCGGGGAGTGGCAGATTGTTGTTTCGGGAAAAAGTGATAATTTTAATTCCTATGCTTCTGTTATTGTAAAAACCTGCGGCCTGCCGAAAATAGACGACTCTGCAGTTTATGATGCAACGGTTAATATTCCGTACAGAGCTGCCCTGTATTGTGATTCAGAATATCCTGCAGATTCATTCTTCGTCGAAAGCGGAAATCTTCCTTCGGGACTTTCGCTTGATGAAAACGGAATTGTTTACGGTGTACCCGAAAGAATTGAAAATACCTGTGCGACAATTGGTGTTCTGTATAACGGGGGATATTCTGTTACAAAGGAAGTAAATTTTGTTGTAAAGGACAATTCATGGACTTGCTCTTCAGTACGTTCTGATAAAAATCAGACTGTGGGGTTTGATATACCTTCCGAGTTTGTCAGAAAATGGAGTTTGAATTTAAATACTCAAATCAATCAGATTCTGGCCTGTGATTCAACTTTGATTTTTGTCGGGGAAAAATCTGTCAGCTCTTATACACTTTCTGCAAATTTGAGATGGAAACGAGAATTTGAGTCTTCAGTTTCTGATGCTCAAATCAGCGGAAATTACCTGTTCGTTTTGTTCAGCGACAACTCCGTATGCTGGTTTGACTACAGAATGCCGGCTGTTGATTTTAGAAGTGAGAATGTTTTGCATTTTGTATCAGGTGACAATTCTGTCCTGTTTATTGAAAAGAATAAGATTACCGAATTAAACTCAAATACCGGGGAGAAACTTGCTGAAAAAAATATCTGTCTTGAAGATGCATTTTATTCAAACGGACAGTTTTACGGTATTTTGCCCGCGGGAAAAGAAGTTGTTTCACTTGAAGATACTGGAAAACATATTTTTCTTGATTCAAGCATAACAGGAACAGCGGGCGGTTATGGAAAAACTGTTTTGGTAACTGAATCAGCGGTTTATACAGTTGATCAGAATCTTAAAATACAAAAACAGTCTTCATGTATGCAGAATTCAAAGTCATTTGTTTCGGTAACTGATGATTCAGTTTATGTTCTGGCCGATGACAGCCTGTATGATTTTGATTCGGAAACACTGGAACTCAACAGAAAAATTTGTGAAGGAGTACGTGCGTTTGCAACCGCAGAAAATAAAATTGTTGTTCTGCTGGACTCTGGAATAGCGGCCCTTAATAAATATGATGGAAATGTAATATGGAAAGACAAAGCATCGGCTTCGGATTTTATTCTGTACAATAAACAAATCTTTGTTTCCTGCACAAACGGTGAAATTGTGTGTGCAGGCGGCGAACTGAATAAATTTCTTCCCCAAACCGAAATTGAATTTATTCCAAGGAGTCCTGACGGCGTTAACGGTTGGTACAAAAACATTCCTTCCGTAAAAATTAATTGCACTGACAAAGACGGATATGTTGCAGAAACAAAAGTGAATGTGTCAGGATTATGGGAATCTTATGAAAATACGATTACTCCTGACAGAACTGAAGCCAGAATCGGCGCCTATGGTATTGATAATTCTGGTCAGACTGGACCTGCCGTTTATTCTGAATATAAATCAGACAATGTTCCGCCTGAAGTTTCTGTTTCTTTGGAAGGAGAAAAAACGGACAGCGGATGGTATGACGGTTCTGTTTATGTAAGTCTAAGCGGTTCTGACAATCTTTCAGGAATAGATTTTATGGAACTCAACGGGGAGGTGTATTCTTCACCGGTTCTTATATCAGAAGAGGGAATCGCTGAGTTTGAATATTATGCCCTTGATATTGCAGGTAATGAAAGCGAACGCAAAAGTATTTTTATAAATATTGATATTGATGTACCTTCAATAGATCTTGAAGTCAGAAACTCAGTGTCTTCTGCGGTAGTCAGTGCAAAGGGATATGACAAAGCATCAGGTATAAAACGAATCGAATATAAAGAAAAAGACGGTGTGATAAAAGAATACAAATCTTCGCTTCTGATTATGGACGGAGGACAACATGATTTTGAATTCCGTTCTGTTGACAATACCGGTAAGACGAGCGAATGGAAAAAGGTATCTGTTTTTGTCTGGGAATCCCTGAGAAAAAAAGATGATCTTATTCTTTTCCCGAAAATAAACGGAGTAAAAAGAAGTGTGGAGCGTTCAATGAAAAAGGCTTCCTTTATGAAGTACCTGTCAGAAACAGGAATATCTTCTTCTGATATTCCTGGGTACATTCTTGAATCAGAAACTATCAGCTGGTCAAAAAATGATCTGTGCATGAAAGAAAGAAAATCCATTGATTTTTATATATCACGGGATTCTTTTGTTTATCTGATATGTGACAGGGATTTTTTGCCGGGAAAAGACTTTGTTTTCCAAAAAAATATTGGAATGAAATCTGCATTGTTTACAGCGAAGATTCTTTCAGGAACTTTTGTTTCTTTTGATGTTGGTGAAAACAAACATATACCGGTTGTAGGCGCAGTCGATGTTCCTGAATTAAGTGTTGCTTTGTTTAATGGAAAAGTCGCCGACTTGAATTATTTAAAAAAAGGATATTTTACAACCTACAATGCCGGTGAATCAATTCTGCTTTCTGCAAAGATTTTTGGAGAAGGGGTTTCAACTGTTCCAATGACGGGAACATGGTTTGTAATATCCGGTAATTCAAAGATTCCGCTTGGCGGAAATATATATAGAATTCCTTTGGTAAGGGAAGATAAGAAGGTTAAGTTTGTGTATGAACTCCGCTCACCTGCAGGAACCCTGGAGAATTATTCTGTAATGCAGGTTGATGTAAAAGGAATGAATCATATTACAGATGCATGGGATTTATCGCTAACTGAAAATTTTATCTGGAGGTAACATGAAATTCAAAAAAAATAAGGCAAATGAAGGCTGGACCTTTATGGAAACTCTTGTCGTTATGGCAATTGTTCTTGTTCTAACAGCATCTGTAGGATTCAGTTCCATTAAGCAGATAGACAAAGCACGTGTCGTAACAGCCAGAACGCAGATAGAAAGCTTCTGCGTTGCCCTCGATTCGTTTTATATGGATACAGGAAGATATCCTACTGAAAATGAAGGGCTGGATGCATTGTGGATAAAACCGTTCGGTCTGGAAAGCGGTGTGTTTTGGAATGGGCCGTATGTTTCAAAGGCAATTCCACAGGATCCGTGGGGAAACAGCTATGTTTATGAAATTCCTGGGAACAACGGACTTGCGTATTCTGTATTGTCTTACGGAAAAGACGGGTATAAGGGAGGAGATGATGATTCTAAAGACATTACTTCATGGCAATAAAGGATTCGGACTTCTGGAAAGTATGGTGGTTTTATTTATTACAGGTACCGTTGTTTCGGGAACAATTCTTCTTGCTGCAGTTGCTGTAAAATCATCATCATCACTTTCTGATCGTACACATTCTTATATAGAAAGAGAGAATAATGAAAATGAAAATAAAATTACATACGGCCTCAAAGTTGAATGAACTTATTGTACAGATATGTAAAAATGATGCATTTACTCTTATGGAAAGCCTTGTTTCCATTGCTGTTATGAGTTCAGCTATTCCTGCTATAGTTTTTGCATATTCGTCATGTATGCATTCTGTTGTTTTTGCAAAACAAAATGTCCGCAGTAATCTGGAGTTAATTAATTCTGACAGAATTTTGAGGGAATTTATTCAGCAAATAAAAATACCTCCCTGGGTTAATGAAAAAAATATAAATTTAACATGGAGCAATCACTCAATTGTAATTTACACAGAACAGGATGATTTTTGCGAGTACAAACTGGACCTTCCTGAAAAAATACGCATTTTATCATGTAGTTTGATATGCAAACAGAATGAATCAGTCGGACTTTTGTGTGAATATGAACTGAGGAATAAGAGAAATAAATTGATCCAGATATTTGCTTCGGGATATGGAGATACAGATGAATTTTAATATTAAAAGCAATTCAAATGGGTTCGGAACTTTGTCTGCAATAATTCTCTTTCTGTTAATTGAATCTGTATGTGTCGGGATTGTGGCTTCTGTTTTGTATGCCAATAAAAGCCTTGCCAAATCAAAACTGGAAAGTGAGGAAAAACTGAAAATGGAAAAAATGATTTACACTATTTCAAAGGAACTTTCGCTTGATGGTTCTCCTGAAAGCCAGTCCCCGTTTGACAGTATCTGGAATTATCACGGAAAAACATCAGATGGAATTAATATAAGTCTTGAAGATTTATCAGGAAAATTAAACATAAATTTTGTTTCTGACCGTATGCTTCAAAAAGTTCTGTCCTGCATGAATGGATTATCAGATGGCGATATTTCTATGATAATTAACAGCCGAAAATCCCAGAACAGACTTGTATATTCTGATGAAGGGCTTCTTGAGCTTTTGGGTACAAATAATGTTTCCTACTTTACTTATTTTGGAACTGCCAATTTGAATACAGTTGAAGAAGAACCGTTTAAACTTATTGTTTCATCATTATGTTCAGGAGTGACTGCAGATTCTTTATGGAATAAAACATTAACTCTTAGAAAAAACGATCAGCAGATTATGACTGAAACTGAATTTAAATTGTTACTTGGAGTTTATTATTCCGATCTTAAAAATATTCTTACAATAAATGCTCCCATTAATGTAAATTTTGCAGATGAAAAGATTCTTAAATCGATTTTGACTACAGGGCAGACAGAAAATCTAATCCGGCTTAGAAGTCAAAAAGAAATTACTGCTGAAGATTTAACAAATATCTGCAGGGGATATAACTCTGATTTGTCTAAATCTGAACTCGGAACAAGAACCTGGTTTTGGAAAATTAATCTTTGCGGAATATATGTACGTTGCAGTGCGATTGTATCCCAAAATAAAAAGAGTCAAACTTCTATTGAAGAAATTAATTGGGAGTATTTATAAAAATGAATACAATAAAATTTGAAATCAGTTCTCCAGAAAATATTTCATATTTTGTTTTTGACTGTCCCGTAATAAAAAACTCAGATATAAAAAATGCTATTCCTTTGCTTCTTAGAAAATATTACCCGTTTACAGATCAAAAAATTGTGTCTGATTTTATTGTCGTGAAAAAGAAACTCATTGTATTTGTGGCTCCGTCAGATTATATAAATAAATTCCATGCTGACAATATTATGCTGATTTCTCTGCCTGCCTTTGTAATCAGAAACTATAAAATGAATGAGTTTATGATTATTACAAAAAGTTCCGTCTTATATTTTAATGCAGAAAAGAATATTATAGAAAGTTCTGTTTATTCAGATAAATCCAAATTAATCGAATTTCTTGACAAATGGAATTTGAATTCCTTTTCTGATAGGGTAAAGTTTTTCATAACAGATGACGTCCCGTCTGATATAATTTCTTTTATTGAGTCCAGATTTAAATATTTTATTAAACTTGAAATTTCCTCTGGTTCAAAAAAGATATTCTGTATGAAAAACTGCATATTTTCACACAAAAAAAAGACGTCAAACAATGTGTGCGGATTTTTTTTGCTGTTTGTGTTGTTGATGTTGTGTATTTTTGCAATTTGTTTTATGTCTTTATCATACAAATTAAAAGAAAGAAAAAGAATTCTTTCCTTGATAAATAATCAATTATCAGCCAAAAAAGAGCAGCGTACAGACTCGAAGTTACCGGTTGTTTTTGAAAATAGGGAACCTGTTCTTTACCTGCTGGATGAATTAGTTTCTGCAGATAATCAACTTTATATTTCCAAGTTTTCTGTAGAAGGAGGTGATTTTTATATTACTGCAGAAACAAAAGACGCTGTTGGTTTTATAAACAGGCTGGAGTTTTCTGAAAGAATCCATAACATTAAATATGAAAAAATAATTTCAAAAGGCAATTCTCTTGAAGAAATTTCCCTGAAAGGAAATGTCAATGAATAATAAAATTTTCTTTTTAATATCGGTACCGTTTTTTTTATTCTTCTTTTGTATTGCACTAAAGCAAATAAATGTCATACGGGCACAAATCACTGAATTTGACAAACAGATTTCATCTGTAAAAAAACAGCTTCATGAACTTGAACCAAAAGACTCTTGTATTCCACGCGTAACAGAAACAGACCGGAATAAATTTCTGGCAGAGTCTGTTGCAAAGATCAGAAGAATGAATGTAGAAATTATATCCTATTGTACAAAAACTCTGTCCGGTGATTCTGGGTTTTGTGCCGAAGTTATTCTTCGTGTTCCCGAAAGCGAAGTTTCATCAATTATCAAGCTTTTAGAGTCGGAATCTGATTTATCTTCTTGTTTTATAATAAATTATATTTCATTAAAAAGTTCTCGTGATTTTCTTGATATTGTGTTGAGACTTGTTCCTTCTGAAAATATCAGGGTTCGGAATCTAGATTGTATAAAAAACCCAACGAAAGGTTTTATAAATCTTTTTAAAAAAGAACAAAATATTCCTGCAGCAGTTGTTTCTTCTGAGGAAAAACTTCCTGTAAAGAAAATTGAAAGAGAAGTAAAAAATGAATCCTATTCTGAAAACTATAAGTTAATAAGTATTCTTTCAGGAATGGAGGGTAATGTATGTGTTTATATAAAAAATCAGCAGGGGAATATTCTGAAAATTTCCCCGCAGAATGTTCTGAATGTTTCAAAAGACAAAATAGTTCTTCTCATGAATGAACAAAAAATAACTGTTCCAAATTTTAATTGATGTCATTGTTTACAAATTCAAGGTAGGTATTTTATGAAAAAAAATCTTTCGGCTATATTTTTTAGTCTTGTTTTGTGCAGCTGTGCAACCATGAAGACAGAGAAAGTTTCTCTCAACGGAATGGTCTATGATTTTTATAATGAGCCTGTTCAGGGGGCCTCTGTCTTTGTTGACGGAAAGGAGTATTGCAGAACTGATGTTTACGGCCACTTTACAATCGAAAACAAAAAATCAGGTTTCTGCGTGAATCTTGTTGTCAAAAAGCAAGGATATGAAACTGTTTCATTTACGGCCGGCGTATCCGGTGCCGGTAATCTTGCTTATATAAAAATGTATTCACAAGAACAGCTTTTGTATAAGGCTGAAAGTCTCTTTTCTGATGGAGCTGTACAGGATGCACTTTCTGTTCTTGAACATGCGTCTGAAGCAGGAGCCGATACTCTGTCGGTTTTTTTTCAGGAAGCATTGATTTTGTGTTCGTTAAAAGAATATAAAACTGCAGAAGAAAAACTTTTGTCACTTCTGGAATTAGGTTTCGATAATCCTTACATATATCTTCTTCTTGCCGATATTTATCAGTACGGGTATGTCAGTATGGTTCCTGCCAAAAATTATCTTAAGGAGTTTTTATCCAAAATCAGTGATTCTTCAGTTCAGTTACGGTATGATTCATTATGAATAATCTGATTTTTTATTCCGTATTTTTTTTCTTTTCATTCTGTCTGGCATTATCTGATATAAAATACATGCATATTCCCCTGCGTGTAAATTATACTGGAATAATTGTTTTTGTACTGTGTGTTCTGCTGACTGAACCGCATTCAATTGTCCAAATATCCACCGGTGCATTTGTTTTATTGTTCATATTTTGTATTGTCAGAATGGTCGTAAAGGGGAAACTGGGAATGGGTGATTTACACTACAGCATTTTCTGCGGCTTGTTTTGCGGGCCCGTAGTATGCTTTTTTGCCATTTTTTTATCTTCTGTTTTAAGCATGTGTTTTATACTGTTTGTTCTGTTGCTTAAAAGACAAAAATCTGACGGGGTAAATATAAAGATACCTTTTGTTCCGTTTATGTTCGCAGGATCGTTTATTGCAAAATCAATTTCACTGATACCGGCTGCTGAACATTTGTTAATTTCTTTTACAGAAGGTTTCCGTACATATTGAATACAGGCAGAATTACTGTAACAACAACAGCAAGAATTATGGAACCAAGAAGCAAAATTACAGCCGGTTCAACAAGGGATGAAAACCTTTGGGTGAGTGAGTTTATTTTGTTCTGAAAATGTTTGCGTATCTGTGAGAATACCTGTTCAGTATTTGCTGACTTTTCTCCTACTTCTATCCATTTTTGCATATAGCCGGGAAAATATTTCTGGCAGCTGAATGACTGTGCCATTGACTGGCCTTTTTTTATTTTTTCGTTTGCTTTTTTTAATTCTCCTGAATAGGCTGAATTTTTTATTACTTTCATGGATTGTTCAATTGCATGCTCAATAGAAATATTTGCCGAAGTCAAAGTTTCCATTGCAAACGAAAAGTTTAGCGATTCAAAATCAGTAATTATCTTTCCGATAACCGGCAGTGAAATTTTTGCTCTATCTATAAATTCTTTTACTTTGGGTTCATATTTGGCAATAAACGAAAGACTTTTACAAATAAGTATTCCGACTGTGATAACGACCAGTACAAAGATGATGCCGGCTTTGATTTTAAAAAGGCCGCGTTCAATGCTTTCTGTTCCTTCACCAAGTTCGTGAAACATAAGTGTTAATTTTGGAAGTACAAATATTCCAAGTCCTGCAATTCCAAAGGATGCTGCAGTCAGAATGAATGCAGGATAGAGAAGTGCACCTGTAATTTTTTCCTGCATTTTTCTTGATTCAGAAAGATACAACATAAGCCTGGGGAATATTTCTTCTACAGAACCTATTTTGTCACCAATCAAAACGAACCCGCGGTAGAACTCAGGAAAGATGTATGTAAGTTCGTTGACTGAGTCTGAAAATGTTTTGCCACTGTTAATCATTGATAATAGTTTTTGTGCGATTTTTATTTCGGTTTTATCCGTGTTTTCTATTTCTGCCGATACTTCCAGTGCATCCCTTATTGATAATCCAGATTCTATCAACTGGTTCATAATTTCGGTGAACTCAAGAAGCCGTTTTGTTCCAATTTGTTTTTTCTTGTAAACCCAACGTTCGGTAAAAGTGCATATTTTCAGCGGAAACATTCCCTGTGAAAAAATAAAATTTTCTACTTCATTTTTCGACTCTGCATTTCTATATATTGTAAGGATTTTTCCTGAAATATCACTTACAGTGCATTTGTAGTTGCTGATAATTGCCTCCCCGGACAGAGTTGTGTTCGTCCGTAAACTAAAAAATAATTTCCCTTTCAGCTTCGGCCCGTGTCGTAAGACCTAGTGAAATTTTTTTGAGCGCATCATCTTTCAAAAAACACATTCCTGTTTCTGCAAGATAATCCCTGATTGCTTTTTCCCTGCAGTCTGTTGAAATTATTTCTGAAAGTTTATCATCTGTTCTGAATGTTTCCGATATGATTATGCGGCCTTCAAACTTTTCTTTTTCTGCCGAATATTTTCTTACAAGACGCTGGGCAATTGTTCCCTTAAGAACTGATGCAATAAGAAAAGGTTCTATTCCCATATCTCTGAGTCGTGTTATGGAACCGGCTGCATCATTTGTATGAATCGTCGAAAGAACAAGATGTCCTGTAAGGGCGGCACGTACCGAAAGTTCTGCTGTAGCCCTGTCGCGAATTTCTCCGACCATAATTACATTCGGATCCTGTCTGAGTACCCTCCGTAAAATCGAGTCAAAACCAAGACCAATCTGTTCGTTAATCTGAATCTGGTTTACACCGTCTACAACAAATTCAACCGGATCTTCGATGGAAACTATCTTGATTTTTTCATCAGACATTTCTCTCATCATTGCATTAAGGGTTGTGGTTTTTCCGCTTCCTGTAGGTCCTGTTACAAGAATAAGACCGTGCGGAATTTTCATCATCGAATAAATGTCGCAAAGCTGTTCTTTTGAAAATCCAAGATCATTCAGTTTCAGAAGTGACGATGATTTTCCCAAAATACGCAGAACAATTGATTCTCCGCAGGAAACAGGAATTATTGAAACCCTTAGGTCTGCTTTTTCATTGCCGAGTGCTACGGTAATGCGTCCATCCTGGGGCTGTCTTTTTTCAAGTATATTAAGGTTCGCCATAATTTTTATTCTGGAACTTATACTTTCAAAACGCCCGCTTTCTATTTCCGCAACTGTTTTCAAAACACCGTCTATCCTGTAACGAACCCTCGCGTATTCTATTCCCGATTCTATGTGAATGTCAGAGGCCCCACCGCGTATTCCGTCCATGCATACAGCATTTACAAAGTTTACTGCCGGTGCATCGTTTGCCACTTTGTCTATAAGAGTTGCATTTTTTCCGCTTTCCTTCAACAAAGGTTTGTCTCTTTCCTTGCCCAGTTCACGTGCCAGCCATGAAGAAATTTCTTCTGACTGTACAAAGACAAAATATGTTTTTCCCCGGTGGAATAAAAGCAGTGTATTTCTGATTTTTTCCGTTGTTTTTTCAGAAACAGCTATTCGTGTATATTTATCTTTTTTTTCAAGCAGAAGTACACCGTTTTCTTCTATAAATTCCGGCGAGTACTGTTCGCTTCCAGACGGAATATTTGTGTATTTTTCAAGCATGGATTTTTTCCGCCGCATTTTTGTAGTAACGCTTTATCCTTTCTTCAACACAAGTGTCTTTGTAATCGTGTATAAGATGCGGAACAATGTAGATTACAATTTCGGTTTTTTCCCTGGATTCTGCCTTTTGCGTAAACAGTTTTCCCAAAAGCGGAACAGCCGAAAGCAGGGAAGTTTTGTTTTCTGTTTTTACCGTATCGTCTTTTATCAGGCCGCTTATTATGACCGGCTCCCCGGAAGGCGTGCGCACCTGTGTGTTTACAACCCGTTCAGAAGTCGAAGGAAGGGCTGTGAGCGAAGAACTTCCTGAAGACGAGTCAGTATTCTGCTTTGAAACAGTTGCATTTACATTTATGGTAATCATGTTGTCGCCCGAAACCCAGCCGTTAAGCCCTACTATCAGTCCCGAAGTAATATGCTGCGTTGTTCCGGCCGTTGCAGTTTCAGTAGATTTGTCGTATTCGTATTCCATGTAGCGGTAAGTGTCGGTATTCTGAAACCTTACTTCCTGTCCCGAAATGCCCGTGAGTGTCGTGTCTGTAAAAATATTTGCAGTGCTGTTGCCAATCTGTGCATTCAGTGAAGCCGCAAACTGGTAGCCGAACTTTGAAATTACATCAAAACTCAGCGCCATGATATTTGATAAATCGCCCGCAAAGATAAAGCTTTCTGCTGTACTTTGGACAGAATTCTGTTGAGGCTTTTCGTATGAAACCGACATATCAGGTCTGTAAGAGCCCGACTTGTTTTTACTGTACTGAACAACAAGAATCTGGTAGCGAATCTGCGGTTTGGGGCGGTCAATGTGTTCCAGTTCCTTCAGAAAAATCTCACGGCTTTCCAGGCTTCCTGTAAAAAATACCGTGTTCGGAAAACCTGAATCCCTTATATCCTCTTTTTGCACAGAAGGCGGCAGGTTTTCCAAAAGTTCCGCAGACTGAATGTACTTGAGCGTGACTGCTTCACTTGTGAGTGCAACATCCGCTGTCTTTAAAAAATCGGCAGTTCTTTTTATGCTTTCGCGGCTACCCGAAAGAAGAAGTGCATTTGTTCCGGGAATATTCACAGGTTGTGTTACAAGGAATTTCTGCGGAATAAGCGCAACCGCGTCCCTTGCCTTAAGGTGCTTTAGTTCAAGTCGCTCAAAATACATGTTTTCAGACGGTTTGTCCACGCTTTCTATAAACCGTTTTGTACATTCAATTTCGCTCTTCGTTCCCGTAAGCAGAACAGAATTCCCCGTCTTCGAGACAATGATTCCGGCCCCGTCAGAATCAGATCTGATAAAGGACGGAATATCCTGCGCAGAAATCCACACCGGCGTAAATATCTGTGCTGACTGAACCCTGGTTCTTATTCCTTTTCGCGAAGAATCAATTATATAGTAAATTCCGTCAGAAACAGCAAAGTCTGCTTTTGCGCGTTCCAGAATAAGTGAAAGCATTGTTTCAAAATCTTTGTCTGCAAAGTGCAGGTTTGTAATCTGCGCATCTTCCGAAAAAAAACACGAATATTCTTTCTGTGCACAGTCCATCAGTTCCTTAAGAATTTCCGAAAGAAGGGCATATTCCGTATCTGCGCAGTAAAGTTCACCGTCGCGTTTTATGCAGGGCTGCTTTTTCTTTTCCAAAACCGCAGTCTTTTTGTCGGCTGTCGTAATTTTTTTTACATAATGACAGTTTTCTTCATTAACTGCGGTGTAATCATCAAATTTTTTTATGCAAACATCAATCAGTTGTTCAACACTCATGTTTTTTGCATCAATAGAAATTTTTGTTCCAGGAAGTGTATCTGTCAGTATCGTAACCTTAGCCTTTTTTGCAAGCGCTTTAAGAATTTTTTCAGGCGGAACATCATCAGCGCTGAGTGAAAAAGTGCCACTTATGGTGCCTGCCTCGCACTTTATACGCGAAATCTTCAGAACACCGCCGCTTTCTGTAGAATAAAGCCCGTTTGCACCAAGAAAATTCTGCAAAGCATCAGCCGCACTTGTTTTTGAAAAGAAAAATGAGGCTGTTCCGTCTACAGTGTCGTCCGTGATTACAGAAATTCCTGTTTCTTCGGCAAGAACTGTCAGAATGTCAGTAATTTTCTGCTCGCGGAATTCAATTCCTTTGAGATTCTGCGCAAAAACACTCTGAATCCAAAGAAAGGGTATTGCTAAAAGTATCAAAATATGTTTCATTATAATTAATATAATAAAATGTTTTATAAATAGCAAATATTTTATTATAAAAATTCAAAAAACATCTTCTATAGATTATTTTATTTAGTTGTGCTATAATTTTGCGATTAATCACTGTAATAAGGAATAATTTTATGTATAAGAGCGTAGATCCAAAGGCAGATTTTCCCCGTCAGGAAGAGGAAGTTTTAAAGTTTTGGGAAAAAAATGATGTTTTCAAAAAGTCACTTTCCCAGCGTGAAGGAGCTGACGAATTCGTATTTTATGATGGTCCTCCTTTTGCTACAGGCCTCCCGCACTTCGGACATTTTATTCCGTCTACAATTAAAGACATAATTCCGCGCTACCAGACAATGAAGGGTAAGTACGTTTCGCGCCGTTTCGGCTGGGACTGCCACGGTCTTCCGGTAGAAAACCTTATAGAAAAGGAACTGGGCATTAACTCCAAGCACGAAATTGAAGCTTATGGAGTTGCAAATTTCAACGACAAATGCCGCGCTTCAGTTTTGAAATACACTTCGGAATGGCGCAAGACAATAACACGCATGGGCCGCTGGGTAGACTTTGACAATGACTACAAGACAATGAACCCCGACTTTATGGAATCAATCTGGTGGGTAGCCAAATCTTTGTGGGACAAGGGAATGATTTACGAAGGAAAGTATATTCTTCCGTACTGCCCCAGATGTGCCACTGTTCTTTCCACTCACGAACTTGCACAGGGATACAAAGAAAAGCAGGATCCGGCCATTACAATAAGATTTAAAATCACTTCGGTTCCTGACACTTTTGAAGACAAATCGCTTGCCGCAGGTAACTGTTACTTCTTGGCATGGACTACAACACCGTGGACTCTTCCGTCAAACCTTGGTCTTTGTATGGGTCCTGATATCGATTATGTAAAAATCCAGGACAAAGACAGCGGTGATTTCTATATTCTCGCGGAATCAAGACTTTCTTCCTATTATAAGAGCGAAGATTCCTATACAGTTATCTACCGCCGCAAGGGATGTGACTTTGTGGGAATCTGCTACGAGCCGCTTTTCCCTTACTTTGCAAATCTTTCAGACCCTGCAGAATGTACAAAAATTTCAGGACAGAAGTGCGAAAAGGGTGCATTCAGAATGTTCAATGCCGCTTATGTTTCTACAGAAGACGGAACCGGTATTGTTCACATAGCACCGGCCTTTGGTGAAGATGACAGCAAGGTATTCAAAGGAAGCGGTGTTCCTGCAGTTGAACCCATGGACGCAGAATGCAAGTTTACAAAAGAAGTGTCTGACTATGTCGGCCGTTTTGTAAAGGACTGCGATAAAGAAATAATGGACCGCCTCAAGAAAGAGGGCAAACTCGTAAAGCGTGACACTGTACTTCACCAGTACCCGCACTGCTGGAGATGCGGTTCCCCTCTTATCTACCGCGGAATCGGATCCTGGTTCGTTAAGGTTGCAGATGAGCACGAGCGTCTTCTGCGCGCCAATTCACAGATCAAGTGGCAGCCGGCCCATATAAAGGAAGGTCGTTTTGGTAAATGGCTTGCCGGCGCACGTGACTGGGCAATAAGCCGCAACCGCTACTGGGGAAACCCTATTCCAATTTGGAAGTGTTCTGACTGCGGTGACACTTTGTGTGTAGGTTCAAGACAGGAACTCAAGGATTTGAGCGGTGTCTATCTGGACGACCTTCACAAGCAGTTTGCAGACAAAGTAACTATTCCCTGCAAAAAGTGCGGCGGAACAATGCACCGTATTCCAGAAGTTTTTGACTGCTGGTTTGAGTCAGGCTCTATGCCTTATGCACAGCAGCATTATCCTTTCGAAAACAAAGAATATTTCGAAAAGCACTTCCCGGCAGACTTTATAAGCGAAGGACTTGACCAGACACGCGGCTGGTTCTATACACTCACGGTTCTTGCATCAAATCTTTTTGATAAGCCCGCCTTTAAGAACTGTATCGTTAACGGTATTGTTCTTGCCAGTGACGGCCGCAAGATGTCAAAGAGCCTGCGCAACTTTACCGATCCCAACGAAGCAATCGGCAAGTTCGGTGCAGATGCTATCCGTCTTTTCCTCATGCATTCAGCAGTTGTAAAGGCAGATGAAATCCGCTATTCAGACGAAGGTGTACGCGATGTTATAAAAAGCATAATTCTTCCTCTCTGGAACAGCTACAGCTTCTTTGTGCAGTATGCCAACATTGACGGCGTTGAATGCACAGGCCATGAATTTGACGAGAAACTTCCTGTAAATCCGCTTGACCGCTGGCTGCTTTCTGTTGCCCAGAAGATGGTTTCTGACGTTACAGCGGCTCTCGATGACTACGACCTCAGTTCTGCAATTGACCCGATGCTTTCGTTTATTGACCAGATCAACAACTGGTACATCAGGCGCAACCGCCGCCGTTTCTGGAAGTCAGGCAATGACAGTGACAAACTCGAAGCTTACGGAGCACTTTATTCTGCCCTCAAGACATTTACACTTGTTGCAGCTCCGTTTATTCCGTTCCTTTCAGAAGAAATGTGGCAGAATCTCAAAACTTCAGATGATAAAGAGTCCGTTCATCTCATGGATTATCCTGTTTACAACAGCCGCTTCCGTGACGAAACGCTTGAGTTCCAGATGGCGACAGTTCAGAAAGCCGTATCAATGGGACGCAGCCTGCGCAACCAGTTCAACATAAAGAACCGCCAGCCGCTTGCAAGTGTTGCCCTTGTTACAAGAAATGCCGACGAAAAGAAAGTGCTTTCCGACATGAAGGACACAATCGTCGAAGAACTTAACGTTAAGGAAGTTGTATTCCATGAGCGTGAAGACGAACTTGTTGAATACAAGGCAAAGGCAAACTTCCGCGTACTGGGAAAACAGCTCGGACCAAAGATGAAAGCCGCCGCTGCAGAGATTGTAAAGATTTCCACAGAAATGATTGAACAGATTCTTGACGGCAAGACTGTAACAATCAAAGTTGACGGTGAAGACGTTGTTCTTGATTCAGAAAATGTTCTTGTAGACAGAATAGAAAAAGAGGACCTCAAGATTGTCAACGACGGAACTCTTACTGTTGGTCTTGAAACAAAGATAACCGATGACCTCAAAAATGAAGGTTTTGCCCGTGACCTTGTCCGCGGTGTACAGAATCTCAGAAAGGAAAGCGGCTTCTCTGTAACAGACAGAATTATTCTTACTGTAGGCGGAGACGCTTCGCTTAAAAACGCCTTTGACATGTTCAAAGATTTTATTTCAGGCGAGACACTTGCGTCTTCAATTGAATGGAATTCAGACATTGCAGGCGGTACAGTCGTAGATGCAGATGAATCCAAGTGGATGGTTCTTGTAAAGAAGGCATAATGAGAAAAAGAAGCGCGCTTTTACTGGCTGCATTGGTATTTATCCTGGCCTCTTGTAAAACAACGTCTCCTGCAGTAGAAGAGCAGGTAAATGTACTTGCCCTTTTGGAACAGGACTCAAGTATATATGTACGCATTCCGGTTTCGTCACATGTGGACTTAACTTCCGCTGTTCTTTCTTCGGCTTTTGACGGCGTTTCAAAAAAAGATGCGCGCTCTTTTGCCCAAAGGGTCAGCGAACTTTACGCCGGAATCGGAACAGTAGAAGACCGCTCAAGAATACAGGTTGCTTCTTCTGCCTCAATTCCGCAGGTTGCCGTCGGAACTGTTTTTTCCAAAAAGCACGGCTGGAGAAAACGTACGTACAATGCAAAAACAACTGGCGCAGTAGAAAAAAACGGTTCATTTACTGTATATGATCCTTCTGCAGGCGAGTTGAGCGTTTCTTTTCCGTCTCCTTCTGTTTTTGTTTCTGCGGCAAAGGTTGAACCGCTTCTTAACCGGTATGCAGAATATTCAGATTATGCAGATCTTTCTGCTACAAGCTACAGTTCTTGGGTATCACAGCAGAGTTCAGATATTCTTTTCTATATAACACGTCCCGGTCAGTATCTTAGAAATCTTATAGGGCAGAGTGTTTCTATCGGAACAGATGCAATTTACGGAAGCCTTTCATATATTCCGTCAAAAAAGAATCCTGACTCTTATTCCGGACTATATTCCATGATGTTCAGAATTCATCTTCTGGACAAAAGGGCTGCATCGGCTTTCCGTTCTGTTCTTTCGCTTTCATTTGGAATGATGGGCGCAAAAATAACACAGATTGATGACTTTACAATAGAAATTTCTGATGTAGAGATAACCCAAAAGCAGATTGAAGATTTGTTTATGAGGGATCCCGTTACCGGAAAGCATTTTAAAGTTGTCGGTGACAAAATAATCAAAGAATGAGGTTAAATTATGAGTGATGAAAAAATAATCCTTAAGGCAGAAGATTTGGACGGTTATCTTACGGCCGATGACCAGAATGACTTGAAAAGTCTTGAACTTATGTACAAAGATACGCTTTCTCATTTTAATCCTGTAAACAAAGATGCAATTGTTTCCAGCTTTGACTCTATGGGACACAAAATGCAGGAAATATGCGCAAAGCATCCCAACATCAAGGTTTATTCTTTCGTAACAGAAGAGGGTGCCCATGCCGAAGCCAGCCGTGTTATTTCAAAGCTCCGTGATGTAAAGACTGAACATGAAGAGTTTCTTTACTACAGCCAGCGTGCATACGAAATGCTGTTCCGCCTCGCATATACAGACGAACATTATGACAAAAAAAATCATATCTTTGTAAAGACTCCTGTTTCCAGCCCTGTTCAGAATTATGCAGTCCATAAAATTCCGGACATTGACGACAAAATTGAAAACACAGTTATGTGCGTAATGCTCCGTGGTGCACTTCTTCCCAGCATGATTATGTCAAAAGAGATTCAGGAATATTCTTCTTCAGGATACGTTACACCGTTTGCTCTTTTTAAGATTAACCGCGATGACAGCCGCATGGAAAACAACATGCAGTATATCCTTAATCTTAAAAATTCTTTCTTTAACCTTGAAGATCTTGACGGAAAAGACCTTATTTTTGCCGATCCGATGAACGCAACCGGAGGCTCGCTTGTTACTGTTGTAAAATACCTTCAGTCCCAGGGAATCAAGCCAAAAAGCATCAAGTTCTTTAACGTAATTTCGGCTCTTAAGGGAAGTCTTCGTGTTACACGCGCTCTTGAAAACTGTACCTGCTATACACTCTGGATGGATCCTGTCCTTAACGAAAAAGCATACATTATGCCGGGACTCGGTGATGCTGGTGACAGACTGAACGGATGCGACAATCATGAAACTCCAAGAAATATTATCCAGCTTATTGCAGACTACGGTTCCGGAATTGCAGGCCTTTACCGTTCACAGCTACGCAAAATAGAGCAGACTGTTCTTGGATGAAAAAAAGCACTTTCTGTTATTTAAGTTTAGTTTTTCTCTTTTTCTCCTGTTCGGGTACGGCACATTTACCTGTTCCGGGGGAAAAGAATGCTGTCGAATCCAATATTTCTGTTGAATATTATTCGATTGCGTCTTCATACGAAGAACTTAAAAATTATAAAAAAGCAATAGACTACTACAATCTTGCAAAAAAAAATAAAAAAATGCGTGCTTCTTCTGAATACAAGATTGCACGCTGTTATGCACTTTTAAAAGACTGGGATAATGCACAGGCAGGATTTGAAAAAATTCTTAAAAAGGATCCTTCCAACACAAATATAAAAATTTCCCTTGCATATATAATGGCCATGCGCGGTGACTTGGAAGCATCTTCACAGCTTTATTCCACTCTGGTTTCAGAGAATTTAACCGATGTGTCTATACTTAAAAACTACATTTCTGTACTGTGCGCACGCGGTATGTTTGACGAAGCAAATGTGCAACTGGCCGTACTTAAAGAAAAGTTTCCCGATGATGCTGATATTTCCGGAATAGAAAAAAAACTTCAGGAACTGTCGGCCCCAAAATCTGAAGAAAAGACCGACGAAAATTCTCAGTCTAGCGTTACTACAGATTCGTCTGAATCCTGAGTTCGTTCCTTAAGTTTCGAAGCTTCGCCTGCAAGGTAACTTCTGTATTTGTCGGGATTTACCCTGAATGCTACAATAGGAGAGTCCTTGTCTTCCATTGCATGGAACAGTGCCTGCTCTGATTCATTGAACAAACGTTTGCCCGATATGAGCCTTAATGAACGCGTAGAAATTCCTACAAAAGGTGTCTCTGCGCTGCTGTTTGCTCTTTTAAGGACAGAAACAATTTCTGTATGCGTTTTTTCTGCTTCTGCAAGTGCTGCATCTGTATTCTGGTTCTGGAAAATTGCAGTAAATCCGTCGCTTCCATAGTCAAATACCAAATCATTGAATTTAACCCAGTCTTTTATAATGGAAGCCGTTTCTTTTCCTTCAGGTGTTGTCCAGTCTATGCCGGGAATTCTAACTGTAAAAAGGGCCAGATCCTGTTCGCTTGAAGCAGCGCGTATCAGTTCACTGTCCAGTCTTGTAGGCATGTACTGTTCCCAGCCGAAACCAGTCTTTTCATCAAAGAGTCCGACCGGTGCTGCATTGTTTTCTGCAAGGGAAGGCTCTTCATGAATTTCTTCTGCAAAACTTGCATCTTCGGTAGCAGCACCTTCTTCTTCGCTGGCATTTTGGACGTTTTCCAAAACAGGCTCTTTTTCCTGTACAGAAGGTATTGTTTCTTCAATGTCTGTCTGGTCTTCAAAGTCCAGTGTTTTGTCAGAATCAATTTCTGTTCCGTAAGAATTCTCTTCCGCAACAGCATTGTTTCCAGCCGTCACTTCGCTAACAGCGGTATCTTCTGCAGCCGTCACTTCAGCAACTGCAGCAACCTCTGCAACGTCATTTCGGGTAACAGCCGACTCTTCTGCATCCGTCCTTTCGCTAACAGCCGCTTCTTCTTCTGCGTCATTTTTATAAACAGTAGCTTCTTCTTTTGCATCTGTTTCCTTACGGGCTACCTTTTCATAATCGGGCATTTCTTCTTCAAAAAAATAATCTTCTGCGCCGTCTTTTTCTGCATCTGTATCTTCCTGTCCGTCCCCGTCTGTATCTTTTTTGGAAACAATAATCAAGTTAAGGGCAGCGGCCAGTGTTGCAGCAAGAATTACAAGAAAAGCCACTCGGCCTTTGTAATAAATAGAAGAGGGTTTTAATGTATAGAGGGCTGCTGTAAGAACTGCCGAATTTTCTCCGCCTTTTACCGAAGTTGAAAGCTGTTTTATAAGCGGTGAAGAAGCCGTTTTATTTTCATCAATGCTTACAGGATAAGAAAACAAAAGTTTACCATCAGAACTTACCTGAATTGCGGCAATGTCAGAAACATTCCCAAGACTTTCAAGAATTGCCCTGCTAAATTCAGCAGAACCGATGTCGTTTTCCTTAAGGTTGCGGCTCAAATCTTTTGTAAGGGAAGTAAATCTTTCCTGCGCGCGCTTTGTTCCGCCTGAATATTCAAAAATAAGTGAAGCGGCAAAGGCCAGAACCGCAGCGATATATACCGTACAGACGGCGACTGTAAAATAGTTTCTTTTTGCTTTCATAGTATACAATTATAACGCAGAGACATCTTGTATGCAAGTTTCATGCAGTCCAAAACGTCCATATTGTTTCCTTCAGGCGTATTTTTTTTGATCCAGGCAACCAGCGGCAGAAAAGGAGCGGTATTTTTATTGTCACCGTTGAATTCTTCCTTCCCGGCGGAACAGATTTTCTGCAATTCTTTCTGGATTTTTTTTATAAAATCCTTTGCACCGTAAAAGCTGCAATTTTTTTTAAGAAATTTCCGCGGCCCGGCAGCAGGCTTTTCGGAATACAGCAGATTTTCTTCAATAAAAGAGTAGGCATTTTTTTCTGCCCATTCCAAAAGTGAACGTGCATAGTTTTTAAGTGAAGCTGTTGTTGTTTTTTTATTGTCAGACAAAAGTTCTGTCCTGAACATAAGGGAAGCAAATTTTTGTTCTGCACATTCAAGCCTTTCTGCCGTACCTGTAAGATTTGCGTCCAGGTAGGTTCCGCGCGTGTAGGGTTTCCCCAGACTGAACGCAAAATCTGCTCCGAACAGTTCTATTTTTTTAAAGCCTTCCTGACGTGCAAAGTCACATGCTGCTACGGTAACAGTTCCCGCACCGCAGTCGAGTTTTGGCATATAAGTTTTGTTTTCTTCTATAAATAAGGCTTCAAGCGGGTGTCCTGTAGTTACAAATTCAACAGTTCCGCCTTTTGCCATAATCTGCCTTACTGCTGAATCAGGGGATGAAAGTGACATGACAAATCTTGTGTTTTTAAAATAATTTGACTTTTCCACCTGTCTGAACGGCATAAAATGGCCTGTACTTATCATCTGCGCATCTACCGAAACAACGGCATCGCTTTTTATTCCGCGTGAACACAGTGCTCTGAATGCAGTATCTGTAGAAATAATGTAATATTTGTCCCTGTTATCGCGCAGTTTTGAAAAACTATTGTCCAAAGAAGGTCCCGCTGCAATAACCGCCGCTGTTTTTGACGTGTCTGCGTCGCAAGGTTCTGTGTTGTGTACAAATGCAGAATTGCGTATTATATTTTCCTGCCAGATTTTTCCAAAATGTGACTGAACAGAATAGTCCGCCGAAATTTCTTCAAGGGCGCGCTTTGCATTTTCACGTATTTCCTGAGCCGCCGCCTTGTTTTCATTTTCCCATGCCCTGTTAAAAAGTACACAAAGGTTTCCGTAAACTGCAGGTTTGTAAAGTTCCCTTAGTGCTCTCTGCATTCCTGCAGCATCTGTGTAGGTAACCCGGCTGTCTTTTTCGGTTTTGGTGGCGCACTCGATCTGTCTGCAAAAAGAAAGGCTTTCTCTGTCTGCCTCAACTGCCAGTATGTGAATGCGCGTGTTTTTTTCAAGAAGGGCTGCTATATGGTATGCACCGCCTATTCCGATAACAAGCGCAAATCCTGCCGTTATACCTTCTGCAAACTGAACAGCTTCACGCTCCGGATTGTACTTTGAATGCATCGGAAGCCCGTCAGTAAAAAGGGGAATTTCAGAGCCGTTTTTTGAAGTTATTATGCCGGAATAAATCATATTCTGCCTCTGTCAGGAACAGATTTTATCAGTGAAGCATAAAAATTCTGCATTCCGCTTTGGATTGTTTGTTTTGCATTTTCTTCAAACTGAGTTCCCGAACTTCTTTCCAGAACAACAGCCTCCGACGGAAGAGCGCACGAAATCCATTCCGGACTGCCGATCTTTTCGTGTATCGTCCGCCTTACAGCTTCTTCGCGGCAAACACAAAGCGGTTTTATGTCCTGTTTGTAAAGTTCAGGTTTTATTCCTGTTTCTTTGCGCTCTGCAAAATACTCCCAGTCTGTATCCTGTATTTTTCCAAGTGTATTTTTGTAGTCAAAGTGGTTGGAAAGTCTTTTAAGGCGTCCTCCAAAATCAGCTGCAGAAAACCATGAACGGTAAATGTCCAGCGCACGCGAAGTGAATCCTCCCGGTGCAAGCCGTGTTTCCTGTGTACAGAGTCTTCCGTCACAAAGGGAATCTGTTTTTTCGAGTTCGTTGGGTTGTGTATGGCAGAAAGATTTGGAAGGAGCAAGATCCAGTCCGCAAAAAAATACGTTTCCGCTTGTTATAGAAAGGGCAAGCATGGCGGCAGTTCCGCTTACAGTACCGTTTCTTTGTGAGCGCAAACCGCATATTCCGCAACCACGAAGAATATCATCACCAATTCCGTCCCCGTAAAAAAGCGGAACTATTTTTTCATTGGCGGCAGCTTCGCCGGGACAGGCTCCTTCTGCTGGAACAGCCAGCGGAACATGGAATTTTTTTTCGGCAAAAGTAAGATGCATTTTTGCCCAGAATCCCCCGTCGGTAGAAACGCATAAATCGGGAACAATGCCGGCATTAACAAGGGGAGAGAGCGCCGAAGAAACGGCGATAAGAAAAAAAGAATCCCTGTACTCACGGATTTTTTCCAGTGAAGAAAACAGACTCGGGCCGCTCGCGCAGACAACAACAGGTGAAGTTCCGCTTTTTATTCCGTAAATATTTTTTGCAAAAAGTGAAAGCCTTACTGCATTTTTTGCCCATCTTTTTGCAAAGTGTTTTCTTGTACACAAAACATTGCGGCTTTTTAGAACAGCTGCCTTTATTTCGTTCCATGCAAGAGCAGACTGTTTTGGAAAAGCTTTTTCAGAAGGTTTCCATGACGCAAAAAGACAGGAGGCAATTCCTTCATCGCCCATAAAAGAAAACAGTGCTTCTCCCAATGCTGAATCTGAATAAAATACTTTGTCCCACAGATTGTCGGTTTGTGAAAAGTCAGCACAGAATCTTGTGCAGCATAAAACTGAATGTGCAAACCGTTTGCGCAAAAAAGGCGCGCAGTAGGAAAGGGCAGGTTCTGTTATGAGAATATACTTGGGGTTAAAGTCACACGGAATTCCGTCTGCAAAACGTTCAGCCTCTTTTTCGGGACTGTAAAACGAATGCAGCCGTATTCCGTTTGCGGAACATGTTTTGCTTCCGTCCGCAGCGTCAAGAAAGTCCAAGTTCGGCAAAGAGTTTTTTGTATGTCTCGAACTGCTCGGACCGTGCAAACTCTGCAATCTTTTCTTCGGGCAGATTTTCAAGAAGCTGATCCATGTAAGAAAGAACCGACTTTATTTCCTGTTTCATGTCTGACGGAATATCTGAAGAGTCATCATTCTTTTCTTCTGCTGCAGGTGCAGGAATTTCTTTTTTATCGGCAACATCTTCTGTTTCAGGAATATCTTCGGTGTCCGGGGTTTCGTCCTTTGACTGCCAGTTTGAGAATACTTCGCCTACAGGTTCTTCACCGATTCCCTTTTCAAGCACTTCATCGTCTTCCTTGAACACGTCAATCGGCTTTGAAAGCGACTCCAGACCTGTTTCCTGTGGCTGCTGTTCAGTTTCTTTTTCAACAGTTTCTTCTGCAGATGAATATGCAGTTTCCTGTGCTTTAGGAATATCTTCTGAAATTACTTCAGGCTTTTCTGCACTTCCTGCTTCTTCTACCGGCTCTGCCTCTTCTGCACTTTCAACTTCTTCAGGCTTTGCGGAAAAATTCTGCGGTTCTGTGGTAACAGTTTCATCTGTTCTTACAGGAGCATCCATCATGTCTGTTGCAGAAGATTCCACAAGAATATCATCTGCCTTTGGAACGCTTATTTCGTCAGGAATATTTTCTTCTGTTTCTTCCTGCTCGGGTTCAGTTTCGTCAAAAACAGGTTCCTCAAGCTCTTTACCGCCAAAGTCCACCGGTTCATCCAGGTCCGGATTCTGCGGCTCTATGTTTTCTGCGGTAAACTGTGCACTTGTAAGAATGTTGTTCAGTTCATCACCGCTCAGGGCTATTGTATCATCCTCATCACTTTCGCTGAAGAATCCGCCATCGCTGCTGACCGTGTCTGAAACTTCTGCAACCTGCTCTGCATTTTCTTCGGGAACAGCAGTTTCTGTGCCGACTGGCTGCTCAACTTCAGCAACTTCTGCCTTCGGGGGATTTTTCTTCAAGTCTTCAAATTCTGTTTTTAGTGAACTTATTTCGTTTCTGAGGTTTGCAAGCTCTGCTGAAATCTGCTTGAGAATAGCTGCACCGTTTATATCTTCTACCGGTTCCATTGTATTCAATTTGTCCTCCGTGACATCATCTTCTTTCTTTTCAAATACGCTGTAAGTTTCTTCCGGTACTGTTTCCTGGGTTTCAGAATCATTTTCTTCTACGGAATATTTTGTATTTTCTGTAGATTCTGCACTTTCTTCTGCAGGAGTTTCTTCAGATTCTTCAACAGCAGATTCTGCATTTTCTTTAGCAACAGCCGTATCATCTGCGGTTATTTCATACTCTTCTGCCAGTACCGAAGCATCAGCCAGCTGTGGTTCATCTGAATCTTCAGCCGCAACATCTTCTTCGTCATCATCAGTCGGAATAGGGTGAATCTGGTTTCCTTCTTCGTCATAAGGTCCTGTCACACCGAATCCGCCGTCGGTAAATCCTTCGCCGTTCATAAAGTCGTCAATGTCCACAGATTCGTTTCCAGAAGCGGTATCTTCATCTTTAAGGGCATTTTCTTTTTCGCCAGGGGCAAAGTCGTCTATTTTGAATGCATTGTCTTCTTCGTCAAGTACAGGCTCTTCCTCAGTTACTTCACTTTCTTCTTCGCCAGCGGAATTTTCTTCTTTCGGGAGAACAATTTCATCTTCGTTAACAGAAGTTTCTTCTTCGGGAAGGGTAAAGTTATCTTCTACTACAGCAGGTTCTTCGGGAATTGCCAGTTCGTCTTTGCTTACAGCTGGCTCTTTCTCTGTTGAATCAGAGTCTGGTTCTGGAAGTGCGAATTCATCTGCACCGGCAGCAGGCTCTTCTACAGGAAGGGTAAAGTCATCTGCGCTTACAGCCGTTTCTTCTGCAGAAAGCGCAAATTTATCTTCGGGTGCATCTTCTGTTTTTGAAGAAGTATCTGCGGCAGAAGAAAGGTCAACTGTGTTTCCGCCTTCATCCTGTACGCTGTTCAAAATTGAATCTATATCAAAATCGTTGTCAGGTGCACCAAAATCTTCGTCATTCTTTTTGTCACCGGCAGGTTTTGCAGTTTCATCCATTTCTATTATGACATTATCATCTTCGTCATCTGTTTCTACAGAAGCCGCTGCGCTCTGTGTATCTTTTTCTGTTCCGTCAGAATCATCTGTGTCAACATTCATAACGTAGTCAACGGGGCCTTCCGAAACTTTTTCTTTTTCATTTCCAAGAACAGGATTCTGGTTGGAATCGTCGTCATCCAAACCGAATTCAGAAAGGTCAACGGTCTGTGTGTCGTCTGAAAAATCAGATGAAGCTTCGGGAACAACCGGAACACTTTCTTTCTGTTCAGGGGTTTCGTCTACAATGCTGTCAAACAGAGCGTCAAAATCTTCTGTTTCTTCTTTTTTGGGGGAATCTTCTGTCTGTCCGGTAAGTTCTGTTCCGGCAAAGTCATCAAAAACAGTTTCTTTCTGTGCGTCTTCCTCGGTTTGTGCAACAGGTTCATCGCTGAACGAAAGGTCTATGTCAAGCGGTTCTGAATCTTCTACAGTATCATTTTTTTCAGGTGCGCTTTCGGACGGCATATCCATAAATGCGTCAAGGGGAACGTCTCCGTCCAGTCCAAATTCAGAAAGATCCACATTCTGTGTTCCTGAACTGTGGCTTTCCTCTGAAGAGTCACCTTCCGGACTGTCAGAACTGCCCATAAAACTGTCTAAATCGATTTCTCCGTCGGGAAGTTCATCTTCTTTTTCTTCTGCTACCGGTACACTTTCCTGCGGTTTTTCGCTTTCTGCAGCCTGTGTAATTTCTTCTGCAGGCTTGTCTTCTGCCGAACCGTCGCTGAACCCGTCCGTAATGAATTCATCCAGTGAAATCTCTCCGTCGGGTGTGTCTTCTGCTTTGACAGGGGTTTCACTGGTGTCAAGATTGTCCAGAAACGAAAAGTCGGGGAGGGCGCTGTCGAGTTTTTCTTCATTATCCGAAATAGGAACTCCTTCTTCCGGTGCCGTCTGCGGCTGGTTTTTTACCCAAACGCCGTATTCATCAAGCTCGCTGTCTGCCAGGTTTTTGTTCTGTTCTGAAATATCGCTCATATTTTCCCCTTAAGATTGTAGAAAAGTACGCGAAACGTCCTCTGTAAAAGAATGCAAGAGTTTTTTTGACGGTTCTCTAGTTTTGCTTATCGGCATATTCTGCGTGTTTCTTGAGAAGTCTTCCTTAAAAGAAACAAACTATTTGCAAAACAATACTATTCTACTATAATGCGGCGTTTTTTTCCACCTTTTAAATTCAGAAACTTTGAATTTGTGCCGAAAAAAAAGCATAATGAGAAGATGTCGATTACTTGTTGCCGCCTGTCTTGGAACAATGTTTTATGTTGCAATGGCTGTAATAGGCGGCCGCGACGGTATCTGGGCAATGAACCAGCTTCTTGAACAGAAGAGAGTTATGAGCGCACACACCGCCGAAATTGAAAAAACGTTTGATGAACTTACTCTTGAAAAACTTGCCCTCCAGAAGGACGCAGATGTTATTGCCGCTTACGCAAGAAAACTCGGCTACGTTTCTGAAGGTGAAAAACTTGTAAAGATTACAGGTCTTGCAGCCAGGGAAACCCATGTTTTTGACCCGGGAACGGTTGTAAGGCATTCTCCCGTTACCTATATTCCGGAATGGCTTTGCAAAGTTTCGGGATTTTCAATTATGTTTCTTATTTATGCAATTATGGTTGTCTGCGACATTCAGCGCGGCTACATAATTTTACCCCGTTTTGCAAAAAAATCTGCTTCTATGGGAGGAACTGTCGTATATGACTGTCAGTAAGAGCAGCATTTCATCAGTCAGTCTTGCCGCGGAATGTCTTTTGAAAGGCGGTGTTGCAGTTTTGCCTACAGACACCGTTTACGGCTTCAGCGGCGCAGTTGATGTTCCGGGAAGAAAAAGGTTTTATTCTGATGACAGAATACGCGCGATAAAAGGCCGTTCGGAAAGCAAGCCCCTTATTGAACTTATTGCTTCCCCAAAAGATATTTATCTCTATACAGATGTTAAAATTCCCCAGGCTGTCATGTCAAAGTGGCCCGGAGCGCTTACGGTAATTGTACCTGTCAAAAAAGATGTGCCGCTGTTCTGTGACACACCGTGCGTGGCTTTCAGATGTCCCGGTGATGAATGGATCAGAAAAGTGATTGATCTGTGCGGCTGCCCGGTATACAGTACCAGCGTAAACAGAAGCGGCAGTCCTGTTCTGGATACAATCAGTGCAATAAAAGATGAATTCGGCAGTGAAGCAGATCTTATTGTAGAAGACGGTGATAAAAAAGGCTGTCTTCCTTCTACACTTGTGCGCATAGACGGTGAAAAAATAGAAGTGCTGCGGCAGGGTTCTGTTACAGTCTGAATTTCAGCGTCTTTTCCATTCTACATCAACTGTTCCACGGCTTACACCAGTGTCAGAAGAGCGTGACTCTACCAGAGTAGTTTTTGAACCTTTGAGAGAACCGTCTTCTGTAAGGGTAAGGTTCCATTCGACAGGCTGTGATTGGGCGGCATTTTTCAGGGCAAGGGCTCTGGGCAGTTCCGGAAAGAAAGAAGCATTCGGCCTTGAAGTCTGCGTTATCTTTACTGAACCGCCTGCTTCTTCTACAGAAACATTCATGCTTGCTCCGTTTTCAAAGATTACGAATCCCCTTCCGCCGCGCAGAATCAGTATTTTTTCTATATGGTCTTCACCGTTCCATGTTCCTGCAAGCTGTTCTATAGGGCTTGTCTGTTTTTCTGTGTCAGGTTCTGACGGTACAGCAGTCTGTGCAGGTTCCTGCGCGGTACTTTCTTCTGCCGTACTGGAACCCCCCGTACTTAGATTTTCAAGCAGGTTTTCAAGTGAAGCCTTTGCATCAAGAAGAATTTTATAGTAAGAAGCATATTTTTTTGTTGCGTTTACAGATTTTTCCCGGGAACTGTCAATTGCGTTCAGCGTGCATATCCAGCTTCCGTTTGAGTCTTCCTGTATTTCTGCATAAAAGGCGATGTTGGGCGAAGGTGTTTGCGGTGGGTAGGCAGTGTCCCTTCTGTCGTTGACTGCATAACCGTTTATTGACAGAAACTGGCTGTAAAAAAGGTCTGTCGTCATTTTTATCATGTTTTCATCGTCAGAAGATGAAACTGTTGCATAGAAGTCTACGGTTGTGGCCGCGTATGCAGCAGAATAGAGAAGCATCAGTATTCCAAGAAGAATTTTTCCTGCGTGCAATGACTTTTCCTATCCGTTCAGGTTGGAGCGGAATTCCCTTGCAATTTCGCGCTTTACGTCACGGTCCTTTATGTCTGCACGCTTGTCAAACTGTTTCTTTCCTTTGCAGACACCGAGCGTCAGTTTTACAAGCCCGTTCTTAAGGTAAAAATCAAGCGGAATAAGCGTGTATCCTTTTTCTTCTACCTTGCGCTGAAGTCTTTTAATCTCTTCTTTATGCAGAAGAAGTTTCTTTTTTCTGTCGGGGTCATGGTTGAACACAGAAGAAAACATATATTCGGCAATGTGAAAATTCTGAACCCAGACTTCACCGTTTTCTATAAGGGCAAAACTGTCATTGAACGAAACGTTTCCGTCCCTTACGGATTTTACTTCTGTTCCTTCGAGGGCTATTCCGCATTCAATTTTATCTTCGATTGTATAGTTAAAGTGAGCTTTTCTGTTTTGTGCTATTATTTTGCGACTTTCTGCCATATCTTCCATAATATCAAAGCATCGGCCAAAAGTCTACAGTTGTATGCTGCCCGTCGTCTGGTACCAGCTGTCTCTTTTGCTCGCGTTTTTTGCGGGGATTGAAAGCACCTGCTGTATGTGGTATTATTGTTTATAAATGAAACAGAATGTATATGACTATTCCTTTGAAATGAGGCGTGAAAGACGCAGGCGCGTTACAAGAGGTTTTATTCTTGTTGCCTCCGTTGTTCTTTTTATATCGCTTTTCCTGAATTATGTGCTTTTTCCGGTTTATGTACGCTCAGATTCCATGGAAAAGGGGATTGCAGAAAACGGAATGGTCTTTGTGTGTCCGCTTGCAAAAAGTCCAAAAAGAGGCAGCGTTGTTCTTCTGTCCCGAACTGACGGCCGCAGACTTTCTTTTTTCCAGAGATTCATAAATACTTCTGTAAGTTTCTTTACACTTCAGAAATATGCTCCGTTCGGTTATACACACAAAATGAGCGGTAAGGAAACACTCAGACGCGTTGTGGCGCTTCCCGGCGATACAATTTACATGAAGGATTATGTTCTTTACGTAAAGCCTGCAGGACAGAATCTTTTTCTGACAGAATTTGAACTTGCCTCAAAGCCTTATGACGTAAGCATTTATTCTGTTCCGGTAGAGTGGGACGGAATGGGCTGTATTGGTGATATGGCAGAAACAGTGCTTGGCAGTGACGAGTATTTCCTTCTTGCAGACAACAGAATTGAAGCTGTAGACTCAAGGGGTTACGGTCCCGTAAAATCTTCCATGTTCAAGGGAAGTGCAGTCCTTCAGTTTTTCCCGCTTAACAGAATAAAACTTTTCTGATGGGAAAATTTTCCCTTTATGTGCACATTCCTTTCTGTACCTCAAAATGCGACTACTGCGACTTTTTCAGCACGGGCATAGGTTTGTGTAAATCTGTTCCCGATGACTACGTGGACTGCGTTGTAAAGGAAGTGAAAACTTATGCCAGGATCTTTGGTGTACAGGAGTGGAATACAGTTTATATCGGCGGCGGAACACCGAGTCTTCTGTCACCCGTTCAGCTGAACAGCCTGTTTGACGGAATACAAAAGTCATGCAAGGGCGGAATTTCCTGCGGTGCAGAAGTTACTGTCGAAATGAACCCCGAATCCCTTGATAAAGAACTGCTTTCTGCTGCCGATTCCTGCGGCGTCAACAGACTTTCTCTTGGCATACAGAGCCTTAATTCCGCAGCGCTGCTTTCGGTAAGAAGAAACTGCACTGTACAGAAGGCACAGCAGGCACTTGAACTCGTAAAAAAATGCTGGAAAAACGACCTGAGCTTGGATGCCATTGCAGGACTTCCAGCCCAGAACAGTGAAGAATTTGCCCTTTCGCTCAAAAAAATGCTTTCCTATGGACCGCAGCACTTTTCTTTGTATACGCTTACGGTAGAAGAAGGTACACCCCTTTGCAAAAAAATAGACAATGGAATGGAATGGAATGCAGATGAAGCTGACTCACAGTGGCTTTTGGGGCGCGATATTCTTTTTTCGCATGGATTTTCACAGTACGAAGTGTCAAATTTCTGTCTTGCGGGAAAAGAAAGCCGTCACAACAGCGCATACTGGCAGCAGCAGAGCTATATAGGAGCCGGAGCCGGTGCTTCGGGAACAGTTTTCTGCGGTTCTGAGGGGCTCAGATGGAATGTCAAAAAAGATGTAAAAGCCTACATTGACTTCTGGAAAACATACAGAGCCTCTTCGTGCGACGGTCTGTCTTTTGAACAGCTTGTCAAAGACTGTGTCCCTTTGGAAACAGAAAATCTGGATGCAAAAACAATGGAATTTGAGTTTCTTATGATGGGACTCAGAACAAGACAGGGGGTGAGCGCGCAGAAATATGAAAGGTTGTATTCCGGTGTGTCTCCATGGAACGGAAATCTTTCACTGAGGCTTGGTGAAAAAAACGGGGTGTGGCGCAGGTTTTATGATGAAGGAATGACAAATGTTTATTCTTCCTGCGGCGGTGAAACATTTTATGCCCTCAACGAAAAGGGGATACTCTTTTTGAACCGTCTTCTGGTGGAACTTGATTGAGAAAAAAACAAAAAAATACTGTATGGTACTTGACGTAATTACCAAAAAAAACGATAATTACAAATACTTACTTAATTAAGGAGTTCTATCGTGCCTTGTGGAAAGAAAAGAAAGCGCGCAAAGATAGCGACACATAAGCGAAAGAAGAAGCTTAGAAGAAATCGGCATAAGAGCAAGTAACAGTTCGAAAGACTGTATCTTGGCCTTTTTCCCTTGAAAGACCGCGGTTGTTTTCGGACTTACTGCGGTCTTTTTTTTGCAGGGGAAATTTTGCACGCTGCGTCCGGCCGGGAGAAAACCCCGGTTTTTTTTATATCTGCATGGCGGTACAGAATTCCGCGCAGTTTAGGAGTTTTTTTTGATCCTTCAGAATATACATTCACCAGATGACCTAAAGGCCCTTCCAGAATCAGAACTTCCGGCTTTGGCTTCGGAAATGCGGCGCGAAATTATAGATGTCGTAGGCCGTAACGGAGGCCATCTTGCCAGTAATCTGGGTGTAGTAGAGCTTTCAATAGCGCTTCACAGGGTATTTTCCAGTCCCCATGATGCAATAGTCTGGGACGTAAGCCATCAGTGTTACCCGCACAAGCTTCTTACAGGCCGCCTTGAAAATTTTTATACTCTTAGGGAAAAAGACGGAATTTCGGGTTTTACAAGAATTACAGAAAGCCCTCATGACTTTTTTGATGCAGGACACGCTTCTTCTTCCATTTCATCTGCACTGGGACTTCTTTCTGCATGGCAGCAGACAGGAAAGGACGGAAAGGTTATTGCCGTAATAGGTGACGGTGCCCTTACAGGGGGAATGGCCTTTGAAGGACTGAGTCATGCCGGCCAGCTTGCAAAAAATCTCATTGTAATTGTAAATGACAACCAGATGTCCATAAGTCGCAACGTAGGTTCACTTTCACGTTATCTTTCGCGCCTTACGATGACAGACGCCTACCAGTCATTCCGCTACAAGTTTGACAGGGCAGTGGACTACATTCCTTACATCAACCGCCATATCGGAAAATTGATTTACAGGCTCAAAAGAGGCCTTAAGGGAATGTTTCTTACAAATAATCTTTTTGTAGACCTTGGATTTGAATACGTGGGGCCGCTTAACGGCCATAATATAGAACAGCTTGAACGGGTTTTGCGGAAGGCTGCAAAGATTCCGCGCCCTGTGGTAATCCATGTTGTTACAAAAAAAGGCAGGGGATACAGTCCGGCAGAAAACAATCCTTCTGCATTCCATGGGGTGGGACCTTTCAATACAAGTGACGGTGTTGTAGAAAAATTCGACGCACTCAGCTTTACCGAAGCATTCAGTTCAAAAATTGTTTCACTTGCCGAAGAAAATCCTAAAATCGCGGCTGTCACTGCAGCAATGTCAAAGGGTACAGGACTTGATGCTTTTTCCCGCAGGTTCCCTAGGCGTTTTTATGATGTGGGAATAGCAGAAGAACATGCCATAACTTTTGCAGGGGGACTTGCAGCCGGAGGAATGGTTCCTGTTGCGGCAATTTACTCTACATTCATGCAGCGTTCCTTTGACCAGATTGTAGAAGATATAGCACTTCCTTCAAGACATGCCGTTTTGGTAATGGACAGGGCAGGGGCGGTTCCTTCGGACGGTGAAACACACCAGGGAATCTTTGACATAAGCATGCTGCTTCCCGTTCCGAATATGTGCATTATGTCTGTCGCAAGCAGGGTCGATCTTGATTTATGCCTTGATTGGGCCGTTTCGTGTGCAAAGGGGCCTGTTGCAATACGCTGGCCAAAAATGTCATGCCCGTCAGAACTCGCTTCGTTTGCGGCACCGGTTGAAGCTGGCCGAGGCCTTTTTGTCGGGGCCGAAGAATTTGCTCCTGCAGTTTCGGCACGCTTTGCAGATGAGTCCGAACTTAACGGCGCAAAAAACAAAAAGGTTCTGTTTGTGTGTACCGGCGGAATGTTCAGTGAGTGTCTGGTTGCTTCGCGTTCCCTTCTTCTTGGCGGAATATGGGCAGATATTTATTCCCTGCGCTTCATAAAACCTTTTGACGAAGAATATTTTGTAAAACTTGCATCTTCCTACGATGCCGTTGTCTTTGTTGAAGACGGCATACTTACCGGTGGAATCGGAAGAAAACTTGAGTCTGTTCTGCTCAGGTCGCCTTATGCTCCAAAAATTAAAACTGCAGCGGCCGGTTTTCCTGACAGATTCCTACATAACGGAAACCGTATGCAGATTCTTGAAGAAGCAGGTCTTGACCCTGACACAATAGCGGCCCTTGCACGCACTCTTACGGAGAACTGACATGAAAAAGAAAATTGAACTTTGCCTTTCAGACAGAACGGTTTCTACGGAACTTCCCGCTTTGATTATGGGAATAGTAAACTGCACTCCCGACAGTTTTTTTGAAGGAAGCCGTGGTGGCCTTGAAAGGGCTCTTGAACTTATAGAAGAAGGTGCAGACATAATAGATGTTGGAGGCGAGTCAACCCGTCCGGGCTCTGAGTATGTAAGTGCAGAAGAAGAAACAGCCAGGATTATTCCGGTAATTGAAGGAATAAGAAAGGTATCTGATATTCCTGTTTCTGTAGACACAAGAAAGAAGTCTGTTATGGAAGCTGCCGTAAATGCAGGGGCAGATATTCTTAACGATGTTTCTGCACTTGAAGATGATGCTGCAATGGCTTCGTTTGCGGCCCGCGCAAAGATTCCAGTAATTCTCATGCACAAAAGGGGAATCCCTTCTTCAATGCAAGGCGACACAAAGTACAACGATGTTTTTGCAGAAGTAAGCGCCTATCTTTCGGAGCGTGCAGACTATGCAGCCCTCTGCGGAATAAGCCGTGACAAAATAATAGTTGACCCGGGTGTCGGTTTCGGAAAGGACCTTGAGTCAAACAAAGTACTTATTGCTGAATGCGGACGGCTCTGTTCAGGGCAGTACCCTGTACTTATGGCACTTTCCAGAAAAACATGCATAGGGCAGATGACGGGCCGCGACACAAAAGACAGGCTTTACGGAACCCTTGCAGCAGACCTTGTTTCTGTCCTTAGGGGAGCTTCCATGCTGCGTGTTCATGATGTTGCTTCTTGCAGAGACACGCTTGCCGTGTTACAATCATTCCGGAACAGCGGTTTAGTCAATTTCTGAGAAGGGGTGCGCCTTGGACACGTTTAGCAGTCTTTTGAAAATATATGATTATGCAGGCCCTGTAGTTGATATAGGGGTTCTGTCATTTCTCCTGTACAAGGCATACGAGATTATCACCAGAACAAACGCCATGCAGCTCATCAAGGCTGCGGTTCTTGTTGCCATGGCCTATGTTGTAGCATACCTTCTGAGGCTTCAGACACTTCTGTGGGTATTCAACATAATGGCTCCGGGGCTTCTTATTTCCTTTGCAATTGTTTTCCAGCCTGAACTCAGAAAAATCTTTCTTAAGCTGGGACAGACAGAATGGTTTGCGTTCGGTTCCAGGTCAAAGCACACTTATGTTGATTCTGTTCTCATAGCAGCCGAAACACTTTCCAAACAGCGCAGGGGAATGCTTGCCGTATTCATGAGGCATACAAAACTCGACAACATAATCGAAACGGGAACACGCATAAACGCAGATCTTTCGTCAAGCCTTCTTGTTACGATTTTCGGGCACGACACACCGCTTCATGACGGAGCCTGTTTTATTCAGGGCGGCAAACTCATTGCTGCAGGATGTTTTCTTCCTGTAAGCGAACAGTATGATATAAAAAAGACTTTCGGTACCCGCCATAGGGCAGCACTCGGACTGAGTGAAGTAAGCGACAGCGTTGTTCTTGTAGTAAGTGAAGAGTCCGGGGCAATAAGCCTTGCATACGACTCAAAACTTCACTACGACCTTTCAATGGAACAGCTTACGAGAATTCTTGAAAGCCAGCTCGAGATTACCCCCGATGAACAGAAAATAGAGGACACGATAGATGAGCATAAAACAATTTCTTGACAAAATCCTTAAGAACTGGCCGGTCAAGGTAACTTGCTTTGTCATGGCTGTCCTGATTTATTTTTTTCACCAGATTTCGACCATAGACAAAAAGACCTTTGTTGTTCCGCTTGAAGTAAAGTCTGAAGGGGCAATGGTTTTGTCAGGAGGCTATGAACGCCACCGCAATGTAAAAATAATTGTCAGGGCAAGGGCAGAACAGCTGGCGTCTGTTTCAGAAAAAGATTTAAGAGCTTATGTGGACTTAAGTTCCCAGTCTTCTGCAGGACAGCACAATTTTCCTGTTCTTCTTGACCTGGAAGAGCGCATTCTTCTTATGGACCCGCTTGAAATAACTGCTTCCCCGGATTCTGTTCCGCTTTCAATAGAGGAAAGGGATGTAAAATTTGTCGGAATAAGACCTTCTGTTTCGGGAATTCCTTCACACGGATACACCCTTTCAAAAGTTACGTCAGATCCTGCAACTGTAAGGGTAGAAGGTCCGCGTTCGGTAGTAAGCAAAATTACATATATGCCTACAGAAGAAGTTTCGGTTCAGAATGCTACATCCGATGTTACAAAAAAAGTCAGTGTGCTTAACCGCAATTCGCTTGTTTCTGTCGGAACAGGTACTTTCTCTGTCAATGCAAGAATTGTTCCGCAGGGAATGGTAAAGACTTTCTCTGATATTCCCGTAAGTTATGACAATTTAAGGGATGACCTTGCAGTTTCGGGAGAGCCTGTTTTTGTTGATGTAATAGTAGAAGGCGAGCTGCTTGATATAGAAAAACTTTCGGCAGATTCTGTGCGCGGTTCTGTTGACTGTTCGTTTATACTTACACCGGGGCATTATGAAGTTCCAGTTGCAGTTACTGTTCCGCTCGGGCTTACTGTAAATTCAAAAAGCCGTGAAACACTGTCACTGGACGTTGTGCTTAAACCCGAAGAGACTCTTCCCGATTCTTCTGCAGTAAATGACGGTGAAGAAAAAGATGCAGAAAATACGCAGCCGCAGGAAGAAATGGAAGCTGTTCCCGAAGATGTGACTGATATTCCGCAAAGTGATGCCGTTCCGGAACCGCAGATCCAGGGAGTATAGATGTCTTCAGTTCGCGGAATAGGATGTGATATTGCGGGGGTGGAACGGTTCAGAAAATGGGTTTCTTCACCTGCAATGATTGCCAGGTTTTTTAACAGCAAAGAAATTCTTTCTGATTCTTCTGCTTCGGAACAGCGGCTTTGCGAGCATTATGCCGTAAGATTTGCCGCCAAGGAAGCTTTTTCAAAGGCACTGGGAACCGGGCTTTCGGGTTTTGATCTGCGCGATGTTTATATTGTAAAGGACAAAAACTCAAGGCCGTTTGTTGCCGTTCAGGGACGCGCACGTGAAGTCCTTGAAAAAAACTGCGGAAAAAACTGCACTGTTCACGTTTCTCTGAGCCATGAAAAAGAATATGCAATGGCTTTTGTTGTAATAGAAGGATAATCCCATGTGTGCGGTTTTTGCGTGCGGCGGATTTTAAAAGAATTAAGGGGAAAATAAAATGGCGGTCAAGACTTCTTATCATAAGGCTTCCAAAGAGGAAAAAAAGGTTTCTGTCTCGTACTGGGCAAAAGAAGAACTTGTGTGTCCCGTATGCCGCGCCAAATTCAGGCAGGAAGTCATGCACAAGGGCGGCGGCCGCATGATTGCAGGAAACCTTACCGACGAGCTTCATAGAATTTTTGAACCGTCAAAGAAATTCGGAAGGGTATATCCCATGATTTATGACGTGGGCTCGTGTCCCAAATGCCATACTGCCTTTTTCTGGAAGGATTTTACAGATGTAAAGGACAGTGTTTCCTTTGACAGAATTCTGCAGGACGAAGAACACCGCAAGAAGGCAGTGTCCGATATTTTCCCTTACTACAATCTTGACAGGGAACGCACGCTTTTTGACGGTGCTGCAATGTACTATCTTGCGCTTCTGTGCTACGAAAAACTTGATATTGCCTATGCCCCGACTTTCAAAAGGGCAATGATTTCGTTAAGGCTTGCCTGGCTGTGCAAGGATCTGGACAGAGTATGCCCCGGACACAACTACGAATACGTTGCCCAGGTCTTTTACAGAAAGGCACTTTTCTTTTACCAGCAGACGCTCATCAACGAAACCGGCCGCATAGAGTCAATTGAACCTGTTTCAAACTTTGGTCCCGATACAGACAAAAACTACGGTTACGACGGCGTAATTTACCTTTGCGGCCTTCTGGAATACAAATACGGCCAGCGTGACGACGGTGAACTGCGCCTCAAAAAACTTGACGAATACAAAAAGGCCATTGCGCGCATCTTTGGTCTGGGAAAATCCAGCAAGAACAAGCCGGGGCCGCTTCTTGAAGTTGCAAAAAACCTTTATGACAAGTTGGCCGCAGAACTTTCGGCAAACAATATATTCAGTGTGGACGAATAAATGGCAAATATTCTCTTGACAATTTCCTATGACGGAACAGATTTCTGCGGCTGGCAGAGACAGGACAAGTCGGCCGGCGGTAAACCCGTTCGTACAGTTCAGGGCGAAATAGAAACAGCACTTGAAAAAATGTTCAGGACAAAAATAAACCTTTACGGAAGCGGCAGAACAGACAGCGGTGTTCACGCAACGGCACAGGCGGCAAATTTTACTTCCCCGGTGGAATCAATTCCTCCAAAAAACTATGTAAGGGCACTCAACGGCTTTCTTCCGCGTGACATAAGAATAATGCAGGCAGCCGAAGTCCCGGAATCCTTTAATTCAAGGTTTAGCGCAACTTCACGTACATACAGGTATTTTATACAGGCAGGCACTGTTCCGCAGGCAAGGGACTCAAGGTACGTGTGGTGCATTCCGAACAGACCTGATGCAAACGTGCTTAATTCAATGTGCGCGTGTCTTTCAGGGGAAACCGACTGTGCAACTTTTTCTGCTGCCGGAGACCAGAGCATTTCTACCAGGCGCTATATTGACAGAGCCCGTTTTTTTTACGAAAAGGAAGACCTTCTTGTTTTCGAGATAGAAGCAAATGCCTTTTTGTGGAAGATGGTGCGCTCTCTTACCGGAACTCTGATCCAGTGCGAACAGAAAGGGCTTGGTGCACAGGACTTTAGGAATATTCTTGAAAGCTGCGACAGGTCAAAAGCTGGAATGACAGCCCCTCCCGATGGACTTTTTCTTTGGAAAATCAGTTTTGACGGAACAAGACGCCACTCTTAAGTCCGCTGAAGTTAAAGCATTGAGACAGGGTCAACGTCTACTTCGATATATACGTTTTTTGGTGAAGTGTAGCCCCATACGAGTTTTTTTGCAGCATCTACAAGGGGCGCTATTCTGTCTCCCCTTAAAATAATCTGATGCCTGAAGTTTCCGGCTATCATTTCAAGCGGGCATTCTGCAGGGCCAAGAACTTCAACTTCCTCCGGGGCAGACACGCTTTTTATAATGGAAGCAGCAGCCATTGCAGCGGTCTGGGCCGCGTTAGGTACCTGAGAGCGGAATACCAGCCTTAATAGCCTTGTAAACGGCGGGAAGCCAAGAAGTTCCCTCTGTGAAAGCTCTGATTTGTAGAAGGTTTCAGTATCACCTTTTGCGGCAAGTGCAATCGGTTCGCGGTCGGGACTGTAGCTTTGTACAATAACTTTTCCGTCCGGGAAAAACCTTCCTGCCCGTCCTGCAACCTGCGTAATAAGCGAAAATGTGCGTTCAGAAGCCCTGAAGTCGGGAAGATGAAGGGAAGTATCTGCCAGAACAACGCCTACCAGCCTCAGGTTGGGAAAGTTCAGCCCTTTGGCGACCATCTGTGTTCCAAGAAGAATGTCATATTCCCCCCTGCGGAATGCATCAAGTTTTTCCTGCAGTTCACCGCGCTTTTTGAGGCTGTCTGTGTCTACCCTTATGGTTTTTGCCGAAGGGAATTTTGCCATGACTTCGGCCTCTATGTATTCTGTTCCGAAGCCGTTGTAGCCTACGTCAAGGGATCCGCATTCGGGACACTGCTTGGGTGGTTCCATGCTGAATCCGCAGTAGTGGCAGCGCAGCCGGTTTTCGCTTCTGTGGTATGTCATGGGAACAGAACAGTTTCGGCACTTGAGTTCATACCCGCATGTCATGCACCTGAAAAAGTGCGTAAAGCCGCGTCTGTTAAGAAAAAGAATCGTTTGCCTTTTGTCGTGCAGCGCGCGCTTTATTTCGGTTTCGAGCTCTTTTGAAATGCAGCTGTCTCCCGCCGTCCCCGAGCTTAAGTTTACGCATTCTATGTCGGGCATTTTTCCGCCGGAAAGTCTTTTTGTAAGAACATGCCGCTTTATTGTTCCTTTCTGCATTGAATACCAGGCTTCTGCAGAAGGTGTTGCCGAACCCATTACAAGGGGAATTTTAAGTGCGGCGCATCTTTTCATGGCAATCTGCCTTGCATGGTAACGGGGGGAAGAACCTGACTTGTATGAAGAATCATGTTCTTCGTCCATTATGACAAGCCCCAGGTCGGGAACAGGTGCAAATATGGCACTTCTTGCTCCTATTACAATGCGCGCTTCTTTTCGCAGTATGCGCTTCCATTCACCAAGTCTCTGGCTTGGCGTAAGTTCTGAATGTATTACCGCAGCCGTGTTTCCGAACCTTGCAACGGCCGACTCTGCAACCTGCGGAGTAAGTCCTATTTCGGGAACAAGATAGATTACACCCCTGCCGCTTTTAAGTACACGTTCTGCAGCCGACAGAAAGACTTCGGTTTTCCCGCTTCCTGTAGGTCCGAAAAGATAGTGTACCAGAGGACCTTTGTCTGGGGAAAGAATTCCTTCTACTGCCTCTTCCTGTTCTTCACTGGGAGTGCGGGGCGTAAATAGTTCGTCAGTATCTGCCGCAGGAAAGCCCTGGTATTCTGTTTCGCGTCTTCCCGAAGGCAGCATAGCAGAAACACATTCCCCTATGGGAGAAATATAGTAGCTGCACATGAACTTTGCTATGTCAAAGAGTTCTTGCGTTAAAAGGGGTATGTCGTCCAGAAATCTTACTGCAGGTCTTATTTTGTCGGCAGTTACACCGCATGTAGAAGGAATGCTATCGTAGTCGGCTACAACCGTACCCGTCATCTTTCTGCTGCCGAACCTTACTTCGACTCTTCTTCCGAAATAAGGGCTGCCCGTGTTAGATCCGGCAGGGACTTCGTAAGTGAACGCCATGTTGAGCGGGACGTTAAGGGCAACGTCAATGTATCTGCCCATGTGTCAGGAATTTCCCTGCGTAAAGTGAAAGTCTTTATCGTATTCGGGATACTCGTTTCTGAGTCTTGCGCCGAATATTCTCAGGTCATCCCAGACAGGTTTTTTGAGCGTTTCGTCCCTCAGAACCGCACTTGGATGGTATGTTGCCAAAAGAGGAATTCCGTTAAGATCCAGCCATTTTCCCCTAAGCGCATTTATTCCGGCATCGGTTTTCATAAGATTCTGAACGGCTGTTCGTCCCATTGCAAGAATGAGCTTTGGCTTTAGAATATGAATCTGTGCCTGCAGAAAACCTGAACAGGCCGCGGCTTCATCACTCATGGGCGTTCTGTTCATGGGCGGGCGGCATTTTACTATATTTGCAATGTAGCAGTTTGATCTTCTGTCAAGTCTTATGGCAGCAAGCATTCTGTCCAAAAGCTGTCCGGCTCTTCCTACAAACGGGCGGCCTGTTTTGTCTTCTTCTTCACCTGGGCCTTCACCGATAACAAGAACATAAGGTTTTTCACATCCTTCACCCGGAACAGCGTGAATTCTTTTTGATGCCAGTATGCAGTTTGTGCACTCCGAAATCTTTTTGTAAAGGGAATCCAGTGTAAGGTGTCCTGTTTCTTCTGTTTTTGGCTTTTGTTCGAGAGAAGAAGATTGCTGCGGTTTTTCTGCTGCTTTGGTCTGTACGCCGGCTGGTACTGTAATATCGTCAGTAAACACCGGCGGTTCTGTTCTGTATTCCGCGGGAATAAACCCTGCAGTCCAAGAGGAAACTGTTTTGAGAAGACTGTAAATGCTTTGCTTTTCTTCAGATGTCATCCTTACTCCGTGGTTTGCCCATTATATCTTATACTTGAACGTTCCGCAATAATGAAGTAAAATTGAAGTCTATGAATATAGCATTGTTTTCAGACAGTTATCTGCCTACAAAAAGTGGTGTGGTTACTGTTGTTATTCAGCTTAGAAAAATACTTGAAGAAATGGGACACCATGTTGTAATAGTGACTGTTTCATCAAATGACAAAGATTATGAAGAAGAACCCGACCCCAATATCATGAGGGTTATGTCCATTTTATCCCCGCTCGGCGAAGGCCAGTACATCGGGTTTCCTCACAGAAAGGCTGTTGCCAAATTTCTTCAGAAAAACAATATCCAGATTATACATTCCCATACAGAATTCTTTTTGGGACAGATGGCCGTTATAGTCGGAAAAATGCTCGATATTCCGGTAGTTGCCACAACTCATACAATGTGGGAAGACTATTACCGCTATTATCTTTTTATGGGTGAACTTATTCCCCGCCGTCTTGTCAGAAAGATGGTAAAGACTATGTACAAAAAGTTCTATGCCCTTATCAATGTTTCAAAAAAAGCGCACGACTATTTTACATCACCGTTCTGCCTGCCAAAAACTCCTTCTGCAATTATTCCGAATGCAATAGATACGCAGAAATTTATAGGTTCCCATGTAACAGAAGAAGACAAGGTTGCCCTCAGAAAGTCACTGGGCATTGCAGAAACAGACCGTGTTATTATCTGCGTGGGGCGTGTTGTAGAAGAAAAACGTGTAATTGAACTTGCAGATGTACTTATAAGAGTTGTAAGAGGCCGTGATAATGCAAAAGCCTTGTTTGTCGGTTCGGGCGGTGCACTGGAAATCCTTAAGGAAAAGGTCAGCGAGGCAGGTGTTGCAGACAAAATTCTGTTTACGGGTTTTATTGACTGGAGAAAAGTTTACGCTTACTATGCCATTTCCAATATATATGTTACGGCATCCCTTTCCGAAATGCATTCCATGACTGTTCTTGAAGCGCTTTCCCTGGGACTTCCGGCAGTGTGCAGGCGGGACACAAGCTTCAGCGATACTATTTTCCACGGGGTAAACGGTTATTTTGCCGACTCTGACAACGCCATGGATTCATATCTTTACGCTCTTATTGACAATCCCGAAATGTGTTCGCAGATGGGCGAAAAAGGCCGCGAAATTTCAAAGAGATTTACCCTTGAAAAACACGGAAAGCGCACTGTTGCTTTCTACAATGCGGTTCTTTCAGCCTGGCCGCAGAAAATACAGTCCAAAACACTTGAGGGGGCCGTTAAATCGGCAGATCAGAATTGACACTATTCAGAAAAATTTTTTCGGCACTTCTTTGTTTTCTCCTTTCAGCAGTGGCTTTGTATGCTGCCCCAAGAGGAAAACAGGAACTTGTTCCGGCAGGAAGCTGGGTTTATGATGCACTTACAGCAATAGCGCTCGAAGAAGGCCGTGCAGATTTTTCAGATAACGCGCCTCTTTCCATAAATGAAATCCTTCTTTATCTTTCAGAAGCGGACTACAGTTCGTTAAGCAGTAGCGGTAAAAGCCTTTACGACAGAATTAAAGCTTATGCGGCAGAAGATCCGCTTTCTTTTGAGGCTGGAATATTCAGCCTTGAAGCAGACCCTGTTGTAAACCTTGAGGGAATGTACAAATCCGAAGATGACATTGACTGGGTTTATGGCAAAAAAGACAGACTTGCCCTTATTTCGTTCCCGGTCAAGTTCCAGGCCAAAGATTTGTTTACAATGTATACCGAACTCGACTTAAGGCAGAACTACGGGTATGCGCTCAGAGACGCAACCTTTACGAATATTCCGCTTGAGGCTTCACAGTTTGACACCAATTTTCCGCATAGGGCATATTTTAGCACGGGTTATTCTTTTACAGACACAGCCGGAATGAATTTCCAGATTGGGCTTGGTGAAAGAAGTGTGGGGCGTTCTCTCGGCGGAAGTGTCATCATGAGCGAATATCTTACAACCACTTCTTTTGCATCTCTTTCATTTTATTCACCGGATGTACGCTACTGCATGAATGTTAACCAGTTCAATGTTGACCGCTATCTTTACATGCACCAGCTCGAAGTGCGCCTGTTCAAAAAACTTACATTTTCTGCAATAGAAGCAATTTTTGTAAATGCACCGCTGGAACTGCGCTTTCTGAACCCGTGGACAATCTACCACGGAATGAGCCCCTGGCGTGACTATGAGCCCGATAAAGATGATTCTGAAGGACATACATGCGCATACATGTGCTTTAAGCTTCAGTATGTGCCGGTAAAAAATCTGCGCCTCTATGCAAATTTTGCCCAGGATCAGTTCCAGACAAAGTACGAGATGGACAACTGGCCCGACAATGTTACACCAAACGGAATAGGCGCACAGCTTGGAATAGAATCCTATGTTCCGTTCCGGGGCGGCCGTTTTCATGCGTGGCTTGAAGGCTATTATGCAGACCCGTACCTTTACATAAAGGAAAGCCCCAACTGGAGCCTTGTTGGTACATTCAGCGAAAACATGGGGGAACAGGCTGTTTTCTACGAGTGGATAGGAAGTCCCTATGGCCCCGATACTGTAGCCGCCCAGCTGGGTTTCGGCTACGAACACGACAACTGGAGCATAGCTGCCGGCTATCTTTTCAAGGTCTGCGGTGAATATTCAGGGACAAAAGTCTTTAAGGGCAAAAATGACTGCGACTGGGGTGGTCAGGACAGAGTGCCCGATCTTGACAAGTGGGTTTACCCCGACACTTCAAAAGACGGTTTTGAAGAAGCAAAGAGAAAACAGTCACTGGTAACACCGAGCGGTATTCCCGAGTACGTAAACAGAATCTCTTTGTGTGCCAAGTGGTCGCCCGTAAGTGCAGTTACACTGGCTGTAAGGCCGGCCTGCGTCTTTATTTTCAATTCTGGCAATGTAAGCGATAATTTCAAATGCGGTCTGGAAACAGCTGTTTCAGTTACGTTCCGGCCTGTAAGGATGTTCCAATGAATAAAAAAGTTTCGATTTTGGCAGTACTGACAGCAGCTCTTTCTCTGCCTTTGTTTTCACAGGTAAGCGTTGATCCTTCCGACAAGTTTTATACAATGGTAGAAAGCTGGGGAATACGCGGAATAATTAATGAAGTTCCCCCGATAAGACCTTATCCGCTTGCGAATGTAAAGGAAATTCTTGATACCGTTATAAAAAACGGGGATGCACATGATACAGAAATTGCCAATCTTCTGTACGAAGATATTTTCAAACATTCATGGCATGTAGAAGCAGGCGCAGACTATGCTTTAAGCCAGAAAAAGGAAAATTCGGATCCTGCCGAACTTGACAGTATGCTCTATGTGTACCCGGCTCTCGAAGGCGATTTCTATCTCTTTGACGACTTTGTTTCTGTAGGATACCATCTTGGCTGGGCTGCACGCAATATAGAAGACGAAAGCCGTTTTCTTCCCATCTATACGAATTCAATGCACGATTCCATTCAGGATCCGGCATCTATAGGCCCCATGAACGTATATCTGGATATGAACAACAGTCTTGCAGTAGGAAAGAAAAATATGTTCATGCAGGCCGGAATTTACAGAACAGGATACGGCCCTTACCTTAATCAGGGACTGGCTCTCAACGACAGCGCATACCATTGTGCAAATCTTTCGTTTACATACATGAACGGCCGGCTTTCCTATGCCCATCAGCTTTCCATGATAGGTGCCACTTCTTCGTACAGCGGTGACAGCGGAACACTTGCCCCGGACAAAATACTTGCTTTCCATGCACTTGAATACGGCTTTACAGACCAATTTTCTGCTTCATACTACGAAACCATAGTTTACGGAAAACGTTTTGACGCTTCGTACCTTCTTCCTGTTCCGTTTATGGTAGCGCAGGGAATAGGCGGCTGCAACGACAACCTTCAGATGGGAATTCTCCTGAAGTACCGCCCGGTAAAAGGCGTGCTCTGGGCAACAGACATTTTTGTAGACGACATAGATGTAAACAAGCTTGCAAAGCTCAGCATTGACTCAAAAAACAGGATTGCCTTTAAGACCGGCCTTGTTTATACCCCCGAAAATTCTTTCTGCACAAGGGCAAATTTAAACTACACGTTTGTTACACCGTACACATATTCGCACTGGGAATACGATGACGAAAAAACAGCGTCAATTTCTGCCGGAACAAAAAATTACCAGAACTATACGAACAATGGAATAAACATGGGAACGGCCTTTGCACCGAACAGCGACGCCATAAACCTTACGCTCGACTTCAGGCCTGTTTCAAGGCTGGGAATTAAAGTTTCATCTACTTTCATGCGTCATGCAAATGTATGCGAAAGCCTTACAGACGATGAAGCTTTTGCCTACCTGTGCGCAGAACCCGGCGTTTATTCGACTGACGGCAGTGTAAACACACATTCCATGATGGCCGACTCTTCATCTTCCAACGGAACACATGTAGATACTGCGTGGGACAAACTCAATTTCCTTAATCAGGAACATACAATGTACGTTATCCAGACTGGAATTCAGGCTGAATATACATTTGCCACACGCAAAAAGACACATGTTTCGTTCAGGGCAGGCTATACGTTCGAGTACATCCAGCGTTACGGCGTCAATACAAATATGTACCCCGGTGGAAGTGTAACTATTTCTGAAGATAAAAAATATTATACTTACAACGGTATTTCTTACCCAAAAAATGCCGAAAGCGTTTCAAAGATCGTGTCCCTTGCACGCAGCGAATGGGAATCATCTCTCGTAAACAAAATAAACAGTTACTATACAGCAGGAATCACCGTAAGATTTTAAGCTGAACCGGGCCACAGGTTTGAATCCGCCGGTAATTCAATTTCAGAGGAATTTATGAAACACGACATTGACTTTAATTATTATACCGAAACCTATCTTGGAAAAGTAGGGGAACTTACACTCAAAGGCGGAAACATGCGCGTCTTTGAAAAACAGCTGGTACTGAATTTAAGGCTCGCGCTGGAGACCGTAGAAGCAAGGGTCTGGACACAGGCAGGGCGGCTCTATGTTTCCTGTACAAAAGATTCTGTTCCTGCAGCAGAATATGCGCTCGACAGGCTTATCGGAATTACCGGCTGGGCAAAAGTGCGGGTTGTAGAAAAAACAATGGAAGCAATCCGCGCGGCAGTAGCAGAAGAGGGAAAAGCCGCTGTAGCATCAGGTGCAAAAACTTTTAAAATAGACGCGCGCCGTGAAGACAAGAGCTTTGCGCTCAATTCATACGAAATCTGTTCGGGCGCCGCAGGTGTTCTTTTTGATGACGGAACAATGAGCGTTGACGTACATAATCCCGATGTCGTAATAAATGTAGAAGTACGTGACAAATGCTACGTTTACTGTGCACAGAGAAAGACCTGCCGTGGTCTTCCGGTCGGTGTAAGCGGAAAAGGCCTTCTTCTTCTGAGTGGCGGAATAGACAGTCCTGTAGCCGGATACCGCATGATGAGACGCGGAATGAAGGTTGAATGCATTTACTTCCATTCGTACCCGTACACTTCTGAAGAAGCGCAGAAAAAAGTAGAAGATCTTGCAAGAATAATAGGCCAGTACGGAGTAGACACTCATCTCAACATAATTCCGTTTACAGACGTTCAGATGCAAATAAAGGCAAAGTCTCCCGAAGCATATACAACACTTATGCTGCGCCTGTGTATGATGAAGTGTGCAAATCTCCTTGCAGAACGTGTACATGCAGACTGTCTTATTACGGGCGAAAGCCTCGGGCAGGTAGCAAGCCAGACTATACAAAACCTTACTGTAACAGAAAGCTTTGCAGAATATCCTCTTCTGCGCCCGCTGGTTGGCCTTGACAAAGAAGAAATTACGGCTACGGCAGAAGAAATAGGAACTTTTGACATTTCCATTCTTCCCTACGAAGACTGCTGCGTACTCTTTACACCAAAGCATCCTATTCTGCGGGCCACTGTAGAAGAAGCAAAAGCCATTTATGATTCCATGCAGATAGACGAACTTGTGCAGAAAGCCTTTGAAGACAGAAAAATTATGCGCTTTTCTCTACGCGATGAAATAGGTTCAAAATGGGCAACAAAGAAATTTGTTCCGCAGACAGGAGACTGCATTCTTAAAGAATAAAAAAGACAGAATAAGATTGAAAAAGCACTTTTTTTTTGCTGCAGTTTTATTTTCTCTTGCAACCCTTGCGGCATCTCCGGTTTCTTCGCTTCTTGGGGGAATCTGGGAAAACGCAGACCGCATGGTTGTCTTTGATACAGGACTGGATTCAATTCAGATTGTGCTCAAGCCCTTTTACGGCCGTTATGCTGACCGCGCTGCAGAAAGTTCCGTCTATACAAAAGAAAATGTGCGTGACAGAAACAGTGCTACTTCATCTTCAGCAGCAGATGTTATAGGAATAGAATGTATTCCCCTTGCAGAAGAACTTGCCGCAGGGGATTCAAACGGCGTTGTTCAGACAAACGGTGATGTACTTTTAGCTGAAAATGAATCTTCCGGTGCCTGGATACTTAAACTGCGCTACGGTAAAGAAGATGTCTTTGTTCCGGTTGCAAGAATTGGAAACAATCTGTACCTGGACTTTGTGCTTAGGGAAGAAAACAGCGATAATGTTGCTTCTTCTTCTGCCTTAAACGGAACAACGCTTTCTCCAGAACATCCTGCTGACGGTTTCTGGTACGATGCAGGAAGGGCTTCGGGCATTACACTTTCAAAACCCTTTTACAAAACAGAACTTCTGTCGTATCTTGTTGACGCTGATAAAATATACCACATAAGATACTGGCGCTCTGACATGGATTTTGACTCTCTGGCACAGGCTGTATTCCGTGATGCAGATTCAGAGTACAGCGTTCCGAAGCATCTGCGCTTTGCAGGACAGACGTTTACCTGCGTTAACGGAAAGGGAACGCGCATAAGAAATATAGAACGTTCAGGCTCTTTTCCAAAAACGGCCCGCATGAATTCCGTAATAGTAAAAAAAGAGCGCACAAATTCTGACGGAATAAAAGTTTTTTACAATGTAAGAACTTCAACAATCTGTGCGTTCGGTGAACCTTACCTTACGCTGCATTCAGGGAGTGAAACGATTGAACAGATTGTCAAAGAAATGAATTCACAAAAAATGCCTGCTCCAAAGCCGCTTTTCCCGCCGCACGGTGTTCTTGATTTTGACTGGAGCATTATAGAAAACCCGCCCAAAGACTACAACAGACGCGTTCTTGATCTGGGCAAATAAATATCACCCAGGTTTTTTAGATTATCTTCTTTTTACAAACTGAATGTAGTCCAAATCCATTCCTGTTTCGCCAAGACGGTCCTTTGAATTTGCCTGTACCGTTACCAGAACTTCTTTGGGCGCATCAAGTGTAAAATAGATGGGGCTTCTTGTAGTAAGTTCCCATTTTCCAAGTGGAGGGTTACTGGGATAAACCCTGTGTGCTTCTTCATCTATGTAAATGTAAAATGCTGCCTGGTCAGGATTGAATGATTTTTCTGCGGCAAGACATTCGTAAGTTCCGGCAGGAAAAAGTATTCGTACTTTTGCCCACGAAGTTTCGTCCATTAAACGTGCTGCAAATTTTCCGCTGGCATCTGTATCCTGAATTACCAGAAAGCGGTTTAGAAGCATTGATTCAAATTCGTATTTTATTCCAAGTCCCGAAAATTCTATGACGGGAAGATTTGTCTGCGGTACTGGCGGCTCCAGAATAACTGAAGGCTCTGGATATGTGTCGGTTTTGCCCAGCGTTTTGCATGAGAAAAAAACAAATGCTGCTGCAATAAGAAATGCCTGTCCGAGTTTTCTATTCATTTATAAATCCTCCGGGAACTTTTGATTACAGTATAGCACATTTTTTCAGTTTTGTACTGCAACCGAGCCGGAATATTACAGTTTCGGAACCCTCGGGCGTGACATGTTTTTGAGCATATTCTGCAGAAGTTCATGAGCCTGTTCGTCAGAGACTTCCTTTGACGGTTCGTGGTATTCTACGAGTGATTCAGGTATTTCTTCGAGGAATCTGCTTGGAGCGCATTCTACAGTGGCTGTCATTTTTCTTCTTTTGAGGCATGAAGAAATAAAGAGACGGTCCCTTGCCCTTGTAACTGCCACGTAAAAAAGCCTGCGTTCTTCTTCTATAGCCTGTTCACCGCCTTCTTCTACTGCACGGGCGTGGGGCATAAGACCTTCTTCGGCTCCTGCAATAAAAACTACAGGGAACTCAAGTCCCTTGCTTGCATGAACTGTCATTAAATTTACTTTTCCCTTGTCCTGTTCCCCGTCGTCAAGATCATCGCGCGACAGAAGGGTAATGCGGTTAAGGTATGCAAAAAGACTTGTGTCTTCGTGTTCGGGGTTGTTTTCCCACTGTTCCATACTTTTTATGAGGCTTTCAATGTTCATGTACTTGAAGCGGGCAGCCTTTTCGCTTTTGGGATTTTCGCTGATCAGGTAGTCAAAGTAGGCAATTTCATCTACCAGTGCGCGCACTTTTTTACTCAATCCTTTTCCGCTGAGCATGGTTTTGTAGCTTTCTATAAGTGATATAAACGCACCAAGATCTGCCCTTGTTTTTTCGCTTACCGGACATTCTTCGGCAGAAGATTCGATTATTGCCTTTATTCCTTCCCAGAGTGAAAATCCCATTGTGTCAGAAACCTTGTTTACGGCTTCTATTGTGGTTCTTCCCAGTCCGCGGCGCGGCGTATTTATAATTCTAAGAAGGTTTATGTCATCGTCATGGTTCGAGATAACTCTCAGATAGCTTATGATATCCTTTATTTCCTTGCGCTCAAAAAAACTTGTTCCTCCGCTCATTGTGTAGGGGATGTTGCTTTCAAGAAAGGCTTCTTCTATTGCGCGGCTCTGTGTATTTGCACGCATGAGTACACCGAAGTCATCGTAATTCCGTTTTTCTTCGGCACAGATTCCCTGGATTGTTTCTGCAATAAAGTCTGCTTCTGCCGCTTCGTTTTCCGGCATGTAGATTTCGATGGGTTTGCCGTTGCCGTTACCGCTCCAAAGCTCCTTGTCCTTTCTGTTTGTATTGTGCTTTATTACACCGTTTGCGGCTGCAAGAATTGTTCCGGTTGAGCGGTAGTTCTGTTCGAGCCTTATTTCCTGTACATCGGGAAAGTCCTTTTCAAAATTCACAATGTTCTGGTAGTCGGCACCGCGCCAGCTGTAAATGCTCTGGTCATCGTCACCTACAACAGCAACGTTTTTGTCGGCAAGAAGGCGCATGAGTTCGTACTGCTGGTGGCTTGTGTCCTGGAATTCGTCTACCATTATGTACTTGTAGCGGTTTTTGTACTGCTCCAAAACTTCGGGGTGCTCTTTGAAAAGCTTTATGGGAAGGGTAATAAGATCGTCAAAGTCTACGGAATTATAAAGCTTGAGTCCTTCCTGATAGCCTTCGTAAAGCTGCCTGTACATATCGTTGTCGCTCTGCCAGCCTTTTCTGCCGGTTTTTACGTCGCTGAACAGTGCACCTATTTTAAAAAGATCCATTGCATCTGCCGTAAACTGAAGCTCGCGGCCTGTTTCCTTTATGAGAGATTTTCTGTCTGTTTCGTCATAGATTGAAAAATTCGGTCTGTAGCCCAGCTTGTCTATATCCTGCCTTAAAATTCTTACGCCGAATGCATGGAATGTACTTACAGTAAGGTTCTGGAGTTTTCTTCCTGTAAGGCTTTTTATTCTGTCTTCCATTTCCTTTGCGGCTTTGTTTGTAAAAGTAAGGGCCAGAATCTGACTCTGCGGAATTCCCTTTTCGAGCATATTTGCTATTCTGTAGGTTATTACGCGTGTTTTTCCGCTGCCGGCACCTGCAATTATAAGTATAGGACCATTTATGGTAGTTACGGCCCTGTATTGTTCCGGATTAAGCTGGTCTTTAAGAGTATCTTCGAGCATAGGGCAGTTATTTTATATTCATATGTATTTTTTTTCAATCCTGAGCGAAATATATGTCCAAAATATATCTGTCCTGAGCCTGTTATATCTTGAATTTTTGATGTAGTATGGTAAAATATATAAAGTATTATTTTAAATTTGATCAGAGGTAATTTATGAATACAGCAGTTGCGGCTTTTTTGGGAAAACACAATTTTAATCATCATGTTGATATAAATTCCGTAACAGATGCACTTCTTTCAGATATGCACGAAGGTCTGTGCCGTCGTCCTGCCAGTCAGGATATGATTTTGACTTACAGCAATCCACCGTCAAAGGCAGCTGCAGGAAAAAGTGTAATTGTAATTGATGCAGGCGGAACAAACTTCAGATCGTGCCTGGTTACCTTTGATTCAACAGGTAAGCCTTCCATTGACTTTATGGAAAAGACAAAGATGCCTGGAATAGAAAAGGAACTTTCCCGTACTGAATTCTTCAATCAGTTTGCAGAAAATCTTGAACACCTCAAGGACAAGTCCTGCAATATAGGTTTCTGTTTTTCTTACCCGATGACAATTACAGATGACGGCGACGGAATCCTTCTTGGCTTTTCAAAAGAAATCAAGGCTCCCGAAGTAGCCGGCTGCAGGGTTGGAAAGGAACTCAAAAAGGCTCTCGCAGACCACGGCTGGAAGAATAAAATGAATGTTCTTCTTCTTAACGACACGGTTGCAGCACTTCTGGCAGGTGCCGCCGCCCCGGACGAAGGAATGAAGTATTCTTCATACATCGGTTTTATTCTCGGAACAGGAATGAACGGCGCTTATATCCAGCCCGAAGACGCAGCGTACAAGGGACTCAAGAGACAGATTGTTGTCTGCGAAAGCGGAAAATTCGACAAGGTTGCAAGATCTGACTTTGATGAAGCCTTTGATGCAAAAAGCGTAAAACCTGGAACTTCACGCATGGAAAAAATGTGCTCGGGTGCATATCTTGGTCCCGTAAGTTTTGAAATGATTCATACTGCTGCAGAAGAAGGTCTTTTTACTGACGCATTTGCAAAAAAACTCCTTGAGATAAAGGAAATGACTCTTATAGAAATGGATGCCTTCCTTCATTCTCCGTATTCAACGGCTTCTGTTCTTGGAGCAAAGGCTGCCGGATGTGCCACCAAAGAAGATTATGACCGTCTGTTCCAGATTCTTGACGCACTTGTAGAACGCTGTGCACGTCTTGCCACTTCAATTCTTGCGGCCTGTGTAATCAAGAGCGGTGCAGGTACTTCTTCCGACGAGCCTGTCTGTATTCTCTGCAATGGAACAACATTCTTCAAGACATACAAGATATTTGCCCGTGTACAGGGTTATCTTGAAGATGTGCTTGTACGCGAAAAGGGACTGTATTATGACATAATCAGCCGCGACAATGACATTACTCTTGGAGCCGCTATCGGCGGTCTTATCGGTGAATAAAAGTGCGTTCCACAAAGGTTCTTGCCAAGTCAATACTTTTAATTCTTCTCATTGTTATTCTTGTACTGTTCGGACTGCTCTGGTTTGACTATCTGGGGGTAATTCAGGCAAAAAAAATGTTTGCTCCTGTCTACAGACTGTTCGGGCTAGAACCGCAGACTTCGGTTTCTGTGGCAGGCGGAACAGGTTCTGTTCCTGCAAACCTTGATGATGACCGCTTTGCAAAAAGACTTGAAGCCCTTGACGTACGCACGCAGGAGTTGGATAAGCGCGAGGCTGACGTAAAGGTTCAGGAAGATGCAAATGCCCAGGTTGCTCAGGAACTTGCGGACAAAGAGAATGCACAGTCAGAAAGAGAAAAAACATTTAACAATCTGGTAAAAAAGTACGATGATAGAAGTGTAAACATCGAACAGATTGTGCAAAACCTTAACGGAATGCAGCCTGCCAAAGCAGTGGAAATTCTTGTAAACATGGATGACCAGGACGTAATAGACGTTTTGCGCCGTGCCGAAGAAATTGCCGCCAGTGCAGGAACATCTTCCATGGGTGCCTACTGGCTGTCACTTATGCCCGCTTCACGTGCGGCAGAGATACAGCGCAAAATGGCAAACAAACCGCTTTCCATAAACTAAGGCTGTGGCGGCTGTCCGGTAGTTTCGGAGGTCGCCATGCTTGCTTCAAACATACAGGTCGTAAAATCACAGGGGTTGCCCGAAGTTCAGTCACAAAAGCTGAAGGAACCGCGCCCGGACTCTTCTTTTAAGGATATGCTTGAGGCTGCCCGGACAACAGAAGAAAAGCCTGCTGCAGAAGAACAGAAAGTTTCTTACAAAAAAGGCAATAAATCTCTAAATGACAAAGAAGATATTCCGCAGAATGTTTCTGAAAAAACTGCAGAAGAAACTTTAGTCCAGAATGCAGCCCTTGTACAGGAACAGCCCAAAACAAAAAATGCGCCCCTTTCAAAAGAAGACGCTGGTGCTTTTGCCGCAGAGCCTCTTTCAGAACAGGATATAACTTATCTCAAATCATCTTCCGTTAAAGACAATATTGAATCTTTGCTGACTTCGGCAGAAGAATTCAATTCACAGTCTGCAGAGCAGGAACGTCTTCTGGCCGCAGCACAGGTTTCTGTGGACAATCCCGGACAGTTCCTTGCGTTGCTGGAAAATTCCGCTGAAGCACAGGTACAGGCGGCAGCAGTTCCCGAAGGAACAATCGTTGCGGCTCTTAACATGACAGGCGAAAGCGAAGGTGAATCATTTTTGAATCTTGCGCAGAGTGGTGAAGAAACAAAAGACGGCCTTTCAGATAGCATTCCCCAGAAAAAGAAAACTGAACAGAAAAGCGTTCTTAACGGACTTTTTTCGCTTACAGACGAGCGCACGGTAACTGTTCCGGAATCTGAACTTGAATATGACAGTGGCAGCATGAAAATATCGCGTGCGCATTCAGGTTCGGCCGGCGAAACAAGTGTAAATGCTGTTCTTAACATGCCGCAGGATGCAGCAAAAAATATTCTTTCTTCAGACACACAGTCGGCCCAGGCAAGCGGTTCGGTGTTCCAGCAGATGGTTTCACAGCAGATTGCAGCCAGTGCGCCCGATTTTGTAAAAGCCGGAAGCATAGTTTTAAAGGACAATAATACCGGAACAATAAATATGGCACTTAAGCCTGAAGCTTTGGGAAATGTTAAGATTACTCTTGAACTTTCCGATAAAGTAGTATCCGGTCATATTACCGTAGCAAGCAGGGAAGCGTTCGAAGCTTTTCGCCAGAATCTTGACACTCTGAGACAAGCGTTTGTGCAGAGCGGATTCGACAATGCAACCTTTACGCTGAGCATTGCCCAAAATAATTCACAGGGCGGAATGTTCGGAGGGGAAAGGCAGCAGAGCGCGGAACAGTTCCTTTCTGAAAAGACATACGGTGATTATGCGGTACATTCTAATTCAGGTTCTGCAGTAAGTGCGGGGGATCAGACGTCCTACGAAGCTTCTGCAGATTACAGGATAAATGTCGTCGCCTAAGACGTCAGACTGATTTTAACGAGGTGAATTATGGAAAGCTCCGTTCAGCTTAACACGGCTATGAGTCCGCAGGAAAAGGCCAAGCTCAATATGCAGGTCGACACATTCAACAAATCTCTTGCGGTAAACGGAAGACAGGCGCAGCAGTCGCTCGGAAAAGATGATTTTCTTAAGCTTCTGATAACACAGCTTTCAAATCAGGATCCGACGTCTCCGATGGACAACACGCAGTTTATTGCACAGATGGCCCAGTTCAGTTCACTTGAGCAGATGACCAACATGAACCAGGAATTCGGCAAGCTGAACAATATGCTGGTTTCTTCACAGGCTGTCGGAACAATCGGAAAAACCGTCGATGTTGATGTTGGCGGCGTAAAGACTACAGGTACTGTTGACGCGGTAACTTACGGAAACAATCCGCAGGTACGCATCGGCAATATGTATTATGATATGAAACAGATTTCGGCCGTTTACGGTGAATAATTTTAGAGGGTAGCAATTATGATGAGATCACTTTATGCTGGAGTCAGCGGACTTCAGAACCATCAGACCAGAATGGATGTTATAGGAAACAACATTTCCAACGTTAACACTTACGGATTCAAGCGCGGCCGTGTAAGCTTCCAGGACATGATAAGCCAGCAGATTAACGGTGCTGCACGTCCTACAGAAGAAGTCGGCGGTGTTAACCCCAAAGAAGTAGGACTCGGAATGAGTGTCGCTTCCATTGATACGATTTTTACACAGGGAAATCTTCAGACAACAGGTGTTTCTACAGACCTTGCCATTCAGGGAAACGGATTCTTTGTTCTTAAAAACGGAGATGAAACTTTCTATTCAAGAGCCGGTGTTTTTGGCGTTGACTCAGAGGGAACACTTGTAAACCCGGCAAACGGACTTCGCGTTCAGGGATGGATGGCAGAAGATGCAAACGGCCGCCAGATTGTGCGCACTTCGGCTACTCCTACAGACATTGTAATTCCGGTAGGACAGAAAGACCCGCCGAAAGCTACGGAAAATGTACGCTATTTCTGTAACCTTAACAAAAATACACCCGAAATTCCCGAAAACCCAACTGCAGACCAGCTCCTTGAAGGAACCTGGCAGACAGAAATCAATATTTACGATACTTACGGAAACGCACACCAGGTTCAGATGAATTTCTCTAAAGTCCCGGGAAATCCCAACCAGTGGAACGTAAGCGTAAACGTAGATCCTGACAATGCAGAATTTACACAGACACGCATTGGATTCGGAACAACAGACGGTGTTGCAAATACATATACACTTAACTTTGACAATACCGGAAAGCTTCTTTCTGTTGCAGACAGCGCCGGAAATACTTCAAATCCCGAAGGTGAAATTGTTCTCCAGGCTTCATACAATGTGGCAGACAGTAATGCAGATGCAGCAGGAAACCCGTATAGACATACATTCAGCCTGAGCCTCGGAACAATCGGTTCTATGGAAAATACAATTACACAGGCTGCTTCAAAGAGTACAACAAAAGCCAATTTCCAGGACGGATACAAGCTCGGTTATCTTGACAACTTTAAGATTGACCAGAGCGGAACAATTACCGGTGTTTATTCAAACGGTTCCGTAAGAACAATCGGACAGGTTGCCATGGCCAGCTTTACAAACCAGGGTGGTCTTGAAAAGAAAGGCGACAATACCTATGCAGAATCAATAAACAGCGGTATGGCAAATATCGGTGAAAGCGGTACACAGGGAAAAGGAAGCATGCTTGCCGGAACCCTTGAAATGAGTAACGTTGACCTTACCGAGCAGCTCACTGACATGATTGTAACCCAGAGAGGATTCGAGTCAAACGCCAAGACTATCCAGACCGGAGACTCAATGCTTGAAACAGTAATCAACCTTAAACGCTAATAGAGTTACCTCGCTCTAATTATCATAACTATGCCTTGACCGCATGAACTTCTACCCGGTTTATGCGGTCTTTTTTTGTCTTTGCTTTGTTTTTTATTGGTTTCGTATCTATAATTAAGATGTTTATATTATTTTAATAGGAGTTTGTTAAAAGGCAACCCTCAGGGAAAAGCTTTCAGGTATGATGATAAGTTCAAATGAGCCTGAAGTAGAAGAAGCCGCAGAACCCGAATTTAATTTTTAGTTCTAAAAGTATATAAAAAAGGCTGCCCTTAAAGAACAAAGGGCAGCCTTTTTTTTAACAATGGCAGTTTTTTAGAACTTTACGTGGAAAGAGAAGGCGCCGCTCCAGAGAGCATCTTCGTAATTTGTCCTGTCCATAAAGCTTCTGATATCTGCACAAACGCTCAGTGATGTCTGGAATACCAGGAAGTTGAATCCTACACCGGCATAAAGCTGAGGCTGAACACCGCTGAAATCCCACTTTCCGTCCTGGTAAGTGCTGCTTGTAGTGTCTGCATTGCGTGAACCGCTGTCTTCGCCTGAAATTATCAGATTGTGACCTCCAAGGCTTTTTGTTCCCTTGATATTCCAAGCCCAGCTGGTAGAAGTGTTTGAAACAAGTGCTCTTGCTCCTCCGAATACTGTTGCAATCATTATGCTCTTTGAAACTTCGGCCTGAACGTAGATAACCTGTGTGTTGAAAGAAAGGTTCATGTTTGCATCAACACCGCTCTGGTCTGAACTTATTCCGAAAGATCCCTTTGTGATATTGTATCCGGCACCTACAGAAACCTTTGGAAGAATTACACCGCCGTCAAGAACGCAGTAGCGTACATCAATGCCCAATGTAAGATAGTCTGCAGAACCATTGAATCCGAATGCGTTGAAGTTCATGGGTGCACTCATGGATGTGATTGAGTTGGGGTCAGACAGATCTACGCTGAACAGAGACGGGTTTGTCATCATTGCACTGATTCCGATGTCGAACGGAAGGAATATACCGCCGATTCTTGCATCAATAGAAACAGTAGGCATTACAAATATGTCAGGAATTGAACCGAAGTCTACAGTTCCTTTAAGTTGATCTGTAATAGAACTGCTGCCTGAATCAGGAACAAAGTCATTGATCATTCCTTCAAATGCTGTTGCTGCATTCTTAAGACCTGTCATGTCCATTTTTGTTCCGCCAAGAGAAATACCTACACCAAAGTGAGGCGGTAGTGACGGAAACAGTTTGCCAATATAAGCGTCTGCCCATACATTCTGCTGTGTTGCTGCCTGCGGTGCCGCTACAAGAATGTTTCCTGCAAATGCGTTGAGACCGTTTGCAATTTCAGTTTTCTTATTTTCTGAAATAGGGATTTCAATATCTTTTGCATAAAGGGAAGCAGAAGCCAGTGCTATGACTGCAAATGCAGCCGCGAGTGTTTTTGTTTTTTTCATAAGTTCCTCCTGTAATGTAAAGCTTTTTGATTCTGATAAAACCTCTTGTTTTCTCTATTATAATGCATAAAAATTACTAATTCAAGTTTGGCAGGTGTTTATAGCTGTTTTGAAAAAAATCAGAAAAATATTAAAAAAACAGGCAAATGTTATTGACACAAATGAATAATGAGTATATTATCTAAACATCACTTACAAATGCCGGTGTAGCTCAGCTGGTAGAGCGGAGGACTGAAAATCCTTATGTCGTCAGTTCGATTCTGACCGCTGGCATTCCAAAGAGGTTGTTTAACGACAGCCTCTTTTTTTATGTCCGCAGTTCAGCTTAAAAATAAGTTCAATTCCCCAAAGCGCTTATTAATTCTTGTTAAACTTCCTTTCTTATTATATAATCTTAAGAATGAAATGGTTGATATTGGCATCTGATTTAAAAAATAAGGATTTAAAACCTGTAGAAGACTTTCTGGACAGAACATCAATTTGTGAAGTAGAGGAATTCTTTTTTTCTGGAACAATGGATTGTGCAGAGCTTGAAAAATGTATGAACTGTGTTTCAAAGGCAACCCACTGCATAATCGTTGACGGTTCTTCGTTGCAGAAATCTTCTGACTATAATTTTATTCTCGGGTGTCTGTCTGGCAAGGGGGTGCGTACTTTTATTCATGCAGATTCCCTTTATAACCGGCGTTATGAAGTTCTGGACAGAAGCAAAAGTTCGTTTCTGCAGTGCTTTGACACAATGGAAGATCTTCTGGATGTAATTCAGGAGGATTTTATTGCCTACGAAACAGAAGAAAACCAGAAAAACGCCCTTGTTAAACTCATGACGATGGGAATTCCGTTTACGGCAGACAGTTTTGCATACTATCTCGAACATGACAAAAAAGACGTGTGTGAATTGTTCTTTCAGGCCGGAATGCTTATGAGTGCCTTTACTTCTGAAGGTGTTCCTCTTTTGTGCTGTGCAACAAGAAGTGACTGTACAGAAGAAGTTGAATGGCTTCTGGCAAACGGTGCAGACATCAATGCCGTGTCAAAGGACCGCGGTTATTCTGCCGTAATGGATGCCGTCTGGAGAAAAAATTTTGACTTGACAAAGCTTCTTATAAAAAGGGGAGCCGATCTTGATTTTATAAGTTCTGACGGCCAGCCAATTCTTGTTCTTGCAGTAGGAAACGGAAACATTAAGATAGTAAAACTTCTGCTTGAGTCCGGTGCAGATGCCGACGCTAAGGACAGCATGGGTATGAGTGCCCGCGAATATGCCGTTCTGTTCAAAAATCAGGAAATGATTGAACTTATGAAAAAATATCCTCCTGCGGAGAAAAATTGCAATGAATAAAAGTGATTGTGCCATAAAAATAGTATTTGCCGGCGGCGGAACCGGTGGCCATATTTACCCAGGAATTGCAGTTGCAGATGAACTTGTAAGGCTTGCCGGTACTCAGGGTAAAAGCGTAAAAATTTTCTGGATTGGAAACCAGTCCGGAATGGATAAAGATATTATAGAAAAAAATCTTTCTTCTGAAGGCGGCAGTATAGATTCCTTCTACGGAATTCCATGCGGAAAATTAAGACGGTATCTTTCGCTTAAAAATTTTACCGATATATTTAAAATTATTGCAGGCTTTGTGAAGTCTCTTTTTATTCTTGCAAAACTCAGACCCGATGTGCTTTTTTCAAAGGGCGGTTTTGTGAGCGTTCCCCCGTGTGCGGCTGCAAAAATTCTGCATATTCCGTATTACACGCATGAATGTGACTTTACTCCGGGACTTGCTACCAGAATAAACAGCAGAGGTGCAAAGTCCATTCTTCTTTCGTATGAGCGTACGGCCGGATATTTAAAGCCGTCTTTGCGTTCAAAATGCATTGTTACGGGAAACCCCGTGCGTCCTGTTTTCTATGAGGACAATTCAGCAAAGGGGCTTGAGTTTCTTAAGATAGAAAAAAAGACAAAACCTGTTCTGCTGGTTCTTGGCGGAAGTCTTGGTGCACGCCAGATTAACAGTCTTGTCAAAGAAAATATAGGCTGGCTAAAGGAACGCTTTGTTGTTGTTCACCAGACCGGTGCGGCCTTTGCTTCTGAACACCCCGAAATTATGCTTATTGATGACGATTCATATAAGCCTTATTCTTTTATATACAAGGAAATGCCTTATGTTATCCAGGCTGCTGACGTTGTTCTTTCACGCTCGGGGGCCAATTCTTTGTGGGAATGCGCCGTCTGCGGAAAGCCCATGGTACTTGTTCCGTTGTGCGGTTCGGGAACACGCGGCGATCAGGTAGACAATGCACGTTTCTTTGAACAGAAAGGATGTGCCCTGGTTCTTGCAGGCCCCGATGCAGATTCAGCCCATTTAAAAAAAGCACTCGAAGAACTTTCTGACGAAAACAAACGTGTAGAGTGTTCAAAAGCCTGTCTTGAACTTTGCGCAAAAACCAGTAGTGCAGCCATAATTGCACAAACAATTCTTGGGGGAATATAATGCCGTTTGCCGTGATTGATTTGATTTTTTTTGGAATAATCCTGTTTGCTGCCATTGTTTGCATGATAAACGGATTCATAAACGAAATTTTCGGAAAGGCAGCACCTTTTCTTTCTATATGGATTTCGCTTCTTCTATACAAAAATCTTGTGACGCCGCTTGAAACTTACATAAAGATTCATGTTCTTGCAGTTATTCTTTCGTTCCTTGTCTTCTTTATAATTTCATTCGTTATCTTTAAGATTGTCCAGCAGATTATAAAGAATATTTTTGGCGGACACATTTTTCTTCAGCTCGACAGATTGCTTGGCTTTGTAATAGGTCTTGTTGAAGGTCTTGCCGTTATTGGAATTATAATTATTGTTCTTGTAGTCCAGCCGTGGTTCCCGACAGACAGTCTTTTGGACGGAAGTTTTTTTATGCGCATTTTCAGCCCGTTCCTTTCGGTTCCCATTAATGCAATTTCTGAGAAGATAACAGATGCAACCGCTTTTGTTCAGGTGGAAAAATGTTTGACAATGTGCTGAACCAGAGCGCCGCAGATTTATTGACATCTGACATTAAGAGTGCAAAGCTGCCGGGCGCGATACTTTTTTCGGGACCGGAATCTTCGGGAAAACTTACAACAGCCCTTGAAACTGCCCGCGTCCTGTCCTGCCGAGGAAAAGTTCCCGGCGCGTGGAACTGTACATGCCCCAGTTGTTTAAGGCACAAAGCTATGGTAAGCCCCAATGTACTTGTAGCAGGGCCTGGTGACTGTACACTCGAGATTTCTGCTGCAAGAAATACGCTTCTTTTTCAGAATGCACAGAATTCAAGTCATCTAGAGGCAGCACGCTATCTTTACATTCGCGCTGTAAGAAAACTTACCGTAAGGTTTAGCCCTGTTTTGTGGGAAGGTGAAGACAAGCTTGCAAAGTTTACGCCGCTTATTCAGGCTATAGATGAAAACCTGGAGCTTTTGTCGCCGGGACGGACGCTTCCCGACGGTGATGAACTTGAAAAAATACTTGACGAAATAGACAAAAACTGCGAAAAACTGGAATCCTCCTTTTTGTACGATTCGCTTCCTGTTTCGCAGATAAGAAATTTTTCTGTATGGGCACATCTTACGTCAAATACAGGAAAAAAAGTTCTTATTATAGAAAATGTCGATCGCATGGCAGACAGCTCACGCAATGCGCTTTTAAAAATACTTGAAGAGCCGCCCGAAAACACAATGTTTATTTTAACGACGGCAAAAAGAGGGGCTGTTCTTCCTACAATCCTTTCGCGTGTAAGAACATACAATTTTTTTGAACGCACGGTGGAACAGCAGCGCAATGTTGTTACAAGAGTTTTTCATTATGTTCCGTTTGCAGGCGATGCCCCCGTGGAAAGTGTAAACGGCTTTCTGCAGACATATCTTCCGGTAAAACCTGAACTTGTCAAAGAATATGCAGCTTCTTTCTTCAAGATGCTTTCTGAAGGCCATGTTCCTGACACTGTTTCTGTCTGCACGGGATGCCTGCGTTTTGAGCCGAGGGTTCTGTTAAAAATTTTCCTTCAGGGAATAGTTGAGTGCCAGAAGCCGCTTTCAAAAACCGCAGCCGGTGCCGAGTGTTCTGCACGAATAATGGCCGCAGTAAGAAAAGCATATAACGATGTTTCTGTATACAACCAGAACCCCGAGGCCGCGCTTGAAGTTCTTGCAAGAAGCGTACTTCAGGTAAACCATCTGAGCGGGGGCGTTCTTCAGGAGATTTTTGCATGACAGATTTTGTAAAGAAGGTTTCAGAAAAAATACCAAAGCTTTCTACCGAACAGGTCGGAATGCTTTTGAATTCTCTGCGTTCAGAAAATGACACACTGGTTTCAATTCTGGAAAGCCTTTCAACAGGACTTATAATCGTAGACAATGACTGGCATATAATTCTGGTTAACAAGGCCGCAGAACGCAATATTCCGTTAAGTGTAAGGGCGCGTGACAAAAACGAAGCAATTCCAATCTGGGAACTCATTGACGATACATCAATTGCAGATTTTCTCAAAAAAAGTGCCGAAAAGCAGAATACAAATACCGGCGAAGAATTTTCCATTGCTAACGATGACAAAGTAAAATTTGTGATGCTGACACTTATTCCTCTTGTAACAGGAGAAACCATAGGCGGAACAATTATTTCTGTCAACGATATAACTGAACGCCGCAAGCAGGAAATTCTTATTCACAGAATGGAAAGCCTTGCAAGTCTTACAAACCTGGCAGCTTCTGTTGCACATGAGATAAAAAATCCGCTTGGGGCAATAAGCATTCATATCCAGCTTCTTCAGAAAGCAATCAAAAAGTCGCGTGAAACAGATGGAATGCTGCCTGACGAAAAGTTTATGGAAAAATATCTTTCGGTAGTCAACGAAGAAATTGACAATCTTAATAAAATAGTTCTGGACTTTTTGTTTGCCGTGCGCCCTGTACAGACAAATCTTGAACTTCTGGAGCCCGATTCAATAGTAGAAAAAACGATGGACTTCTTTATGCCTGAATTTGAAAGCAAGAGCATTAAGACAGACGTAAATCTCTGCAAAAACAGTCCGCGGCTTCTTATTGACCAGAAACTGCTCAGGGAAGTGCTTGTCAATCTTGTGCAGAATGCCCTTGCAGCGATGGTTTCACGGTACCAAAACAATTCCGGCGGTAAACTTGTCGTGCGTTCCCTTGTCAAAAGTGAAAAATATATTCTTACGGTTGCAGACAACGGAATAGGAATGGATGAAAAAACTTCCGAACGTATTTTTGAGCCGTACTATACGACAAAGGCAGACGGAACCGGGCTTGGACTCACGATGGTTTACAAAATAATCAAAGAGTTCCGCGGGGACATCAATGTAAAATCTGTAGAAGGAAAAGGTACTGTTTTTACTATTTCAATTCCGGTGCCTCAAAACGGAACAATGCTTCTTTCTTCAGGCGGGGAATCAGATAAAAAATGAAATTTACAATTCTAATAATTGATGATGAAAAAAACATACGCGAAGGGCTTGCTGCAAATTTTGAACTCGAAGAATACAATGTCAAAACAGCAGCCAGTGGTGAAGAAGGACTCAAACTCATTGAACGAGGGGACATAGATCTTGTCATAACAGACCTTCGTATGAACGGAATAAGCGGCGAAGAAGTCCTTAGAAAAGTCACGGCAGAAACACCGGGAATTCCTGTAATTATACTTACGGGACACGGAAGTATAGATTCTGCAGTAGATGCAATGAGGCACGGAGCTTACGATTTTCTTACGAAGCCGCTTAATCTTGACCAGCTGGACATGATTGTAAAGCGTGCCCTGGAAAGCCGTGAAATGAGCCTGCAGCACCAGCAGTTAAAAAAAGAAATAGAAGGCGAAAATGTCCTGAGCGGAATGATTGGAAAGTCCCAGGCTATGCTTAAGATAATGGAAACTATAAAAAAAGCGGCATCTTCCAAGGCAAACGTGCTTATTACAGGCGAAAGCGGTGTTGGTAAAGAAGTTGTCGCCAGGGCAATACATGAACTTTCGCCCCGCAAAAACAAGACAATGATAAACGTGCACTGCGCGGCACTCAGTGAAACGCTCCTTGAAAGCGAACTGTTCGGACATGAAAAAGGTGCATTTACAGGAGCCGACCATCTTCAGAAAGGGCGTTTTGAACTTGCACACGGAAGTACGATTTTCCTGGATGAAATAGGCGAAATAAACCAGAATGTACAGATAAAAATTCTTCGTGTGCTTGCTGAACGAAAGTTTGAGCGTGTAGGCGGTGAACAGACAATAGATGTAGACGTCCGTGTAATTGCAGCTACCAACCGCAATCTCGAAGAAGAAATAAAAAAAGGAAATTTCCGCGAAGATTTGTACTTCAGGCTTAACGTAATTCACATACATGTACCGCCGCTGAGAGAACGCAAAGACGATCTTCCTTTACTGATGGCTTCTTTTCTGGAAGAATTCAACCGCGAAAACTCAAGATCCATAAAAGGAGTAGACAGCAGGGCAAAGTCTGCCATGTTCAAATACGACTGGCCTGGAAACATACGTGAACTTCGCAACTGCATGGAAAGTGCCGTGGTAATGTGTTCGGGTGATGAAATTGGACTGGACGACCTGCCACCTTCTATTAGCAGGAGTGCAGGAACAGAAAGCATAGTTATTCCCCTTGGAATAACGCTTGATGAAGCAGACAAAGTTATTGTACAGCAGAATCTTGCGGCAAACAGAAACAACAAAAGCAAGACAGCAGAAATTCTTGGAATAGGTCGCAAGACCCTTCAGAGAAAAATTGTGGACTGGGGAATAGAAACGCCGGAGAATGCCGATGAGCTCGGAGACAATGTATGACAGACTCGGTGATTTACTGAGCAAAACCCTCGAAACAGGTTTTGTAAAAACCGCCGCCCCCGGTAAAAAAGTGAAGGACGGCGCGCGCAAAAAAAATACAGAACAAAAGCTCCGTTCCGCGGCAGAACAAAACCAAACCGCCACCCGTCGTGAGAACACCGCCAATCGTCGCGAAAACACCGCCACCCGTCGTGAGAACACCGCCAATCGTCGCGAAAACACCGCCACCCACCGCGAAAACACCGCCACCCACGAAAATACCTCCACCCACGAAAACAGACAGTCTTTCGTATACCATTCTGCCGTAAAAAAAATCACCCCCGAACTGGCGCGCGCCTACAGGCTTTTGGGCATAACATTCAGCGCCACAACAGAAGACGTAAAAAAAGCATACAAAGAAAAAATAAAATACTACCACCCTGACCGTCATACCGTAAATGCCGTAATGCAGAAAATTGCAACAGACAAGACACGGCAGGTTGTAGAAGCTTTTACCCTTATAATGAAATTTCTTGAACAATAAAAAAGGCGGAACCAAAGCCAACCTCCAAGCTCTGATTCCGCCAAAAAAAGCAGCTAAAGATAATTCGAAAAATTAAATAACAGTTCCGTTGGGAATTACTGCACCTTTTCTGATTACAATTATTCCGTCTGCACTGTAGAAGAGACCGTGGTCTCCGTCTTCGTATTTTCTTCCGCTAACATTTATACAGCAGTTTTCGCCAATGTGGGCGTTTTTATCAATAATGGCTTTGTTAATCTTACAGTTTTTGCCGATTCCAAGATTCGGGACACCTTTTTCCTTGTTGTCTTTCTTTGCAGCTTCTGTCTCGTAGAAGTCGGCACCCATCATTATAACGCCTTCAAGATCACAGCCTTCATTGATTACGGAACGAACACCAATTACAGAATGCTGAATGCGAGAATTTGTTATTACACATCCTTCGCTTGCAAGGGTAGAAACCATTTCTGCATGATTTATTTTGCTTGGCGGAAGATTTCTCATGTGTGTATAAATAGGCTTATCTTCGTCATAGAAGTTAAACTGCGGAATAGGATTTGTAAGGTCAAGTGTAGCTTCATAGAACGAACGTATTGTTCCGATGTCTTCCCAGTAGCCGTTAAAAATGTAGCTGCTTACTTTCTTTGACTTTATTGCCATTGGAATAATTTCTTTTCCAAAGTCATTGTAGTCATTGTTAAGCATTTCTTCCATTGTGTCGGCATCAAAGATATAAATACCCATCGAAGCAAGATATTCAAGATTTGAAGGAAGTTCAGGATCCCTCGCAGCTTCTGGAATCTTCCAGTCGTCAATGTTCATGTCCTTTGCAGGCTTTTCCATAAATGCAGTAATTGTGTTTGACTCGTCTACCTGCATTATTCCAAAGCCCGAAGCATCACTTCTGTTTACGGCTTTTGCAGCAATTGTGATGTTTGCGCCGCTCTTCAAGTGCTGGTCCATGAATTTCTTAAGATCCATGCGGTAAAGCTGGTCGCCCGAAAGAATAATATAGTGGGTAGGGCGCTGTACCTTAAAGTGACCGAAGTTTTTTCTTACGGCATCTGCGGTTCCTTCGTACCAGCCTGAATGTTCCAGTGTCTGTTCTGCAGCAAGAATTTCTACGAAACCGCGGCTGAAACGGTCAAAATTGTAGGAATTGATAATGTGAAGGTGCAGTGAAGCAGAGTTAAACTGTGTAAGAAGATAAATTTTTTTGTAACCGCTGTTGATGCAGTTTGAAATAGGAATATCTACAATACGGTACTTGCCACCGAAAGGTACCGCAGGTTTTGATCTTTCTTTTGTAAGTGGGTAAAGACGTGTACCTTTTCCGCCTCCAAGAATAATGGCCAGAACTCTTGGCTCTTCGTAATTTTCAGATGACATATTATTAAATTCCTCCTGAGTTTCTATCGTGGAAGAACCGAGAATTATTGAACTTCCATATAAAAAATTATAAATCTGTTTGGGGAATTTTGCAACAAAAATGTGCGATAATGTTCTATTTAAATACTTTTTTACACGGTTTTAATTCCACCGTTTTCAAGCACTTTAAGAAAATCTTTTTCCTGCATGGGCTTTGCGTAATAGAAGCCCTGGGCAATATCACAGCCAATCTTGCGCAGAAGATCCGACTGGATTTTTGTTTCAACACCTTCTGCAACTGTTGTAATATTCAGTTTTTTTGCCATTTCTATTACCGACGTAATTATTATGCTTTCCTTCGTATTTTCGGGAACGCTCGAAAGAAATTCCTTATCCAGTTTTATTACGTCTGCCGGCATATCCTTAAGAATATTGAGTGAAGAATAACCTGAACCAAAGTCATCTACAGAAACCTTGAATCCGGCTTCTTTGAGGCTGTTTATTACATTTATAAGTTTCTTTTTGTTGTCGAATACAATTCCTTCTGTAAGTTCAATTTCCACACTGTTGGGGCCAATGTCATACTGCGATGCAATTTTTTTAAGGGTCGGTGTAAGGTTTGAATTGTACAGATTGTATCGCGAAAGGTTGAATGAAACGGTTATAGGTTCGCCGAATGTTTTTGAACGGCTGTTTTTATTCCACGAGTCCAAAAAGCTGCATACATTTTGCAGAACATATTTGTCTATCTTCTCAATAAAACCGTTATTTTCAAACAGCGGTATGAATTTTCCAGGTAAAAGGAATCCCTTCTGCGGATTGTTCCATCTTATGAGCGCTTCTGCACCTATAACTTTATCGTCGGAAAATCTTATTTTCGGCTGGTAGTAAACTTCAAATTCCCTGTTTTCTATAGCCTTGTTCATGGAAAGCGTAAGTTCACGGTTCCAGTCGTTTTCGGTTTTCATTTCTGTCGTGTATTCCATTACGCGGTGTGTGGCATAGGAATTTTTGCCCAGTTTCTGCGCCTGGTTTGCCTTGTCTATCATGCCGCTGATGTCGGCATTGGGCGCGTCTATATAGTAAACGCTTGAACTGAACGTAAGATTGTAGCGTTCTGGCAGAAGTTTTTCTATATGGTCATCGACTTTTGACATTTTGAATACTCTGTCTTCGAGTTCCCAAAAGTCCGGGCTTTTCATGAAAAAGACAAAGTCATCGGCATAATAGCGGCATACAAGTTCGTCTTCACGTTTTTCTCCCGCAAAATGTTTTCCAAGTTCGGTAAGAATTTGGTTTCCTTTTGAAACGCCGAAACTGTCATTTATAAGCCTGAAGTTGTCTATGTTTATTGAAAGAATAAGGTATTCCCTGGGTTTTGCATTTTTAAGAATGGCACGGGCATCGGTTTGAAACTTGTTGAAAGTAGACATACCGGCAATTTCGTCATATTCAATGATGCGTGTTTTTTTCTTGAGCAGCAGAATAAGAAACAGTGAAATGAAGAATACAAAAACAAGTGTGACTGTAAGGACAATCCGTAGTATGCTGTTTTCTTTTTTCTGCTTTAAGTCCTGAAGTGTATGCTCTGAACGAAATTTAAGCTCCTCTTCAAATACAACTGTAGTCAATTCTTTCCAGTTAATGGTTTTAAGTACTTTGTTGAAAATGGGGACAAGTGTTTTTGCATAAGGTTCTCGTATTCCGAATTTCTGGTAATAATTTATGTCCAGTGGAACAATCTTGCAGTCTTTTACAAAGTTTGCATACGAAAGTTCAAACTGTCCTATAATAATAAAGTCTGTTTTACCTTTTATGAATTTATCCAGAACTTTTACCGGGTCTTCACTTATTTCAAAAACAGTTCCCTGCGGAAAATATCTTTTTATTTGATTCTGTTCCGTAAGGCTAAAGTCTGCAAGACATATAGTATCGCCTTTTTTTGGAAGCCGGTCACTTCTTGAAACAAGATAAATTGCAGAAGTGTAGATTCCTTCTGTGTATTTTATCTGGCTGGAAGGTGGAATTCTGTTTGTGTAACCCATGATTATCTGGGCTGTACCTTCCTGAATATAACGTATGCTTTCCTGATAGTTTTTTGTAGGAATATACTGGGGCTGAATCCCGATTTTTCTGCATACCGCGTCAAGAATTGACTTGTTAATACCTGCGTATGTTTTGTTCCCGGCAGAATCTGTCTTTAATATTTCAAAAGGTGGCCATGACGGGTCGCCTACAATCTTAAGTGTAGGGTTCAAATTTATAAACTGTATTTCTTCCTGAGTAAATGTTATTTTCTGTGGCTGTTCGTCTTTTGAAATTGCCGGGGACGGAAAAATTGTCTGAGCCTTAAGTGGTGCGTTGTTAATCAAAAAAATCGCCGCAATTGCTGCAATGTGAAGTAAAGTCTTTGTTGTAACGGATTTTCTTTTCATAAGTGTAGTTTAATTTTCATTATAAGTCTGAAACAGAAATAATTCAAGACTTATTTAAGCATTTTGGTGCTGTTATGGGGCTGTATTTTTATTTCTGAATCCGCAAATTCATTCCTGTACAGGCAGTACTGTCAAAGCTAAAAAAAAATCTTAAATGCCGCGGCGAAATTCCGATAATGTATATGAGGTAGTTATGATAAGAGGTTGGTACATCGGGGCAAGTGGAATGAATGCCCAGCAGAACAGACTGGATGCAATTTCCAATAATATCGCAAATGTTGATACTACGGGATATAAAAAAGATATTCCTGTAAGCAAATCGTTCAGCGATCTTCTCCTGAGGCGCACTGCTGCAGACGGAGTGTACGAAACTCCGTTCGGTTCGGCAGATGCAGCACCGATCATAGGCGGAATAGGGCTTGGGGTAGAAACAAACGAGCTTTATACTGACTTTGAACAGGGATCATTCAAATCTACAGAGACAAAAACAGACTTTGCACTTTCTGGCGAAGGCTTTTTTACAGTACATACACCTGCAGGCGAGCGCTATACCCGCAACGGAAACTTTGTTCTTGGAAAAGAAGGCATTCTTCTTACAAAAGACGGGTACCCGCTTATGGGTGAAAACGGACCGATTCATGTAGAAAACGACAAATTCTTTCTTAATGAAGACGGCCTCATTTATTCTGCCGAAGACAACACTCTCATTGACCGGGTTAAAATTGTAAGATTTGACAACGAGCGCTACCTTAAAAAAGTCGGAAACTCCATGTGGACAGAAACCGACATTTCAGGACCTTCACATATTGCCGAAGGTGACGAGCGGCCGCGTCTTCTGCAGGGTTATACCGAAACAAGCAATGTCAATATCGTTAACGAAATGGTTCAGATGATAGAAATAAACAGAGCTTATGAAGCAAACCAGAAGAGTGTTCAGACTCAGGATACGATGATGGACACACTGTGGTCAAAGGTTGTGACTGTCAACAGGTAATTTACGGGCAGAACTGAAAACTAATTTTTAAGGCAGGGTAATTTTATGGTAAGAAGTTTATGGAATGCGGCAACCGGAATGAACGGCCAGCAGGCAAATATAGATACAATTTCGAACAATCTTTCCAATGTAAATACAACCGGATTCAAGCAGCACCGTGTTGAATTCGAAGACCTTATGTACCAGACTGTAAAGCTTGCGGGAACTCCGGCTACAGAAGATACTGTTACACCGGTGGGCCTTCAGATGGGAAGCGGTGTTAAAGTAGGCGCAACGCAGCGCATTATGGCACAGGGATCGCTTCAGGCTACAAATGTAGATACAGACGTTGCTATTGTTGGTGACGGATTCTTTCGCGTGCAGCAGTACGACGGAAGCTGGGCCTACACAAGGGACGGTTCTTTTAAGGTAGACTCAACAGGCCAGCTTGTAACTGCAAACGGTCTTCGTGTTATGCCCGAAATTATTATGCCCGAAGGATTCCAGCTTGAAACACTTGCAATAAGTGATGACGGCCGCGTAAATGTAAAGGTAAACGGTGAACTTGATCCTGTTCAGGTTGGACAGCTTGAACTTTACAGGTTTCCCAATGCCGTTGGTCTTGAAAATACAGGGGACAATCTTTATAAAGTAACAAACGCTTCGGGTGAACCAATTGCAGGACGACCCGGATTTGAAGGAATGGGAATTACAAAACACAAGTTCCTTGAAATGAGCAATGTTTCTGTTGTTAACGAAATGGTTCAGATGATTGTTGCCCAGCGCGCCTATGAGTTCAATTCAAAAGCTATTCAGACAAGCGACAATATGCTTCAGACTGCAGCAACTTTAAAGCGCTAAGGGTAGGTTAAAATATGGCTGTTAACGGACTTTCAGGACTTGGAATAACGGGAACCCTTTCCAACGGGGTAGAATCTGTAAGAAACGCACGCAGGGAAGGAGAAGAAAACAAATTTCTTTCCCTTGTACGCGAAATGTCTGCAAAAAGTGATTCCAGTGACAAAACTGTGTCCGGAGTGTCTTCGTCCCAGATTCAAAGGGGACGCAGGCTTAACGGCGACTATACAAACGGCTTTTACAATGCCTTTACTTCTGAGTCAGACAAAAATGCTGCTCCAAAAGGATTCGCCGCAAATTCCGCTTCCAAAGGTTCAAAAAAAATTACCATAGACAAAACTTCGGAACTTTACGAACAGTCACTTGAACTCGAAAATTACATGGTAAAGATGATGCTTTCTTCAATGCGCAATACAATCCAGAAAAGCGATCTGCTCGGAAAAGAAAATTCCTATGCGCGTGACATGTATGAAGACATGATGTACGACAACGTTGCCGAGTCAATTACAAAAAATGCCGGTCTTGGACTTGCAGACCAGATTTACATAGAAATGGCGGGACTGCGCTGATATATCTGCATTAACTTCCATAAAATGCAAAAATGTTGTAATCTGTTTGTATTATGACTAACGAAAAAACACTTCCCGAAAATCTAAGGGGAGTTCACTTCCACTTTGTAGGAATAAAGGGAACCGGAATGGTTGCACTTGTGGAAATTCTTAATTCCCGCGGTGCAAAAATTACCGGCAGTGATGTTTCTGAACATTTTTATACCGACGACGTTCTTGATTCACTTGGAATAAAAGCACTTCCTTTTTCCCGAAGCAATATTACACCTTCTGTAAATTACGTAATTTATTCAAGCGCATATTCTGCAGAAAAAAATCCCGACCTTATTGAAGCTGCATCCCGCGGTATTCCAATGATGCTTTACAGCGAGGCCCTTGGTGCAATAAGCAGAACGGCATACAGCTGCGGTGTCTGCGGTGTTCACGGCAAAACTACAACTACAGGTCTTTGCGGTACTATTCTTGAAGATTTGGATCTTCCTTCGCAGGTTCTTGCAGGAAGTGTAATTGCTTCGTTCGGCAATTCTTGTACAATGACGTCTCCGTTGTGCAAATCTTCTGACCATCATTATTTTGTTGCCGAAACATGCGAGTATCAGCGTCATTTTATGGCTTTTTTTCCGCAGAAAATTATTCTTACTTCAGTAGAAAGCGACCATCAGGATTATTACCCGACGTACAATGACATAAGGGATGCTTTTGTAGACTACATAATGCGTCTTCCTCACGGCGGAACTTTAATTTACTGCGCAGACGACAAGGGTGCATGCGAAACTGCAGAGATTGCCCGTTCAAAAAGAAGCGACATACGTTTTATTCCGTATGGCGAAAAGGCACAGGGCGATTATTCCTTAAAAATTGGAAAGGTAAGCGCCGGAAAACATGCGTTCAGTCTTGCCTGTACAGGTGAATTAAGCATACGTGTTCCTGGAGACCACAATGTAAGAAATGCCGCTGCAGCCGTAGCACTTTGCCGTGAACTTCTTGCAGAAGACAAAAAAAATCCAGCGGACTATACAAAAAAAATTGCCGCTTCACTTGAAAAATTCCGCGGCGGTAAAAGACGCAGCGAAATTGTTGCCCGCGCTGTTTCTCCATGCGGACAGGAAATTATTGTAATAGACGACTACGGCCATCACCCGACTGCGGTTGCTTCTACACTGGCAGGCTACAGGGACTTTTACCGCGGACACAAAATAATTGTAGACTTTATGAGCCACACTTATACTAGAACGGCGGCACTTCTGGATGAGTTTGCTTCAAGCTTTTCTTCTGCAGACAGCGTAATCATAAACAAAATATATGCCAGTGCCAGAGAAGACGCGAGTGCTGCGCCGGTTACAGGAAAAATTCTTGCAGAACATACAGCAAAAAAACACCCCGACGTAACATATGCCGCCGAATTTGAAGAAGCGGCTGAGTGTGCGCTTAAAAAACTTTCTGTTCCCAGCGGCCCCAAATATCCCGACGGATACGTTTTTGTAACAATGGGTGCCGGTGACAACTGGAAGGCAGGAAAACTTCTTTTGGAAAAGCTTAAGAATTTAGGATGCGAGGTTAAATTATGAACAGCATGACAGGCTACGGCTACAAAGAAACAGTCGTTGACGGAACTCAGGTAAGTGTAGAAATCCGCTCGGTAAATTCAAGGTTTATGGACCTTAATGTAAACATTCCTTCCTACCTTAACTCACTTGAAGCAAGAATACGCTCTTTGGTTACAGAAAGCATTGCACGCGGCAAAATTGATCTGAGCATCCGTGTACGCGACTTGAACTCTACGGCAACGGTAACAGCAGATCCCAAGGCTGCAAAAATGTATTATGACGCAATTTCGCAGATAGCAGATGCAATTGGTCTTCAGAAAGAAAATATTCCGCTTTCACTTGTTGTCGGGCAGGAAGGCGTCCTTAATGTCTCGCACGATTATGATGCCGAAGTTTACTGGAATAAAATAAACGGAATACTCGGTGAAGTTCTGGCGCAGTTTGTTTCTGACAGAAAGCGTGAAGGTGAAAACCTTAAGACAGATCTTCTTGCCAAACTTGACGTGCTTGACTCGTGTGCCGCTTTCTTTAAGGAATGGCAGCCCAAAATGGAAGAAAAGTTCCGCACTCAGATTGAAGGCCGTTTTAAAGAACTTCTTGGAGACCATGCCGACGAAAACCGCATAATGGAAGAAACAGCGGCAATGCTTGTAAAATATACAATAAATGAAGAAATTATACGTCTTGCAAGCCATCTCAAGGCACTCAGAAAGGAATTCCTTGAAAATCCTGTTCCGGGAAAGCGCATTGACTTTATATGTCAGGAAGCAAACCGTGAAATAAACACAATCGGCAGCAAAAACCAGTTTACAGAAGTCGGCGCAATGGTAATAAAAGCAAAGGATGCTCTTGAAAACATACGCGAGCAGTCCAAAAATGTTGAATAAAGGAAGTTCGTTATGAAAAACTATGCAATTCCCGAAGGCAAAGAGCTTAGAATCGCCATAAGCGGAAGGTCCGGCTGCGGCAACACAACTGTAAGCACTCTTCTGGCGCAGAAGCTCGGTGTAAAACTCATTAACTTTACGTTCAGACAGCTTGCGGCCGAAAAAAATCTTACTCTTGCGCAGGTAATAGAAAATGCAAAAACAGATGACAGTTATGATGTTACCGTAGATACACGGCAGGTAGAACTTGCCAGAAGTGAAAGTTGCGTTTTGGGAAGCCGCCTCGCAATATGGATGCTTAAAGAGGCAGATCTTAAAGTCTATCTCATAGCAGATGATGATGTAAGGGCAAAAAGAATCCTTAACCGCGAAGGAGGGGATATTGAACAGATCAAGGCGTTTACAGCCATGCGCGATAGTGAAGATTCCCGCCGCTATAAAAAACTTTACGGAATAGACAACAGTGACTATGCTTTTGCAGACATGAAAATTGACACTGCAAAATATACTCCGGAGCAGATTGTTGAACAAATCCTTTCCGAACTGGAACAACGCGGTTTGGTAGACTAAAAAAAGCGGCTGTCCCCCTTATAAGACAGCCGCTTTTTTATGAACTCAATATTTTTTGTCTGCGTAGCCAATCCAGCCGTCATTTTCTATGAGAGCCTTTTCAAAACCTTCCAGGTTGAACGGGTAACTCTTTGAAAGTGAACCGGCAATAAGCTTGACTTTCCATGTTCCGTCTTCTTTCTGCTCAATCTTACATTCTGTATCTTTGCTGGCAAATGTATGGAACATATCTTCTATAGTTTTTTTGTCAAGATCAAGAGCAAGAAGGCCGCAGTTGTACATGTTCTGTCTGAAAATGCGTGCAAAATTTACTGCTATAACACAGTAGATTCCGTTTACCTCAAGGGCCCACGGAGCATGTTCACGGCTGGAACCGCAACCGAAGTTCTCGCGTGTAATGATAACTTTTTTTCCGGGAACGTCTGTCTTGGGATTAAATCCTTCAAGCTTTAAATCTTCCAGAAGATAGGGAGCCAAAGCCTGCTTGGTATTTTCCGTAAGATATTTTGCTGGAATAATTTCGTCAGTATTAATGTCTGAGCGGTCCAGAAAAAGAACTTCACCACCGAACTGTTTCATAGCTTTCCTCTTTGTTAATTTCATATATTGTAACTCCTGTGAACCAAGAAAAACTCAGTTCACGGAGCCGCAATGCGCATTTAGCCTCTGTAAAGGCTTGAATTTGTTATTGTACCTGCAATTGCTGTAGCTGCAGCCGTAGCCGGGCTCATAAGGTGAACCATTCCGCCTTTGCCCATGCGTCCGTTAAAGTTTCTGTTTGTGGTAGAAGCACAGACTTCACCTTCTGCAAGAACACCGTTGCTCATTCCAAGACAGGCACCGCAGGTTGGGTTTGTAACACAGAAACCTGCATCCATGAAAATGTCAATGAGACCTTCATCAAGAGCCATTTTGTAAACCTTTGGTGTTGCAGGAGAAACAATTCCCCTTACGCCGTCTGCAATCTTGTGTCCCTTAAGAATAGAAGCGGCAACACGAAGGTCACTTATTCTTCCGTTGGTGCAGCTGCCGATGTAAACCTGATCAACTTTTGTTCCCTTCATGTCAGAAACAGCTTTTATCTGGTCAGGCTTATATTCAACAGTACAAACAGGAGCAAGATTTGACAAGTCAAAAGTGTAAATTTTTTCATATTCTGCATCTGCATCATCATTCCACTTTGAATATTCAGCAAGGGCTGCTTCTTTTGATGCAAATTCATCCTGAATGAACGGCCAAAGGTATTCTACAGTTGTCATATCAGGAAGACAGATACCGCTTGTTGCACCGGCTTCTACAGCCATGTTGCAGATTGTCATGCGCTCTTCCATTGAGAAGGCATCTACTATGGGTCCTGTAAATTCAACTACGCAGTTTGTAGCTCCGTTTACACCAATCTGACCGATAAGCCAGAGAATTACGTCTTTGGCAAAAACGCCTTCTTTAAGTTTTCCGTTAAGAACAAATTTTATTGTTTTTGGCTCGCGGAATGAACATACTCCTTTAAGAATTCCTACTTCAAGGTCAGTTGTTCCGACTCCTGCTGCAAAGGCACCGAAAGCACCGTGTGTACAGGTATGGCTGTCTCCCATGATTACTGTAAAGCCCGGTCTTACAAAGCCTTTCTCGGGGAATATGGCATGGCATACACCGTTGGCTCCTATGTCAAAGAAGTCCTTTATGTCGTTTCTACGTGCCCATTCGCGCAATATTTTTTCCTGCATTGCACATTTGCTGTCTTTTGCAGGTGTAACATGGTCTATTACTGCCTTGATTTTTGTGCTGTCAAAAACCCTGTCTTTTCCTCTTTCTACAAGGTCGTTGATGGCAATAGGTGTTGTTATTTCGTGGCAGAATACACGGTCCAACTTAAGAATATTTGTTCCTTCAAACGGCTGCTCAACCATGTGAGCGGCAAAAATTTTCTGTGCTATTGTTTTTCCCATAGGTTACCTCTTTTCTGTAAAAACTTAAATACTACTGAAGTTTATACAGTATTTATAAAACTGTCAATATTGAAAACTACATCAAAAACAGTAATGTGTTTGTCTTAACTTACTACGTTCTGTGGGCAGCCGGCAATAAAACAGCGTATGTTTGCTATTACAATGTCAAGAAGTCTCTGTCTGGTTTCTGTTGCAGCCCACGCAATGTGCGGAGTTAAAAGGCAGTTGGGTGCACCAAGAAGGGGATTGTCTGCTTTCATTGGCTCTTCGCTGACTACATCTGCGGCATAACCTGCTATTCTGCCTGTGTCAAGGGCTTTTCTTACGGCATTTTCGTCAACAAGGGCACCTCTTGCAGTGTTTATGATTACTGCAGTTTCTTTCATGAGTGAAATGTTCTTTTCATTGACTATTCCGCGCGTTGCTTCTGTCAAAGGTGCATGGAGAGTAAGAAAATCTGACTGTTTGAAAAGCTGTTCTGCATCTACAGGATTTTCTATAAGTGGATTCGGGGTTCTTGTACAGACAATTGTACGCATTCCGAAAGCTTTTGCTATTGATTCAACCCTTGAACCTATGCTGCCGTAGCCAAAGATTCCGAGTGTTTTGCCGTCAAGTTCTACCGGAGCGTGCTTCCAGTAACAGAAGTCTTTGCTTTTTACCCAGTCACCGGCCATAACACTTGCCGAATGTTCTGCTGTTTTACATGCAAATTCGAGGATGAATGCAAATGTAAGCTGAGAAACGCCTGCCGTACTGTAAGTCGGAACGTTTGTTACCGTAACATTGTGGCGTCTGCATGCTTCGAGGTCAATCACATTGTAGCCGGTTGCCTGTACGCCGATGTAGCGCAGGGAGGGGCAGGCCGCAAGTATTTCTTCTGTAATGTTTATTTTGTTAAGAAGAACTGCATCGCTGTCTCCTATTCTGGAAACAACATCTTTTTGTTCTGTACGCGGATATACTGTTACTGAACCGAATTCTTCAAGCGGTTTCCAAGACAAGTCGCCCGGATTAAGCGCATTGCCGTCAAGAATTGTAATTTTCATAGACAAAATTCAGCCGAGTGCAATGACACCGGTAGAACTGATTGCGTTGTTTATAGCGTCTTCTATACCGGCAACACTTTCGTCAAAGTCTACACAGACTTGGCATTTGGCTGCAGATGATACTACGGAAGCAACTCCGGCTACAGCTTTTACTGCCTCATCTACTTTTGCCGCAGTTGAATCATCATCCATTCCAGTTACATAAATCTTCTTTTGCATCTGTTAGCTCCCGCAAAAAATCAATAGTTACATTATAATCATGAACAGTGAAATTTTCAAGAGAGTTTTTTGCAGTTGTGTAAGGATACGTTTAAAGTTTAATTTTTCTGTTCTTTGCCGGAATCGCAATTTTTGTTATGCTGCGAAACCGAACGTCCCAACTGGCCGCATGCACCGCCTATTTTTACACCGCGGCGTGTTCTCATGCTTACGTTAAGGCCGGCTTTTTCAAGCAACTGTACAAAAAAGCGGCATTCATTCTGTGAAGGAGTCTTGAATTCCATTCCTTCAACAGGGTTCCACGGAATAAGGTTGATGTAAACGTCCATTCCCGAAGCAAATTCTATAAGACGCTGTGCACTTTCTTTTGTCGTGTTTGTTCCGGCAAGAAGTGCTGCTTCAAGTGTGACGCGCTTTCCTGTTTTGTTTATATAGTAGACAATCGCTTTTTTAAGTTCCGGTAGCGGGTTTCCGAGTGTAACAGGCATGAGTGTTTTTCTGAGTTCTTCGTCGGCCGTAGTAAGTGAAACAGCAAGTCTCATGGAAGGTCCGTTGTCTGCAAGATCGTAAATTCCTTTTGTGAGCCCGCATGTACTCAGTGTAATTCTTCTGGAACTGAGTGCGCGCCCGTCTTTGCTGGTAAGAATTTCCACGGCCTTTCTTATTGAAGAAATGTTCTGGAGCGGTTCACCCATTCCCATAAAGACAATGTTGTCCAAGGTTCCGGCTTCTTTTTCCATAAGAAGGAATTCTTCTACAATTTCGCCTGCCGTAAGGTTTCTTCCTAAACCAAGTTTTCCTGTCTGGCAGAAGGCACAGCCCATTGCACAACCGGCCTGGCAGCTTACACACGCCGTTTTTCTTCCTTCGCGGTCAGTCAAAAGAACAGTTTCTATTGCACGCCCGTCTTTGAGTGTTATCTGAAGCTTTATTGTTCCGTCGGGATCGTGAAGAGCCTTTGACACTTTTGAAGTATAAATGCACGCTTTTTCTGAAAGGGTTGCACGCGTGGTTTTGTCAAGATTTGTCATTGCGTCAAAAGAAACGGCACCTTTTGAAACCCAGCTGAATATCTGCTTTCCCCTAAAGGCCGGCTTTATTTCAAGCGCAGAACAAATTTCTGCAGGCAGAAGTCCCGTTATGGATATTTTTTCTTCCATGACTAGATTTTTCCTGCTTCGAATTTTTCAAGAAGTTCGTTAACGGCCTGGTTTCTTATTCCCTGTTTCTGGAAAGAACGGAGAGTCTCTGCTGCCTTGTCTTTTCTTCCTGTCTTCAAAAAGCAGTCGGCAAGGTCAATATAAAGGCGGTGGTTTTTTTTGTCATCGCGGATGAGTTTTTCAAGGCGTTCTATAGCTTCGTCAAATTTGCCTTCACCTTTGCAGATGAGTGCAAGACCAAGTGCTGCATAAATGTCAAAGTCTATGTCCATGGCACGGTTGTAGTAATCTGCAGCCGTCTTGTAGTCACCGGTATTTCTGTAAGCATCTCCTGCGCGTGTAAGAATTACTTTGTTTTTTGGGTCAAGCTCAAGAATTCTGTTCCAGTATTCAATGGAGCGGAACTGCTGGTTCATTCCCCTGTAGCAGTCGGCAATTCCGAAGAGGGCATAGAAATTTTTGGGGTCCATTTCAAGTGCGTGCTCAAAGTAAATAAGCCCCTTATCAAAAGACTTGAGTTTTCTGTGGCAGTTTCCTATTGAAGTCAAAACCCTTATGTCTGTATGTTCGGGATTTGCTTCGAGCATTTTTGTCCAGTAAAAAAGTGCGTCCTTGTATTCCTTGAAGTCATAGTGCAGGTGACCAAGACCAATTAGGGCGTAGGCATTGTTTTCTTCCATTTCAAGAACCTTGCGGTAAAGTTCCTTTGATTTCTTGAAGTCTCGGATTTTTCTGTATGCATCGGCAACCCTGGTAAGAACCGTTATGTTGCCGTCATCGTGAACAAGATACTGTTCCCAGATAGCAATGGCTTTATGATAATTGTTGAGGGCTTTGTAGCAGTCCGCCAGACCGAACAGGGCATAATTGTTTCCAGGGTGATAGGAGAGACATTTTGTGTAGTAGTCTATTGCGTTTTTGTAGTGGGCCTGCTTGCGTTCACTGTCACCGAGTCCTACAAGAGCGTAGTTGTTGTTTTCTTCTATATCAAGAATCTGTCTGAAACTGGCAACGGCTTCGTTTGTTTTGTTGTCTTTAAGAAGATTGTAGCCTTTTTTTGACAGTTCGCTTATTTCTGAAGCTGTCGAATCATCTGCCTTCGGGGGGTCGAATTCAGAGGCTTCTGTCATGTCAAACAGAACGTCATTTTTTTTAATTTCACTCACTTTTTTCTTCTCCCATGTGTTTTTAACTACATTTTCAGCATTGCGGAAACCGTTCCGGCAATTTGTTTTATTATAGGTTCACTTTTTCTTTTGTTGTGGGCAAGAAGATACAGCCTTAATGCCTTTATAAATTCGGATTTTTTTTCATAAACGCCGCCGACTCTTGTAAGTCCGTCAGAATAGCCAGTTGTAATGAATATGCGTTCTGCAAGATCGGTCTTTCCTTCATTAAATAATGCGTTTGCCTTTCTGTTGAGTGCAACTTTCTGCTGGTCAGACAACTCCTGTAGTGGCGCGTCTGTAGTTTTTATAAAACCAAAAGAGCTGTTTTTGTTGTCTATCTGCTTTTTTAAATCATTATTCATTATTATAATTGTAATTGTATATGGTCATTTGTCAAGTTTCAATTTTCTGAATTCTGAGAATTTTCTGAATCCGGTGAATTTTGTTCAACTTTATAGAAATTGACAATTGAACGGCCGTATATGCGCTTGTCGGTCAGAACAAGATTTTCTATTTTGTCTGGAAGCGCGTCTTCTGCAGGGTAGTGGATCATCAGTGTTCCGCCGTCAGAAAGCAGGTTGCGTTTTGCTGTTGTTTCTATGAGTTCCTGTCTGAATTTGTACGGAAAAGGCGGGTCAAAGAAGATGTAGTCGTAGCGGTTTTTGCATCTTTTTAGAAAAAGTTCTACGGCCATAAAATGACATTTTACCCTTACACCGATTTCTTCTGCCATTTTAACGTTGTTGAATACGGTTTTTGCCTTGGATTTGTCCATTTCGCAGAGAGTAACTTCTGTTGCTCCGTGTGAAACTGCTTCAAGCGCTATTGTTCCAGACCCGCTGAAAAGGTCCAGAAAAGATTTTCCGGGAAGATCACGTCCTATTATGTCAAAGAGCGACTCTCTCATTCTGTCCATGGCCGGGCGTATTGCCATTTTTCCGTTTGGTGTGTCTGTGTAGCGGCCTTTTAGTTTTCCTCCGGTAATTCTCATTTGGCGCTCTCCGGTGCTGAATTCAAAAGCCAGTAAGAGTTGTCGTGTTCAAGGCTGTCATTGAGTTTTGCGTAGTCAAAGGCCATCTTTCCCGAACTGTCCCTTAATTCAGTCTTTGCACCTGCGTCAATAAGCTGCTGTATTACTTTTGTAGACTTTCCGTACTGGGCTGCATAGATAAGAGGTGTTTTTCCTTTCCAGATGCGGTTTACAGGGACTTTCATATCCAGAAAGAGCTGCACTTTTGCCTGGCGCGCGTGTTCCGGGACATTTTCTCCTGTGATTGAAAGAATAAACGCTTTGAAAACTTCATCTTCGTAGTTGTTTCTGTTTTTAAGAAGCATAGCCAGTATGTCGGGGTTTTTTGAATAGTCCGCGGCAAGAAGCAGGGGTGTTGTGTTGTACTTGTTTCTTACCCTTATGTGTGCGCCGCTTTTGATAAGTGTTTCTACAAGGGAAGCGTTGTTCTGGTACCTTACTGCATACATGAGTGCCGACCATCCGTCTGCGTCACGTTTCTGTACATTTGCACCGCTCTGGATAAGCTTTTTTACGTCCCAGTCGTTTCCGGCCTTTGCTGCTTTCATCAAAAGTGTAACGCCGTTTTCGTCTGCACGGTCAGGGTTTTCTATAATAGTTGGCTTTTTTTCTTCTGTATTGCTTTCCTCTTCATCTTCTTCGGCATAGTCATAGAGAAAAGTCTGTGTGTACTGCTTTATCTGGTTTTTTCTTTCTGAAGGAGATAGTTTTTCCAGATGTGCAGGCGTTGTTTCAGGTACAGCAGCAGTTTCTGTTTTTGCGGCAATATCTTTTTTAATTTTGTTCTGTGTTTCCGGCGGAATATTGGCTGCAGGTTTTTCAACAATCGGATTAACGGTAACTGCCGGCGCTGTTTTTGAAGCGGTGTTTTCGGCAGAAACCCTTGGAACTGTTTCTTCATCTGTTTTTTCTGCAGCAGGAGAAACGGAAACATTTTGTGCGGCTGCAGAAGAGGCGTCTGCCGGTTTTGAAACTGTATCTTCTGCGGGAATAGCGGGCGTGTCTTTTTCTGCCGCGGCCTGTGTTTCAGAAGCAGACTGTTCCGGCTGGATTTCCTGTGTTTTTTCTGCAGGCTTAAAGGTTATTTCTGCCGTAAGTCCTTTTTCATGCAAAGCATCTTCTTTTGCAGACGGGTCGGCTGCATAGCTGCACAAAAGTTCGTATATTTCTTTTACAGGATTGATTTTTGCATAATCGTAAGCGGTTTTTCCGTTTTTTGCCTTTGCCGTAAGACGTTTTACCCTTGAAGATTTGAAAAGGGCACCGGCTTTTATTACTTCATTTACCGTGTCGGCAGAAGAACAGAAATTTGCCGCATACATTACCGGAGTGCGTCCGTCTTTTGCCTTTGCCGTGGGGTTTGAACCTGCCATAAGACAGAGTTTTATTATTTTGACAGGCCTGTCGCTTGAAAGGGCAAGCATGAGAAAGGTTTCCCTGTTTGAACCGAATACCTGTGTTGCAAGCCTTGAGTTGTACGAAAGTTCTTTTTCTATTTCTTTTTCGCTTCCAGTCGCTGCGAGCTGCATATAGTCGTTTTTTTCTGCTGCAAAAAGAACGTATGCAACAGAAAAAAGCGCCAGAATAAGTACTGTTTTTTTTATGCTGAATTTTTCCATATCCTTAAAATTATAAGGCAGTTTTTTAGAAAAAACAATAGGAAAAAACGCTGTTACTGTTGTGCAGACTCTGTTTTGTCTTCGGTTTTGACAGCGGAACCATTGTCTGACTTGTTTTCTGACTTTGAACTGAAGTAGGCGAGTGCTGCTCCGCCAAGTAAACTGAGCAGGCAGGAAAGTGCAGTCGGTATAGAGTCAATATGTTTGAAGCCCGGGCATATTGTAACGGCAGAACCGACCAAAAGTCCCAGAATTACAGCGTATGTATGGTTAGGAACGTGCTTCAACAGAAGACTTATGAGTTTTGCACCGACCAGGAGTCCTGTAAGAACACCGATTCCGTTAGGAAGAAGAAGGGTCAGTGCATGGACGAATGTTTCTGCATGGAATAAAGCCGGAATGCTTGTAATTACAATAGTGTAAACGCCCATAATGAGCATGATGAGAGAACCTGAAATTCCCGGGATAATCATTGTTATTGCACCAAGAATTCCCGCAAAGAAAATCTTGAACCCCAGTTTTGCAGTAAAGACTGGCATAATGGCATTTTCTACTGCTGATCTGTCTACTTTTCCTTCAAAATATGAGAAAAGCATGAGAACTGCAAATCCTGCTACGGCGCAAAGAAGAAGTGCTGCAACAAACAGGGGACCGGCTTTTTTCTGCTGGGAAATTTTTCTTGTATAGTTAAAAATAAGCGGAATACTTCCTATTATAAGTCCCATAAATGCATAGTTTGTCTGGACAGGAAAATTTTCGTATAAAACAGTAACAAACTTGCTGAATAGAAGTACGCCGAGTGCCATTCCGCCAAGAAGGGGAATAAGGAACTTTTTGTTTGCCCAGAGTTTTTTTACGTTGAGTGTAATGGCATTTACAAATTCGTCATAAATGTTGAATACAACGGCAATTGTTCCGCCTGAAACACCCGGAATAACATTTGCCATACCGATTATAATTCCTTTGAGAAAAAGAATAAAAAGTCTCATGATGACTCCTTTTGCTGATATTATATTTAAGTTAGAGTAATTTTTTTTTACAGTGGCTTAAGTATATATTTTATTCTTAATGTTTTCAACACGGAATAAAATGAATAAAGGCTGGAAAAACAGAAAAGCGGCTGGCGGCCCTGCTGAATATTGACTAAAAGTACGGTTGCTGGTAAGATATAAATCCCCTTGGAATCATGTATTTGATTCCCTAATTTGACCATAAGGAGAACATACAAATGAGAAAGTATGAACTTATGACTATCTATCCTCTCGAGGATGAGAAGTACAAGGCCGGACTGGACACACTTCGTGCTGACCTTGCAAAATTTGGCGTTGAAATCGAAAAGGAAGAGCCTTTCGGTGACCGCGATCTTACCTATGAAGTAAAAAAGCAGAAGCGCGGAAGATTCCTTCTTCTTACAATCAAGTCTAATCCCGCTAAGATTGCTGACTTGGACGCACAGTTCAAGTTTAACACAAACCTTCTCAAGTACCTTTTTGTACTCGTAGAAGAGAAGAAAGCGTAATTCTTGAATTAATTTCATAAAATCTGATTTTACCGGAGGAAAGAATGGCTGGTTCTGATATGAACATAGTTGCTTTGGTCGGACGTCTCACCCGTGATGCAGAGATTGCATATCTGGCGAGTGGTACTGCGGCCGTTACTTTAGCCGTTGCTGTTAACCGCAGTCGCCGTGAGGGTGATCAGTTTGTAAGCGAAGTCAATTATTTTGATCTTGTTTACTACGGAAAATCCGCAGAAGCTGTAAAACAGTATCTTACCAAAGGAAAGCAGATTGCTGTACAGGGATCCTTAAAGCAGGATCGCTGGGAAAAGGACGGACAGAAATTCAGCAAAGTACGCGTAATCGTAAATTCACTGGAATTGCTTGGAGGCAGGTCTGATAACGGAGGACAGCAGTCTTACGGCTCTCCTTCTGGGGGTTATCAGCAGCGTGCCGACTACGGTGCCGGTCGTTCTTCGGGCGCGGAAACAGGCGGTTTTGAACCACAGTCAGGTGCAGCCGTTGAGAATTCTTTCGGCGGAGAGTCTACGGGCTTTCCCGAAGATATTCCGTTCTAATCCCTGATGCCGTACTGTTTTTGTGCGGTTTCAAAAACTCTATTTTAGGAGCAATAAAATGGCAGACGAAACAATTGAATCTGTAGATGTTAAAGAAGAAAATGCTGTTAGTCAGGAACAGCTTCAGGATTCCGGACGTGAAGATGAAGCACGTGGCGGACGCAATGGAAAGGGCAAGGCTTTCTTCCACAAGAAGGTATGCCGCTTCTGTGCAAACAAGGCAAAGATTGACTACAAGGACGCTGACGGACTTCGCCGCTTTACAACTGAGCGCGGTAAGATTCTTCCACGTCGCATTACCGGAACATGTTCAAAGCACCAGAAAGAACTTGCAGTTGCTATCAAGCGCGCACGTTCAATCTGTCTTCTTCCGTACGTAGCAGACTAAAACTGTTTTTTTTGGCGCGATCCAACTCCTGGTGACGCGCTGGAAACTATACTTATTACAATCAATAGGAGCTTGTAAAATGAAAGTTATTCTTAATGAAGATGTAAAACACCTTGGTGAAATGGGTGATGTAAAGAATGTTGCAAACGGATACGCACGCAACTATCTTTTTCCTCGTGCATATGCTCTTCCTTACACAGATGAGACAGTAGCATACTTTGAGACAAGAAAGGCCGAAATTGAAGAGCGCAAGGCAAAGAAACGTGCAGACAGCGCTTCTCTTAAGGAAAAACTCGAAGCTCTCGAAGTTGTTATCACAATGCCTGCAGGAAACAACGGCAAGCTTTACGGTGCTGTTACTACACAGACTATTTCTGACTTCTATACAAAGAACGGTTTTGATATTGAGCGCAAGCGCATTTCTATTGCCGGTCTTACAATCAAGAACGTTGGAACATACACATTCAAGGTACACCTTTATGAGTCAACAGTTGCTGAAGTTAGCCTTGTTGTAAAGGCTCAGGGTGCTGACGAGACTAAGGCAGAAGCAAAGGCTGATGTTAAGGCAGAAGCAAAGGCTGATGTTAAGGCAGAAGAGAGCGCCGCAGAGGAAGCTCCTGCTGCAGAAGCAAAGGCTGAGTAATTTTCTTAATGGCTGCCGGTTCTTTTTATAAATGAGTATCGGTCAGCCGCACAGATAAGACCCGTTGGAGCGCATTTTCCGGCGGGTCTTTGTTTTTTGCAGGAGGAAATATGGAATTAAAGGATAAAATACCGCCGCACAACCTGGACGCAGAAATGGCAGTTTTGGGAGCTCTTTTGTTCAACTGGACTGCCGTCAATGATGTGGTTACTTTTCTTAGACCTGACAATTTCTACAGCCTGCAGAACCAGACAATCTACGAGTCAATGCTGCACCTGTTTTCTGCAGGAGTAAAGGGCGACCTTCTTACTCTTATTGACGATCTGACCAAAAGCGGCAAAATAGATGCTGCCGGCGGAATGGCATATGTTTCTTCACTTACCGACAAGGTTCCTACAAGTGCGAACGTAGATTATTATGCAAAAATTGTTCTTGACCAGTCTGTAAGAAGAAGCCTTATAAAGATTTCTTCTGAAATTAAGGCAGAAAGTTTTGACGAAACAAAAGAAAGCCGTATGGTTCTTGAAGAAGTTGAACAGAAGATTTTTAAACTTACCGATGTAAACCAGTCTTCGCGTGTTCTTCCGATGAGCGATATTATACCTGAAACCATTAAACTTATTGACACGCGCTACAAGAACAAGAATTCATTTTCGGGAATTCCGTCGGGATTTACAGATTTGGACAGCATGACCAGCGGTTTTCAGAACAGTGAAATGATTATTATAGGTGCGCGCCCTTCAATGGGAAAGACTGCACTTGCACTTTCGATGATTCAGAATATTGCAATTGAAAGAAAAATCCCGTGCGGTTTTTTTAGCCTTGAAATGTCACGCCTTCAGATTGGACAGCGTCTTCTTTCGCAGGTAGCAAGGGTTCAGGGTACAAAACTCAGAAATGGTATGCTCAAGATAGAAGACTTTAAAAAACTGCAGGATGCGGGTGGTGAGTGCTATGATGCGCCGCTTTACATTGTTGATGTACCCAATATGAAGCTTCTGGACCTTAGGGCAATGGCAAGGCGTATGCGTGTTAACCAGAAGGTAGAAATTATTTTTATTGACTACATTGGTCTTATTACAAGCGAAAATACTGATGCGCCGGTTTATGAACAGCAGTCTGCAATTTCGAAGTCTTTGAAGAGCCTTGCCCGCGAACTTGACATTCCGATTGTTGTACTTTGCCAGGTTGCCCGCACTGCAGAAGGAAATGAGCCAGGACTTGCCGAACTGCGCGGTTCGGGTTCTATTGAACAGGATGCGGACATGGTTATGTTTATTCATGGAGACAGAAACAAAAACAAGTCTTCAAATGAAGGCTATGATCCTGTTCAGGACAGAAAACTGATTGTGGCAAAACAGCGTAACGGTCCTATTGGTGACGTTGACGTTCTGTTCCTTTCTTCGTATACAAAGTTTGAAAATAAATCCAAAGAAAGAGAATAAAAAGATCCCCTGAATGCGCTGTGTTCAGGGGATTTTTTTATGACTTGTAAAAACTTCAATCACCCATTATGCGGATGGTTGAAGTTTTTCTTATTTGGCTGCTGTTGTGTCGAGAATTGCGGTAAGGTCTTCTGTCTTAAGGAGTGTTATGTTTCCGGACTTTGAGGTTACGATGATTCCCTTTGGAGTTACGGTTATTGGTGTTTCGGGTGCTACAGAAACAGGGCTTTTGAGCTGAAGGTTAAGTGACTTGTCATACTTTCCTACAACCCAGTTTGAGCCATTCTGGATTATGCAGTAGTAACTGTCGCCACTGTTTACAAGAACAGAATCTTCGGCGACTGTTTCTGTACTTTCTTTCTGGATTTCCATCTTGTAGGCGTCCAGAAGACAAAGTTTTACGGCTCCGTTGTTTGTGTTTTCACCGCAAATTGCCATATAGAAAAGATTTGCATCTATTGAAGCGGCGCCTTCTGTGGCCTGTGACAATGCAGCGTCTGCTTTTTGAACTACAGGGTCAGATACAGGATACATTGTTCTTGCGCGTATTACGGTAACAGGGGACTCTCTTATGATGTCTCCGTTTGCAGCGTCTACTTTTACCATTGTACTGAGTTTATTGGCGCTGTCTGTTATCTTAAGGCCTATTACAGTGTTTGTGTTTGTGGCTTCTGCAATTGTGTTCTGTATAATTTCCTGCTGGTCTTTTGCAATTGCGGTGCGTTCAGTCTGGGCTTCTGTCTGCTTTTTGTCTGCAACCTGCTGCTGTGCCTGGGCTTCTTGTGCCGCTTCATTTGCAGTCTGCTGCTGTTCTTCTGTTTTTGCAGCTTCTTCCTGTGCTGTCTCTGCAGCCTGCTGTGCTTCCTGTGCGGCCTGTTCTGCGGCCTGCTGTTTTTCTTCATTCTGCGGGTCGGCTTTTGCTTCTTCCTGTGCCTTTACGGCTTCTTCCTGCTTTTGTTCAGCCTTTTTTTCTGCTTCTTTCTGAACCTGCTTCTGTTCTTCTAGCTTTTTGTTTTCCTGTGCTGACTTTTTTGCTGCTTCCTGTGCTTTTTCTGTGGCTTTTTCGGCTTCGCGCTCTTTTATGTCTACCATATTCTTGCGCTCGTCTACACCCTTGTCGTCCTGTTCCTGCATGGATTCAACTACTTTTTTGTCGCTTATGACAGAAGTATCTACTGCAGAAATGTCGCTTGAAAGGTCTCCGAGCGGAATTACAATCTGGGAGTTTCCGGGCCATTCATTCCATTTGGTTGAAAGTCCGCATGTTGCCGGGTCAAGATTTTTTGTAACGATTTCCTTGTATTTTGAAGTGAAATTGTCCATTTTTGAGCGGTAGACGGCGTTGTAAACCGTAACAAATGTTGCTACCGTAGATGCATCCTGTTTGTTGTAGCCGTATGCGGCCGAAAGATATGATGCAATTATTCTGCGTAGGTTACGTATGTGGTCTACAGTTGCATTTTTGTTTATAAGAATAATGTCTGCGTCGAGTTTTCCCTGTGATGAAGGGTCAATTGCGTGGATTACAGTGTATTTTTCACCCTGTCCGAATGTGGCGGCTCCCTGTGAAGATGCAACCTGTCTTCCAAGGGCTGTTCCGATTGCACTGATTGTTTCTGCGGACTCTATTACAGAGTGTGGGCCCGTGTAGTTCTGGAATACGATTGTGTCGGCACCACCGGTACTTTTAAGTTCGTTCTCATTGACTTCTATGGCGGCTGCTCCGAATACCGCAAGCATACTGACCAAGGCAGCAGCAATTAATTGTCTTTTCATAAATCCTCCGCAAATTACTGGCGTATTCTATGATTATATCACCTAAAGGGTGCAAATGGAAGTGGCATTTTATTTACATCGGTATTTTTTGAAAAAGATGTCCTGTCAGGAAACGTAGATGAAAATTCCGGTTATGATAAGAGCCATGGAAAGCAGCTGTTTTTTTGAAATGCGCTCTTTGAAAACAAGGCGACCAAGAAGCATTACAAAAATGTAACTGGAAGTTTCTATTACCGGAACAAATGAAACCGGAACAAACCTTAGCGCCACAAGGTCAATGCATACTGCCCCGAAGAACATGATGTATGCCGTAATTACAAGCGGGTTAAGGTATTCAAAAATGCGGGACTTATAGGATTTGAGTGCAGACTTTTTTAGGAGAATCTGCGACAGTGCCGAAACAAAAACCGAAAGCAAAAGCAGAAGTGTATATTTAGCACTAGTCATTGGGAACGTCCTTTGAAGTGGAAAGAAGAATTATTCCGCCCAGAATTACAAGTGCACCGAGTATTTTTTTTTGCGTAATTGTTTCGTTAAAAAAAAGTGCACTCCAGAGCATTCCCCAGACAATTGTTGCGGCTTTGTTTGCAGTTGCGACAGAAAGTTTAATGTGTTTTAATACCTGCTGCCATATAACTGCATAAATAAAAAGGATCAGAATAAGCGCGACATAAAAAACGCACCACCTGAACGAAAGAAAGTTGTACTGCGCCGCCAGTTTTCCCAGCACGGTGTAAAAACTGTAGATGAGAAATCCAGCATGCATGAAAATAAAGGCGAGCGGTTTTTGGTTCATTTTATTGTTTTTGCGTCTATAAAGTCTTCAAAGACCGGAGAGTGCAGTTCTTTTCGTACAAGAGCTTTGTCCTGGTATTCGTAAACTGTATAGTATTTATCGCTGTAGACTTTTGTTCCAATTTGAATTGAATTGAGTTTAGGATCGCTGTCAATTTCTTTTTGGCTTAGAATTATAAATGTTTTTTGTCCGGCCTTGTAATCTGGTGCGTAATAGCGTGAAGTTGTAAGCCACGGGTCGTCTTCGTAGCGGATGTTGCACATTTCTATTTTGCCGTCGGTCAGCTGTGTAAAAACATTTGCGTTCCAGAAAGTTCCGTAGCCAAGGGTATAGCCCTGTTTGTCAAGAAATTGTGTAACGGCTGCTTTGTCGGTGTTTTCGTTATGAGAAAGAACTGTTGAATAGCAGACAAACGAAGATGTGAGCAGAACGCAAACAGCAGAAACAGAAAGAACCGAGCGCTTTATTATTGAAAGGCTGTGCTCTTCTGCAAAAATTGCCATACACGGAAAAATGCAGAGCAAAAGAATGAGAAGATATCTTGCATAGTAGTCTGTGTTTATGAAAACGAATGCATTGAACACAAACATTGTGATTGAATAAAGAACAAAAATATACTTGCTTTGTGAAGCAGTCTTTGCTTTGAGAAAATCAACTGTGTTCAGAATAAAGAAAACTATGATGACATAAACAAAAACATTGATTGCGCCTGAAGGAGTAAGAACACTTACGCTGTTTTTGTATCCGAGTGCTGAAAGTATGTCGAACAGCCAGTGCATGACTGTAATTTCGTTGAATTCATTGAACTTGAGGGTATTGTAGTTTGAAAAAGAATATAGAGATGAAAGTACCAGTACGTTAAAAATATAGCCCAAAAGTCCGAGTGCAAGACCCAGGCATGAATAAAAAACTGCCTTGTTTTCAAAAAAGAATTTTTTAATACTGAATTTGGAATTTGTTTTTACCATGACATTTACTGCAAGCGAGAGAGTAACAAGAGCCAGTGGGAACTGGAACTGAAGAATATATCTTATGCTTGACATTCCGCAGATTAGTGAGAGCACGGCAAAAATAACTGTAAATGTTTTTTTCTTTTTTGATGAAAGGTCATTGAATACTATTGAAAAAAATAGACCTGTATAGAAAAAACTCATTGCAACATGGGGAACATAATAGTTTCCATACTGAATAAAATCCCAGGAAAGCATTGACCATGGACAAAAAATAAGCAGACAGGAAACAAGTTTTGTCCAGACCGATTTTATTTTAAGCTGGCCAAGAATAAACCATAGTGACAAAGGCAGAAGCAACGAAACAAGAATTCCTGATATTGCCTTTATTGAATGCAGGTTTTTTGTAATAAAAAACAGTGGTGCTGTTATTATCTGCGTGTTAAGCAGTCTGAATTCTGTTGAATAATGCCATGTAAGCGGCCAGAATGTTTTGTTAAGGAAACATTCTTTTGCAAGAAGAATTTCTGATGCAAGGTCTGAGTTTGTAAAAAAAGTGTCGCCTGCAAAATTGCACCAGGTTATAAAAAAAGCAGTTACGGCAAAAAATGTACCAAGAAGAACAGCTTTTGAAAGTTTTGAAAATTTTACAAAAAAAACAGTGTCTAAAAAAATGACAATAAAAATAGGGAAGGCCAGCAGGGAGTTTATTGTGTCTGCCCATTTTTCAAGGTTGAATGTACGGTGAAATACTTTATCTTGCAACACATCCTGTATAAAATACAGTAATTTGTCTGACATTGCAATTATAACTGCAGAAGCAATAATTGTTATTAAAGAAATAACCAGAAGTGTAATATCAGTTCTTTTTTTGAATTCAGTCATTGTGGTTTGTCCTGTTTGTTTTTATTTCTGAAATGGTGAAACGAGGATTTTTATTTACTGTCAGATAGGAACGACCTATGTATTCGCCAATGATTCCCAAAGAAATAAGATTCAGTCCGCCAATAAAAAGTATAAGAACTACAAGAGTTGTCCAACCGGTAACATCAGCTTTGCCTGTAAAATATTCAACAAGATAAAAGATTCCGAGTCCGAAACCTGCAAGTGCACATAATGTACCAATCCAGCTGGCAATTCTGAGAGGTGTTACAGAAAAGCCGAAAACAAGTTTTGCAAAGACACGTATACTTTTTATAAGATTATAATTGCTTTTTCCAGCAGCCCTTTTGTGATGCTGAATAGGGATTTGTGTTATGTTCTGCGTAACCTGAAAAATAAGACCGTCAATATAAGGAAACAGACTTTGTGATTTTATAACCTCTGCAATTACATCACCTTTTATAATTTTAAATGGTGAAAGATACAGTCCCTTTGGTTTTGCAATGAGGAATTCTGCACATTTTCCGTTAAGCCAGCTGCCAAAGTTTTTCCAGACTGCCTGCTTTTTTTGGGGGAAATCTGCATAGACACAGTCAAAACCTTCTTCTGCTTTTTTGTAAAGTGCAGGAATATCATGCGGTGAATGCTGAAGATCGTCATCCATTATGACAATCCATTTTGCGGAAGCCTTGGTGAGACCTGCAAAAATAGCGTTATCCTGACCGGAATTTTTTCTGAGGTTTATTCCTATAACAGGGTAACCTTCATTTATTACGCTGCAAATTTTGTTCCAGCTGGCGTCGCGGGAACAGTCATTGACCATAATCTGTTCATAGTCAAAGTCTTTTAGAGCTTCGGCAATTTCTTTTGTAAGTTTTTCCACGCATTCAGCGCTATTGTAAACCGGAATTACGATACTTATTTCTTTCATGTTTATTTATAAAATTCTTTTACTTTGCTTATAATGTATGTCTGTTCTTCTTCTGTGAGACCGTAGTAGAGCGGAAGTCTTACCAGACGGTCGCTGTGTTCTGTGGTTATTTCATCTGTTCCGTCAAAACGTCCGAATTTTATTCCGGCTGGGGAAGAGTGAAGCGGAATATAATGGAATACGCAGAGGATTTCATTTGCTTTCATGAAGCTTATGAAGTCTGTCCGTTCCTGAAGCGACTTTGCCTTGAAATAAAACATGTGTGCATTGTGTACACAACCTTCAGGAATTACAGGAAGTTCCAGTCCGTGGTTTTTGGCTGTATCTTTTAGTTCATTGAAGTATCTGTTCCAGATATGCATTCTGCTGTTTTGGATTTTTTCTGCGGATTCAAGCTGGGCATACAGGTATGCGGCGTTTATGTCACTTGGAAGATAGGAAGAACCGTAATTGACCCATGTATATTTGTCTATCTGGCCTCTGAAGAACTTTGAACGGTTTGTTCCCTTTTCGCGTAGAATTTCTGCAGCTTCAAAATCTCTGGACGGATTGTTTATTATAATTGCGCCGCCTTCTCCCATACTTAAATTTTTTGTTTCATGAAAGGAAAGGCAACCGAAGTCACCTATTGTTCCAAGCGGCTTTTTGTCGTATACCCCCCCCCATGAAAATTCAGAAAAGATTCCCTGGGCTGCATCTTCTACAACTTTAAGATTGTATTTTTTTGCAATGTCCATAATCTTATTCATCTGGCAGGCAACACCTGCATAGTGTACAGGTACAATTGCCTTCGTTTTGGAAGTGATCGCGCGTTCTATTTTTTCTTCATCGATATTCATTGTATCAGGACGGATGTCTACAAAAACAATTTTTGCACCGCGCTGAACAAAGGCGTCTGCTGTTGAACAGAAAGTGTAGGAGGGCATAATCACTTCATCGCCGGGATTTATTCCGCAGAGAATCGCAGCCATTTCAAGTGCCGAGGTTCCTGATGTTGTAAGAAGTACCTTGGAACCGGGGTAATTTTTTTCAAGAAAGGCACTGCATTTTTTTGTAAATTCACCGTCACCGCATATTTTGTGATTTGCGATTGCCTGCTGAATGTAGTTTATTTCGTTCCCTGAATATGGTGGAACATTGAAGTGAATCATGAAAAACTCCTGTTAATTTATTTTACGTTTTTTGGGAATATTATTCAATAGTAGTATAAGATAAAAGAAAGTACCGATTATTTCTTTCTTTTAAAATTTTTAGCAAAATTTCTAGAATTTCTGCAAATACTTTCCAGAATATTAAAAAGCCACGGTATTTTTATTTTTATATCTGCAATTGTAAAAATAATTGCAGACTGCATTATACTTACAATCCTTTTGTCATTTATAAGATGAACTTTGTTGAACTGAAATTTAGGATTTAATATCATCTGGGAAATATCTGACGGAATTCCACCAAAATCTTTTACTTTTTGCTGTATATCTTTTTCTGCAAGTTTGTAGTATGGAATGTAATTTTTACCGCCTTCGCTTGAAAAATAATGTATAATTTTTGCATTTTCAAGAAAGGCAAATCCGCCTTGACTTAACTGACAGTTCCAAATTCCGTCAAGTTCTTTTATTATTGCTCCACACTCAAAACTTGCCTCGTTAAATGCTGGCTGGTCATGATGGTCATGCTTTTCTGTGAAACACCATGTCCATAGTTCATTCCACTTTTTAAAAAATTCTCTGCTATCACTTATTATAGAATTTGACTATTCATAGAGCGTAAAATTCTATAATAAGTAAATTCCGATTCCAGCAAGAATTGTCAGTATTGCAACGGTTTTTCGTCTGTTTATTTTTTCACCTAAGAATATCCTGCTGAAAATTATTATAAATACATAACTTGAGCTTTCTATAATAGGAATATATGATATCGGGACTTTTCTTAGTCCGAGCATATCAAGAAAAATTGCTATAAAGAATATCCCGTATCCGCTTTAGGCTGTTTTTATCTTACACTTGATTGTCGAATGAATTGCCGGTCATTTTTTTACGCCGGCAAGTTCAATAAATTTCTCTCTATTTTTCAATTTTTTCCATTGTTTGAATCATAAAATCCGCAGTGCGTTTTCCAGCTTCTCCAATGTGCATCCATGCTTCGTCGCGCGCCTTTTTCCGTGCGGCGGCAAGTTCCGGAGAATCGCTTGCATTTTGAATTACATTTTTGATATTGGCAAAATCTTTTTCTTCGATTTTTATGCCGATTTTTTTAACTGTGGAAAACTGCCAGATTTCGTGGTCAATATCGTAAGCGTCGTAAGGACCGAGTTCCATTTCTGCATTTGCGTACATAACCGGTTTGTCGCAAAGAAATGTGTAGTCCCAGATAATTCCGGAAAAGTCCGTAATCATGATGTCCGCTTTTTTGAGCGAATAGAAATTGTCCCGGTTTGAATCCCATTCAACGTTCGGAACGTCTTTGTACGCTTCTTCCAGTTCAGAAAGCATCTTCGCTTCAGAAATTCTTGACTGAGGATGCGGACGGATAATAATTTTCCAGCCGGTCGCAACGAGCGGATCAAGAAGTTTTTTTCCGTAAAGAGAGAGAAGTGCTGATTTTCCCCAAGAAGGCGAAACCAAAACCGTAAACTGATGATTTTCTTCGGCAGGAATTTCTTCCATTCGTTTTTTAAAGACATCAAGATAAGTACAGCCGACGGTAACAAGCTGCTTTGCAGGAAGTTTTCTCTGTCTTTCCATTTCGCGAATGTCTTCAAATTGATAGTCACCGGTACACAAAATTGAATCAAAATAATCGATTCCAAAAAGACGGTACATTGTCGGATCGCCCGGAGAGTGGAAAATGTGAGAATAATGCTTTACGTTTTTACTGCGCTTGAGCTGGTAAACTTGAAGACCTGGCGTTGTCATAAGAACAAAGCCTGCAGAAAGCATATTGAGTTTTGCAAAAGCCTTGTTGCCTTCGCCGATTACTTCCGGTTTTACAAATTCGTATTTTTCTTCAAAAACAGGATCTTTATCGTTTGCAACGTAATATGTAATTTCAATCTTTCGTTTTTCAAATTCATCAAGAACTGGCTTAAAAATATTCCAGTAACGTTTGTCTTCCGAATATATTACATATTTTTTATAAGCCTTATCGAGTTTCTGTCCTTTTCCGCCAGTAAAGAAAAGTTTAAGTTTAAGCCAGAATGCCTTTGCCAAAAAAAACAGTGTTGCACACGCTCCAATCAAAATTGAAAAGAGCATTGAGCCTGTGCCCGGGTCGATATAAAGCGGTAAAAATGTCATAGTTTGCTATTTTATAGAATTGAATTGTCCGAAAGTTACGTGCTAAAAAGTTTTATTTTTACACATTTTTCGGACAACTTCATTTCATCTCCCTTATTTTTATTTTTCGCAGAAGTCCTTAATCAATTCCAAAACCTTGTCCATGTCCGGTTTTGGTGCGACTGTAATGCGCATTGAAAGGTGTCCGCCCTCAGTCCAAAGCCTTACAAGGTAGCCGTTTGAAGCGAGGTTGTCTTTTAGAGCCTGGACATCAATTGAATCGTCAAAATGGATAAAGATGAAGTTTGCGGCAGATTTGAATGCCTTGATTCCCTTTATCTTGTTGATTTCCGAAATAAACTCGTCTTTTAGGCTGATAATTGTTTTAGTAAGGTCTGAATAGTATTTTTTGTCTTTAAGGGCCGCAATGCAGACTTTTCGTCCGATGTTTGAAGTGCGGAAAGGATTCAAATCGAGCTTGAAAACCTGTTTTGCCATCGGTGTGCAAAGTCCGTATCCCATGCGGATTCCTGCAAGTCCGTAAAGTTTTGAGAATGTACGGCAGAATACTACGTTGTTGTATGCGTTGAGGAAATATTTTGCGTCGTAAGTTACAGTCGAAAGTCCAAGGTATGCTTCGTCAACGATTACAAGCGATGAAGGATTTTCCTTGATTACTTTTTCGAGGTCTGAACGGCTTATTACAGCTCCAGTCGGGTTATGAGGAGTTGTAATCACGATAATCCTCGGTTTTGTCTTTTTTGCAGTTTCGAGAAGATTTTCAGTGTCGAATTCGTACGAATCTGTTCCAGGAACAACGTTGTAATATGCAGCCTTTGCATGGCGAAGCTCGCAGACTGATTTATAATAATTCCAGGCTGGAGCCGAAATCAAAACTGTATCGTCCTTGTTGAGAACAATCGTCATGATTGTCTTGATTACATCCGAAGAGCCTGAGTGAATAAACACAGAATCAGTAGAAAGTTCAGTGATTTTTGAAATTTCCACTGCAAGGTCATCTTCGCGAGTAAGGTCGTAAAGGTACAAATCTTCCATTGTCGCATTGTGCAAAACTTCGAGGCATTTTGGGCTTGGTCCGAAAAGGTTTTCGTTTACATGCATACGACCTGTAAGTTGTTCTGTCGCCACAACCGAATACTGCTTTATGTCAGAATAGTTTGAAAGATAACTGATTCTCTGGGTTGAGTTTATGAGTTCGTCTTCCTGAAAAAACTGATCGATAAAGTCCTTAAAATTAGGGTAGAACTGGAGAATATCTTCTGTCGTGTCGAATTCCTTGCATTCAGCATCGTCATAGCGCTTTATTTTCATCAAAAGCTCTGTGATATGCTTGATCTGGAAGTCGTCCCAGAGCATGTACTTCATTTCTGGATCGTAGTATTCCTTTACCATTAAATCGACAAATTTTTTAGAGAACGATTTAGAAAAGAATGCTTCGCCGATTGTGTACCATGATTTTTCTCCGCCTTTTTTTACTTCAGTCATGTAACCGCGGTCATCAAGGCTTTTAACGCAGTACTCGTTGCAGAATTCATCCGAATAAAGACAACCATAGTATGAATCGTAAACATAGTCGCGGTAAACGTTGTGTGCAAACCAGTTGTCAGAACAGCAGACATAAGAAGCCTTCAGATAGTCCTTTGCCGCATAGAGGGAAGACATGTTGTTTTTTTCTTCCCATTCTGTATTGTCAATTACGATGAGGTCAGGATATTTTTTTGCCATCTCGTAATAGCGTTCCTTTAGGTATCCCACAACAAGGACAATCTGCTTGATTCCGGCGTCGTGAAGCTGCTTAATCTGGCGTTCAACCATTGTGTCGCCCTTGATTTCAAAAAGTCCTTTCGGAAGATAATTTGAAAGCGGCATACATCTTCTAGAGCGTCCTGCCGCCATAATAATTGCATTGTCAACTTTATAAGGAGCAAGAGCTTCCATTCCGTCATCTGTAACCTTGCCGTTTTTAACCCAGCCGGCCTTTTCGCAGGCAAGAACCGTATCCTTATTAAAAGATGCAGTGTCTTCATTACGACGGGTTGCCATAAGATAGTCGAATTCAATTTCTGTCATATAAAAAAATACTCCTGTAAATCTATCGTTTTATTCGTTTTTGTTTATTTTAATATGTAATTATAGCATACTAAAATGAGCCCTTTTGTCAATACAAAATTCCAGGCAGTTTAAGGTGTATTAAGCTGCCTCTTTGTTGTCCAGGGCGTTTACACTTGCCTTCAGCTCTGTCATTGTTTCGTAGCGTTTAAGGTAGATGTCTTCGTACTTGAGACTCCGCCAAAGCCGCTCGATTCTTATGTTGTCCAAAGCGCGGTCTCTGCCGTGCATACTGGCCGACGTCCATTGTGTTGAACAGCCGCCATTTCAAAACCTTCCGGCTGAACCAGTCGGTTATCGCCATCAGATAAACGTTGCCGGTCGGAAGTTTGATATATGTTATATCCGTTGATCAGACTTGATTCGGATACCTGATAACTTTGCCCTTCAGCAGATACGGATATTTTTTGTGATTCTTGCAGGCCTTGGACAGATTAAGTCCTGAAAACACTGCAATCACGCCGAATCTTTTCATTACGCGGCGCACCTGCTTTTCGGTAACATTCTCACCGGCAGCTTTCAAATCTCTGAAAATCCGCCGGCAGCCTTTTTCAGGATGCTTGATTTGAACTTCCTTGATTTTCTTCAAAAGTTTAAAATCTGCTTCATCCTGTTTTGTAAGTGGCGTGTAATAATAACTTCCGCGGCTGATGCCCAGAAGTTTGCACTGCCTGTTTATGGAAAGAACTTTCAGCCCCGGTTCCACCAGGTCGGCGGTTCTTCCCTGAGTGCCTCCAAAGCAACCTTTGCCTTGAAATCCTTGCTGAATGTCTGACGTTTCTTTGCCATTTGTGTTTCTGCCTTTTTTTTATTGTCGGCTTTTACACCTTAGTTCACCTCAGATTTCTGTATTTTTTTCAGGGCGCATTATAGAACTGCGGTGTAATTATTCAAAATGGATATTCTTGATTTTAGAATTATTATGGTATAAAATTGCATTTATGAATACACGTGTCTGATATCTATATAGAATAATTTAATTAAGGGTTTTTTATGAAAGTTAAGAGTTTGGGATTTAAGATTTTTCTTGCAGCGGCAATGGTTTTGTTTGGAATTTGTGCTCTGCCTTGTTTTGGAAATTTTGCAGTATCTGTTGCAGAAAAGTATTTGGGAAGAACACTGCGTGATGCTCCGCGCTGGATGGAAGTTGTTATGCATTGTTCATTTATTGGAATTTTTGCTGTGCTTATAACAGCTTTTCTTTCATTTGTTTCACTTGGAAAAAAAATAGCCGGATATATAAAAAACGAATACGGTCTGTTCCATAAAGAATTAAAAATGAGCAGGGCAATTTTTGTTTCTGCAGTTGTTTTTGTTTTTTACCTGCTGTGTTTTTCCCGTATAATTTTAGCAGACTTTTTTTACCATGACGATATCTGGAGAGCTGCTGAAGGAAGCCGTTCGTGGATTGGACTTGGAAGATATGTTTCTGAATTTCTTTCAATCCTTATTCACAACAATATTGAGATTCAGGATATAGCCCCGTTACCGCAAATTATTTCTGTTTTTATAATGTCATTCACCACTGTACTTCTGACATATATTCTTAACGGAAAAAAAATTGATTTTATTCCGGCTCTGGCTCTGACTCCGGTTTTTATTTCACCTTTCTTTGCGCAGAATTTTTCCTACAGATACGATTGTGTTTATATGGTAATTGCCGTTCTGCTTCCTGTTATTCCTTTTTTGTTCAGGGATAATATTCCGGCGTTTGTTTTTTCTTCAATTGTGTTTTTGATTCTTGACTGCATGTCGTACCAGGCAGGAACATCTGTTTACATAATTCTGGCAATTTTTTTTGTCGCTTCCAAAATTATTTCGGATGAAGTTTTTGGAGAGTTTTCGGGAACTAAAAAAAAGGAACTTGCAGTTTTTCTTGGAGCGAGTGTTGTTTCTTTTGCGTCAGCCCTTGTTTTGTATAAAATACTTTTTGTAAACAGCAAAAGTTTTGATCCGAACTTTTATGCCGACGCACAGATTTCTGTAACTTCCATTATTCCGAATACGGCAGAGTATATTGAATTGTGTGCAAAAGATTTTGGCGGTTTTTTTACAAAATTTTCTTTTGCTGTAGTTTCGGTTTTGGCTATAATTCTTTGTGTTAAGAATTCAAAATGCAATAAATTTTTTGCATCTGTTGTTGCAGTTGCTGCATATATTTTGGGGCTGATTTTTTCTTTTGGTTCTTACCTGGTCTTTAAGCAGCCACTTTATGAACCAAGAGCTTTTATGGGATTCAACTTTTTTGTTGCAGTTGTGTGTTTTGTACTTGTAAAGCAGGTTTTATTCTTTGAAAAAAAATCACGTCTTATCAAATGTATTTTTGTTCCTGTTTTGTTGTACGGATGCATGGTGTTTCTGTTTACATTGGGAAACTGTATGAGTGTTCAGAAAAAATACCAGTCATTCAGAATGTCGGTTTTAATGTCTGACCTTGATGATTTTATTGTTTCTGACAAAGATTTTGATTTGACTTTCTCGGGAACAATTGGAATGTGCAATGGAAATGAAATTGCTGTTAAAAATTATCCGGTTATCAGAAAACTTGTTACGGTTCTGCCCAGCGCAAATTCAATTTGGAATGATGACCTTATGAAGTTCCATAATATAGAAATAGAAGAAAATAGTTCTGCTGTAAAACCTGAATGGCCGCTTTTGCGTTCAACGGTGTATCATGATATTTACGCGCAGGGCAATCATTTTCATGTAGTGTTGAAAGAGGAATTTTAATGAACAGTTGCAAACTTTCGGTTGTTGTACCGTGTTTTAATGAACAGGAAGCAGTGCCTATTTTCTATAATGAAGTTAAAAAAATACTTGTAACACTGAAGGAGGAATACGAAATTATTTTTATTGATGACGGTTCTTCTGATAAAACTTTGGAAGAGGTTAAAGAACTTTCTGCAAAAGATGAATGTGTTCATTATGTAAGTTTTTCGCGAAACTTTGGAAAAGAAGCTGCAATGTATGCCGGTCTTAAAAAAGCAACTGGAGATTATGTAGTGATTATGGATGTGGATTTACAGGACCCTCCGTCGCTGATTCCCGAAATGCTGTCTGCTGTGCGTTCCGGTGAATTTGACAGTGCAGCAACAAGACGGACAAACCGTAAGGGTGAGCCTCCTGTAAGGTCAATGTTTGCACGTCTGTTTTACAAACTGATGAGATATTTTTCTGACATTGATATTGTTGACGGGGCACGTGATTTTAGAATGATGTCCAGAACAATGGTCGATGCTGTTTTGAGTGTTTCAGAAAGAGGAAGATTTTCTAAGGGAATTTTTGCCTGGGTTGGTTTTAGAACAAAGTATTTTGAATACAAAAATGTTGAACGGAGTGCAGGTAAAACAAAGTGGAATTTCAGAAAACTTTTTTTGTATTCGCTCGATGGAATTGTTGCATTTTCTACAAAGCCGCTTGTTCTTGCAAGTATAACCGGAATTTTATTTTTGTTCCTGTCATTTTTATTTATAATTTTTATAATTGTACGCAAAGTTTTGTTTGGAGATCCTACTGCAGGCTGGCCATCCCTTGTATGCATAATTCTTTTTGTTAGCGGTATTCAGCTATTTTGTACAGGAATTCTGGGACAATATCTTGCTAAAGTTTATCTTGAAACCAAGCAGAGACCTTTGTATATTGCAAAAGATGAAAAATGAATATTAAAAATCTGATTATCCGCTACAAAGAAATTCTGCTTTATTTGATCTCTGGTTTTTTGACGACACTTGTAAATCTTGTTTCTTACTGGTGTGCGCGCTTTTTTATGGACGTTACACCTGCCACTGCTGTTGCCTGGATTCTTTCTGTTTTGTTCGCTTATTTTACAAACAAGATTTTTGTCTTTAAGTCAAAGAATGAAACTGTAATTGCTTTTGTAAAAGAATTCTGTCTTTTTATTTTTGCACGTCTTGCAAGCGGAGTCGTGGATATTCTTGGAATGACGCTTTTGATAAGTGACTCTTCTGCAAAAGTATTTGAGCTTGTTGTAAAGATTTGCATTAATATTTTTGTCGTTGTCGTAAACTATATTCTTAGCAAATTTCTTATCTTCACGAAAAAGAAAGAAACCGCAGGTTAAAAGTATATTCGCTTTTTTTGTGCTTGATTAATTGGTTTTATTCTAAGCCATTCAATAATTCCATAAACTTTTTGGTAATATTTGACCATTGTCTGTCTTTTAAGTCAAAATTATATGCTTTAGATTTTATTTCTATCGATTTTTTACATTCTTCTATAAAATCTTTGTAAGTGTAAGTTACAGAAATTCCTTCATCTTTTAATTTTGGTGTATCGCAATACGCGACAATCGGTTTACCGGCTGCCATGGCCTGGTAATATTTTGCGGTTATTCCCAAAGGCCTGTTTTTATAAAAATCTGTAACATAAGGCACGATAACAACTGAACAATTAGTTATCCATGCAGGAACCTCTTGCGGTTTTATTCCGGGAACATAAAATAAATTTGAATAATTTTTAATATTTTGGACAATTGATTCTTCCGGATAATTCGGACACACAATAATAAAATTAAAATCAGGAAGAGTTTTTGCAGATTCAAATAAAAGATTCCATTCAACTTCCCATGCGCCGACATATAAAAATGTATTTGGTCTTTGCAAAAGTTCCGGTATCGGATATTTTTTCTGATAGCTTTCTATGTCAACGCCATTTGAAAGTAAAGTGTATTTTACAGTTTTTTCAAAATCAGGAATTTTTCTTTTGTATAAATTCAATCCTTCCTGATTTACAATTATATTTAAATCAGCATTTAAAATCATGTATTTTTCATTTTTGTAATAGCGGATTAAACATCCGTCAAACATCAAGGGATCGCTTGGTCTGTAAACAAATTTTGCATTAGGAAATAATTTTTTAAGTTTTTTAAGGAAAATCATTCCGTCACAGCTTTCAAATACAAAAACGTCTGTATTGCTGAAATTTTCAAGAGCAAATTTCTTAAAAGATTTAATAGAAAATCGTTCAAAAGCATTCATTGCGGAATCAGACAAAAATTTATTAAAAAAATTCGGTAATTTGAATGTTGAAAAAGTTACATTTTTTAATGTTGCTTTTTCATAATTGTAAACAATTCCTTTTTGAAGTTGTTTGATTGTTTTTTTATTGTAAAGTTCCTGATGCTGAAAATAAGAATAATAGGGTCGGGGAAAGCTGAAAAAAACTACATCAATTCCCTGATTTACTGCTTCTTCTGCAAATTTATGAAATCCGCCCAAACGGTTTGATTTCCAATTGTGTCCTGTTAAAAAAGTAATTTTTTTCATATTAGTCTCTTTTTATTATTTTAATCTTTTTTTCGAAATAAATCTATAATAAAATTTGTACTGTTTTTTTTAGTTGTTAAAAGGCTTATCAATTCTCATTCTATACAAACTCAAAAAAAGAGTATAAAATACATATATGCAAGAAATAAGAAAAATGCCGATTGGCGTGCAAGATTTTGAAAAACTCATTTTGGGCGGATATGTTTATGTTGATAAAACAAAATTCGTTTATCAGTTGGCTCAAGGAAACTGCTATTTTTTGTCCCGTCCGCGCAGGTTCGGAAAAAGTCTTTTGCTTTCTACGCTCAAACAATATTTTTTAGGCAACAAAGATGTTTTTAAAGGTCTTGCAATTGAAAAACTTGAAAACGAAAATCCGACTTCATTTGATAAAGTTGCATGGGCAAAGCATCCTGTAATTTATATTGATTTGAATTCTGAAAAATATGATAGTCTAGACTCATTAAAAAAGGCTTTAAATCGTTCGTTAGAACCTCTTGAAAATGAATATAATCTTAAACCCGGAAATGAAACTTTATCAGGAAGATTTATAAAAATAATTCAAGCTGCAAATAAAAAAGCAGGTCGTCAGGCAGTAGTTCTTGTTGACGAATACGACAAACCGCTTTTACAGACAATCGACAAACCTGAACTTTTTGACGATTATCGCGCAACACTCAAAGCTTTTTACGGTGTTTTAAAAAGCGAAGATGCAAATTTAAGATTTTCAATGCTTACAGGTGTCACAAAATTCAGTCAGGTTTCTGTCTGGAGCGATTTGAATAATTTAAATGACATAACAATGGATAACAGATACTGTGGAATCTGCGGAATAACTGAAAAAGAATTAAAAGAAAAATTTGCTGAAGAAATAAAAGTCCTTGCAGAAAAAAATGATTTATCAGAAAATGAATGTTTTTTAACATTAAAACAAAAATATGATGGTTATCATTTTTCAAAAAAAGCAGAAGAAGTTTACAATCCGTTCAGCCTTCTGAATACTTTTGATAAACAGGAATTCAACGATTACTGGTTTCAGACAGGTACCCCGACTTTTTTGGTAGAAGAAATAAAGCGCAACAATTACGATTTACGCAAATTAATTGACGGCGTTGATGTCGATTCTCAGAGGCTTACGGAATACAGTGTCGGCGGAACTAATCCGATTCCGATTCTTGTTCAGTCCGGATATTTGACAATCAAAGGTTATGACAGTCGGTTTGATACTTATCATTTGGAATTGCCGAATGAAGAAGTTAAATACGGATTTTTGAATTTTTTGTCGCCTGACTTTATTGGTACTAAAAGTTTTTCTTTTGATTCTGATTTTGATATAAGAAAATTTGTTAAAGATATTGAATCTTGTAATGTTGATGCATTTATGACGCGGCTTCAGTCAATTATTGCAAGTTTGCCTTATCCGACTGACGCAAAGAATCAGACTGTAGAAATGCTTGAATATAATTTTCAGGTTGCGGTTTATTTAACATTTACGCTTATGGGACAGTTTACTCAGTGCGAAGTTCATTCAATAAAGGGACGCGCAGATGCAGTTGTAGAAACTCAAGACGCAGTTTTTATTTTTGAATTCAAAACTAATGACTCTGCAGAAAACGCACTTGCTCAAATTGATGAACTTTGTTATGCAGAAAAATACAATTCCAGCAATAAAAAAATTGTAAAAATTGGTGCGGAATTTAATACTCAAGAAAGAAAACTTGTTGAATGGATGAGGAAATAATTAAAGATTGAAGCCGGCCAAATTGCAGTTTTGCATTTAAGGAATAATTGCAAAGACATGAAAACTGCGCTGACTTTTTGTGTGTCCCCGTGGTGTTGGTAAAGCAAATTGGCATTGCTGTTTGTGGTGTCGTTTTTAATAAAATTAATTCAAATTCAGAAATGCAAAATCTGAATTGATTGAAATTTTATTATTCATTTTTATTTTTTTCAGATTAAATAGAAAAGAAAAAAATAAACCAAATGGTTTTAATGTAAAAAACTTTAAGCATAAATTAAATGAAGTAAGAAAATTTCTGAAAATCTTTTTTGCTTTGTGTGAAGCCTTTGTTGTTATATTGCTGGCTATTTTTATATATTCAATATAATTCATGTGAATGATTTTGTTCTTTGAAAGTTCTCTGTATTCACGATCATGAACACCAAATGCAAAAGGCGAAATTCCGAACTTAATATTATGGAATTTAAGTCTTTGCAAATAGTTGTCATCTTCTCCGTAATGCGGAAAACTTGGGTTGAATCCGCCTACTTTTTCTAGACACTTTCTTGCAATAAGCCAGTGAGCTGCCATTACAAAATCAATTTCGTATATATCCTGTATTTCTTTGTGAAGAATAAAATCATCGAATATATTTTTACAATGTTCTTTTGAACAGTATTTTGCAAAGTTTTTGTCTATATTTTTTTTGGACGCAGTAATCTGAATTGGTGAGATTATTCCAAAATCTTTGTGTTTATTCAGCGTTTTGACAAGAATTTCAAGTGTATTTTCTTCAATCCATGCATCCTGATTCAGGAGATAAACATAATCACAGTTATGTGATAATGCATATTCTATGCCCAAATTATTTGCTTTGCCAAACCCCAGGTTTTTTTGGTTTGGAAGAATTATTGCTTGTGGAAAATTATTTGAAATATATTCCAACGTACCATCAGTGGAACCATTGTCTATTAAAATAATTTTAGCATAAAGGGTAGAGTTTAGAACGCTATTTATGCATTTGTCTATCCATTTCATTCCGTTGTATGTTACTATGATTACAAATATGTTCATATAAATTTAAAATCCTTTTATATACGAATCTAATTCGAAATTAAAATTATTATCTATAAATTTTTTACCATTTTCCCCAATTTTACATGCGAAGTTTGAATCTTTTTCAAGTAAAGTAATTGATTTTATATAATCATCTTTTGTTTTGCAAAATAGATAATCTTGATTTTTTGTTGCTGGAATTCCTTCTATACCTAATTCATTGGTTAGCACAGGAATACCTGATGACATAGCTTCCAAAATTTTAATTTTTATTCCAGCACCCATTACTATCGGAGCTACAAAACATAGTGAATTTTCTAGAAACGGTTTTATATCATTTACAAAACCGGTAATCACAACTTTGTCAGAAGCGAATTGAGAGAGAGTTTGATCAGGATTATTTCCAATAATAATTAGTTTATCTATAGATTCTAATGAAGGTAATATATTTTTTATTATCCAGATAGCTGTCAAATAATTTTCTGGTCTTGACATTGCTCCAAAATATATAATTGTTCTGTCAGAAATATTTTTTCTTTTAACATTTGAGTATAAATCAAAAAATGGTGCTATAACCCGAATTTTCTTATTGGATTTTATGTCTTTTTTTATTAATTCTGAGTCTTTAGAATTGAGTGTCAAAATTTCATCTGCATATGTAAGAGCCTTTAATTCTTCTTTTTTTATATTTTTGTATTTAAGTAGTTGAACTTGTTTTTTTATTGCATTATTTGTATTTTCTGCGAATCTTGCATATTTTAAATATGTTACATCTTGTTCAACGCAAATTAATTTAGATTTTGGAAATAATTTTTTTACTTTTTTTGCAGTAAAAATAGCCTGTGTCCAGTCAAGAATTATGTATTTTGGAGAAAATTTCTTTCTTGCTAATTCTTTAATTTGTTTATAAAAAAAGTGTAATTGATTATATTGAATAAAACCCGCATATTTATCTAAGGGGTTCCTTTGTGTTAGATAGTTTTGAAAATTTTCGATAAACTTTTGTACAAAGTTTTTATTATTCTTTCTATAAAGAATAATTTTTTTTGCTTGGATTCCAAAATTTTCTATATCTTTTTTTTCATCTATTCTTGCTGTTGATATATGTGTTATATTGAATTTTGGTTCTAATTTTTTTAAATAATAATAGTGAATTTTACCGCCTGCATGTTTTATCGTTTTATAAGCACAAAATGGAGATACAACCAGTATATTTTCTTTTTCCATGAAAACTACCTTATACTCAAAAATCAAAGTCTTTTTTGAAAATAGAAATAGAATAATTTAAAAAACTCACGTTGTGTGATGAAGTTTTCTTTTTTTATTCTTATTAACATTGGTAGAATATCATAAAATTTTAATTTGAACAATAATTTTGCTATATGCATAAAATAAAAATGATTAGATTCAAAAAAGTTCTTATATGCAGTTTTTTCGATTGGAGATTCGCTTGTTTTCATATCTGATAATTCATTTTCTAACCAGTCAAAAGCAATTTTTGACGCCTGAATTTTCTTATATATTGTTTTTGTATTAGCGGATATATGTATTGTCGAGTGCCTAAAGGAATGAACAATTTTATTTGTTATTGCAACACCATTTTTCGCATATTTTATTACTGTAAACCTGTCGCTCCACCAGGCTAAAGGAAAATTCAAAAAAAGAAAGTTATCATTTTTGAATACATAGTTGCTTATACATGAAATTAAATGATTTTCAAGTAATAAAAAATTTGCATAATCTACAAATTCTGGAGCTGCTATATCCGTATATAAAATCGTATTGTTTTCATTAATTGCTTGGGTGCGACCTCTTAAAACAGAACAATTCGGATATTTCTTTTGAAGAATATTTATTTCATGTAAGAAATCTTTTTCATACACATCATCATCAGATGCCATAATAATATAGTCACCCTTTGCATATGAAAGAGATTTATTCCATTGTTCTATTAAATTTTTGCCTCCGATGTTTTCTTTATTTTCATAATAAGAAATTTTTGGATTCTTATATGTTTCTACTAAATTGTATATTTTATCCGGAGATTTATCATTTACGATTATTAATTCAAAATTATCATAGGTTTGTCCCAGAATGCTATCAATTGCCTGTGGTAAAAATTCAATTTTGTAAGCAGGTAGAACAAAGGAATAAAATATATTTTTTTTATTCATGCTGCAAGTTCCTTATGTGTTTGGGAGTAAGCAGCATTAATGTAATTAGATATTATCCATTTATTTGTATAGCTGTGGGGGGGGGTATTTATATAGGCTTCTTCCGGATAAACATCGTTTGTTTTGAATGGCTTTGCTAATTTAAAAATAGACAGAACCTTTTTTAGGTGTATTTTAAACAGCAATTTCTTATTTGATTCAAAACGGCTTTTGAACTTTTCATTCTGCCATACAGAGATGTCGTGAAATTCCAACCATTGTGTTAGATATGGAATAGTACTTTCCTTGAACCAGGGTTTGTCGCATCCTGAAAAATGAACAAAAGTTGGGTTCTCTATTGCATCTTTTACCTGCGGCCATCTCTTTTTTTCTATTGTGTCTGTTGTATATAAAGAAACAGGGTATTTTTTTGGATTAACCCAAAAATAATATCTAAAAAATGCACGCTGACAATTATATTTTAAAGGCATGTATTGAATTTTACCTTCGTGTAATTTATTAACTGCATCCTGGTCATGGCATACACAGAGTTCCGGATTTTTTGTGACAAAGGAAAGAAGTTTTTCTGTTTCATTATTTTTACGCCAGTAATCCAGATTTATATACATTACTCCGGCATTAAAATAGTCATTTGAAAAGTCCAAATCAAGTCTGTTGTATTTTGAAATTTCTTTTGTTTTTTCATCAATAACCATTGCTTCTGGTATATTTTCAATATCAATATTAAAGATATCAGAAAAATCATTACAGCAGAGCATATCACAATCCAAATATAAAACTTTATCTACCTGCGGCAAAAGTTCCGGTATAAAAAATCTGTAATAGGTTTCTACAGAAAGTCTTTCTCCTTCTCGTACGATTAATTTACTGTCATAACTGGAATCTACTTTGTGAAATTCTATCTGTGCATTTGAAAACGAAGAAACTGTCTGTTTAAGTTTATCAATATTTTCTTCTGTAAGGTCTCTGTGAAGTACATGAAAGCAAAGCGGGAACTTATTGTAGTGCAAAATTGAAAGTATAAAAACGCCGCACGGCATTGTAAATTTATTGTTGATGCAAAAAGCTATATGAAACATGATTTAACCTCGCAGCAATTTTACCAACAAATATGATATAAATCAACCTATGTTTATACTGAATTAATTCTCATTTATATAATATATTGTATCTGTGGCAGATACGTATTCTATTTCCTATTTTTTTTTATTAATGTTTCAATAATTTCCCCAATCCGCAGATACGTTACCTAAACTGACATCCTTCCCATAATTTTACTCTTTAACTGCTTAAGTATCTCTGTAAAATATTCGTTTCTTAAAAGCAAAAGCATAAGGGCATAGATACAAATTCCGGTAAGTGTTCCGGCAGCAAGTTTTATGATTGTATTTTCAATAATACTGCATACAAAAATTGTTGCTATACTCATTACACAGACTGATGCAAGTGACTGGATGATGCAGATAAAAGTTTTTTTTGTAAAAAAATATTTTCTTGTAATAATCATTTGAATTGTTGTTGCCGTAAGTTCCGCAAAAACTGTTCCCAGTGCTGCACCTGAGGCACCAAATTTTGGAATGAAAATAAAATTCAAAATCAAATTTAGTACAGCGGCAGATGTGTAAGACACAAGCGAAAACTTTTCTTTTTCAGTTGCAGACAAAACCTGACTTGTCATGTAGGCTGTAGAAATAATGAGAAGTACCGGTGTGATTATTCTCATGGGTATAATTGCAGAACTGTATTCGCTTCCGCAAAAAAGAGCAATCAGTGAAGGCGAGAGAATTATTAAACCTGCAATCATCGGGAAAGAAAGAAGCATTACAAAACAGATTCCCTTCTGTGCAAGTGATTTGAATTCTTGTGTCCGTTTTTGTTCAAAGTAATACGAAAGGCGTGGAAGTAAAATGCTTATTACTGCAGTGAGAAGACTAAGAATCATTTTGTTCAGTTTTGTTGCTGCTGAATAAATTCCGACTTCCTTGTCGTTTGTAAGAAAACCAAGCATTACAGAATCAAGTGCTGTATAAACTGTAATCGAAACAGACATTCCAAAAAAGATGAAAATCGGTTTAAGATGTTTTTTTATTTCCAGTTTTGCTTTCTGTTTCCAGTCTATGAATTTGTTAAGATAAAAAAAATTGCAGATGTTTGAACCAACACCGGTAATTATTCCGAAAATTGCATAGTTAACTAAATCGCCGCGTGTTCTTACAAAACCGAATAAGAATCCGATTCCGATTATCTGAAACAAAATTGTACGCAGTGTTATGTATTTAAATTCTTCAAGTGCAGTGTAGAACCAGTTGAATCCGATTGTGTTAAAAAAAATCTGCAGCGAGCAAACGTACAGAAGTGGTCTGTAGTCATCAAATTTTCTTATATAAATTATTGCAACAAAAAACAGAATATATGAAATAACAGTAGAAGCAATGTTGATTAAAAAAATTTCTTTAACGAATTTTGAAAGTGCAATTCTATCGTCCCTTATTTTTGCAGCCTGTCTTGTAGCATAAGAACCAATTCCTAATGCAGCAATCATGGCAAAGTACGAAATTACGTTTCCTGCAAAATTGATTTTTCCTATTCCTTCAGGTCCCAGAATTCTTGACGCATACGGAAACGTAATAAGCGGGAAGAACAGTGTCATAAAGGATTTCAGAAAACTGTAAAATGCATTCTTCTTGATTGACTTTGCCATCTGTTTTTCCTAGAAATTGTATTTTATTCCGAGTTCAAAATGAAAGTTGTGAAGCTTTGTTGAATCATTCTGGTACTGCGGATTTATAATCAGATTGTATAAAGCTCCTGCATTGACAAGAAGATTCGGCGTTACAAAATATTCCGACTCAAGTCCAAGAATAAAATTTGCTTTCCATGACGTAAAGTGTGTTTTGTTAAGATCAATATTGTTTTCTTTATCAGATGCAACTGAGTTAACTGCTACACTGTAAATGTAATTGTTGTCGGGATTCCATCTTGCAACGGTCAGCTTTGTTTTTCCTTTCGGGTACAAAACTGAATATGAAATATACTGAAGGTTTCCGCCGTAGCCTGTTGCGTTTGCAAGATATTGTCCGCGGTTTGTGTAACCCTGTGTAATCTGGTGGTGGAATCCAAAATTGTACGGCCACTGAAGCTGAAAGTCCTGTGACATTTCAGTGCTGTTAATTTCCATTGTAAACTCGCCGTATATCTTTTTTTCTTCGCTGTGAGTAAATGTTTTCTTAAGACCAAGAGTGTATACAAGTGTATGAAGCGGATATCTTATGTAACCGATTGGAAATGAATTCGGAACAAAATCATCCAGCCCGAGTTCACCGTAAACTTCCAGTCCCACTGGTGCAAAAATCCAGTCTGCGCCGAATGACATTTTCTGGTCTTCGCCGGCTCCCTGTTCGCCTACGTGGGTATTTGCTTCTACCGGAAAAATGTATTTTAAATTTTCCCAGTCCCATTTTACAAGGCATGTTCTGTTTGCAAAAAGTGTAAGTCCCGGAACAAAAGACGGCGCGTAGGCAAGTGCAAGTCCGTGAATCATATTGTTGTCATTGCTTTCGTCATTGTCGTAGTAGTCGGACTCTGTAAGTTTTCCTGTCCAGATGCGTGCTTCAATGTCGCCTATGTACCAGTTTAGCCACGGAATATGTATTTCTGTTCTTCTAAGACCGGCGTCAAATTTGGGGTAGGTGGGTGCATTGTTTGAATGCAGAATCGCGTTTACCTGTGCAGGTCCAAGCCAAATTGCCTGTGTTCCAAAACCAAGCGTCAGGTTTTTCCATGTATAGCGTACTTCGGTGTCGCCCCAGTCAAAATAATAAAACGCTTCGTCACCGAATCTCTGCGGAATGTCGGCCCCGTTGTTCTTTGTCCCGTATCCCCAGAAGTAACCGTATTCGCTGTCTGAGTGTGACTTCATTATTTCAAAGTCAAGGTTCTGTGAAAAAACAAACTGCGGTTTAAGCGTAAGTTCAAGTCCGTAAGCTTCAAGCCGTGCGCCGGCCGTAAGGGAAGTGTTGTATCCTTTTCCCTGCCAAAGCGCGCCGTCGTTCATTCCGTAGGGTGCTGCCGTGTTGTACGAATTATACCATTGCGGTCCGTAAAGGCGTGCTTTTATTCCGTTTACAGAGCCGTCAAGAAATGCGTTTTGCATGCTGTCAGATGTGTCCAGCAGTGTGTATGTTGTTCCAAGATTGTTAAGCTGCCATGCGTGTTCTGTACTTGGAGAAACGTTCCAGACAGAATCAGAAAGTGTTCTGTAATTCAAGGATGGGCGTTTTACAAGTCCCTGCAGTGAAAGAAAGTCATAGTAATTTTCTTCTGCCGACTTCAATGCTTCCTGTGCAAAAACAACCGTGTTAAAAAGCAGCGCAGATGCTGCCAGCGCAATGTAAACTCTTTTCATAATATTCCTATTGTAGCAAAAATAAATATCTCGTTCAATAATAGACTTGTGCAGTCCGGTAAAAGTCAAAGTCCCGAAGAAGCAATCTGTTCAAGGCAGGCGCGTGCAGTGTCCCTTACTTTTGAGCTGAACTGCGGGTACATCATGTAGGTAAGAAGAGCGCGTCCCTGTGAAAAAAAAGCCGGTCTTCCCATAAAGAGACATATCTGTGTACAGGCTGCGGCTATTTCGCACAAAAGGGTGCTGTCATCTGAGCGGGCTTTGTTGCGTGCAATATAGTCAAGCGTGTAGAGAATCTGTCCTTCGGGATCAAATTTTGCTTCTGCAGCATACCGTACCAGAGAAATCATAACGGTCGGGTCGTCACATGATTTTAACAGAGACGGAATGTTTTCCTGGCCAAGGCTGATTCCGCTTTTTGCGCATAAAGAAAGTATTGTCGCGTTGTAGGGGACGTTTGCCTTAAAGTAAGGTTTCTGTACTGTGTAGTCCCAGCTTTCTGAAAGCCAGTCGCTTCTCATTTTTGAAATTTCTGCTTCCAAAACTGCAAGCCATTCGTGTTCTTTTTCTCCAAAGTCTCCCTTTGAAAAAGCACGCTCTATTTCTTTTGCTTTGTCTGCGTTTATTGCGGCTCCCGTTATCGAGTCAGATTTAGGCGGGGTTTTGTCATAAAATTCCCTGTAGGAACTTACATTTTTTTTGGGTGCTTTTGGTTTTTGTGAGGACAGTGACTGGACTATTCTGTATCCTTCAAGGACCCAGCTGCGGGTACAAAGTGTAATGTATCCTGTATCTGTAAACAGCGCAAAGTTCCAGTCTTTTGGGGGAAGTCTGTCTATGTTCCACAAGGTTTCGCCCTGTTCATCAAAACATGCAGCCCTGTTTGCGTCGGCAAGAACAATACTTCTTGAAAGAGGCGAGTACATTTTGAGCGATATTGCGCTTCTTACTGAACTGGTGAATGTTCTTGAAACTGTACCGTCGGCCGTCCTGAACAATGTGAGTGTAGCTGGTGTTCCCCATACTGCCCACGCTTTGTTTTCTCCGGGGCAGCACGCAATTTTTGCAGGTCCTGTTATTCCGCTTTTTTGTGACGGAAGAGTCCACTTCGAAAAAGCCTTTCCTTTGTCAGAAGAAACCATTCCCAGGCTTGAGTCAGAAAAAGAAAGAAGTGCTCCGTCTTTGCAGGGTACAGACTGTATCACTTTGCCTGCAAACGTAATTTCTTCGCTTGAGTCCCCGAACGGGGTTACAGTTATGGCTACAGATTTGTTTCCTTCTGCTGTCCTGTCCAGAAATACCAGAAGCGAACCGTCATTGAGTGTGGTGACAGGAAGCTGTATATTCTGTCCCTTTATTTTAAGAATCCAGCGGCGCTTTCCGTTAAGGCCGTAGCAGGCAAGTGCATCGTGTCCCCGTACAAAGACCCGCCCGTCGCGTCCGGCAAGCGGTGCGTTTTCTATATTAAAGCCTGTGTCAGAAGTCCACAGCGGTGTTCCGCCGGGGTTGAGCATGTCGAGTTTTGAGCCGCCTGTTACTACATACAGCATTCCGCCGACACCACTTGTTACAAATGGAGACAGTCTTTTTGAAAAGCCTTTCTGCCAGAGAATTTTTCCGTCTCCTGTAAATGAGTGCAGCATCTTTCCTTCACCCACTGCAACATAGCCTGCCTCTGTCTGTACCGGTTCGCAAAGAAGGTTTCCGCCCAGAACTGCAACCCAGTCTGGCTGCCTGCGTGACAGATCTGTACCCTTATTCTGTCCCCATAAGCAAAAAAGTGTACAGAAAAGCAAAAAATTGTATACAAAAGTAGACTTCTTAAGATTCATACTAAGTGTTAATCCTTTTCAAACCATGCAAGACTTTCTATATGACCTGTCTGCGGGTAAAAGTCTAGAAGAAAAAGTTTTTCCATCTTGTAGCCGGACCTTGTCAAAAACTTTGCATCGCGTGCGTGAGTTGCCGTGTCACAGGAAAGACTTCTTATATGCGGAATTTCCGAGGTCTGAAGCCACTGGCAGACCGTCTTTTCCATTCCCTGTCTGGGCGGGTCAATTACAACTGCATCGTATTTTCCAAAGCGTTGTTCGCAGTTTTGTGCATGATATTTGATCCACACGTCGCCGCTCACACCAAAACTTTCGTGCGGTTTTCCGGCCATGTTTTTTTCGGCATAGATAAGGGCAGACTTGTTGTGTTCTACCAAAGTTACGTTTTCAAAAGAGTCGGCGAGGAATACAGAAAATGTTCCAGCCCCGCTGTACATGTCCAGAACGTTTTTGCCAGAAAGTCCTCCCGTTACAAGCGGAACAGCCTTTTCGGTTACTTCAAGGTTTGACTGGAAAAATCCCAGTACATCAAAAGAAATTTCTTTTCCGTAGAGATTAACTGAGCAGGTGTTCCTTGGATTTTCTGCAGCACCGGCCCAGCGTTTTTTTATTTCTTTGTATTTGCCAATTTTTCTTCCGCCGGGTGTACGCAACTGGCGCTTCTGTTCTTTCTGCACCTGTTTTTCCAAAGGTTCGTCTGCTATGATTATTTTGTCATATCCTTCAGGAATAGATGTTATGCGCGAAGAGCCGAATACATGTACACGGCCTGCAGGTCTTTCTTCGGGCGCAACTTCTGAAAGGTAGCGGTTTATTTCTGGTGTTGCGCAGGGGCATGCTGTAAGTTTTATTGAATTGTTGCTGCCCCGTTCCATTAAGCCTCCGTCGTGGAACTGAAAGCGTGATCTGTAGCCGGTTGGAGCGGCACTTACAACTTCAATTTGGGGAACTTCAACGCCTTCTCGTGCAAAAGCGTCCTTTAGTATGGATTTTCTGAGTTCAGTCTGGTATTCGTTTGTGATATGCTGCATGTTGCATCCGCCGCATTTTCCGTAAAGCGGGCAGAATGGAATTGTTCTGTAGGGAGATGGTTCAAGTACGTTAAGAATGCGTGCCTTGTAGTAGTCACCTGCGTCCTGCGTAATTTCTACTTCGAGTTTTTCACCCGGAACCGCAAGCGGTACAAAAACCGTTTTTCCGTCTATTCTGGAAATGCAGTCTCCTCCAAAAACCATTTTTTCTGCTGTAATTGTGGCTGTTTTCATAAAGAATACTATAGCAAAAATAAAGTGAAAATTCTACAATAGAATATAGTTGAATAAAAAAATTGAATACAATGCATGAGGTTTTATAGAAAATGAAATACGCACAGGAAACAATTGTAATGTCCGATTCCAACAAAAATGTTCTTCACAGCTGGCTTCCCGACTCAGAACCAAAAGCCGTGATTGTCCTGAGCCACGGAATGGTGGAACATGCAGCGCGCTATGAACCGTTTGCCGCCGAATGCTGTAAAAGGGGAATTGCACTTTATGCAGAAGACCACCGCGGCCACGGAAAAACAGCGGAACTTGCCTCGCAGGACAAAAGCGGAATGTTCGGTTTTCTTGCAGAAAAAAAAGGTTTTGAAAGGGTAGCAGACGATATTCACGAAGAGATTCTTCTTGCAAAAAAAAGATGGCCTTCAAAAAAGGTTTTTCTTTTTGGACACAGTTTTGGTTCTTTTGTTTCACAGTGCGTCATAGAAAAATACGGTACAGATCTTGACGGCTGTATTCTCTGCGGAACGGCCGGCCCTCGACCGCTGACCATTGCGTTTGCAAAACATATTGGCCGCGACATGACAATGCTTTTTGGAAAACGTCATGTGGCAAAACTTTTGGACAAGATTGTGTTCGGTTCCTACAACAAGCGCATTAAAAATCCGGCAACAAAGTCTGACTGGATAAGCCGCGATGCAAAAACAGTTGCACAGTACAGAGCAGACCCTTTTTGTACATTTATTCCCACAACCGGATTCTTCAGGGATCTTTTTGAAGGACTTTCACTTATTCACAAAAAGTCAAACCTCAAAAAAATACCACAGTCTCTTTCGGTCCTATTTGTAGAAGGAACAGCAGACCCTGTAGGAAACTATGCAAAAACTGTAGAAAAACTTTTTGACATTTATACACGAAAACTTAAGCTTACAGACGCAACCGCTATTTATTACGGGGATGCGCGCCATGAACTTCTTAATGAAATAAACGGCGCTAATATTGTAAAAGATGTTCTTTTGTGGGTTGAATCAAGAATTCAGTAAGGCTTACATATTTTCGTAAGTTTGTACAGAATCTTCCAGGTGTTCAATGTGAATACCTGCGTCGCGGAACATCTGCATTGAGTCAGCTTCATCGTGGTAATGCTTTTCACAGACAACACGTTTTATTCCGCAGTTTATGATAAGCATTGCACAGGTGCGGCAAGGAGTCATCTTGCAGTAAACGGTCGCTCCGTCTATTGGAATGCCGCGTTTTGCAGCCTGGCAGATTGCGTTTTGTTCAGCGTGTACGGTTCTTACACAGTGTTGCGTTATTGAACCGTCTGCGTGAATCATGCTTCTCATCAAGTGACCTACTTCATCACAGTGAGGAAGACCGGCGGGACTGCCAACGTAGCCTGTTACAAGAATGCGATTATCCTTTGCAATTACGCAACCCGAACGTCCCCTGTCACATGTTGCGCGTTTTGCAATTGTGCGGCACACTTCCATGAAGTATTCGTCCCATGTCGGGCGCTTGTATTTTTCGTCTGAATTGCTCATAAAATCCTGAATTCAATTGCTTTCATTCAGAACAGGTTCCGTTTTTTACCCGAAGGCTTAAGACAAAAACCCGTTCTGAAACTTTTATAGGTTGATTAACCGCGTACTGACTCAAAAATAATTTCGGCCAGGAATACGGCTGCCAGAATCCATGTTACAACAGAAATATCTTTTGCTTTCTTTCCTGAAATCTTGCAGATAACGTATGCAATGATTCCCCATGAAATTCCCTTTGAAATTGAATAAGAGAAAGGCATTGTCATTATTGTAACAAAAGCCGGGATTCCTTCTGTGGGATCGTTAAAGTCAATTGCAGTAACTGACTTCATCATCAAAAATCCTACAAAGATAAGAGCCGGTGCAATTGCAGCAGACGGAATAAGGCCGAATACAGGTCCAAGGAAGAGTGAGAGTGCAAAAAGAATTGCGGTTACAACAGATGCAAGTCCTGTGCGTGCTCCTGCGGCAACACCTGAAGTACTTTCTACAAAACTTGTTACAGTTGAAGTTCCAAGACATGCACCGACAACTGTTCCGACTGCATCAGAGAGAAGGGCACCCTTTGCGTTTGAAATGTTTCCATCTTCGTCTTTAAGGTCTGCCTGTTCTGCAATTCCCATAAGTGTTCCCAAAGTGTCAAACAAGTCGGTAAACAGGAATGTAATGAATACAACCAGGAACTTTACTGAAAGAATATTTGCAAATTCAAACTTAAAGAAATACGGTGCTGCAGGAAGTGAAATCGGTTTCCATGCTTCTGGAACTTTTGTTACTCCAAACGGAATTCCGATTATTGTTGTGGCTGCAATTGCTATAAGAATAGAACCTGGAACCTTGTTTATGTAAAGAATAACTGTAATGATAAGTCCTATTACGGCAACAAGGGCAGTGGAGTGGTCCATGTTAAGATTGTGAAAGCCGATGAGTGTTCCGGTGTCAGTTCCGACGATTCCGGCATTGCTTAAGCCGATGATTGTGATAAAAAGACCTATACCTACAGATACAGCTTTTTTCATTCCGGCTGGAATAGAATTGATGATTGCTTCCCTTATTCCAAAAACAGAAAGAATTATAAAGAGAATTCCTTCAAGGAGAACTGCGGTAAGAGCAAACTGCCAGGTACATCCCATTCCGATTACAACGGTGTAGGTAAAGAATGCGTTGAGTCCAAGTCCCGGTGCAAGTGCTACAGGAAGGTTTGCGCAGAATGCCATTACCAGAGTTGCAATTGCAGAAGAAATAGCTGTTGCAGTGAATACCGAATCCCAGTTCATTCCAGAGTCTGCCAGAATAGTAGGGTTAAGGGCAAGAATGTAGGCCATCGCAAGGAAGGTTGTTATTCCACCAATAATCTCTCGTGAAACGGTTGTGCCCCGTTCCTGAAGTTTGAAGAAGCTGTTCATAGAGAATCCTCCAAAAAAATATGCAGTATTATACCATTAATTGTGCCTTAAGTGAATAAATAAACCCGTATTCTTAAAAAAATAAATATTTTTTTCATTTTTTTTTCAAAAAGCTGTTGACATTTTTTTTACCAAAATATATAGTGTAAACATCAACAGCGAATGCGGCAGTCGTATAACGGCTTATTACCCCAGCCTTCCAAGCTGGAGACGAGGGTTCGACTCCCTTCTGCCGCTCTTCTTTAAGCTAAGTCTTCTTCATTAAGACTTAGCTTTTTTTATTTTAAACCAATTTTTTGTGCTAACACGGGAGTCGAACCCTGCGGGTTCTACCCCTCGTCGGCCAGCGCCGAGGGGCATTTTGCAAACATGCTTTGCATGTTAAATCGCCTGCGCGATTTCTTAACGCAAAATGTCTTCTGCCGCTTCTTTTTGAACAAAACTAACTCATTGCAATACAACGGGTTAGTTTTTTTATTTTAATGAATTTTGTCTATTGTCAGTAAATTGTCAGTAAAATGAAATCCTTTTTTAAACTGAAAGGCGACAGAAGGTCCGAATCTCTACAGTTCTATCTTGGAGGTTTAATTATGAGAGGACTTTTTTTCGTCTTTAAAAGGACAATGCCATCCGGTAGAAAGATTTATTACTATCAGACTTACAAGCCTGACGGAACGCTTACAACAGCAAAAAGTACCGGCTGCACGCAAAGAAAGCTTGCTGTAAATTACTACCAGAAACTTCTTCTTGAATGAAAGCTTTGGGCCGGTTCCAATATGTCTTTCAAGCAGTATAATCATCAGCATTAAAGAAACTTTATGCCACTTCGTACTCCATCAAATCTTCCATCGTTACACCTAATGCACGGGACAATGCATAAACACTTTCAAAAGATGCTTTATTCAAGTTCTTACGCCGCTGTTCATACATCTGGATTGAGCGCAGATTGACGCCGCTTTTTTTTGCAAGCTGGACTTGAGAGTAATGTCTTATTTTGCGGTATTTATAAAGTTTTGTAGGTTCTTTACGGGAGTTGTAGATTGAAATAAAGACATCAACAGCTTTGTCTTCAGGAGCTTCGTGAAGTGTCGGGTAAAGATTCCTTAAGTCATTTACAGAAAAGTATGATAAAATTTCTTCAAATGGCATTCCAGTTTTCCACTGGATGTAAGCCAGAATCCAGCCTGTCCAATATTCAGCTGATTTATCAAATGGCGCATCCAGTCGGGGAAAATCCATTTTTAAGCCTACATTTTCAACCGCATATTGAACAAGTTCAGAGCCGGAAAAGCCCATTACAAAGCGGGGATTTCCTTCCCCGTACTGACGGGCAAGACCACAGGCAATGAAGTATGAACAAAAATCTGAAAGAGAAATATTGCAGACATTGACTGCATAGTCAAAAGCGTCTCCGAGATTTTCCATTGCTGAATCAAGGTAAATACTATCGTAAGCGTTCATCATCATTTTTGATTTTCTCCCTCAAAATATCACGCATGAATATTCCGTCCAAATCAACATTTTCTGCTTCTTTGCGGAATACCAGGTTTGCATTTTCGTTTCTGTCTTTTCGTTTTGAAAAATATTCATCAGCGGGTGACTTATGTGTTTTCTTAAAATGAAGTTTTTCAAATGCCTTCTGACTTTTTAAAACATACTGTTCACCAAGTTTTCCAAGTTTCATCGCTTTAGCCAACTGGGCAATGGAAATCTCATTGTTCACAAAAGCACGGGCAAAAGAAAAATATGAATCATCAGCCCGATATCCTACAATCATGTCGTAGTTTTCAACAGGAACATAAAAGTTTTCAATCAAATAATCTTTACCATGCCTTGCGAGAGGTGTTGAAACTCTGAAATCCCTGTATTTTGCAAGAACAGAAAGCCAGTTCAAAATTGTATATTCGCTACCGTTCAAATTAAGTGATGTAAGACCGTCAATTTCAATTGAATATTCATTTGCCCAGCCGTCTTTTTCAGGGTCCTGGGCAGCCCATTCCTTTGCAAGCTCAAGGTTTTGAGTGCAGTAAAAGCCAAGACCGTAATCGTTGTTTGTTTTTCCATATCCAAAGACAGGCTTTTTTATCAAATCAAGAGAGCCATGATATAAAGTCATTTCTGCCATAAAGCCTCCAAATTATCACCATAGTGATAGTTTTCTATCTGATTAAAATATACTACCAAAGTGATAGTTTTGCAAGGTCTATAAAAAACGCAATCTTTTCGTCTATAAATAAGATACATATCGGCTTGAGTAACACTAGCTATTCTTTACAGATTGAATGGCTTGCCATTTACAGTGTGACCCCACACAAAAGTTGACATAATACTTTGTATTACATCAACTTCTGTGCAGGGCCCCAAACCGTCTCGCCGGTTTATCACTCTTTCGCAATGTTGCGGTCGGTCAGAAAGTCCCCAAAAGTTCTTCCGACAAAGCTCCCGCAACTTTGCGAACCAGCCCATTTCATTCTGCTGGACTTCCGACCAAAGGACCTTGTTCCTTTGGATTGCTTAGTGACCTATGCGGATTATTTGATTATTGCATGTGAAAATTATCACAGTTAAAGAGCTTTCATAGAGATATGAAGGCTCTTTTTATTTGTTCGCAAGGTTTAAGATATTGTAAAACTTTGTCACCTACCTAACAAAAATGGAGAATTTATGGTATAATGACAGATACTTATAAAATGATTTTGTGAATCAAAAGTTTGGAGAAATAAATGGAAGTTGCAGTTCCTGAGTTTATTAACAATGTTGATAAAACTCTTAGTCAGAGTCTTAAAGAAGAAATTAAGCCAGGAAGTAAAATTTCAATAGCAGCAGCATGTTTTTCCATTTATGCCTATCAGGAACTAAAATCCGAACTAAAAAATATTGATGAACTCCAATTTATCTTTACCTCTCCAACCTTCGTCGCAGAAAAGACAAAAAAAGAAAAAAGAGAATTTTATATTCCCCGTCTTGACCGAGAACGCAGCCTTTATGGAACAGAGTTTGAAGTAAAACTTCGTAATGAACTTAATCAAAAGGCCATTGCAAGAGAATGTGCAGAATGGATTAAACGCAAAGTTACTTTTAAATCCAATTCAACGCAACAAAATATGCCGGAGTTTATGCTTGTTGATGACACAAGCTACAATCCTGTAAAAGAGTTTACTGCTGTAGAACTCGGCGTGGAAAAGGGAAACAACGCGGCCTTTGCAATCACAAAAATGAAAGCACCCATGAGTGCAGGTTTTTTGCAGACTTTTGAAACCTTTTGGAATAATAAAGAAATTATGCAGGATGTAACCGATCAGGTTATAGACAGCATATCTTCTGCATATAATGAAAATTCGCCTGAGTTTATTTATTTCATTACACTTTACAATATTTTCAAGGAGTTCTTGGACGATATTTCAGAAGATGTTCTTCCAAAGGAAGCAACAGGCTTTAAGAAAAGTGCTATCTGGAACAAGCTTTATAACTTCCAGCAGGATGCTTGTCTTGGAATTATCAACAAACTTGAAAAATACAATGGCTGTATTCTTGCAGACAGTGTAGGTCTTGGTAAAACATTTACAGCCCTTGCTGTAATAAAATATTACGAGAGCCGCAATAACCGCGTATTGGTTCTTTGTCCCAAAAAGCTTGCTAACAACTGGAATATCTACAAAAATAACTACAAGAATAATTCGATTGCAGAAGACCGCCTCCGGTATGATGTACTTTTCCATACAGACTTAAACCGTAAACACGGACTGTCAAATGGTAATGACCTGGCTTTTATCAACTGGGGAAACTATGACCTTGTTGTAATAGATGAATCACATAACTTCCGTAATGGTTATGGAACCCATATAAACACAAAAGAAAACCGCTATATGCAGTTGATGAACAAGGTAATCAAGCAGGGAGTTAAGACAAAAGTTCTGATGCTTTCTGCAACGCCTGTTAACAACCGCTTTATAGACTTAAAAAATCAGCTGGCTCTTGCGTATGAGGGTGTTACAGAAAATATTGATGACCAGCTTAAAACCAAAGGATCTATTGATGATATTTTCCGTGCTGCCCAGACAGCTTTCAATAAATGGAGCCAGTTCCCCGCAGAAGAACGCACTACTGAAAACCTCTTGAGTATGCTCAGCTTTGACTTCTTTGAAGTATTGGATAGCGTAACAATTGCCCGTTCAAGAAAGCATATTGAAAAATATTACGACACAAAAGATATAGGAACATTCCCAAAAAGACTGGTGCCAATCTCAATATCAAGTCCTTTGACTAAAGATGAAAGTGATGTTACTTATAATCTTATTTTTGAAGAACTTAATAAGCTGAACCTGTACGTCTATGTTCCGACCATCTTTATTCAGAAAAGCAAAAGATATAAATATGACCTTGGAGAAGATGATGCCAGCGGTTTTGACCAGATGGGGCGTGAACTTGGAATCCGCCGCCTGATGGCTATAAACCTCCTCAAACGCCTTGAAAGTTCAGTGTACTCTTTCAGACTCACAATACAGAGGGTAAAGACATATATAAACCATACAATAAAGATTGTAGAAGATTTTGAGGCTCATAAAACAAATCCAAATGTAAATCTTACAGATATGACTATGGAAGATGAAATGGATTTTGATGATCAGAACTCAAGCGATTCATTTGCCATAGGAAAGAAAGTAAAGATTGACCTGAACGACATGGATTATGTTTCCTGGCTTCGCAATCTTAAAGAGGATGTAGGCATTCTTTCCGGCCTTGAATGCCTTATTGAAGATATTACTCCCGACAATGACACAAAACTTCAAAAACTTTTGGAAATCATTGCTAAGAAAATTAACAACCCAATCAATCCGGGAAACAAGAAAGTTATAGTTTTCTCTGCTTTTGCTGATACAGCAGAATATCTTTTTGAAAATGTAAGCGGATATGTAAAGAAGAACTTTAATCTTGAATCTGCAATGGTTACAGGAACAAGTGAAGGAAAAAGCACTCTTGAAAAGTTCAGATGTGATTTGAACGCTGTCCTGACTTATTTTTCTCCGCTTTCAAAAGATAAAGCTGTAATTTATCCTGATGATGATAGAAGTATAGATATCCTTATTGCAACAGACTGTATTTCCGAAGGACAGAACCTACAGGACTGCGATTACCTTATAAATTACGATATTCACTGGAACCCGGTACGTATTATTCAGCGTTTTGGACGTATTGACCGTATCGGCAGCAAGAACTCTGTAATCCAGCTTGTAAATTTCTGGCCGGATCTTACTTTGGACGAATATATCAATTTGAAGTCCCGTGTCGAAACCCGTATGAAGATTGTCGATATGACTGCAACAGCCGATGACAATATTCTTGAAGAAGAACAGAAGGACCTTGATTACAGAAAAGAACAGCTTAAAAAATTAAAGGAAGAAGTTGTCGACCTTGAAGAAATGAACAGCGGAATCAACATCACAGATTTAGGCTTGAATGAGTTTCGCCAGGACCTTCTTGAATATGTAAAAGAACATGGAGAACTTGAGCATACGCCGTTTGGCCTTCATGCTGTAACAAAATCTGCTGCTGCTTGCCCGCCGGGTGTCATTTATGTCCTCAAAAACCGCAACAACAGCGTAAATATCGATAAACAGAACAGGCTTCATCCTTTCTATATGGTTTATATAGATGAAGATGGACAAGTCGTATGCAATCACCTAAACCCCAAAAATATGCTGGATAAAATGCGCTTCCTTTGCAAAGGGAAGAATGAACCCATACCGGAAGTTTACAGGCAGTTCAATATAGAAACAAAAGACGGTCGAAATATGAAGGAGTACAACAAGCTCCTTGGAGATTCGATTTCCTCAATCATTGAAGTAAAAGATAAAAGCGATATGGATTCTTTTCTTAGTGGTGACACAGTTGATTTCAAACAAGGTCAAATTAAGGGTCTGGATGATTTTGAACTGATTTGTTTTTTGGTAGTAAAGGACGAATCGAATGCTTAAATTACCAGAAGTCACTCAATTACAAAAGTCATTGCCAAAAGTTCAAATCTACAGAAAATTCCAGCTTACCAATAGCCAGCAGACAAAGTTTGATGCTGACATAAGCAGAATTGATATTGTAAATGAAGTAAGTTCACGCACGATTCCGTCAATTAAAGAAGGCGAAAAAGTAAAAAGTTTTTATGTTCTGAGCGTGACATTAAAAACAAAGAATTACGAAACAAGAAACATAGAACGGATTGCAAAACTTATTCCTCAGAATCTGGTGTTTTCCTTGCAGTTTGAAGAAGAAATTCAGATTGCGGTTTTTTGTGAGAAAGTGTTTGCAACAGACTGGATGCCGGAATCAAAGGCTTCCATTCAGCTTACAGGATTGAACTTTGATGAAGTATGGGAAAATATCATCAAAAAAATTGAAGGCGGCGAATGGAATAATGACCTTACTCTTAAAGAAAATATAGAGATTAAGGATAAAAAAGAAAAACTAGAAAAAGAAATAAACAGGCTTGAAAAACTTGCCAGAAAAGAAGTTCAACCTAAAAAGAAGTTTGAACTTGTTAGCCAGAAAAGAAAATTGGAAGAAGAATTAAAGAAGTTATAGGAAGAAATATGAGATATTACAAAATTGATGATGCCAGAAAGTTTTTTGAAGATGACTCATTTCTAACAAATTTTTTTGACAGTGCAATAAAGAGTTATGAAGATTCAGATAATCCTTTAAGACTTAGTAATTTCGCATGTAACATACGTGAATTATTAAGAGAAAAAATGACTTTAGTTTCACCTGATACTACAGTATTAAAATGTAATTGGTGTAAAGGTGATTATATAGATGATAAAGGGAAACCTACAAGAAAAGCTAGATTACGATATTATTTATTAACAAATATGAATAATCAATTGCTTGATACAATTTTTAAAGAAAAAATAACAGAAATTGAAAATGATTATAAAAAGAAAATTGATGAATTAAGTAAATTTACACATGTTACCTCGAAAACATTTTATATCTCCGATGAAGAAATTGAAAAACAATTCACAGAAGTAATAGACTTACTTACTTTTATAATTGAATTTGTAGAAGCATCAAAGAAACTAACTATAAATATGATAGAGGATTTCTTAAATGATGATATAACAAACCACATATATAATGATTATTTAGATTCAGAATTAGATGTCCTTTCAACTCATACAAGTGTTGATGATGTGATGATTAAGGAATTTTCAATTGAAGATATTACTGATGATTTTATCTATATAGAAGGAACTGCTGAATTGGATACTTGTCTACAATACGGAAGTTATTCAGAATTTCACCGTGGAGAAGGAGCTGCTTTTAATATGAGTTTTGATTTGGATTTTTCTGTCAAAGTTAATATTGCAGATTTTGACGATAAGAAATATACATATGAGCCAGTAAATACTGATAAATTTTATGGAATTGAAGATGGAGAATAAAACTATGGAACACTTAAAAATGCACTCACTGAATAAGGTTGATGAAAATGTAAGCAAAATTGCTACATTATTTCCGAACTGTGTTACTGAAGCGAAAGATGAAAATGGTGAGATTACACATAAAATAGATTTTGACATGCTCAAGCAGGATCTTTCTAATACTCTTGTTGAAGGACGTGAGGAACGCTACCAGTTTACATGGCCGGATAAAAAGCAGGCAATTCTTATGGCAAATGCTCCTATAAACAAAACGCTGCGCCCATGCCGTGAAGAATCTGTTGATTTTGATACAACTGAGAACCTCTATATTGAAGGTGACAACCTTGAAGCATTGAAGCTTTTGCAGGAAACATATCTTGGCAAAATCAAAATGATTTACATTGACCCACCGTACAATACAGGAAATGATTTTGTGTATGAGGATGATTTTGCGCAGAATGCCACAGATTATATTGCAAATAGTGGGCAGACAGACGAAGAAGGCAACCGACTTGTAGCCAACACTGAAAGCAATGGACGATTCCATACCGATTGGCTTAACATGATATACCCACGCTTGAAGCTCGCAAGAGATTTATTGAGCGATGACGGATATATTTGTATTTCAATAGATGACAATGAAGTAGAAAATGTAAAAAAATTATGTATTGAAGTTTTTGGTCTAACAAATTTTGTAGCGCAATTTATAATAGTACGCTCAGAAGGTGGCGGTTTAGCAAAAAGAGCCGTAATTGGTCATGATTATATGGTTGTTTTTGCAAAAAGTATTGAAAACTGTCGTCCATTAGGTCGTCCAAAAGATATTAGAGGCAAAATTGTTAATAAAAATGGCGAAGATTATTGGATTGAAACAGATTGGTTTCGTGAAGTCTTTGGAAAATATGGAACTTGCCACTACGAAGATATCTTAAAATTCTATAACCAAACAAAAAAAGATGAAATAGATGAAGGAATAAAAAACGGCAATTATATTTTAATTCCAAGAGATGGAAAACATATTGTAGGACGATATAGAAAAGTTGCAGATGATACCTCAAAATTTTACACAATTTTAAAACACTTAAATAAAAATGGAGTAGCTGATTTACATAATTTAGAACTTGATAGTTTCTTTGATTATCCAAAACCTGTGTCCCTAATAAAGGATTTTGTTCAAGGTGTAACTATCACTTCAAAAAACAATTCAGATGTAATTCTTTAAAATGCGCTATTTAGTCAACACAAAAATTTTACAGGTTTAAGGTGTAAAAATT